>Ga0302322_100000631_pt1 | contig 27308 bp, 15 predicted proteins | sample Fen_T0_2_FD_203757 | JGI IMG/M metagenome (GOLD analysis project Ga0302322, IMG submission 203757) | Peat permafrost microbial communities from Stordalen Mire near Abisko, Sweden - Fen_T0_2 | ecosystem: Environmental > Terrestrial > Soil > Wetlands > Permafrost | place: Sweden: Abisko...
CCACCGGGGTAACGTAGACGGTATCGCCGTGTGGGCGCAACGCGGTTCTCCGGCACGCGCGGCGCCGTCGTCGATCGCGCGTCGTCACGGCGGAGCTCGCATGGCTCGAAGCCGCGCCCGCCGCCGCAGCAGCGTTCTGTCGGACCGCCGGCGTATGCCGCGTTACGCAGACGCGCAGGCTGCGGGCCTGGCGATGGAAGCGGAAGGCCGACCTGCGGTTGCCTGCGCTCGATGCGGACGCGCCGCCGCGCCGCGCCGCCGTCGTCGTCGTCGCACCAGGATGTAGGCTGCGCGACGACGCCGCGCGTGAACCGCGCCACGTCCACCTGAAACCGCCCGCGTGCGGGGCACGCGCCCGGGCGCTGAATGATCTCTCGCGATTGCGCGTGATCGCGTGTGATCCGGCGTTGGCGCCTGGCGTGCACAAACGTTGTTTCGAAGGAGCACATCATGACTGCCACTGTTCTGGAAGGTTTTGCGCGTCCCGATCTCGCCGCCCTCGCCGTCGCGCGCGACGCCTCCATCGAGAGCCAGCTGGCGGCGCTGCGGCGCCTGCAGGACCAGCACCCGTTGTGGCGCTGCGCCCTGCTCTCGGGGTTCGCGCAAGGCGCGCTGTCGCGCGACGACCTCCGCTACATCTACTCGCAGTACCACCTCTACAGCTCGAGCTTCACCCGCTACATCGCCGCGGTGATGACCAATTGCGAGAGCGACCTGTTTCGCGCCCAGCTCTCCGAGAACCTGTGGGAGGAGGGCGGCGGCTGCGAGCCGGCTCGCCGCCACGCGCAGATCTTCCGCGACTTCCTCGCGCGCTCGCTCGACATCGAAGACGTCAAGCAGATCACCTACGCGCCGTTCACCCGGCAGTTCGTCCGCGACTACCTCGACTTCGCGATCCGCGGCGACGCGGTGTCCGGATCGGCGTTCCTGTCGCTCGGCACCGAGGGCATCGTGTCGCGGATGTACCAGATCATGCGCGGCGGCCTGCGCCTGGCCGGGATCCCAGACGACGAGCTCGAGTTCTTCGATCTCCACATCGCGTGCGACGACGCGCACGCGGTCACGCTCGAGAACATCATGGTGTCGTACGCCGGCGAGCCAGGCTGGTTCGAGCGCTGCCGGCTGGCGATGACCTGCGCGCTCGACCTGCGGCTCGCGTTCTTCGACAACCTGTTCGAGGCGCTCCAGACCCGCCGGCTCGAGCCGCTGCGCCGAGGGCACTGAGCGGTTGTGCGCGCGGTTCGGCCCCGCGCTGCCGGCGCCCGCTCGAATCCGGAGTAGCACTGCATGCCTCTTGTGTTTCGACTGTGATTCACATAGGTAACTGGAGCTGCAGAATCAAGCAGGTTGCAGCGCCACCATGTTTGACCGGAAGGGGGACATGCCGATGACCACCGAGAATACAATTGCGCGCTCGTTCGTGATGGTCGCGACGCTTTTCATGGCCACGTGTGCGTCGGAGGCCGATCCGGTCACCGGCGAGCTACCCGAGGCCGCGCGCGAGACCAGCGCGGCGCTGCCGATCTACCTGAACCCGCGCTACACGGCGGATGAGCGCGCGGCGGACCTCGTGTCGCGCATGACGCTGGCCGAGAAGGCCAGTCAGATGATCAGCAGTCAGGCGCCGGCGATCCCGGCGCTCGGCGTCCGCGCCTATGGCTGGTGGAACGAGGCCGCCCATGGCGTCGCGCGCGAGCAGACCAACAACGCCGGCAATCCGCCCACCAACATCAATACAACGTCGTACCCGGTGGACCTGTCGGTGGGGTCGACCTGGAACCCCGAGCTGCTGTATCGCGAGGCGCGGATGATCTCGGACGAAGCGCGGGAGGTGTTTCGCGACAACGCGCTCGATCTCAACTTCTACTCGCCGACCATCAACCTCGGGCGCGACCCGCGGTGGGGCCGCAACGACGAGGTGTTCAGCGAGGATCCGTTCCTCACCGCCGCGCTCGCCGCGCAGTTCGTCAATGGCATGGAGGGCAAGGATCCGGCGGGTCATCTGCTGCGCGAGGCCCACGGCTATGTGAAGGTGAACACGACCCTCAAGCACTTCGCCGCCAACAACAGCGAGTTCAACCGCCGCACCGGCTCGTCGGACATGGACGATCGGACGCTGCGTGAGTACTACACGGCGCAGTTCCGGCGCACGATCGGGCTGAGCGATCCGGCGTCGATCATGAGCGCGTACAACCGGATCAACGGCACCCCGGCGCCGGCCAACGGGTATCTGAACGACGTGCTGGCACGCGAGACCTTCGGGTTTGGCGGGTTCTTCACCTCGGACTGCGACGCGATCTTCGAGATCCAGGCCGGGCATCACTGGCAACCGCCGGGGTTCGCGCACCCGCTCGATCAGGTCGAGCGCCACGCGTTCGCCGCGTCCGCCGGCGAAGATCTCGATTGTAATCAGGGCTTCCACGACGCGTTCAGCTACGCGAACACGGTCGCGGAAGCGATCGCCCGCAACATCACCACCGGGAGCGATACGTTCAACGAGAACGACGTCGATACCTCGGTCGTCCGGTTGTTCGCGGCGCGGATCCGGCAAGGCGAGTTCGACGACGAGCACGACGTCCCGTGGATCACGCAGGCGCGCGCGCGGGTCCCCGCCGGCAGCTGGACCAACAGCGACGCCAACAACGCGATCACCGAGACCCCCGAGCGGCTCGCGATGGCGCGCCAGGTCGGGGCCGAGGCCATCGTCCTGCTGAAGAACGCCGAGACGACGCGCAAGGACGGCCGCGTGGGCAAGCTGTTGCCGCTGCGCGTGCCGGCCGTCGGGCCGTTCCGCGTCGCCGTGATCGGCGCGTATGCCAATCCCGCGAGTATGTATCTCGGCGGATATGCGAGCATCCAGGGTGCGGCCGGGATCGCCAAGGAGGTCAATGGCTACCAGGGCATCGTCGCCGCGGTGCACGCCAGGAACCCGGGCGCCGTGGTCGACTTCTTCCCGGGGGTGACCCCCGATACGCTGGCGGCGGTCGATCCGGCGTCGGTCGCCGCGGCGGCCGGCTACGACGTCGCGATCGTCTATGTCGGCACCGACGTCCGGCATTCCCGCGAGGACGTCGATCGGACCACGCTCGCGCTCCCCGGCGCGCAGGCGGAGCTGATAAGCCAGGTCGCGGCCCGCAACCCGAGCACGATCGTCTACATGGAGACGGTCGGGCAGATCGACGTGGGAAGCTTCGAGCCCGCCGTCGCGGCGCTGTTGTGGAGCTCGTACAACGGCCAGCGCAAGGGCGAAGCGCTCGCCGACGTCGTGCTCGGCGCGCATGATCCCGGGGGCCGCCTGCCGTTCAGCTGGTACGCCAGCGTCGCGGACCTGCCGGCCGTGGGCGATTACAGCATTCGCCCGACCGCGGGCAGCCTCGGCCGCACCTATATGTACTTCCAGGGCGCGGTGGCCTATCCGTTCGGTCATGGGCTCAGCTACACCAGCTTCCGGGTCGCGCAGCTTCGCGTCGACGGCCGCCGGTTCGACGCCAGCGGCACGATCCACGCGAGCGCCGAGGTCACCAACACCGGCGCGCTCGACGGCGAGACCGTGGTCGAGCTCTACGTCACCACGCCAGGGTCGCCGGCGGCGCTCGAGCGCCCCGCGAAGCGGCTGCGCGGGTTCCGCAAGCTCGCGCTCGGGCCGCGCGAGACGCGGCGCGTCGAGTTCGAGGTCAAGATCGACGATCTCGCGTTCTTCGATCAAGCGCTCGGCCGGTTCGTCGTCGACCCCGGCAAGTACGTTATCCAGCTCGCGACGTCGAGCGCAGACCGCGACGTCCAGCAGCAGGCCGCCATCATCGTGACCGGCGCGCTGCGCGAGGTTCCGGCAGTGGTGACGGCCAAGCCCGCGGCCGCGGGCGACCGCGAGCTGGGCATCCTGCGGCGCGTGTTCTTCCCGCGCGGCGCGATCGTCGAGCCGCAGCTCACGGTGGCGATGAACGACGACAGCCTGTTCGGCTACGTGGCGCGCGACGCCAGCCGGCCGCTGCCTGCGGGGATGCGGGTCCGCTACGAGAGCAACCGGCCGTCCGTGGTGGCGGTCGATCGCCGCGGCGTGATCCGGACCGTGGCGGCCGGCGTCGCGACCGTCACGGCGACCGTGCAGTACCAGGGCGGCACGCGGTCGGTCGACTTCGTGGTCTACGTGCGATAGTGATCGACCTCGCGGTAGCGGCGTGCGTAGAGCCCGAAGCCGAGCGCCGCGGCGAACGCGAACGCCGCGAAGAAGAACATGTAAAACGCCGTGGTGCCGAGGCTGGTGGTGGCGGCGATCCACTGCGTGACCGCTTCGTGCTTGATCGTCGCGTTGGCCAGTAGCACCCACAGACTGCCGACCGTCGCGGCGAGCCAGAAGAAGCTCATCAGCGCGCCCTTCATCGTCGGCGGCGCCTGGGAGTATGCGAACTCGAGGCCGGTCGCCGATACCAGCACCTCGCCGAGCGTGAGAAAGATGTACGGCACGATCTGCCACTGGATGGGGAGCGCGGTGCCGGCGTCGATCGACAGCTGCATGACCCCGGCGATGATCCACGACACACCGGCGAGCGCGATGCCGGTGGTCATGCGGCGCAGCGCGGTCGGCTGCCAGCCGCGCCGTCGCATCCACGGAAACAGCACCACGTTGTTGAACGGGATCAACACCAGCACGAGCGCCGGGTTCAGCGCCTGCATCTGGGCCGGCGCGAACCAGCTCGGCTTGGTCATGAGGCCTGCCTGGAGCACCCAGGTCGAAGCCTTCTGATCGAACAGCGACCAGAAGGGCGTGATCAGCGCGAACAGGATCAGCACGCGCAGCACGGAGCGAACCCCGTCGACCGCTGCGTCCGGGTGGATCCCCCGCGCCCGCTCGAGCTGGAGCGCCGTGCCCGCGCCGCCCGCCGCGAGCACCAGGACCAGCCCGAGGCAGATCGCCGGCACGGGGTCGAGCAGCGGCGTTGCCGCGAGGCCGAACGCGCCGATCGCGAGCACCGCGCCGGCGAGGGCGAGCGCGAGGCCTGGCCGCCCGCGACCGGGCAGCGCGGTGACCAGCGCGGTGCGCGCGACCCGCAGGAACGAGTCGGGATCGGGCGGCGCGGGCGGCACCATGACGTAGCGCTTGCGTCCGACGTAGAACACGATCGTGGAGATCAGCATCAGCGTACCGGGAATGCCAAACGCGATCCGTGGGCCGAGCGCGGCGAGGAACCACGGCATCGTGAGCGACGCGGTGAACGAGCCGATGTTGATGATCCAGTAAAACGCGTCGAACACGATCTTTGCCAGGTGCTTGGTGCGCGAGTCGAACTGATCTCCCATGAACGTGGAGACCAGCGGCTTGATCCCGCCGGAGCCGAACGCGATCAGGCCAAGCCCGAGGTAGAACCCGGTGCGATCGTCCGGGAACGCCGCCAGGCAGCCCTGTCCCACACAGTAGATGAGGCTGAACCACAAGATCGTACGGTATTTGCCAAACCACCGGTCGGCCAGCCATCCGCCGAGCAGCGGAAAGAAGTAGACGCCCATGACGAACGTGTGAAACACCTCGGTGGCCGCGGCGCCGCGCTCAGCCCTGGGGAGATGCAGCAGCAACGCCGTCGTCAAGAACGGGGTCAGGATGTTGCGCATCCCGTAGAAGCTGAAGCGCTCGCAGCCCTCGTTGGCGATGATGAACGGGATCTGCCGCGGCATGCGCGCCGGGTTCGGCGCGCGTGACATCCCGGGACCGAGCGTGGCTTCCATGCGCACCGTCATAGCAAGCGGTGCGTCGCTCGCGCCATGGTTTGCGGACCGAGTCGGCCGGGTGGACGCGCGCGGCGACGGTGGGCGCTTCCTGGTCAGCGCTGGGTGAGCGTGACGAGCCGGTACTGCGCCTTGATCTCGAGCGGCCGCACCGCGGGATCGAGATACATGGGGCTATCCATCCGCCAGCGCGTGGACTGCAACCTGAAAACCGGTGGTGGAATCCGGAGCTGCTCGACGCAGCTCGTCGTGAGTCGCCCGAGCTGGGTCGTCGGACAAAGCCAAGCATGATATCGATAACAACACCAGGAAGCGGGGGTTGATATGGCTGATTGCATCAAGTACGCCTCGATGGGTTATGTGGCAGCAGCGACCCTGTGGGTCGCGAGCTGCGCAGTTCCAGCCGACGGCGCTCGCGCCGGGCGCGGGGCCGAGCTCGGCGCGCGTGGCACCGGTGGCCACGTCGCCGCGGACCCCGCAGCGTTCGCGCCGCTCCATGTCGATCCGGACCTGCTGATCGCGGGCGCTCCGGATCTCACGTTCGACGCGCCGCAGACGACCATCGACACGTCCGCGCTGACGATCGACGATCTGCCGAATCCATCGCTCGTCGAGCTCGATGGCTATGCGGTCTTGTTCGCGAACGCGGTCTCGGTGCAGGGCCCGCTCCGCATCACGGGCGCGCTGCCGCTCATCATCGTCGCTGACGGCGAGGTCCGGATCGACCAGCCGGTCGAGCTTCGGGGGCGCGGGACGGTCGCGGGTCCAGGCGCGTCTGGTCTCGGGCCGAGCGCTGGCCATGCCGGGACCCGCGCGTTCATCGCCGGCCCCAACGTGACCGTGTCCTCGGGCGGGGGCGGCGGCGGCCACGGTACGTCCGGCGCCTCCGGCGGCACGATCGACGCGTTTCACGCGCCCGGCGGGGGCGGCGGCGCGGCGTCAAGCGGGCAGCCGGCTGATCCCCTGATCGGCGGATCGCCGGGAGGTAGCGGGGGTGGCAGCGCCGTCCCCGGCGGTGCGGGCGGCGGTGCGCTGCAGATCTCGTCGGCGATCGCGATCACCGTCGCGGCGGCGATCGACGCGGGGGGCGGCGGTGGCAGCGCAGGGCGGGGCCTCGCCGCCGGTGGTGGCGGGGGCGCCGGCGGCGAGCTCCTGCTGGAGGCGCCGACGCTCGTCCTCACCGGCGGGGTGCTGGCCGCGAACGGCGGTGGCGGGGGTGGTGGGGGCAGCGGCGGCGCGCTGCCGTCGAGCGACGGCGCAGACGGATCCGCCGGCGCGAGCCCGGCTGCGGGGGGAATCGGCGGTGCGCCGATGGGGGGAAGCGGTGGACCGGGGGCCGCCGGCGCGATCGGTGCCGGCGCAGGCGTTGGGTTCAGTCACGGCGGCGGCGGTGGTGGCGGCGCCGGCGTGATCTGGCTGCGGTTCAGCGTAGCGACCCCGCCGGACCTCAGCCACGCGGTGATCTCGCCGTCGCCTGGGCTGTCCCCCAGCTTGCCGTGAGCTGCGTAGTGCGACAGCGCTTGCGGTGCGGCCGGTTCAGCAAGCCAGGCCACATCACCGTCGACGCGAGATCCGGGCAAACGCGTGCTCAGCGAGGGAGTCCTTCGGTGCTGGCCGATCCGCGACCGGGAGGGTGCTATGATCGCGGCTGGTGACTGACTCGAGCGATTCGCTCCTGCGCAGCATCGCCGAGGTCCCGCTCGTGCCACCGCCGATGCGCGGCGTCACCGTGGTGTGCGCGCTGGCCGACGATCCGCAGCGACTCGCGGCGATCGTCGCCAGCAACGACGCGACGCCGCCCGAGATCGAGATCGGCCCCGGCGAGATGTGTGCGATCTACGGTGGCAAGCCCGCGGCCGATGATGAGACCCGCGCCCTCGCTGCCGCGCTGGTCCTGCGGCACCAGGTCCCCGGCGCGCGGATCGCGGTCGCCGGCGAGCGGAGCGGCCGGTCGTGGGAGATTCAGCGCGCGAGCGCGATCGCCCGCGCGCGCGACCTCGCCACCAGCTCGGGAGAGGCGTTCGTGGTCGAGGACGCGATCGCACAGCGGCTCGATGCCCCGATCGACCTCGGCGCGGGCGACGGCGCGCTCCTGACCGAGCGCGGCGAACCGGCGCCGGCGCCGTCGCTCGCGGCGATGACCGCCGCCGAGCTGACGCTGACGCGTCTGGGGCTGTCCTTCGTCGATGCGAGCGCGGAGCAGCGCTACCGGGGCTGGCACGCCCTGCGCGCGCTGCCGTTCGTGCGCACGACGATGATGGTCACCACGACCGTGTGGTTGCTCATTCTCGTCTGGTGCGCGGTGGCCACGCCGTCGTTTGCCAAGGCGGGACCGTGGATCGTCGCGGCCATGCTGCCCGGGATCGGCTGCCTCGTCACGACCTACGTGCGGCGCTGGCAGCCGCGCGCAGCCGGGTTCAGCGCGGTCGTGAACCTGGTGAACGCCCTGATGGTCATCCTGGTCGGCTACGGGCTGATGCGCCCGCCGGGGCCGGCGACCCAGGGCATCGTGTGGAGCTCGTTCGTCGGCTTCGTGCTGCTGCGCCTCGACTTCCGGCGCGCGCTCGCCACCTGCCTGCCGTTCGCGGCGCTCCACGTCGTGCTCACGATCGCGTACTTCGCCCACGACGTGCCGTGGCTGGTGCGCGGGCTGGTCCCGACGGTCGCCTCGTTCGTCACCGCGGCGTTGATCGGCGCGGTGCTGACCCGCAGCTCGCACGAGACCTACCGCGACGAGCAGGTCAGCGATGCCCAGCAGCGCGACGCCGATCTGCAGCAGGCCGAGATCGAGAAGCTGTCGCGCGAGGCCGACCTGCGCGCGTTCGCGGTGCTCGGCGCCGAGCTGCGCCGGCAAGTCGCGGCGCGGTCGCGCAACCTCGCCGACGCGCTGACCCGCAAGGTGGGCCACCGGCTGAACATCGGCGACGTGATCGAGGGCCGCTACCAGGTCGTGAGCTTCATCGGCCAGGGCGGCATGGGCCGCGTCTACGAGGTCCACCGGCTCGGCGACGGCCGGCGGATGGCGCTGAAGCTCCTCGCCGAGACCGCGAGCCCCACCGCGGTCGCGCGGTTTGCCCGCGAGGCGCACATCGCCGCGGCGCTCGATCACCCCAACATCGTCCCCGCGCTCGACGTGGGGGTCACGCCCGAGGGCTCGCTGTTCGTCGTCATGCAGCTCGTCAACGGCCCGTCGATCGCCTCGGAGCCCGAGCGCTACGGCGACGCCGGGTGGGCGGTGCCGATCCTCACCCAGGTCGCCGACGCCCTGGTCGCGATGCACGCCCAGGGCATCATCCATCGCGATCTCAAGGCGGAGAACGTGCTGCTCGAGGGTGATCGCGCGCTCGTGACCGATTTCGGGGTCGCGCGCGCCAGCGCCGAGTTCGGGCTGTCGTCGCTGACCCAGACCGGCATCGTGGTGGGCACCATGCCGTACGTGGCTCCCGAGCTGGCCGAGGGGCGCCACCGCGTGTCGGCGCGGATCGACGTGTTCAGCTTCGGCGTGCTCGGCTTTCTGATGCTCACCGGGCAGCTGCCGCACGACCTGCCACCGCTGCTCGCGCGGCGCTCTGGAAAACCGGTGACGGCCCGCAAGCTGAGCACCGTGCGACCCGAGCTGCCGGTCGCGCTGGCCGCGCTCGTCGACGCCTGCCTCGCCGAGCGCCCGACCGAGCGGCCGAACGCGGTGCAGCTCGCGGCGCGGCTCCACCGGATCCGACGCTCCGAGCTCCCCGAGCCAGCCGCGGCGCCGCGCCGCGAGGTCGCGATCGCCGAGCGCGTCACCGCGACGGTGACCGCGCGCCCGCGCCGGCTCTACGACCTCGAAGCCCCCGGCGCCGTGGAGGCGCCGGCCAGCGCGTCGTCGTCACCGGCCGCGGCGGTGGTCGCTCGGGGCACGGTACCCGACGCTGGCGGAGCCCTCGCGAGCGGTGCTGCGCCGACGGGGCCGCCGGCCGGCGCGCCGGGCGAACCGGCACGCGACCCCGGCCGCGCACCTGCGCCCGCCGCCGCCGCCGCGCCGCCCGATGCCGCCGCCGCCACGCCGCCCGCCGCCGCCACGCCGGTCGACCTCCGCGTCAGCATTGCGCTCACCCGGTGGCGTGCGTTCGCCGACGCTCCGCTGGAGGCGGCGTTTCGCATCTGGCACGCGCGCCACGCCGCCGGCTACGCGCAGCTCGCGATGTTGGCTGCGATCGTGGTGTGGCCCGCGGCGATGCTGTGGTGCGCGGTGACCGTTCCCGGCCCGGCGTGGTCGTTCGCGGTGTGGTCGGTGATCGGCATGCTGCCGCCGGCAGCCGGCCTCGCCCTGAGCCTGGTGCGGCCGTCCTCGCCGTCGCTGGCGACGAGCGCTGGCCTCGCCCTCCTGGTCAGCGGCGGCGGTGGGGTCGTGCTCGCGTGGCTCCTGCGAGCGCCGCTCGTCGCCACCTACCTCGTGCTGTGGTTCAGCTATTTCGGCCTCGCCGTCCTGCAGGTCAACCTCGCCCGCGCCCTCCTGTTCACCGTTCCGATCCTCGTCGTCCATCACGTCATGCTGATCCGTGGGCTGGTCATCCACACGGTCAACGCGGTGTTCTTCCTCTCGGAGTCCGTGGTGCCGTCGTCGCACTTCGTCGGCGCGGTCGTCGCCGCGTCGGTGCTCGCCCGCGTCGGCCGCCAGGCCTACCACCAAACCCGGATCCTCGAGGCCCAGCGCCTCGAGTCGCAGCGCCAGCGCGCCGAGGTCGAGCGGCTCGAGCACGAGGCCGCCGAGCGCGAGATGGTGGTCCTCGGCAGCGAGCTGCGGCGCCACGTGGCCGCGCGCTCGCGCAGCCTCATCGAGGCTATCGCCCAGCAGACCGTGCGGCCGGATCGGCCGTCGCCGGGCACCGTGATCGACGACCGCTATCGCGTGATCCGGCTGATCGGCGAAGGCGGCATGGGGCGGGTCTACGAGGTCGAGCGCCTCGCCGACCATCGCCGGCTGGCGCTGAAGATGCTCAAGCGCGAACCCGCCGCGGCCGATCAGGCGCGGTTTGCCCGCGAGGCGCAGATCGCCGCGGAGCTCCAGCACCGCCACGTCGTCGGCGCGGTCGACATCGGGGCCACGATCGATGGCAGCTTGTTCGTCGTCATGCAGCTCGTCGAGGGTCCGTCGCTCGCGGCGCTCGCCGCCCGCCACGGCGACGTCGCGTGGGCGCTGCCGCTGCTGCGCCAGATCGCCTCGGCCCTGGTCGCGATGCACGACGCGGGCGTCGTCCACCGCGATCTCAAACCCGAGAACGTCTTGCTCGACCGAGACACCATCAAGGTCGTGGATTTCGGGCTCGCTGGCGTTCGCGATCTCGCGCCGGTCGCCCCCGACGAGCTGGTGGGCACGCCGGCGTACATGGCCCCCGAGCTCGCCGATCCGGGCGCCGCGGCCACCATGCACCCCAGCGCCGACATCTTCAGCTTCGGCGTGCTCGCGCACCAGCTGTTGACCGGCCGGCTCCCGCACGCCGTCCCGCCCATCCTCGCGCGCAGGTCGCGCTCGGCCCTGCCGGTGGTCCAGCTCGCCGAGCTGGGCCGCGATCTGCCTGTCGAGCTGGGCCGCGTCCTCGCGAGCTGCCTCAAGGCCGATCCCGGCGAACGGCCCACGGCGCGCCGGCTGCTCGAGCTCTTGCACCACGTCGGGGGCGGAACCGTCGAACTCCGCGGCCCCGGCGACAGGGCCGGGATCGAGACCTGAGGTCCAGCCATGCCGGCGACCCGGCGCTCCTCGGTCGAACCCGCTCGCCGGCTCACGGCGTCGCGAGAAACGCGCGCAGCTTGCGCTCGATGAAGGCCAGATCCTCGGGGCTCGCGCCGATGCCGGCGGTGTGGCCCCACAGCGACGGGATGGGGGCGAGCGTGACCCGCTGGATCCACCGGGCCTCCTGGCGTGCGTCCCCCAGCGGAAAGTACAGGTCGGTCTCCGACGGCATGTAGAGCACCGGGGCGGAGATCGAACGCAGGGCCTTCTCGGTGCTGCCGCCGAACCCCGGCGTGGTCCCCACGTCGTGGGCTTGCCAGGTCCGCATCTGCAGGATGAGGTCGTTGGCGTCGGCGCCGGCGAAGAACTCCTTGCGCTGCTGGTCGGTGTATTGCGCCAGGGTCATGGTGGCGGCCGCCGGCTCGGTCTTCTTCCACAGCTCGCGCTTCCACCACTCCTGGGAGTAGAGCCAGGCCAGCCACACGGCCGCCGTGGCCTCGACGCCGCGCACCGGCTGCTCGGTGTAGTCACCGCCGTTGAACACCGGGTCGACGGTGATCGCGCGGATCTGGCTGTCGAGGCGGACCACGCCGTGCGGCCAGCACCGGGCGGTCCCGGCGGTGGCGACGATCTTGTCGGCGAACCTCGGGTGGCTCACCGCCCACTGCAACGCCTGCTCCGCGCCCATCGAGAAGCCGACCACGGCCTTGAGGTGATGGACGCCAAGGCCGTCCTCGAGCAGCCGCCGCACCGCCTCGACGTTGTCGCGGATCGTGGTCACCGGGAAGCGCGGACCGTGAAACGGCGGGGGCGTGTTGCTCGGGCTCGACGACCGACCATTGCCAAACAGCTCGGTCATGATCAGAAACTGCTTCTTGGGGTCGAGGGCCCGGCCGTCTCCGATCAGCCAATCGTAACCGTCGCTCTGCGCCATGTAGTGCGATGGCAGCAGCACGGCGTTGTCCTTCGCGGCGTTGAGCGTTCCGTAGGTGCCGTAGACCACGGTCGCCTTGGCGAGCGTGACGCCGCTCTCGAGCGAGAAGTTCTCGATCGTGAACGAGCCCGGCGCAGGTCCCGGCCTGCGGGCCGGATCGGCGCTCGCCACCGCGGGCAGCACCGCGCACAGCACGACCAGCGGCAGCGCGAGCCTCGGTGCATGGGACCTGACCTGGATGCTCATGGCCACAGCTTCTCATGCGCCTGGCCCGGGGGCGTGACGATCCAGCCGGCGCCCGCGCCACGGCGCGGCTGGCGGCCCGTCGCAAGACGTGCCGTGGCGCAACGGAGATGCGACGAAGGCCCGGAGGTCTGCGAGACGCCGATCCGGATCAGGCATTGTGCCTGGCCGGCCGGGGGGGATTGTGTGGTATCCCTCCGCGAGACCTTGCTCGCGCTGTTCGCTCACGCCCACGCTCGCCGCCGCACCTGTCGGCCGCCGAGCGGCGCGCCCCGTCGGGTCCACGCCGCGCTGACCGCGCTGGCGTTCGTGCTGGCGAGCCTGTTCGGGATCGTCCACGAGTCGACCACCCGCCACGTGCTGTGCGCGCAGCACGGCGAGCTGGTGGATAGCGGCGTCGCCGGGAGCCGCGCCGAGCGTCCGGAGCGCGTCGAGCCGCGGACGTCGGCGATGCGGGCGGGCGCGGGGTTCGGCTTTGCCGCGCACGAGCACTGCGTGCTGGCCTCGGTGAGCCGCGCGGCTCGCGTCCTGTGCGCCGCGCCGGCGCTCGTCGCGGCGCCCGTGGCCGCGACCCGGCCCGTCGTCGCGGCGCTGCCGCCGGTCGCCGCGCGCGATCGCGCGCTGTATCGAACTGCCCCCAAGACCTCGCCCCCGGCGTAGCGCGCCGCTGCAGGGTTGGTCCTGCAGCGAGTCCCTGGTGCCCGGCGGTCGGCTGGCGCACGCACGCGGAGGATCGAACAACGGCTGGCGCCGGTGCGCCGGCGCGAGGCAGTCATGATTCGCTGGTCGCTGATTTCCGTGGTCTCCATGCTACCGATCGCGTCGCTCGCGCGCGCCGAGCCGCCGCTTGCGTCGATCACGCTCGCGCAGGCGGTCGAGCTCGCGCTGGTCCACAACCCCGAGAGCCGGGGCGCGGACGAAGATGTGATCTCGGCGGGCGGGGCGCTCGAGCAGTCGCGCGTGCTGCCCAACCCGTCGGTGTTCGTGTCCTCGCTGGGCCGCGGGGTCAGCCCGTTCATGGGCCCCACGCCGACCCAGGTCGGCGTCACCTGGACGATCCCGATCGGCGGCAAGCGCGGCGCCGGGATCGACGCCGCGCGCGCCGGGGTCGACGCGGCCCGCGCGACCCGGATCGCGGCGCGCCGCCAGGTCCAGATCGCGGTCGAGAAGGCGTTCGTCGCGGTGCTGCTCGACCAGGCGCTGCTCGAGTTCGCCCACCAGGACGCGGTGGGCATCCACGACGCCCTGGCGCTGAACGAGCTGCGCTACAAGGACGGCAAGATCGCCTACAGCGACGTGCTCAAGCTCCGGCTCCGGGTGCGCGCCGTCGAGGACACCGTGCGCACCGGCCAGCTGCAGCTCGCCAACGATCGGCTCGAGCTCGCGCGGCTGGTCGGCGAGTCCACGCTCGCGGCCGATTATGCGGTGGCCGGCGCGCTGACCCCGCCGGCGCTCCCGGCGCCGCCGGACGCCGACGAGCTGCTCGCCAAGGCGCTCCACGGCCGCACCGACTACCAGGCGCTGCTCGCCCAGGAACACAGCTTCGAGGCGCTGGCATCGCAGGCGCGCCGCCAGCCGATCCCCGATCTCGGCGTCCTGGTCGACTACGACCACGTCGCCGGCGAGCCGTCGGCGTATGACGTCACGCTCACGGCGTCGATCCCGATCCTGGATCGCAACCAGGGCAACATCACCCAGGCCGAGTCGGCCGCCCGCAAGGCCAAGCTCGCCACCGAGGCGCTGCGCGTCCAGGTCCGCGAGGACGTGCGCAGCGCGGTCAACGGCTGGACCACCAGCCACGCGCGGCTCGCCGCTTACGACGACGACATCCTGGCCGCCGCCAGGGAGTCGCTCGAGATCACCAACCATGCGTACGAGCAGGGCCGCGGCTCGCTGCTCGATTACCTCGACGCCGAGTCGAGCTACCGCGACGTGGAGCGCGCCTACCGCGCCGTCGTCGCCGACGCGATCAACGCCGCCGCCATGCTCCGCTTCGTCGCGGGAGAGGATCTGTGATGCGCTCGATCTCCGTGGTCTGGATCGCCGCGACCGCCGCCTGCAACCCGCCGAGCCCGGCGCCGGTCGCCAAGCCCGACGACCGCGGCGGCGAGGCCACGCTGTTCGAGGTGCCCGGCCCGCAGCGCGATCGCCTCAAGATCATCGCGGCCGCGCACAAGCCGATCGCCCGCCCGCTGGTCGTCCCGGCGGTGGTCGCGTTCAATGATCTGAAGACCAGCGACATCACGCCGCTGGTGAGCGGCAAGATCGCCAAGCTGCTGGTCGGCGAGGGCGATCGGGTCACCGCCGGCCAGCCGCTCATGCGGATCTCGAGCCCGGATTCGTCGGACAACACCGCCAACCTGACGCGCGATCGCGCGCTCCTGACCAACAAGCAGGCGGTCTTGACCCGCGACACCGACCTCTATGCCCACAAGGCGATCTCGCTCGAGGAGCTCGAGGCGGCGCAGGCCGACGTCGTCGCGGCCAGGGCCGCGGTCCTGGACGACGAGTCGCACGTGAGCATCACCGGCAGCGACCAGGGCGGCGCGGTGCTGCGCTCGCCGATCGCCGGCGTCGTCGTCCACCGCGGGGTCGCGGCCGGCGAGTCGGTCCAGGCCGGCGCCACGGTCGCGTTCACCGTCACCGACCCGACCGCGGTGTGGATCGTGTGCCAGCTCTACCAGGAGGATCTGCGCCGGGTCGCGCAGGGCGATGCCGCGACGATCCGCTCGCCGGTGCTCGACGCGCCGCTGTCGGGCAAGGTGATCTACATCGGCGCGTCGATCGATCCCGACACGCTGACCATCCCGGTCCGGATCGCGGCCGAGAACCCCGCGGGCCTGCTCAAGAAGGGCATGTACGTCGATACGGCGATCCTGCCCGCGCGCAGCGAGCCGGCGATCGAGGTGCCGCCGTCCGCGCTGCTGCGCGACGCCGATAACCTGCCGTTCGTCTACGTCCAGGTCCAGCCTGGCAAGTTCGCGCGCCGCCACGTCCAGCTCGGCGCGCAGCTGCCCGAGGGCTCGGTCGTGACCAGCGGGCTCGCGGATGGCGACCAGGTGCTCGCCGATGGCGCGGTGTTCATCCAGTTCGCCGAGAGCCTGGAGCGCTGAGATGATCCACAAGCTCATCGCCGCCGCGCTGGGCCAGCGCTTCGTCGTGCTGGTCATCGCGCTGCTCACGATCGCGGGCGGGATCTGGGCGTTCCACGGCCTGCCGGTCGATGCGTACCCCGATCTGTCGCCGCCCCAGGTCGAGATCATCACCCAGTGGCCGGGCCACGCCGCCGAGGAGGTCGAGCGCCAGATCACGATCCCGCTCGAGGTCGCGTTCAACGGCGTGCCGGGCCTCACCGTCGAGCGATCGATCTCGCTGTACGGCCTGTCCGACGTCCGGCTCGTGTTCGGCTACGACACCAATCCGTACTTCGATCGCGAGCAGATCGCGCAGCGGATCAGCGACGCCGAGCTGCCCGCCGGCATCACGCCTTCGATGGCGCCGCTGTTCTCGCCCTCGGGCCTGATCTACCGCTACGTCCTCGAGAGCCCCGACCGATCGCCGCAGGAGCTCAAGGTCATCCAGGACTGGGTGCTGTTCCGGCGCTACAAGGCGATCCCGGGCATCGCCGACGATTCGGGGATCGGCGGCACGTCGCGCCAGTACCAGGTCGTGCTCGACGCCAACGCGCTCAGCACCTACCACGTCGGGGTGTCCGACGTCGTCACCGCGCTGGCCAACAACAACCAGAACGCGGGCGGCGGGTTCTACCAGCGCGGCGGCCAGTTCACCTACGTGCGGGGCCTCGGCCGGATCACCGATCTGCCCGATATCGGCAACGTCGTGATCGCCACTCACAACGGCGTGCCGATCCACGTCTCGAACGTCGGCCAGGTGACGCTGGGCGACGCGCCCCGGCTCGGCCAGTTCGGCTACATGAGCCACGACGACGCGGTCGAGGGCGTGCTGTTCCTGCGCAGCGGCGATCCGGCGCAGACCGTGCTCGAGTCGGTCGAGCAGGTGACCGAGCACCTGAACAACGACGTGCTGCCGCGCGATGTCCGCGTCCATCCCTACTACGACCGCACCGATCTGGTGAAGCTGACGACCCGCACCGTCGAGCACAACATGGTGTTCGGCATCCTGCTGGTGACGATCATCCTGGTCCTGTTCCTGCGCAGCTTCCGCACCGGCCTCATCGTCGCGACCACGATCGCGCTGGCGCTCGCGGTGGCGTTCGTGCTGCTCAAGGTGCGCCACGTCCCGGCGAATCTCTTGTCGCTGGGCGCGGTCGACTTCGGCATCCTGGTCGATGCCGGCGTCATCATGGTGGAGAACATCTTCCGGGTGATCGGCGAACGCCGGGCCGCCGCGGCCGCCCCCGGGGATCTCGACGACGTCGTGCTGGGCGCGGCCAAGGATGTCGGCCGGCCGATCTTCTATTCGACCGCCGTGATCATCGCGGCCTACCTGCCGATCTACGTGCTGTCCGGGCCCGCGGCGCGGCTGTTCTCGCCGATGGCCGATACCGTGGTCTATGCGCTGCTCGGCACGTTGCTGTTCTCGCTGACGCTGTTGCCGGTGCTGTGCTCGATCTTCCTGCGCAAGGGCGTCGAGGATCACGATGGCCGGCTGTTCGCGGCGTTCAAGCGCTGGTACATGCGGATGCTCGAGCGCTGCCTGGCCCGCCCGCTGCTCACCACGGGCGCGTGCGTCCTGGCGTTCGCCGTCACGCTGCTCACGCTGTTCAGCATCGGCTCGGAGTTCATGCCCAAGCTCGACGAGGGCGCGCTGTGGGTGCGCGCCACGATGCCCTACACGATCAGCTTCGACGAGGCGCAGAAGATCCCGCCCGAGGTGCGCAAGATCCTCCTGGGCTTCCCCGAGGTCACCACGGTGGCCAGCGAGCTCGGCCGGCCCGACGATGGCACCGATCCGACCGGGTTCTTCAACTGCGAGTTCTACGTCGGGCTCAAGCCCTACGACGAGTGGACCGGCGCGTTCCAGACCAAGCCGGAGCTGGTCGCGGCGATCCAGCACCAGCTCGAGCGGTTTCCCGGCATCGTGTTCAACTACACGCAGCCCGCCGAGGACGCGGTCGACGAGGCCTCGACCGGCCTCAAGAGCTCGCTGGCGATCAAGGTGTTCGGCCCCGATCTCAAGGTCCTCGAGGCGACCGCGGGCGACATCAAGAAGGCGATCGGCAAGGTCGCCGGGATCTCCGAGATCACGATCGTCCGCGAGCTCGGCCAGCCCAACCTCGACGTCAAGATCGATCGCCAGAAGCTCGCGCGCTACGGCCTCGACGTCGCCACGATCGCCGGCATGATCGAAGCCGCGGTCGGCGGCGTCACCGCGACCCAGGTGATCCAGGGCGAGCGCGCGTTCGACCTGGTGGTCCGCATGGACGAGCGCTACCGCGGCGATCCGGAGGCGATCGGCCGGCTGCTCGTCCCCACGCCCGGCGGCCAGCGCCTGCCGCTGTCGACGTTCGCGACCCTGTCGATCGGCCAGGGCCCGTCGTTCGTCTACCGCGAGGCCGGCGAGCGCTACATCGGCATCCAGTACTCGGTCGACGGCCGCGATCTCGGCTCGGCGGTCAGCGACGCGATCGCCCAGGTCGGCCGCGACGTCCACGTGCCGACCGGCTACGAGCTGCAGTGGGGCGGCGAGTACCGCGACTTCCTCGACGCCAAGGCCGAGATGGCGATCATCGTCCCGCTCACCCTGCTGCTCATCTTCTTCCTCATCCATGGCCTCTACGGCAACCTCAAGTACCCGCTCATGATCGCGATCAGCGTGCTGGTCACCGAGGTGCAAGGCGGCCTGATCGCCCTGTGGCTGGGCCACACCAACCTGAGCGTCAGCTCGGGCCTGGGGTTCCTGGCGCTGTTCGGCGTCTCGGTGCAGACCGGCATCATCTTCATCAGTCACGCCAACAAGCTACGCAAGGCCGGGATGTCGCTCGACGAGGCCACGCGCGAGAGCGCGGCGGTGCGGCTGCGGCCGATCCTCATCACCGCGCTGGTCGCCTGCGTCGGCCTCCTGCCGGCGGCGTTCTCGCACGCGATCGGCTCCGACAGCCAGCGCCCGTTCGCTCAGGTCGTGGTCGGCGGCCTGCTGTCGCGGCTCGCGCTCTCGATCTTCCTGCTGCCGGTGCTCTACCGGTGGGCGTCGCGCTCGGGCGATCGCCTCGAGGTCTGAGAGGGTCGATCAGAACAAGCGCTCCGAGCCGGGGCCAGCCTCGCAAGCATCCGGAATGGGACCGTCGCCCGCGCGGCCGAACGTATTCTGGTCGACCCTGTGACCGCACATGAACGCCTCGATCGTTAGGGGCCGTTCCCGGGAACCCCTCACCAACCTACGCGACTTTGTCTTGGCAGGGGCCGAAGCCGGCAAAGGCCGCCTGGACAGGGCGCGCCGGATCTCGTCCTCCGCCGCCGCCGAGCTGCAGGCTGCCTTGTTGCCCCCGCACCTGGGCGGCGCAGATCTCACCCGACCGCGCGAACTCGGGCATGCTCACGACATGAAGCAACTCCTCATCGCGGCGCTCGCTGTGCTCGGATTGGCCACCACCACCCGGGCCCTCCGGGCCGAAGACGCCCGCGAAGTCACCGTGTTCGCGCCGACCTCCCTGCGCGAGGTGTTCGAGGACCTCGCGAAGACCTTCGAGGCGAAGACGGGCGTCAAGGTGCGGGTGAACCTCGCCGGCAGCCAGGAGCTTCGCACGCAGATCGAGAATGGCGCGCGCGCGGATGTATTCGTATCGGGTGACCAGACTCACATGGCGGCGCTCGTCAAGGCCAACCTGGCGACCGCGCCGCGCGTGTTCGCCCGCAACTCGCCGGTCGTCATCGTGCCCAAAGGCAATCCAGCCAAGGTGGGGTCGTTCGACCAGCTGACCCGGGCCAAGAAGCTCGCGATCGGCGTGCCCGAGCTCCCGATCGGCAGCTACGCCCTGCAGATCCTCGACAAGGCAGGCCCCGACTTCAAGACCAAGGTCCTGGCCCACGTCGCGTCTCGCGAGCTCAACGCGCGTCAGGTGCTCGCCAAGGTCAGCCAGGGCGAGGCCGACGCAGGCATCGTCTATCGCACCGACGCGCTCGTCGGCAAGGACAAGGTCGAGCTGATCGAGATCCCGACCAAGGTCAACATGGTCACCGAGTACCCGGTAGCTGTGCTGTCCAAGGCCCCGCAGCCTGCCGCGGCGAAGGCCTTCGTCGATCTCCTGCTCTCGGCGGACGGCCGGAATCGCCTCGTGGCCGCCGGGTTTGTCGCGCCGTAGCGTGCACACCACCGCGGGACCCATCTGGTTGCGCGGGGGCCTTCCCTTTGTGTTCGCCATCCTGGAACATGCACGTCATGCGGATCCTGGCCGCTTTGCTGATCGCCGCGCTCGCGTCCCGGGCCGACGCACACGTTCAGACCGGCTATCGCGGCGGGCAGAAGTTGAAGGTGCAGGTCGTCGACGTCGGCGGCGCGCAGGTCGAGGTCAGGACCGCGAAGGCCTTCAAGGTGATGGCCAGCGCCGCGCGCAAGGCGGGCGTCGAGCTCGCGGTTCGCAGCGGGTTTCGCAGCCACGCCAAGCAGACCCGGCTGTACCGCCAGTACCGGCGCGGCGCCGGCAACCTGGCGGCGCGGCCGGGGTACTCGCAGCACGAGAGCGGGCGCGCGCTCGATCTGGTGGTCACGCGCGAGCGGACCTATCAGTGGCTGATCGCACACGCCAACGCGTTCGGGTTCCATCGCACCGTGCGCGGCGAGCCGTGGCACTGGGAATATGTCGGAGACGACCGCAAGACCGCGGTCGAGCTCGGCATCGCCGCGGCCTCCGCCGCCGCGGCGACGCACGATGACTACGGCGAGTACCCGTGCACCCAGGATCGGCGATTCGTGCGGTCTGCCGCGCCCGCCACCGACGAAGAGGCGCCCACGATCGACGACGAGCAGGCGCCGATGCCCGCGCCGGACCAAGCACCGCCCGGGGCGTGACGCCGGCAGCATCGCCGCGGAGCCGGCCTCGCGGGCACCTCGGTCGACACGACGCAGGTGCGGATCGAGCGACGGGCGCCGGCTCCGTCACTGTGACGATCCGCGCTCATCGCCGCGATTCCTCACGGGCGGCGGCCGCGGGAGTGTAGTACAAGCCGTCGACGAGGTTATGCGTGCGAGACCAGATCACCGATAGGTTGGCCAAGCCCGGACGGGCGCTCGATGTCATCGGCTACGGCGAATGTTCGATCGACGAGGTCTGGGTGGTCCCGACGGCGCCCGACTGGGGCGGCAAGTCGCGGGCGACGCGGCGCGAGCGGCTGGGCGGCGGCCAGGTGGCGACCGCGATGGTCGCGTGTGCCCGGCTCGGCCTGCGCGCCGGATATTGCGGGGTCGTCGGCGACGACGCCAGCGGCCGCGAGGTGCTGGCCGGGCTCACCGAGGAGGGCGTCGACGTGAGCGCGGCGCGCGCGCTCGGGGGTGGCGTGACGCGCGCCGCGCTCATCCTGGTCGACGAGCGCAACGGCGAGCGCACGATCATCGAGCACAACCACGCGCGGGTCAGCCTCTTGCCGCACGCGATCCCGTCGCGGCTGACCGAAGCGCGCATCCTGCACCTCGACGCGACCGACCCACCGCGGGCGTGCGAAGCGGCGCGGCGGGCGCGCGCAGCCGGCGTCGTGGTGTCGCTCGACGTCGACCAGGCGGCGCCCGGGCTCGACGAGCTGCTGCCGCTGATCGACATCTGCATCGCGTCGCGCGGGCTGCCGGAGCAGCTCACCGGCGAAGCCGATCTCGAGCGCGCGCTGCGCAAGCTCGCCGATCGGACGCAAGGCCTGGTCGGCTGCACGCTCGGGCCGGACGGCGCCGCGCTGCTCGACGATGGTCATCTGCTGATGTCGCCCGCGTTCGCGATCGACCCGATCGATACGACCGCGTGCGGCGACACGTTCCGCGGCGCGCTCCTGGTCGCCCTGGTCGAGGGCCAGCCGCTGGGGCACGCGCTGCAGTTCGCCAACGCCGCCGCAGGCCTCAAGACGCGCGACCTCGGTCGTCGCGGCTGCCCGCATCGCGCCGCGGTGGACGCGCTGCTCGCCCGCTAGCAGCCTGGGCGGCCGGTCGAGGCGGCTACGAGAACAGCAGCTCGAGGTCGGCGGCCGACAGGCCGGCCAGGCCGCCGCCATCGTCGGCGAAGATCCCGGCGGCGAGCGCGCGCTTGCTGGCCTGGAGCTCGAGGATCTTGTCCTCGACGGTGTCCTGCGCGATCAGCCGGTACGCGAGCACCGGGCGGGTCTGGCCGGGCCGGTGGCTGCGATCGATCGCCTGCGCCTCGACGGCCGGGTTCCACCACGGGTCGAGCAGGTAGACGTAGTCGGCGGAGGTCAGGTTGAGGCCGGTGCCGCCCGCCTTGAGGCTGATCAAGAACAGCTTGCAGCCGGGATCAGCGTTGAACCGCGTCACCACCTCCTTGCGATCGCGGGTCTGGCCATCGAGGTACGCGTAGCGGACGCCGCTGCCGTCGAGCCGCGCGCGCAGCAACGCCAGGAACGAGGTGAACTGCGAGAACACCAGCGCCTTGTGGCCGGTCTCGGTGGCCTCGGCGAGATGCGCGACCAGGGTGTCGAGCTTGGCGCTGCCGGCGCGCGCGTAGCGGGCATCGATCAGCGCCGGGTGGCAGGCGGCCTGGCGCAACCGCAACAGCGCCTCGAGCACGTGCATCGTCGAGCGCGCCAGGCCCTCGCGCGCGACCTTCGGCAGCAGCGCGGCGCGGTAGTGGGCGAGCAGCTCGTCGTACTGGCGGCGCTGGTCGGCGCCGAGCTCGCAGTACAGCACCTGCTCGGTCCGCGCCGGGAGCTCGGGCAGCACTTGATCCTTGGTGCGCCGGAGCAGGAACGGGCGCAGCGCGCGGGCGAGCGGCGCCAGATCCGTCGCGCTGCCGGGCCCGATGTCGACGAGCGCGCGGAGCGCCCCGCTGGCGTCGGTCAACCCGGGGTTCAGGAACTCGAGGATCGCGGCGAGGTCGCCGAGGTGGTTCTCGACCGGGGTGCCGGTGAGCGCCAGGCGGCGGCGCGCGCGCAGCCGGCGCGCGGCCTCGTGGACCTTCGCCTCGGGGTTCTTGATCGCCTGGGCCTCGTCGAGGATGACGTGGTCGAGCTCCCAGGTCGCCAGCTCGTCGATGTCGACCCGCAAGATCGGGTACGAGGTGACGACCAGATCGGCGGCCTTGGCGGCCTCGCGGCGTCCCGCGCGGTCGGGCCCCGTGTAGTCGACCACGCGCAACGCGGGCGCGAACCGGCGCGCCTCGTCGATCCAGTTGAACACGATGGTCTTGGGCGCCACGACCAAAGACGGCCGACCGGACCTTCGGGCGGCGGCGAGCATCGCGAGCACCTGCACGGTCTTGCCCAGGCCCATGTCGTCGGCGAGGCAGCCGCCGAGGCCGACGTCGTCGAGGAAGCCGAACCAGCCGAGCGCGTCGCGCTGGTAGGGCCGGAGCTCGCCGAGGAAGCCGCGCGGCTCGCGGCGCGGCTTCACCGAGCCCACCGCCGCGAGCCGCTTGCGCAGCGCCCGGAACGCGGCGTCGAGCTCGACGCTCGGCATCGTGGCCAGCATGGCGTCGAGCAGCGGCGCGGCTGCTCGCGGCACCCGGATCGCGCCACCGTCGAGCTTGCCGAGCGCGGCCAGGCGCTGGTGCTGGGCGAGCCACGCCGCCGGGAGGACGCCGAAGCTGCCGTCGGTCAGCTGCACGAACGGCGCGCCGTCGCGCAGCGCCCGCAGCAGCTCCGGGAGCTGGCAACCTTGGCCCTCGACGTCGATCGCGAGCGAGACGTCGAACCAGTCGATCCCGCTCTCGACCCGGACGTCGAGCCGCCCGGCCTTGCGCACCCGCTGGCCGCGCACCCACAGCTCCCAGCCCGCGGCGTGGAGCGCATCGGCGACCGCAGCGAGGCCGGTGGGCTCGATCTCCACGTCGAACTGATCCGCGAAGCCGGGGCTCGCGGCCGTCACGCCCGGGAGCGCGAGGAGCTTGGCGCGCGCCAGGTCCTCCGCGGCAGGATCGCGGAGGATCACCCGTCGGGTCCTCGCGTCCGCCAGCAGCGCACTGTGGGTGACCGCCTCGCGCTCGCCGTACGCGAACACGATCCGCCCACCGAGCACCTCGGCTCGCTCGATCGGCGTGAGATAGAGCCGCGGTGCCACGGCCCCGGTCTCCGTCACCCAGCCAACCTCGGCCAGATCGAGCGCCGGCGCGTGGGGCACGCGGCCGACGGTCTCGATCAGCGCGGCGAGGTCCCGGACCTGCAAGCGCACCGGCTCGTGGCCCGCAGCCGCGATCCAGTGGCCCAGATCCTCGCAGCGCTCGAGCTGGATCAGCCGCTCACCGACGATCGCGTACCGGGAGCTGGCGACCGCGGTGATCTGCTCGACGCCGATCACCTCCTCCCCACGCCGCAGCTCGAACGTCAGCGAGACGCCGCTCGTCGCGGGCCTCGCGCGGAGCTGGGCCGTGAACGGCACCGCACCGTCCCAGCGAAGCGGCGAGCGCGCGCTCGGCGGCGGCTCCTCGGCCGCGCGATCTGCGGCCCGCGCTCGATGCGGCGCCGCCTCCTCGTCGCTGCCGGCCGGCAGCCAGATCAGCCGCCCGGTCGCGCACAGCGCCGGCAGGGCGTGCTCTGCGGCCGTCGGATGGACCTTGGCGCCGGTCAGGTAGGATCGGGGCTCGGCTTCGCCGCGCCGCGCCGCGGGCGCTCGCACGACGGTCGGCGTGCATCCGAGCAGCACGTCGATCAGCGCGCGATCGCCCACCGCACGCTCGTGGCCCAGCTCCGCGAGGTCCACGACCGGCCGGGTGAGCGGCCCGGACGCGCCGTCACCGCGGCGCACCTGCTCGAGGAGCTCGATCGTCAGCTCGCGCGGAAGTGCACCCGGGACGCTCCTCGCATCCAGCCACGGCGGGATCCGGATCGCGGCCTGAAGCACCGCCGCCGACACCGGTGGAGGCGCCGGCCACTCGGCAACAGCGAGCCACGCGAGCCGGCTGCGCCAGCCGTCTCGGGCGTCGGCGCGGGCCGGCAGCCGCTGCACGACGCGCCGCGCCGCCGTACGCGTGGCGATCGCGAGCGAGCGAGGCTCGCGCCCCGCAGGTGAGCGCCGCGACGCCACGCGCGACGCCGACGTGGCCTGGGGCGTGCGGTAAGGCGAGCGCGGGTGCGAGCGCGAGGACGGCTGCGCGGTGTTCGTCGCCGCAGGCGCGTCGTCGTCATGCTCGTCGTCGTCGTCGTCGTCCTCGTCGTCGTCGTCCTCGTCCTCGTCCTCGTCCCCGCTTCCGTCGTCGCCGTCCCCGCTTCCGTCGTCGTCGTCCTCGTCCCCGCTTCCGTCGTCGCCGTCCTCGTCATCCTCGTCATCCTCGTCATCCTCGTCGTCATCGTCGTCGTCCTCGTCCTCGTCGTCCTTATCGAAGGCGGCGGCACCGGCGTCGTGGTTTGTGAGGTGCTTCGCGCGCAGCGTCGCCGCATCAGCGCGCAACCCGAGGGACCTGTGCACCTCTCCGGGGTCGAGCGAGCGGACGGCCAGGGTCGCGCCCTCGGCGCCCAGGTCAATGCCTCGCTGGTCGAGGCAGCACACGGCCGCATAGACGTGCTTGCACGGGATCTGCGCCTCGCCCATCGGGCATGAGCACGAGGTGCGCAGCTGCTGCGGCGCGCTGAGCGGGCACGCCACCGTCACCAGGTAGGGGACGAGGCGGGCTCCCTGCACGCGCGCCTCGGCGGTCCGACCGTGCACGACGAGCGCTTGCACCCGTCTGTCGCGCACGTACTGGCGCCCCCGCACCTGTGTGGCGCGATCGAACGCAGAGGCGGTCCGGATTACGAGCGGGCGCATTGCCACAGATCTAGCAAACCCGTCCGACATCGCCTGGCTCCGCGGCGCGCGCGGAGCCGCAAGAAAGCCCAACGACAACAAGTGCCTGCATGAAGACATGTAGAACAAGCCTGGATACGTCGTCCAGAAGACGTTGAGGTTGACCTCGACGTACCTCGACGTTGTCCCAAGGCGTTGAGGTTGACGGCGACGTACGGCGACGTACGACGACGTAGACGTCGACGTCGGCCTCCACCGTCGAGCTGGAGGCCGGTTCCGCGCCCGCCGACGTGCGGCGATCAGCGTCGTCGGTCAGCGTGCCGTACGTGCGGTGGCCTCGAGCGCCGCACGCGCGCGCGTCGCCTGGCGATGCTGCTGGCGCATCGCGGCGAGCCGGTCGTGTGCGCTCGGCGCGGTCGCGCTTGCAGCGGGTGACAGCGCGGCTACCGGCTTGGTGCCCGTGCTGAAGTTGAAGACGTACGTGCGATACTGCGAAAACGCGGTCGGCGTCCCGAGCGTCGTGAACGGAAACACGTCGCCGGGATTCAGGGTCTCGGAGTGGTCCGCAAACATGATGTCGAACACGAGCCCACGGGCGTCTTTGGGATAGAAGTTGACGAAGAGGTAGTAGATCGGGGATGTGCGACCGGTGATCGTGCCGGTCAACGCGAACCCGCCGAGCCCATTCGTGATCTGGGAATCCACCGCCGGCTTGTTCGGCGCCGGCGTGCTGCCGAACTCCTTGTGAGAGAACTGGATGGCGAGCTGCGTGGCCGAGGCAAGCGGCGCGGCGGCCGCCACGAATCCGTTGTCCCAGAACACGCCGATCTCGCCCGGCGCGAGGCAAGGATCCGTCGAATGAGTAGGCTGATTGGCATAGGGCTCGGCATCGGCGTAGCCGTTGAACGCAGCGATCTGCGTGCCATCTGCGGCGTGAAAGCTCGCGTCGATCTGCACAAAGCAACGCGTCGCCGTGCCGATGTTTTTGACCTCGGCGAACCAGGTCTGGAACACGCGGTTGCCACTTGGCTCCTGCAGCACGTTCGAGCTCAGCAACACGAGCTCGGGCGTGGCGGGGGAGCCTGTGTCCACGACCGCCGCCCCGGGTGTGTTGGAGACGTAGGTCGAATCCACCGGCGCATCCTGGGTGGATGCATCGTGCGGGGTCGTGGGCGCATCCTGGGTGGATGCATCGTGCGGCGTCGTGGGCGCATCCTGGGTGGATGCATCGTGCGGCGTCGTCTGCGCATCCTGCGTGGGCAACGCGGTGGGCGCGTCCTGCGTGGGCAACGCGGTGGGCGCGTCGGACGTGACTGCGCTGGCTCCACTGCCGCATGCGGTCGTGGCAAGCAGCAGCCAGGCGATCGCGGACTGCGTCCGCGACGATTCTCGAAGAGACGGATGAAACATACTTCCCGATTCCCCCTGTCTGGTGAAACTCTCACGTGGACGCGGCCACGCCACCCAGGTCGCGCGGCAATCCTCACTCGGTCGGTTGGTTTTTACGTCGCATTGTTGGAATACGGCCAGGCCAAGCAGATGAACACGGTTTTATAACCGCGCGAGGTGGACGGGACTGCCGGGTGCCGGCTGGGGCGCCCAGGGATCCGCCACAAAAAACGGAGGTGGCTGATGGATTGAATGCGCGGTCGCCGCCGGCTATTCCGGCATCTTGTCGGGGATGATGGGGATCTGCGTCCGGGCGCGGTTGCGCCAGAGCGTGACGCTGACCGGCTTGCCGGCGGGGGACTGGGCGACGATCCACGGCAGGTTGCGGTGATCGACCTCGCGATCGCCCCAGGCGAGGATGATGTCGCCGGCGCGCAGGCCCGCGCTCGCGGCGGGCGA
>Ga0302322_100000632_pt1 | contig 27280 bp, 7 predicted proteins | sample Fen_T0_2_FD_203757 | JGI IMG/M metagenome (GOLD analysis project Ga0302322, IMG submission 203757) | Peat permafrost microbial communities from Stordalen Mire near Abisko, Sweden - Fen_T0_2 | ecosystem: Environmental > Terrestrial > Soil > Wetlands > Permafrost | place: Sweden: Abisko...
GGCCCCGGCTCTGCGTTGCCCGACGCGCTTCGCGACACCCGAAGGGGTGCAGCCTCTCCCGAGCCCGCTCCCGCTCCCGAAGCCGAACCCCTACCTGGGGCCGCGCTCGCGCGCGCCCTCTTCTATGGATCAAGACTGAGTGACCGGCGCGGTGAGTTGTCCGCGGGCGCCAACCGCTCGATCTGCGTCAGGAAATTGTGCAGTGTCGCCAGACGTTCACGTTCACGGGACCGAGAATTCAGGGACAGGCCGTAAGCCACGTTGGCCTGGGAGCGGCCGTGGCGTCAGGTGGCGAGATTTCGCTCTGGCTTGCCGCAGCGATGCCCTCGTCCGCTCGGGTGAATACGGCGAGGCACGTTCGTTCGGGTCAGCTCGACTGAACGGCGGTCAATCCGGGGCGCGTACGTCCCGCGCTGTCGCTCGTGGAGTCTGCGATCGCTTCCAGGCTGCCCGCTAGCAGTTCCGCACGGCAGGTCGAGCGCTGGATCTTGCCGCTAGACGTTTTGGCGATGCTGCCAGGGCGCAGCAGCACCACTCTGAGCGGCTCGACCTCGTGCTGGACACGCACAGCGTCTCGAATGTGCTCGAGCACGGTGTCGAGCGACTGTGCCATTCGCGCGTCGACCTCGGCGACGATGACCACGCGCTCGGCCCCCGCAGCCTCCACCGAAAAGGCCGCGCAGCCGCCGCCCTTCACCGACGAGTGCGCCTGCTCCACCGTGCGTTCGATGTCTTGCGGATAGAGATTGCGCCCAGCCACGATGATCAGGTCCTTTTCGCGACCGGTGATGAAGAGCTGACCCGCCATCAGAAACCCGAGATCACCCGTGCGCAAATAGCGCGCCTCGCTGCCTGGCAAGCAACCTTCGAACACCTCGGCGGTCTCCTCCGGGCGTTGCCAGTAGCCGAGCGCCACGCTGGGACCTGTGACCCAGACCTCACCCACTTGTCCGGGCGGGAGTTTGCGTTGGCTGGCTCGGTCGACGATTTCGAGCTCGTGTTCCGGAATGCAGGGCCCGCAGCCAACGAGGTCGGTCGCGTCCCCGTCGTGGCTTGGTGGCTGCCCCGCGCCCTGCGCGAGCGCGCTGCGCGACACTCGCTCGATGCGCGCTCCGTCCGTGCTGACGGCTCCCGACACGATGAGGGTCGCTTCTGCCAAGCCGTAGCAAGGGCACAGAGCTTTGGGGGAAAATTTTGCCGAGGCGAAGGCCGAAGCAAAGCGGCGCAAGGTATCGGCGCGGATTGGTTCGGCCCCCGTGAACGCGACACGCCACGAGCTCAAGTCGAGCTGCTCGCGTTGCTCGGGCGTGGTCTTGCGCACGGCCAGGTCATACGCAAAGTTCGGTCCGCCGCTGAGCGAGACGCCGTAACGCGAGATCGCCTCGAGCCACACTGCCGGGCGCCGCATGAACTCTAGTGGGGACATCAGCACCGTGGAGGCCGCGGCAAACATGGGCAAGAGCAAGCCCGAGATCAGCCCCATGTCGTGATACGGAGGCAGCCAGCTGGCCATCGATAAGGGCGCTGCAGCGCGGCACACTTCGAACAACGCCTTGCAGTTGGCTAGTAAGTGCGCGTGGGTCAGCACCACGCCTCTCGGCAGCTGAGTCGAGCCCGAAGTGTATTGCAGGAGCGCGATGTCGTCGCCTTGCTGCGCGGGCGGGCGAAACTCACAGGCTTCTTCGTTTGGAATTTGATCGATCGCAAGCCATCGTAGCCGCCCGAGCTCGGGCGCTAGAGCGCTGACCGCGCTGGCCATGCCCAAGATGGTCGATGTCGTGAGCACGGTCGTTGCTCGGCTGTCCGCCACCAACGCCGAGAGCCTGGGCAGCGTGCGCTTGAGCCGTGTGGGATCGGGCGGATAGGCAGGCACGGCAATTGCGCCAGCGTAGATCGTTCCCCACAGCGCCTTCTGATAGTCGAGCCCCGGCTCGCACAAGATGAGTACCGGTTCGCTGTTGGCCGCGAGCGAGAGCAGCCTAGAGGCCACCGCGCGCGCGGCCAGATCGACCTCGGCAAAGGTCATGCACGATGGCTCTTCCCCGTCACGCAACAGCGTCACGGCGCGATCGGCGCCGCGCAGATCGGCGTTCCTCGCAACTACCTCCGACCAGGTGTCGACTTGCTTTTGCATGGCCGGTGCCTTGGGCATTGATTATCCCTAGCATGGGTATCTGTCGAGCCCCGCGCGACCGTCACCAGAGCTATTGTGAAGCTGATTTCATCAATTCAACTCCGGATCAAAGCCGAGGTGTGTGGGTGACATTTACCTGAATTGCGCTTCATGTTCGTCAATTTGTGCGAACGCGCGCAAGAGTCCATGATACGTGAGGCGTGGACGGCGACTGCCGTGCACGGGGAACAATCAACGCTTTGAGGGCAAATGGCTGACGATCTGGAAGACAAGACCCAGTACAAAGTCGTGCTGAACCACGAAGAGCAATATTCAATCTGGCCTACGGACAGAGAGAACGCGCCGGGCTGGAGCGATGCGGGTAAGGCTGGCAGCAAAGCCGAATGCCTGGCCTACATCAAAGAAGTCTGGACGGACATGCGCCCGCTCAGCTTGCGCAAGGAGATGGCAAAGAGCCAGGGCGCCCAGCACTGAGACCGCGGCTCAGCTGGCCGCGCGCTCAGTGCGCGGCGCGAGCTCAGTGCAGTCGCTGGTGGGGTGCCGGCTGGGCGGAGGGAGCAAAGCTTGCTCGGCCCCAGCAGCCAGCGGGGGAGCGAATAAGCTGTAACCGACACCGCGTACAGTGCGTAGATGCAGTGCTGCAGCGCCTAGCTTGTTGCGCAGACGCCCGACGTGGACCTCGAGCACGTTGCTATCCGGGGGCTTTTCGCTGCGCCAAACGTTGGCTTGTATGTCTTGTCGCGTGACCACCTGACCCGCGCGTAGCGCGAGCTGGCGCAAAAGAGTGAACTCGCGCGCGGTTAGGTCGAGCGGCTGCGAATCCAAGAACGCCCGCTGCTCCCCCTCGTCGATCACGATCGGGCCCACCCGGATTGGTGTGGCGCACGCGCGTCTGATGACCGCCCGAGCACGGCAGGCGAATTCCGCCGGGTCGCAATCGCACGGCACGCAGTCGTCGATGCCCGTCTCGAATGCGCGCAGTTTGGCCTGCAGATTCGGCTCCCCAGTCAGTAGCAGGACCGGCACGCGCTCATCCCGTTCGCGCACACAAGTGACGACTCGAAGTAGCGCATCGTTGATGCTTGGAAACTGCAGAACAATCATGGAAAATCGCTGATCTGCAACGATTCGCGGGGCTGCTTCGAGCTCGTGAGCGCAGACCTCGATGCCGGCACCACCGAGTGCCGCTGCGACATCGAACGTTGCATGAGCAGGATCTCCCAACGCCAAAATTCGCATGCGAAACCACCTCTTGTGCCTTCTTTGCCCGTCTCCGCCAAGCCCAAGTACCCGCCTCGAGTCCGTTCGATGCTTACATCTGACGTTTAGTGAGTCAAGCAGCAACGACGCGCACGCATCGGTGTCTTGAACGCCGCTCACGCACAATTTGTTTCCGTGCGGTACTGCGCTCGCCCGAGACTGGCGGGTTTGGCTACCCGCAACGAGAGTGTGTAAGCTTCCGCTCGTTGCGTCGCTCGTCACGCCTCAGCTCGCTGCTGCGCCTCCTCGTCGTCTCCTCAGGCCGCGAAGCGCTTCGTCGGGGATTGCCGTTCTACTCGATGCTCGCGATTGCGGTGGTAATCGCCTTTGCAGGTAACGGGTTGAGCGCATCGAGCATCACGCGTCCAGCAGAACGATGGGCGCTCGTTCGCACAGCGCTATTGATCGCGTGGTTGATCCTGACGGTGCCGGTCGCGCGCGCGCTCGTCCAAGATCGACGCGTACAATTCTTGAAGACGCTGCCCGTGCCCGGGGCGCACCTGCTCGCGATCATTGGCGCTTTGCTGCTGGTCGCGGAGTCACCCTGGGTCTTGCTCTGGGCACGCGGCTCGGGCGCGGTCGCCGCGCTTGCTGCGGGATTGGTGGCCATGGCGCTGCACACCTCATGGCTGGTCAGGCCGTCGAGTTGGGCTGCGCGGGCTGGGTTTCTGACAACACTCGCGCTGTGGCTGTCCGGGTCGCCATGGGGCACGATCCTTGGCGCAAGCGTGACATTTCCTCTCGGGCTGCTATGGGCGTGGCGCAGCAGTCCGAGTGAAGCCAGCGCGCGCGCGTGGCCGGTCAAGGGTCCGGTGGCGCTCGCCTTGGGCAGCGTTCACGTAGCAACCATGATCCGCGCGCATGCGGCCATCGTGGCACGCTGCCTGCTTCTCACGCTCGCTGCGGCAACGTGTGCGGTGCTAGCCGTGCGGAACAACGAGATCCGCCAGGTGTCGCATCTCACTCGGCTGGTCGAGTCTATTTACATTCCGCTCGCGCTCGCTCCACTCGTGGGGCTTGCCGGCCCATTGTTGCGCGGCGAGCGATATGCTGCCTGGGTGCTCGATGTTGCCGCGGTGTCGGGCCGCCAGCGCCGCGTTGCAATGGCGCTGGCTCTGTTTGGCATGAATGAGCTCTTGGCTGTGGTGTATGTGACCGTGATGGTCGGCGCGCTGCGCTTCGATTTCAGCACAGGCTTGCGGCTGCTGACGGAAGTGTCACTGCTTGGCGGGCTGGTCGTGGTGGTCGCGTCGCGCGTGGCGCGCTTTGCCTTACGCGATGGCGGCCGTGACAGCGCTCGTTTGATCCTCGGAATGCTCGGCCTCACCGTTGCGGCTGTAGCGTCTTTGCAGCTTGACATTGGAGGGGCGGTGAGCGGGTGGCTGATCATCGCGATGCTGTGCGTGGGAGCGCCTGAGCGGCATGAATTGAGCGGAGAAATAGGCCGGCCCAGGAGCCCAAAGGCGCTAGCGGTCACGGAAGGAACAGCCATGCTGTTGAGTCTGTCGAAGGTACGGAAGGTTTTGGGCGGAAGGCCCGTGCTGGATGGCGTGGACCTGATTGTCGAATCCGGCGATGTCGTGCGCATCCACGGTGAAAACGGCGCCGGCAAATCGACCCTGCTGCGCGTGACCAGCGGCTTGGTGCGCGCGGACGGTGGAACGTTCGTGCTCGGTGATGCCAATCTTGCTCGGAGCAGTGTCCGCTACAAAGCACAGCTCGGTTACATTCCGGATACGACCGACGCGTTTCCTGAGCTTCGCGCGGGCGAGTATCTGAGCCTCGTGCAGGCGCTCAAAGCCGCGAGCGTGGCATCGACCGCCATGCCTTCGCAGTGGTTGGAGCGACTGGGTGTGAACGAGTTCTTGGGGCAAACGATTGCGACCTTGTCATTCGGTCAGCGCAAGCGGCTGTACACTGCCGCTGCGCTGATCGGCGACCCGTGGCTTTTGGTGTTCGACGAACCAAGCAACGGCCTCGATCCGATCGGTGTCGAGCTGGTGACGGAACTGATCCGAGCGCGTGCTGGCCGCGGTCAAGCAACGCTGTGTGCGACCAACGATCTTGCGTTCGCCGAGCAAGTCGGTGGGACTGGCTTCGTGCTCGCCGATGGCGCATTGCAGCGTCAGCACGCAACAACGTCATGAAGCGTAGTTCATACTGCGCTGTGACGGATACTGACGCGTAGTTCATACTGCGTTGTGGGCAATCATGACTGCTAGTTCACATTGGGCTTGCCAATTGCCTTATTGAGACAACTGCAATAAGCCGAGTGTCGTACACATGCATAAGCTCCCGTCGACGACGGATCCGGCGTCGCTTGCACTACTCGGCACGGAAGAGAAGCGTCGCCTCGCAACACAGTTGCTGCGTGCACGCCTGAGCGGCAGTGAGGGGAAGCCACTGCACGCCCTCAGCCACGGCCAGCGGGCGTTGTGGCTTCTGTATCGTCTGGCGCCCGAGAGCGCGGCATATAATCTCTATTTCGCCGGCAAATTGCCGCCCGGCACGGATCTCGAGCCGTTTCGTCGTGCGTTCCAGGCGGTGCTTCAGCGCCATCCCAGCCTGCGCAGCAACGTGCGCGAGATTGGCGGAGTCCCCGTGCAAGTCGTGGCCGCCGAGCCAGTGCTCGATTGGGAGGAAGTCGATGCGAGCGGGATGGACGAGGCTGCGCTTCGTTCTTGGCTCTCGCACGACGTGCACCGCCCGTTCCGGCTCGAAGATGACGCTCTACTGCGCGTGCGTGTGCTCCGGCTCGACTCGGGTGAGACCGTGCTGTCGGTGGTCCTACACCACATCGTGGCCGATTATTGGTCGTTTGGCATCATCGCCAGCGAGCTTTCGACGCTGGTACCCGCGTTCGCTGCGGGCCAGAGCGCGAGCTTGCCCCCGGTTTCCGGCAGCTACTCCGCGTACGTGGATTGGCAGCAGCGCACGCTGACGGGCGACGCTGGCGAGCGAGAGCTGGCGTTTTGGCGCACCACGCTGACGCCCGAGCTTCCGGACTTGGAGCTGCCGACGGATCGGCCGCGCCCCAAGCTGCAGAGCTTTCGCGGTGGCCTATCGTCGTTCTGGCTCAGCACTGAAGCCTCGAGCGCCGTCAATGCGCTCGCGCGTGACGCTTCGACCACACCGTTCGTCGTCCTGCTGGCCTGCTTCCACGTGTTCTTGGCGCGTTACAGCGGGCAAAACGACATCTGCATCGGGTCTCCGGTCACCGGGCGCTCGCAGGCGAGCTTCGGCGATGTCGTCGGCTATTTCGTGAACATGGTGGTGCTGCGCACGCAAAGCGGCGGCGTCGGCACCTTCCGCGAGCTTCTGGCCAGTGTGCGCAGAACGGCCCTCGATGCGCTAGCTCACCAAGATTATCCGTTTTCACTTCTGGTCGAGAAACTTCAACCCCCGCGGACGCTGGGGCGATCACCGTTCTTTCAGGTGGCGTTCGCGCTGCAGAAAGCTCAGCTGGGCGCGGGCGCCTTGCACTTTGCCGAGCAGAGCGGCGGTGCTCGGCTTCCGTTCGGCGGTGTCGAGCTCGAAGCCGTCTTCGTGCCTCATCGCCGCGCGCAGTTCGATCTCACTTTGATGATGGAACAGGTCGGCGAAGAATTTTTCGGCTTCTTCGAGTTCGCGGTCGACCTGTTCGATGAACCGACCGTCGTGCGCATGAAGTCGCACTTCGTGTCGCTGGTGTCCGCGCTGGTGCAAAATCCGGAGCTCGCGCCGGCGGAAGCACCGATGCTCAGCGCCGAGCAGCTTCAGCAGATCGTGGTCGGCTGGAACCCCGTTGGTGACCGTGCCCCCGAGCGCGGCACCCTCAGTGAAGCGTTCCAGCAGCAAGTGCGACGGACGCCTGAGGCGTGCGCCGTTCGCTTCATGACCGAAGAGACCAGCTACCAGCGGCTGGCGGCGCGCGCCACGTCCTTGGCTCTCCGCCTGAGCGCGCGCGGCATCCGCCCCGGTCACCGGGTGGGCATTTGTCTGGAGCGTTCCACGGACTTGGTCGTCGCTTTGCTCGGCATCATCGAAGCCGGTGCGGCATATGTTCCGCTGGACGGTGCGCAGCCAGCAGAGCGTTTGCAGTCGATCGTTCGAGACGGGCAGCTGTCCCTGATCCTGACCACGCCACAGGGTGCGTCGCTGTTCGGCGCGTGCGCGCCGTGTATTCAGGTCGAGGGCACGGCCAGCGGCGGAGCCGAGCGTGCGTTGTCTCCGCCGGCTCCCGAAGACGTGGCGTATGTGATCTATACGTCTGGCACGACTGGGGAGCCGAAGGGGGTTCTGGTGACGCACGAAGCGGTGTTGAACCGCTTGCAGTGGATGCAATCGGAATACGGCTTGAGCCGCGAGGAGCGCGTGTTGCAGAAGACTCCGTACACGTTCGACGTGTCGGTGTGGGAGTTCTTCTGGCCGCTGTTGAGCGGTGCCACGGTGGTTCTTGCGGAGCCCGAGGCTCACCGCGAGCCGAGCCAGGTGCTGGCTGTTTTGGAGCGGGAGCAGATCAGCACCGTGCACTTCGTGCCATCGATGCTGCAAGAGTTCTTGGCGCTCCCCTCGTCGGTGTCGCTGAGTGAGCGGCTGCCGCAGCTGCGTCGCGTATTCAGCAGCGGTGAGGCGCTGGCTGCGGAAGTGGCGCGTCGATTCTTCGAGCGGCTACCGGGTGTGGAGCTGTACAACCTTTATGGGCCTACGGAAGCTGCGGTAGACGTCTCTCATCATCGTTGCGTGGCGGGCGAGTCTGCCATTCCGATCGGTCGTCCGATCGCGAACGTGCGATTGTACGTCTTGGACAGCGGGTATCGGCCGGTGGCGCCGGGTGTGACGGGGGACCTGTATATCGGCGGTGTTTGCTTGGCGCGTGGCTATCATGGCCGGCCCGACTTGACCGCGTCGAGCTTCGTTCCGGATGCGGTGAGCGGGCTTTCGGGCGAGCGTCTTTACCGGACGGGCGATCGCGCGCGTTACCTCTCGAACGGTGAGCTGGAATATCGGGGTCGTCTGGACGACCAAGTGAAGGTGCGAGGGTTTCGCATCGAGCTGGGTGAGGTGACGGCGCGGCTGAGTCGTCACCCGGGGGTGACGCAGGTCACGGTAGTTGCCGATGGGGCCTTGAGTGCTCGTCGTTTGGTTGCGTACTACGTGGCGCCGTCGGAGGTGACGTCCGCGGTGCTGCGCGCGTTTGCGGCGGAGCAGCTGCCCGAGCACCTGGTCCCGTCGCTGTTCGTGCGGCTGGAGAAGCTTCCGCTGGGACCGAGCGGTAAGGTCGATCGGCGTTCCTTGCCGGCGCCGAGCGCGGTTTCGGAGGCGGAGTACCTCGCGCCGGCCACGGAGACTGAAACGCAGCTGGCCGGCATGTGGAGCGAGCTGCTCGGGGTCGAGCGGGTGGGTCAGAAGGACGACTTCTTCGAGCTGGGCGGGCATTCCCTGTTGGCCGCGCGGCTTGCCGCGCGCATCAGCAGCACCTGGGGTGTGAGCTTGGCGCTGCGGTCCGTGTTCGAGCAACCGACGCTGGAGCGGGTGGCGGCGCTGGTGGACTCCGCGAAAGAGTCGGCGCTGGCGCCGCTCGAGCCAATCACTCCGGCCGATCGCTCATTGCCGCTGCCGCTCTCCTTTGCCCAGGAACGGCTCTGGTTTCTGCAGCAGATGGCGCCGGAAAGCCCGTACTACAACATGCCGTTTGCGCTGCGCGTGCGCGGCCATTTGCGACCCGAGGCGCTGCGCGCCGCGCTTGCCCGTGTACAAGCGCGACACGAGTCACTGCGCACTCGATTCACGGCGGGCGCGGGTCGCCCGCTACAAATCGTCGAAGCTCAGGCTGAATTCGACTTTTTCAACGAGGATTTGCGGTCATTGCCCACGGTTCTCGCGCTCGAAAGGGCGCGCGAGAGCGCGCAGCTGTTCGCTCGCGAGCCCTTCGATTTGGCGCGGGGGGCGCTGCTACGCGTCAAGCTGATGCAGCTCGAGGACGATCAGAGCTGGCTCGTGCTGGTGCTACATCACATCATCGCCGACGGTTGGTCGATGGGCGTGCTCACGCACGAGATTGGCCAAGCATACGCCTCGGTCGTCGGTGTGCCGGCGGCAACGTTGCCGCCGCTACGGGTGCAGTACGCAGACTTCGCAGCCTGGCAGCGTCGGCAACTCGGGGGCGCCGCCCTGGCCGCGCAGCGCGCCTATTGGAAGGGGCAGCTCGCGGGGGAGTTCACTCCCTTGTGGCTTCCCTTCGATCGCCCGCGACCGGCTAAGTCCAGCAACGGCGGTGGCCGCTTGCCGGTAGCGCTATCGGCTGACGCGACGCGCGCCCTCAAATCACTCGCGCACAATGAGGGCGCGACCCTCTTTATGGGTCTTTTTGCCGCGTTTTCTGGCTTTCTGTCGGAGCTCGCTGGTGCCGATGAAGTGCGCATCGGAACTCCCGTTGCCAATCGCGGTCGCATCGAGCTCGAGCCGTTGATTGGGTTTTTCGTCAATGCATTGGTCTTGCGCGTGCGACTCTCGGAGATTGGGCAGGGTGACCCTTCGCTGCGTGAGCTGCTGCGTGCGGCGCGCGAGATCACGCTCGATGCCTACGCGCATCAAGATCTGCCGTTCGAGGCCTTGGTCGAAATGCTGGAGCCAGGGCGCGATCTACGGATATCACCGTTGTTTCAGGTGGCCCTGGTGCTGCAAAACGCGCCCTTGCCTCCGCTCGACCTACCTGACGTGCGCTTCGAGCTGGAAGACATCGACAACGGCACGACCAAGTTCGACCTCACGCTGTGCTTGATCGAGCACGAGCAGCGGCTGTCCGGCTACCTGGAATACAGCAGTGATTTGTTCGAACGCGAAACGGTCGCGCGCCTGTTCGCTCAACTATCCGGCTGGCTCGACGCGGTCTTGCTCGCGCCGGACGCGCCGTTGTCGTGCATTGCCGGAGCTGACAGCGAACGCCAAGCCACGCTGCGCGGCGCGCCGCTAGCCGACGCGCCCGTCGTGCGGGGCGCGCCGATCCAGGTGGAGGGCGGCCTGATTCACGAGCACTTCGAAGCTCGCGCGCGCGAGACGCCGCGGGCCATAGCGCTGTGCTTCGAGGGCCAAGAGCTGTCCTACGACGAGCTCAATCAGCGAGCGAACGAGCTTGCCCAGCGACTGATCGCGCAGGTGAACCAGCCAAACCCGATTTTGGCCATCTACGCCGAACCGTCGCTGGAAATGGTGCTGGCCATGCTCGCCGTTTTGAAGGCGGGCGGAGCCTACTTGCCCCTCGACCCGGCCTACCCCGCCGACCGCATCGAGGCATTGCTCGCGGACGCGCAGCCGGCGGCGATCCTCGCCCCCAGTGCGCTGGCTGCTCGCTTCGAGGGGCGAGCGGGATTGCTCGAGATCGATGCGCGTCCCCTGCGCAAGCCGTATCCGAACCCAGCGCGCCGCGCCAAAGCCCAGGACCTGGCGTACGTGATCTACACCTCGGGCTCCACCGGACGCCCCAAAGGCGTGATGGTGTCGCACGCGAATCTGGTTCGACTGCTGAGCGCGACACAGCGAGGCTTCGGCTTCGGTCCCACGGACACGTTCTCGCTCTTTCACTCGTTTGCGTTCGATTTCTCCGTGTGGGAAGTGTTTGCGCCGCTGGCCACGGGTGGCCGGGTAGTCATCGTGCCCTACGCAGTCACTCGCGCCCCCGACGAGTTCGTGGCGTTGGTACGCGATCGAGGCGTGACGGTCTTGAACCAGACCCCGTCTGCGTTCTCGCAGTTTGCGCAGGCCGAGGCGACACTCCCATCGCGCCTCGACCAGTTGAGATTGGTCATCTTCGGAGGCGAGGCGCTCGATCACGCGAGCCTGAGCTCGTTCTTCGAGCGCTACGGCGATGAGCGCCCGGCGCTGGTGAACATGTACGGCATCACCGAAACGACGGTGCACGTCACTTGGCGTCGCGTACGTCGCTCGGACAGCGCCGCAAGTAGTCTGATCGGCCACGCAATCCCCGACCTCGATCTCCACGTGCTCGACCCGCACGGGCAGCCGACCGCGCGCGGCATGACCGGTGAACTGTACGTATCAGGCGCAGGACTCGCTCGCGGCTACCTGCAGCGCCCGGAGCTCACTGCCGAGCGCTTCGTGCCGAACCCGTTCGGGCGCGTGGGCGCGCGCATGTATCGCACCGGGGATCGCGTGCGCGTCAACGCGGATGGCGAGCTCGAGTACCTGGGGCGCCTCGACCAGCAGGTCAAGATTCGCGGTTTTCGCATCGAGCTCGGCGAGATTGAAGCCGCACTGCGAGCTCACGAAGGGGTTCGCGACGCGGTGGTCTCGGTCGAGCGTCCCGCTGATGGCAGTCCGCGCATCATCGCCTATCTAGTAGCAAACAGCGCTCGCAGCGAGGATGCGGCGACTCTCGGCGCAGAGCAGGTCGCCGGCTGGCAAGTTCTTTACGACGATCTCTATCGCTCGCCGCGGAGGCCTTCGGACGCCGCGCTCGACACGGTGGGTTGGAAGAGCAGCTTCACTGGCGACGCGATTGCGGACGCGGACATGCGCGCTTGGCGCGATCGCACCGTGGAACGCATCGTTTCCTTGGCGCCCGCGCGAGTCTGGGAGATCGGCAGTGGCAGCGGCATGCTGCTGCTCAACGTCGCGCCGCTGGTGTCTCGCTACTTGGGTAGCGATCTGTCTCGGACCGCCGTGTCAGCGCTGAGCGTGGAAGTCGAACGGCGGCAGCTCCACCAAGTGCGGCTGGAGCAGCGAGCCGCGGACGATTTTGCAGGCATCGAGCCCGGGTCATTCGACCTGATCGTGATCAACTCGGCGATTCAATATTTCCCCGACTTGGCCTACCTGGAGGGCGTGCTACGCGGAGCCGTTCGCGCGTTGGCCCCGGGCGGGCACGTGTTCATCGGCGACGTGCGGTCACTGCCGTTGCTGGAGGCGTTTCATGCGTCGGTGGGCCGTCAGCGCGGGATCCGTGAGCGCCGTCTACCCGACTACGCCGCGCGCAGCGCTCGGGCCGACGAAGAGTTGGTCGTGCACCCAGATTGGTTTCGTCGCTTACCCGAAGTCATTCCGGAGCTCGCGCACGCCGAAACCTGGCTCAAGCGCGGTGCCGCGCAGACCGAGATGGCGCGTTTTCGCTACGACGTCCTGCTGTCGACGGCGGCTCTCGAGCCGCTGCCTATCGAGCGTACGGCTTCGTTCGCCGCGCTCGGATCGCTGGCCGGCTTGGAACGCTGGTTGAGCGAGCGCCCGCCTGCCCAGCACGCCGGCATCGAGGTCAGCGACGTGCCGAACGCTCGCGTGCTGGCCGAGCTCTCGGCGCTCGGAGCGGTGAACGACGAGACCGGCATCGAGCTCGAGGAGCTTTGGTCGCTGGCGGAACGCTACGCGTGCAGCGCCAGAATTCGTTACGCCGAAAGCGGTGCTCCGGGCAAGGTCGATCTGCTGGTGGAGCGAGCGGGCGCGGGAGCCCCCGCGCCCTGGGCCCCGCACGCGAGCGTGCACTTGGCTCCGCGCTGGGCGAACCAGCCGCTCGCAGCTCGTCGCGAATCACAGCTTTTGCCCAGCGTGCGCGAATTCATCAGCGCGCGCCTGCCGCAGCACATGGTGCCCGCGGCATTCGTGTGTCTGGACGCGATCCCGCTCACTCGCAACGGAAAAATTGACCGCGCAAAGTTGCCTGCGCCAGACGAATTTCGGCGCGAACTGAGTAGTCATTTCGCGGCTCCGCGCAGCGCCATCGAAAGTTCATTGGCCGAGCTGTGGTCGGACCTGCTTGGCATCCGCCCGATCGGCATTCATGACGACTTTTTCGCCCTGGGTGGGCACTCCTTGATGGCGACTCAGCTCGTCTCGCGTGCTCGCTCCACGCTCGGGCTCGAGATCCCCCTGCGCGCCTTGTTCGAGCATCCGACGATCGCTCAGCTCGCCGCGCGCCTGCAGGGGGCACCGGTGCTCGCGGATTTTCCGGCGCTGCTGCCGATCGCCGAAGGCGCGCAGTCCCCGCTCTCGTATGCCCAGGAGAGAATGTACTTTCTGGCGCGCCTGGACCAGCAGGGCGCGTACAACATCAGCGCCGCGATCAGCGTCAGCGGCAAGCTGGATTTGGGCGCGCTCGAGCGCGCCTTTCAACGCTTGGTCGAGCGGCACGAGGTACTGCGCACCGTCTTCGAGGAGCGCGCCGGTCGCCCCGAGGCGCGTGTTCGCGCGGAGCTTCCGCCCGAGTTCGAGGTTTGTGATCTGTGCCACGCGGGTCGCGCCGCGGTGCTCGCGCGCGCCGAGGCGGAAAGCGCTCGCGGCTTCGATTTGGCGAGCGGGCCGCTGCTGCGGGCGCTCGTGCTGCGCGAATCGCACGAACGCAACGTGCTGGTACTGAACGTGCATCACATCGCGGCTGACGGCTGGTCGGTGGCGGTGATCGTACGCGACCTCGCCGAGCTGTACGCGGCCGAGCGCGACGCGCGTCCGTCTTCGCTTCAGCCCTTGCCGCTGCAATATCGAAGCTTTGCCGCGTGGCAGCAGCAGGTCCTCAGCGGAGATCGCCTCGCGCTGCTACTCGAACGTTGGTCGAAGACCTTGGCCGGTGCGCCCAGTTACTTGGATCTGCCGCTCGACCACCCGAGGCCTCGAGTGCAGTCTTTCGAGGGCCGCGCGGTGACTTTTCAGGTCAGCGAGGAGCTCAGTCAGCAGCTGCGGCAGCTGTGTCAGGCTCACGGCAGCACGCTGTTCATGGCCCTGATCGGCGCCTTCGCCGTGCTGCTTCAGCGCTACAGCGCGCAAGACGACATCTTGATTGGCAGCCCAATCGCCAACAGGAACCGCGCGGAGATCGAGCAGCTGGTCGGCTTCTTCGTCAATACGCTGGTGTTGCGCATTCAGCTGACTCCGGAGGATACGGTCGGTCAGCTACTCGATCACGTGCGCGAAGTGTCGCTCCAGGCATTCGCGCTCCAAGACGTGCCTTTCGAGCGCTTGGTCGAGCACCTGCGCCCACAGCGCGACATCGGCAGAACGCCATTGTTTCAGGCGATGTTCGTGCTCCAGAACGCGCCCCCGGCCAAGGCCGAGGTCCCCGGGCTCACGTTCGCAACGCTCGATGTGGGCTCGAAGACGGCCAAAACCGACCTGACTCTGGAGCTACGCGATGCCGCTCTCGGTGGCCTCGTGGGGCGCTTCGAGTACGCAGCAGCGCTCTTCGATGCGGCCACGATCGAGCGCATGACCGGGCACTACCTGATGATCCTCGAAGGCCTGGTGCGGGGTAGTTCGCAGCCTTTGGCATCGCTGCTGCGAACGAACGACCTCGCCGCCTTGGAGACGCCCGCGCGCCTCGCGGCAGCCGGCGCAGCCCCGACTTTGCACGGTCGCGTGGAGCAACAAGCCCGCGCCACACCAGCTGCGATTGCCGTACGCGCATCGGACGGCCAGCTGAGCTACCGAGAGCTGGATGAAGCGGCCGACGCCTTGGCGCGACGCTTACTCGCTGCTGGCCTGCCCCCAGAAGGCCGAGTCGCCATCGCGCTCGAGCGCGGTTCGAGCTTGATCGTCGCGCTCTTGGCGGTGATGAAGGCCGGCGGGGTGTACGTTCCACTCGATCTCAAATATCCGAGTGCACGCCTCGCCTTCACCTTGCAACACGCAGAGGCGTGTGTGCTGCTCACGAGCACCCGTCAGCGGGCGGCCCTGCCGGTCGAGACGCCCAGTGTGGTCTTCATCGACGAGCCGGGCGAGCTCAGCGCAGGCGCGTTGCCTTGGGTTTCGCCGAGTGCGCTCGCGTACATCATCTACACTTCGGGCTCGACGGGGGTGCCCAAAGGCGTATCGATCACGCACCGCAGCGCCGTCGCGTTCTTGGACTGGGCGCGCGCCGCGCTCAGTGCTGAGGAGTGGAGCCTAACCCTGGCTGGGACGTCGATCTGCTTCGACCTATCGATCTTCGAAATCTTTGCGCCGTTGTCACTGGGAGGCACGGTCTTGATGGTCGAGGACTCGCTGGAATTGGCGCGGCGAGAGGGGCTCGCACCGACCTTGCTCAGCGCCGTTCCTTCCGCGATTGCGGAGCTGGTGCGCGGCCGGCACGTGCCGGCGTCGGTGCGCACGGTGTTCATCGGCGGTGAACCGCTCAGGCGCGAGCTGGTCGACGCCTTGTACGAGCTTCCGCACGTGCGCGCCGTCTACAACGGCTATGGGCCGTCGGAGGACACGACGTACTCCAGCTACGCGCTGGTGCCGCGTGAAGGCGGTAACCCCAGCATTGGTGTGCCGGTCGACGGCACCCAAGCGTACGTCGTCGACGAACGGCTTCGGCCGGTACCGCCCGGGGTTCCCGGTCAGCTACTGCTCGGAGGGGGTGGTCTCGCGCGCGGCTATTGGAACGCGCCGGATCTCACCGCCGAGCGCTTCATCCCCGACTCGTTCAGCGGCAAGCTGGGCGCGCGCCTATACTGCACCGGTGACCGCGTCCGCTTGACTCACCGGGGCGAGCTCGCGTTTCTCGGCCGACTCGACCAGCAACTCAAAATCAGGGGCTTTCGCATCGAGCTCGGCGAAGTGGAAGCGGCTCTCGGCGCTCACCCGGCGTTGGCCGAGGCGGCGGTCGCTGCGCTCAAGATCGCTGGCGAGAACGTGCTCGTGGCGTACCTCGTCGCCGCGGGTGAGCGCCCCACGAGTTCCGAAATCAAAGCCTGGTTGCGCGCGCGGTTGCCCGAGCCGTTCATCCCGGCGCGGCTGAGCTGGCTGCCTGCGCTGCCGCGCAACCCCAACGGCAAGCTGGACCGCAGGGCTCTGCCGACCATCGAGCAAGCCTTCGACGGCGAGCAGGTCGCGCTGGTCGAGCCGCGTTCGGCCGTCGAGAAAGAGCTGGCCGCGATTTGGTGTGAGTTGCTCGGCCTAGAGCAGGTGGGCATCGATCAAGACTTTTTCGACCTCGGCGGACATTCGTTGCTGATCATGCAGGGGCACGCACTCTTGCGCGAGCGATTGGGTGTCGTCCTTTCACTCGATCAGCTGTTCGTGGCGCCGACCGTTCGCGCTTTGGCGCTGGTCGTCGAAGAGCGCCTGCTGGCAGACACCGATGACGCGCTGCTCGAGCAAATGCTGGCCCGTGTCAGCGATTCGACACCGGAGCAAGGGGCCTGATGGGAAACGCAGAAAGCACTCGTGAGCGCCTACGCGCGCTGTCGCCGGAGCAGCGCGAACAGTTGCTAGAGCGAGTTCGCTCGGAGCGCCTGGCTCTGGCCGAGCGAGTCGGGATCCCTCGCCATGCCACGGATGAGCCATCGGCGCCGCTCTCCTTTCCGCAGCAGCACATGTGGCTGCATCAGCGGCTCTCACCCGAGTCGGCAGCTTACCATATGCCGCTCGCGGTTCGGTTGAAGGGCGCGCTCGACTTGCGCGCGCTTGCCGAGAGTCTGGGCGACCTCCTGCAGCGGCACGCAGTGCTGCGCACGGTGTACCGCGATCAGGCCGGCGAGGTCGTGCAGGTGACGTTGCCGCCGAGCCCCGTCGAGCTGCCGCTGGACGTCGCCGAGGGATCCAGCTCCGAGGCGCGCGAGAGCGCCGCGCTTTCAACGGGGCGTGCGGAAGTGATGCGGCCATTCGATCTCGAGCGCGGGCCGGTGCTGCGCGCGCGCGTGATTCGCTTGGCAGTGGACGAGCATATTCTGCTGCTGACGGTTCATCACATCGCGGCCGATGGTTGGTCGCTCGGTATTTTGGCTCGAGAGATGTCCGTGTTTTATCGCGCGCGCAAGCGAGCAGCCGGCGAGCCGGCTGTGCTGCCTCCGCCAGCGATTCGCTATACGGACTTCGCCCGCTGGCAGCGTTCCGAAGCGAGCAGCACGCGCACCGCTGGCATGCTCGACTACTTTCGCGCCAAGCTGAGCGGCGCGGCTCAGCTCGAGTTGCCGCTTGATCGGCCACGTCCGAGCCGGCGCAGCTCGTCGAGCGCGCAACTCGCGGTCGAGATAAAGGAGCCGCTCGGGCGCCAGCTGCAGTCGTTGGCTGATGGCGCGGGCGCTTCTCCGTTCATGGTCCTACTGGCCACGCTGCAGTTGCTTTTGGCCAAGTACTCGAACCAGGACGACGTGACGATCGGCAGCCCGATTGCGAACCGCGCGCTGCCCGAAGTTCGCGACGTGGTGGGGCTGTTCGTGAACATGCTCGCGCTGCGCGCCGATCTGTCTAGGGTGGGCAGCTTTTCGGAGCTGTTGGCGCAGACCAAGCAGACCGCGCTCGAGGCCTACGAGCGCCAAGAGCTGCCCTTCGAACGCGTGGTCGACGCGATCGGCCGAGAGCGCGATGACAGCCGCAGCGCGCTCTTTCAAGCGCTGCTAGTGCTGCTGAATACGCCCAGTATCTCGGCCAATGTCGAGGGCTTGCAGATCTCACCGGTGGTCGTGGAGAGCGGCGCCGCCGATCACGACTTGGTACTGACCCTAGCCCCCCAAGGCGACGGCTACCAGGGCGCGTTGCACTACAACGGCAGCCTGTGGGACGGCGCCACCATGCGTCGCTTGCTCGGGCACTATCTCGAACTGCTCGAAGCCGTCACTCGCAATCCCGATTTGCGTCTGGACCACGTGCGGCTCTGCGGAGGCGAGGACGAACGGCAAATTGCGGCGTGGAACCAGACCTCTCGGGCGTTTGCCGGGGAGGAGCCCGTGCACCGGAGCTTCGAGCGGCGAGCGGCCGAGACGCCCGAGGCCACCGCCCTGCGCAGTGAAGGGCGCAATGTTTCGTACGGGCTACTGAACGGAGCTGCCAACCGTCTGGCGCGCGATCTGATGACGATGGGCGTCCGGCGCGGATCCGTCGTGGGCATCGCGTTGCCGCGCTCGCCAGAGCTGGTGTTGAGCGTGCTGGCGACGCTCAAAGCTGGCGCCGCCTACCTGCCGATTGATCCCGAGTGGCCCGAGCGACGCGTCGAGGCGGCCTTGGTCGAGGCCCGCGCGTGCGTGCTGGTCGCCTCGTCGTCGCTTCAGCCACGAGTGCCCGCCAATATCGAGCGGCTGGTGTTGGCCGAGGAGCGCGCGTGGTCTAGCCCGCTCGCTCAGAATCCGAGCGGTGCGCTGTGCGCGGCCGATCTGGCCTACGTCATCGCCACCTCCGGCTCCACCGGGGCGCCGAAGGCGGCCATGAACACGCACGGAGCGCTGACCAACCGCTTGTGCTGGCAGCAGCTCGAAATTCCCATCGAGCCCCTCGACCGCGTACTGTACAAGACCCCGGCAACGTTCGACGTATCGGTTTGGGAATTGCTGTGGCCGCTGCAACAGGGCGCGACCATGGTCATTGCTCGCCCCGAGGGCCACCGCGAAGCGGACTACCTGGCGGAGCTCGTGCGGCGTGAAGCCGTCACCGTGGCGCACTTCGTGCCGTCGATGCTGGAGGCCTTCGTCGAGATGCTACGCTTGGCTCCGGTCGACTCATTGCGCGTCGTGATCGCCAGCGGCGAAGTGTTGGCGGCGCCGCTCATTGCGCGCTTCCACGAGCTTACGACGAGCGCGCGGCTGTACAATTTGTACGGTCCGAGTGAAGCGGGCATCGACGTCACGTGCTTTCCTTGCCTGCGCTCGGACGTGCGGCAGGTGGTGCCGATCGGCCGCCCGATCGCCAACACTCAGATTCGAATCGTGGATAAGACGCTGTCCCCAGTGCCGGTCGGCGTGCCCGGGGAAATCTGCATCGCGGGCCGCAACGTCGGTCGCGGCTATGCCAGTCGCCCCGAGTGGACGGCCGAGCGTTTCGTGCCCGACGCGTTTGCCGCCCAACCCGGCTCGGTCATGTACCGCACTGGGGATCTCGGGCGTTGGCGGGCCGACGGCAACATCGAATACATTGGGCGACGAGATCAGCAGGTGAAGGTTCGCGGCCATCGCATCGAGCTCGGGGAGCTCGAAGCCGCGGTGCTGCGCGCACCGTTCGTGAGAGCCGTCGCTGCGTCGGTGCACGTCGCGAGCGGAGATCCCGAGCTTCTGCTGCACGTGGTTTGGGCCGAGCCCGGTGCATCGAGCGAGCGAGAGCTACGTGAATTCCTGCGCAGCGAGCTGCCGAGCAGCATGCAACCCGCTCAGATCGTGGCGCTGCAAACCATGCCGCTCACCTCTAGCGGCAAGATCGATCGCCGCGCATTGCCCGCGCCGCAGCGTGCCCAACCGCGCGCTCCAGGTCGGCTCGAGACCGAGCTGGAGCGCGAGGTCGCGCGGCTGTGGTTGGAGGTTCTGGGGAGCGGGGCGGTCCCGGACCAATACGCCAACTTCTTCGAGCTCGGTGGCCACTCGATTTCGCTCGCGCGCCTCGGCGCGCGCTTCAAACTCGTGTTTGGGGTCGAGGTGCCGCTGCGAAGTCTGTTCGACGCGCCCAGCCTGGACGCGATGTGCGACGCGCTTTCGCTCGCGATGTTGGAGCGCGTGCCCGGCCACCAACGCGAGCAGCTACTGACCGAGGTCGAGGCGCTGGCGAACGACGAGGTCGCGCGTTGCTTGCAAGCGGAGGGTTGGCTCTGATGCGCATTTTACTGACCATGAATTTGCCCTACACGCGGGCCCACGGCGGCACCAATCGCTCGAATCGAGCGATTGCGGTCGAGCTCGCGGCCCTCGGCCACGAGCTGGTCGTCGTGGTGCCTGCCCTGGCGACGCCCAGCCCCGTGAGCCACGAGCAAGTGCTGCAAGCGCTGAGCGCGCAGGGCATCCACGTCACTTCCGGCGACGGCGTCGACCAGATGACGATCGATGGTGTGCAGGTGTTTGCGGTCGTTCTACCGGAAGCACTGCGCGGCCAACTGCGCGAGCAGATCAATCGCTTTCGCCCGGACGTGATTCTGGTCTCCGCCGAGGATCCGTCTCAAAATCTACTTTCGGCCGCGCTCGCAGCCGATGCCGCACCGGTGCTCTACCTGGCGCACTCGCCGCCCATGTTTCCATTTGGCCCTGCCAGTCTCTACCCGAGTGGCGCGCGCACCAAGCTACTGGGTGGGGTGCGGGGGATCGTGACCATCAGCCAGTTCGTGGCCGAGTACGTGCGGCGTTGGTCGGGCTACGAAGCCTTCGTCTGCCACCCGCCGCACTACGGAGTGATCCCTGCTCCCTTGGGGCGCTTCGGAGCCCGCGCACTGCTGATGAACGCGAGCGCGATCAAGGGCCTGTCCATTTTCATGGAGCTCGCGCGGACCATGCCCGAGGTGTCGTTCGCCGCGCTGCCTGGCTACGCCACGACCTCGGCTGAGCTCGCGGAGCTGAGCGCGCTACCCAACGTGCAGCTTCGCCAAAACCGCGTGCAACTCGACGACGTGCTCGGCGACGTCAGTGTTTTGCTCATGCCAACGTTGTGGATGGAGGGCTTCGGCATGGCCGTCGTGGACGCCATGGCGCGAGGGATCCCGGTATTGGCCAGCGACTACGGTGGGCTGCCCGAGGCCGCGCTGGGCCAGGCCACGCTCTTGCCCGTGCGGCACATCGAGCGCTTCGCCAATGACCTCGGTGACAACGAGCTGCCGCTGCCCGTGGTGCCAACGCAAGATGCTGGGCCCTGGCGCGAAGCCTTGGCGCGCTTGCAGAGCGACCCTGACTACTACGCGGAGCGCTCGGCGGCCGCGCGCTCGGCAGCGCTGGATTTCATCGCTCGGGCCTCGGTCACGCCGCTCGCGCAGGTGTTGGCGCGCGCCTCGTCTTTGCCACGGCTCTCTCAGGCGCTCGAGCGACCGCCAAGCACGCTCGAGCCGCGCGACGCGCGCAGTGAACGGTTGAAGCGGCTCGGTCCGGAGCGCCGCGCGCTGCTGGTTTCGCGCCTGACACGCGTACTCCGCGGGCTGCCAGAGGCGGCCGCGATTCCGACCAGCGACGCCGAGGAGGGGCCGCTCTCGTACGCGCAGCAACGTCTTTGGTTCTTACAACTATTGGAGCCGAACAACGCCGCCTACAACGTGCCGCTCGCGCTGCGGGTGACGGGAACGCTGGAGCCAAACGCACTGAAGCGCGCGTTCGAAGCGGTGCAACGCCGCCACGCCATCTTGCGCACCAGCTACCACTTGCTCGATCGCACGTTGCTACAGCGCGTACACCCGGCACCGGAGCTCGATTTCACGAGCGAGGATAGTCCCGAAGGCCCAGAGCAGCTCTCGCAGCGGCTACAAAGCGAAGCTCGGCAGCCGTTCGATCTGAGCGCGCGTCCGCCGCTACGAGTGCGTTCGTTCACCGTCTCGGAGCACGAGCACGTGCTGCTGATCGTGACGCATCACATCGCCTGCGACGGTTGGTCTCTGGGCGTGTTCTTGAACGATGTTCAGCAGGCTTACGGTCGCGCGCTTTCTCGATTGCCGGCCGAGCTGCAGCCCTTGCCGGTGCAGTACCTCGACTATGCGCGGTGGCTTCGTCATAGTGAGCTGCCCGAAGCCGACCTGCACTACTGGCGTCGACAGCTCGATCCGAATAGCCAGCGCCTAGCGCTGGGAAACATGAAGGCGCCTGTCGGCGTGCCGAGCGCGCGCGGCGCGCTGCACGAGTTTCGCTGGCCCTCTCAGCTCGCCGCGAAAGTGGTTCGATTTTCGAAAACCGCGGGAGTCACACCGTTCATCACCCTGCTTTCCGCGTTCCAGGTGCTGCTGTTCCGGCATGGGGCCGACCCGGACCTAGTGCTGGGCACCGCGTCGGCAAATCGCGAACGGGTCGAGCTGGAACCGCTGATCGGGTTGTTCGTCGACACCTTGCCGATCCGCGTGCGCATCGGCGCGCGGCAACCATTTCAGGAGTTGTTGCGCGACGTGCAGCGCACGGTCCGTGAGGCGCAGTCGCACGCCCGCATTCCGTTCGATCGCTTGGTCGAGCTCTTGTCCCCAGCGCGCAACGTGGGCCAGTCCCCGCTGATTCAGGCCATGTTCGTGTACGCCAACGACGCGTTGCCTGCGATCGAGGCGGCCGGCTTGCAGATCGAGCAAATTCCGCTTGCAACGGGCTTTGCCAAGTTCGATCTGACGCTGTTCGTCTCGTTCGACGAGCACGGCTTGCGAGGTGGCTTCGAGTACCGCTGTGATTTGTTCGAAGCCAGCGCGATCGCCACGATGGCCGAGCATCTACAGAATCTGCTCGATGCAATCAGCGGCGAAGCGACGACGGTCTCACGGCTGCCGATGTTGACCACGCGCGAGCGCGCACGGCTGGAGCTCTGGAGCTCTGGAGGGCCAGCGCCCAGCGACCGGACGCCGATGGTGCGACAGTTCGAAGCCATCGCGCGCGAACAGCCGGAGGCCGTGGCGGTCTGGTACCGCGAGCAAACGTTGAGCTATCGGGCGCTCGATCAGCGCGCCAATCAGCTGGCGCACCGGCTGCGCGCCTTGGGCGCGCGGCCCGAGCAGCGAGTGGCGGTCTGCCTACCGCGTGAGCTGGATTTGATTGTGGCGCTGCTCGCCGTGCACAAGGCTGGCGCCGCTTACGTACCGCTCGATCCGGCTTATCCCCCGGAACGGCTGCGCTTCATGCTGCAAGACTCCGTGGCGCCAATCCTGGTGACGCGGCCCGAATGGGCTGAGCTCTTCGGCGATCTCGGCACGGTCACGCGCGTCGCCCCGGGGGCGGCAGAACTCGCGTTGCTAGCGACGCAAGCTCCCTCAGTGGAGATCACGCCCGCCTCGCTCTCGCACATCATCTACACGTCTGGCTCGACTGGGCGGCCCAAGGGAGTCGCCATCGAACAGCTCAGCCTCAGCCAATTGCTGAGCTGGGCGCGCTCTGAATTCGACGCCTCGTTGCGCGCTGGCGTGCTCGCCTCCACCTCCATCTGCTTCGATCTGTCGTTGTTCGAGCTGTTTCTGCCGCTATCGACTGGCGGTCGCGTGGTGCTCGTGGAAAACGTGCTCGAGTTGCCCGCGCTGCCGGCGTCAGCCAAAGTGCAGCTGGTCAATACCGTGCCCTCGGCGGCGGAAGCGCTGTGTCGGGTCGGTGGGTTCCCGGCCAGCGCTCGCGTCGTGTGTCTCGCGGGCGAAGCTTTGAAGTCGGAGCTCGTGGAGCAGATCTACGGCTTCCCGCAGGTTGAAGCCGTGTACAACCTGTACGGCCCGTCCGAAGACACCACCTACTCTACCTTTGCGCGCGTGGGCCGCGGCGAGGCGCCCTTGATTGGGCGGCCTCTGCCGGGAAGTCACGTTCGGGTCGTCGACGACGCGCTAGAAATGGTTGCTCCGGGCGACGAAGGTGAGCTGCTGCTCGGTGGTCTCGGACTCGCGCGCGGCTACTTCGGACGACCCGAGCAGAGCGCGGAGCGCTTCATCCCGGACGCTTGGAGCGAGCAACCGGGGGCCAGGCTGTATCGAACCGGCGATCGGGTTCGCTTCACGGAACAGGGCGCACTCGCTTATCTGGGGCGGCGCGACGAGCAGGTGAAAATCCGGGGTTTTCGCATCGAACCCGGTGAGGTCGAGTCGGTCATTGAAAGGCGTCCCGACGTGCGCGAGGCCGCGGTCTTGGTGCACGAAGTGGGGCGCGAGAAACGCCTGGTCGCGCACGTCGTACCGCAGCCCGAGCTGCCCGCCGCGCTCGGCCGCCGACCGATCCATCGCCTCGCGAACGGTCTCGAAGTCGTCTTTCAGCGGCGAGCCGAGCTGGACCACTTCTTCGAGGACATCTTCCAGGCCCAAACTTACCTGCGCCACGGGCTGACGATTGAGGCTGGCGACGTGGTCGTGGACGTTGGCGCCAACATTGGCATGTTCACCCTGTTCGCAGCGACGCGCGCGCCCGGCGTGCGCGTGTTCTCGTTCGAACCCGTTCCCGATCTGTGCTCGCTGCTGCAAGCGAACGTAGCCCTGAACGGGGTCGACGCGCGCGTGTTCTCACACGGCATTGCCGAGACCGACGGAGCTCGCACGATCACATTTTTCCCGAACAGCTCGGGTATGTCCTCATTTTATGCCGACTTCGAGCAAGAGAAAGAGGTGATGAAGCACGTCTTTCGCAACGAGAAAGCGCGTGCCGCGGGTGAGCTGGACGCGCTGCTCGTGCAGGAAGACGAGCTGATCGAGGCGCGCTTTCGGGGCAAGCAGATCTCGACGCGCGTGACGCGCCTGTCCACCGTGCTGCGGGCGGAAGGCATCGAGTGCGTTGATTTCTTGAAGATCGACGTGCAGAAGAGCGAACGCGACGTGCTTTCTGGCATCGACGCCGAAGATTGGTCGAAGATTCGTCAGGTCGCGATCGAAGTTCACGACCTGGATGGTCGACTCGACGAAGTGGTGACGTTGCTGCGCGGTCAGGGCTTCGAGGTGGCGGCCGAGCAAGACGAGCTGTTCGCGGGTTCGATCATGTTCAACGTGTACGCGCGGAAGCCGGCGGCACCCGCGCTGCGCGACCCTGCTCTGCGCGTACCGCGTCAATTGGCCGAAGTGCCGCCGAGCCTGCGTGATTTGGCTAGCTGGTTGAAGGCAGAATTGCCAGCGTACTTGTGCCCGGCAAACATCGTGTTCTTGCCGGTTCTGCCCAGGACCCCGAACGGCAAGCTGGACCGCGCAGCGCTGCGGCGTATCAGCTCGACCAAGGAGTCCGAACCCGCGCTCGACTCTTCAGCTGGGTCGGAACTCGAGTCGCAGCTGGCCGCGATCGTGAGCGAGCTACTTTCCGTGCCGCGAGTCTCGGTCCACGACAACTTCTTCGATTTGGGTGGGCATTCACTCTTGCTCTTGGAGTTTCAGAAGAAGATACGAGAAGCGCTCGATCGCCAGCTCGACTTGATGGCGTTCTTTCAGTTCCCAACGGTTCGCGCGCTGGCCGAGCACATAGCTTCGAATGGCGCGCGCGCTGCTGCCCCCGACGACCAGAGTCCCGACCAAGTCGCGGCCGATCGTCGCTCGAGGGTGGACATCCAACGACGCAGACGTCGGAGCATCGAGCCGACGGCGCCTGACATGACTTTAGCGAAGGACGAATCATGACTGCGACCGCCCCAGAAGCAGCTCGCGACAACGCAGCTGAACCCGCCCTCTCCAACGACGGTTCTTGCATCGCCATCGTGGGCATGGCCGGTCGTTTCCCCGGCTCACCCGACCTGGAAAGCTATTGGGACAACCTCAGTGCTGGTCGCGAGAGCGTGCAGTTCTTCACTCGAGAGCAGCTGCTCGCGGCCGGGGTTCCGGCCGAGCTCGCCTGCGACCCCGCGTACGTGCCGGCGCGCGCGACGCTCGCCGACGCGGAGCTCTTCGATGCGGACTTCTTCGGCTTCTCTCCGCGCGAAGCCGAGCTGATGGACCCCCAGTTTCGGGTCTTCTTGGAGTGCGCATATCAGGCCTGCGAAAGCGCAGGTTATGGTCGGCTGCCGCCGCGCGGAGGTGTTTTCGCCGGCATGGGCGCCAATGCCTATCTCTTGCATTTGGCGCGCCAGTTGGACGGCCGCGACCCCTCGCCAGTGCTGAACGCGCTGATCCTGAACGACAAGGATTACCTCGCCACTCTCGTCAGCTACAAGCTCGACTTGCGCGGTCCGGCGTTGACGGTGCAGAGCGCTTGCTCGACGTCGCTCGTTGCCGTCCACTTGGCAGCGCAGAGCCTGCTCGTGGGCGAGTGCGATATCGCGCTGGAAGGCGGCGTTTCGATCAGCTTTCCGCAGCAGGTGGGCTACCGCTTCGAGAGCAACGGCGTGCTCTCACCCGATGGCCATTGCCGTGCGTTCGACGCTCGTGGCCAAGGTATCGTGGAAGGCAACGGCGTGGGTGTCGTTTTGCTCAAGCGCCTAGAAGATGCGCTCGCGGCGGGGGACACCATCCGTGCGGTACTGCGCGGGTCCGCGGTGAACAACGACGGTGCCGTGCGCATTGGCTACACCGCGCCCGGGGTCGAAGGTCAAGCGCGAGTCGTGGCAGAAGCGCTGGCCGTAGCCGGCGTGGACGCATCGTCCATCGGCTACGTCGAGGCACACGGCACTGGTACTCCCATGGGTGACCCAATCGAGGTCGCGGCGTTGGCGCGTGCGCACGGCAAGCGCACGAGCGAGTGTGTGCTCGGCTCGGTGAAAACCAACATCGGACACCTAGGTGCCGCTTCGGGAATCGCCGGCCTGTTGAAGGCCGTGCTCGCGCTCGAGCACGGCCAGATCCCTGCCACTCTACATTTCGAGACGGCCAACCGCCGCCTCGAGCTCGAGGCCGCAGGCTTCGCGGTAGCGAGTAGCACGCGCTCCTGGCCCGCGGGCAGCACGCCGCGCCGCGCCGGTGTCAGCTCTTTCGGGATCGGAGGCACGAACGCGCACGTGATCCTCGAGCAAGCTCCGCCCGCGAAGTCCGTCCCGCTCAGCGACGCACCCAGCCTGCTGGTGTGGTCTGCGCGAACGCCCAGCGCCTTGGAGGCACTCACGGAGAAGTTGAAGCAACGCTTGCAAAGTACGTCTGCCGAGGAGCTTCCGGACGTCGCTTTCACGTTGCAAGTGGGGCGTACGCCGTTCGCGCATCGGCGCGCCTGTGCCGCCCGCACGCCCGCAGAAGCTTTGGCCGCGTTGAGCGCGAATGGCTCGTCGGTTCGCGTCGGCGAGAAGCGACCCAAGCTCGTCTATTTGCTGCCTGGACTCGGCGACCAATACCCGGGCATGTCCCGCGACCTGTATCGAGATCACGCGCCGTTTCGCGCGGCCCTCGACCGCTACGCCGACGCCTTCGTCGCTGAAATGGGGCTCGACGTGCGGGAACTGCTGCTCGAGCCGAGCGACCGGCAGGGTGAAGCTGGCGATCGCGCGGGGGCGCTCCGCATCGCGCTTGGCCAGCGCGCTGCGAGCGGCGGCGCGCTGGCGCAGACTCGCTTGGCTCAGCCGGCCATTTTTGCGCAAAGTTGTGCGCTCGCCGAGTGCTTGCAAGGCTGGGGGATCAAGCCGGACTTGCTGCTCGGTCACAGCTTCGGGGAATACACCGCCGCGCACTTGGCGGGGGTCTTCTCGTTCGCCGAC
>Ga0302322_100000634_pt1 | contig 27220 bp, 31 predicted proteins | sample Fen_T0_2_FD_203757 | JGI IMG/M metagenome (GOLD analysis project Ga0302322, IMG submission 203757) | Peat permafrost microbial communities from Stordalen Mire near Abisko, Sweden - Fen_T0_2 | ecosystem: Environmental > Terrestrial > Soil > Wetlands > Permafrost | place: Sweden: Abisko...
CCCCGGAGTGAACGAGTCAGCGGTCGAGCCGACCAACGGTGGAGAAACCTCGATTACGTTGTGCGGCAACCAACCCGCGAGCCCAGTGCGAGGCAGCTCCCGACGAATCGTGACCATGAAGGCGGCGAAAGCCGATCCTCGAATATCAGCATGATCAACCGTCGAAAAACCGCCCACCTCGCCCGCTGACTCATTCACTTCCGGATCTTCAGAACAGAGCACAGAGCAACAAATGATCAGAGAATGAGCTGAACCCACGATTTGTGCTTGATGGGTCGTTCCATATCAGCCGGAGTTAGCCCGCGTTCTGCGAGTACTTCTCGATGAGAGAAGCGAGGTCGAGCAGTCCTTTGGCATGAGGGATCGCGCTCGGTGTTCTGTCTCGGTCGTCCTTCACTGCCGCGTTTGCTCCGGCGAGAAGGAGAATCTTGACGGTCCTCGGCTTCCTCGGGACAAGGGCAAGGTGTAGTGAGGTGTTGCCTCCTTTTGCCACCGAGTTGACGTCGGCTCCGGCGCGGACCAGTGCAGCGACAGCTCTTGAACTTCCTGTGACGCAGGCGAGGTGCAACGCGGTCCATTGATCCGTTGCGCGCGCTTCCAATGGTGAGCCAAGACCCACGAAGAATCGGACGATCGCCACGCGATCGGCGCCGGCGGCCCAGTGAAGGGGCAGCCAGCCGTAACGATCAGATTCGAGGACGCTCGCGCCGTGTTCGATGAGCGCCTTCACTTGATCGAGGTCGCCCTCCTCAACGGCAGTGCGAAGCGCCGCTACGCGAGGAGGGGTGGAGCTCCGCGGTTCTGATCTCGTGGCTTCATCCAGCAGGCGGACCTCGGATCGGCGTGGGTTTCGCAAATCACCCTGGGCCTCGAGCTGTCCAGCCTCAACGAGCGTAATCAGGCGCCTGAGGTGTAGGTGGACGTAGCAATCATCCGATGGCGGAAATGCGCCCGCCTTGAGCGCATCGGTCAGGATGCGCGCGGCCTTTCGCCACGAGCGCGTCGCCTGGCTTTGCAGAGTGGCATCGATCGCGTCGATCGCGGCCGACCCGAGGTGTGCGCTCAGTGCGCGTTCGCCGTCAGTGGGCTCAACAGGTAGCTCGTCGTCGTAGAAAAGCACGGCTGAATGATACCATCCGACGTTGACGTTGCGCTTCGGGCGTCGGGCTAACGTATCGGTGTTCAGCTGCGAATGCCAGAGGGAGCGCGTAGCGCGAGCGGCGGCGTTCGTCCGCTGCAACACCTTGTTGGGCAGCGTCCACAGTGTGTTCCCAACGCGGCAGTGTGTCCCCAACGCGGCTTTCTTGCGCAAAAATTACTTCAGACGTCGGGAGTTTCTGGAGCGAGTACCTCTACCACTCGGTAGGGGCCCGGCTCCCAGTGTCCGCGCGCGAACTCCGCAGCCGCTACCAATGCCTCATCTAGCGTGCGGAAGAGGCAATGGCGGTTGGCAGGGTATTGCTTGGCTCCGCCGTTGCACGAGAGAGGAGAGCACTCGAACTGGCCACACGACGCGCTTACCGCATCAAATCCGATTGAGCGATAGCCGTGGTCAAGTTCGAGCGGTGGTAGACTCTCAAAATTTGTGACGGTGCGCGAGCCGATTTCGTCAAACTCTTCGGACCAAAGCCGGTAAGCGACGACTACGAATTGGTTGCGCCGGTCGGCAGGTATGACCGAACGGGCAAGCTCGCTGGTGTTGTACGCCCCAAAGTCGTTGTGCCGCCAAAGGCTGATCCAGTTTTCCGGTCCTTCGGAGATGCAGTCGGCCACCGACCAAATCTCGGCGACACCAGGCAGCCCCATCGCGTCCGTCGCGGGCTCGATACGCTTTGGGAAATACCCGACGAAGTTGAAGGACATGGCGCGCTGCACGCAGTTGGTTGTCTGCCCAACGTATCAGGCCTAAGCAGCGCGGGTCGAGCGAAGCGAGATCCGCGTCTGCTTCAGGCGGGAGTTGGGCGGCGCGCACCTCTGCCTTAGATTGGCGTCATTTGCCGGAGGACGTACCGAGTATTCTCAAGGCCTCCGGCGTACCGATGGCTTCGAGCGCCCGTCGGGCAGCCTGCGATGGACTCGCACCGTCGTCGAACCACGCTTCCGGGATGGGTTCGTCGTCGTTCAGGCTGTCGGCAATCTGCTGAACGGCCCAGTCAACCTTGAGAGTGCCCAGAGTCTCGAGCGCCGACCGCCGCACGATGGCTTCTATCGCGCTCAAGGACGAAACGATCGCACGAGAGGCCAGCTGTCTGTCATCGTCCTTGATCTGGCAGATCGCGATCATCGCCCAGACTCGCGCAATCACTGGCGCATCGGGATCAGCAATGAGCGTGGCAAGTGCTGGGCGGGCAGCGTCTGGCTGCTGAGTCAGGCCTACGATCGCCTCGATTCGCGTCGAGATGTCCGGCGATCCAAGGGCGGCCACATGTTCAGGCATCGTCGAAGTGGACATCGGGTGTCGGATCTCAATCTCAAGTCGCCTAGGTCGGACCTAACGTAGGATCTGGACAGCAACAAGCTTGCGCGCATCCGGGCTTCAAGTCGTCCGCCCAACGTAGCAGTGTTAAGCTGCGAAAGCCCGAGCGAAGAGAGGGTTTCGTCAGCTTCAACACGGAGTTAGGCGGAAGCCGTCGGGGCGCCGTCATCTCGAGCCGCAAGCCAAGCAGCGGCGTCCCGGTAGTCGGTAAGACCGGCGCCGAACACTTTTGTTCGGTACCGGACATCCAGTTTCAAGGTTTTAATTCTGTTCTTTAGATTGCCATCCACCATCATCATGTGGGAATAGGGCAGCGCTCTAGATGCGAACTGGACGTCGTTGTGATCGCTGTCTTTGAACTTGCGTACCGGTTCGCTTAGAAGCGATGCGACGAGGCAACTTTTGCAGTCTATGTAGGGTATCGAGCCAAAGTCATCGGCAAGCAGTGTCCTCATCACCGCTTCCGCCGATGGTGCGTCTGCTTGCTGGTCTGTCCACCGGCGTGACCATGCGAATCTCTCGTTGTCCTCGATGGTATCTCGCCTCAATGATTCCACGGTTCTCGAAAGTTCGTCCTGGAACGACCCAAACTTTTTCGACGCTCGCTGCCCTTCAAGGTCGGCGGAGTAGCCCGGCGGCGGACTCAGCGGTTGCCAGTGGACACCCGCGACGATGGCGCCGCCCATTACCCCTGTGGAAGTGTTGCGTGCCTCCGGGTCGCGAGACAAACCGAGCGTCCACAGTCGAGCACCTCGCATCACCATTCCGCCCTCGCGGATCGCGGATCGCTGCAAGACTTGATTCCGAACGATCTCAATGGAACTACGCAGACGCATTCCTCGAGCGCGGAGGATGATAAATTTCCAAAGGCCGGAGAACATGCTCAGCCCGCGCGAGGTGTTGCCGTTCGCGAAGCTGCTAGATTCTTCCTGGTGAAAGATCGACTCGGCGCAAATAGCCGATTCCGTCTCGAACACCGACCGGTCGAGCGCTCGGGCGAAGACTCCGACCGCAGCGGCCAATGGTCCAGACAATTCACCGCGACTAAGCTTGACGAGTTCACTGATGATGCACTGATCGAGGTAGACCATTGCGCGAGTGCCCGAGGTCTTGGGCGGAAACAGATCACAGTTAAGTGCCTCGATGAATCGCAGCGGGACGTTCACTCGGTGCGCCGGGTTTGGAAACGACTCAACGACGCCCGTCGATTCGCCCAATGCAACGAGTGTCGCTCTGCGGCAGTAGAATGGATCAAGTGCGGGCCACATTTCGGTGGGCACGTCTTCGAAATGCGGAGCGATGGTCACGGGCTGTCCAGGTTGCATGACGAGATGTCGGCCCCTTTCCGCCTAACGTACCGGTGTTCAGCTGCAAGCGCCAGAGGGAGCGCGAAGCGCGACCGGCGGCTCGTCCGCTGCAACACCTTGTTAGCCGGCGTCGACTCCCGCCGGCATGGCGATGAGTACGGTCAAGTCATCCCGTGCGGCGCGCAGAGATGCGAGCTCGAGAAGGCGGCACGCTGCTTCAGCAAAATCAACGGAGGTGCCCAAGACCTTCAGCAACTCGTTGTCGGGGACCACGTCATGAACCCCAGCAGATAGGAGGAAAACGTCGTCGATCTCGATGTCCCACGACACGACATGCGGATTGGAGTCCAGCCCAATACCTCGTGCCAACACTCGACGACCGGTAGATGACGCGAGGACATGATCGATAGTCTTCCTGTGGAACTTGCCGTCGCGAATCTGATGGACCCTGCAATCGCCGAGGTGTGCGACGGCGGCATGGCTACCGGCGAGCATGACGGCCGCAAAGGTAGCTCCCTGCCCTCGCAACGAAGCCTCCGCGAAAACACGCTCGCGCCAGAGGCGTTCTGCTGCAAGTACGGCGGATCGCAACTGCGCACACTCGAGGGGCTCCAGACTTGAGCGAACAGGTGGCGAAGCGGCAATCGACGCCGATGTTGCGTCCAAAGCAAGGCGCGCGGCCGTCGCTGCGCCGCCGAACGGACATGCGATCGCGTACAACGAGAGAGTTGGCTGCGCGAGCCAGGTGGGAGGCCCGCTCGGAGGTCGAGTTCCGCCACCCGGAGCATGTCTTGCAGAGATCATTCTCCCGTCCGGCTAACGTAGCAGGCTTCAGCTGCGAAGCCGAGCGCAGCGAGGTTTCGTCTGCTGCAAGCCGTTTACGGGTGGACCGTTCCGCTTTCCATGATCCCCCGAAATGGGGAGAGTAGAGCGCGGGACATGCGCCCTCCGGTGACGAATATGCAAGCCCGAGCACGAGATGTTCACCAACTTACGTTCGCGCCGGAGGGAGCACCGAAGCCCGTAACGAATACTCAGGGCGAGCCGCACCACCGGCTCACCGTATTGCCTTCGCTGGGCTCGATTTCGCATGTCCCGCCCCCAAACCCTACGTGAGGTTCAGGCATGCACAAGCAAGAAGAGAGTGCCTACGCTGCCTTCATTGGCATCGACTGGGCTGACAAGAAGCACGACGTTTGCCTTTGGGTTCCAGGACAAGAGCGGCGCGAGCGACTGGTCCTCGAGCATCGACCTCGGGCCATCCAGGCCTGGGCTGAGCAGCTCCGCGAGCGGTTCGGCGGTTCTCCTGTGGCGGTAAGCCTTGAGCTCAGTCAGGGCCCGCTCGTATCCGCACTCCTCGAGCACGAATTCTTGGTCCTGTTTCCGGTTCAGCCGTCGACGGTGGCCAGCTATCGGCGCGCTTTCACTCCGAGTCGCGCCAAAGACGATCCAACTGACGCTGAAATCGCGCTGGAGGTCCTGGTTCGACACCGTGACAAACTGAAACGATTGGAGCCGGAGCGCCCCGCGATGCGAGCACTTCGTTCGCTGGTCGAAGCACGTCGGGATTTGGTGCAAGACCAGACCCGGCTCACCAATCGCATCACCGCTGCGCTGAAGGGATACTTCCCACAAATTCTCGAGTGGTTTCGCGACAAAGACACGGCAATTTTTGCCGACTTCCTCGAGCGCTGGCCCACACTGCAGGCCGCTCAACGCGCTCGCCGAGACACCTTGGAATCGTTCTTCCGTGCCGGCAATGTTCGCTACAAGAAGACTATCGAGCGCCGCATCAATGCCATTCGCGACGAGGTCCCGCTGCACACTGACGACGCGGTGACCGCACCCTCGCAACTGCTCGTCGAGGCTTTGCTTTCCCAGCTGCGCGTCCTAGCAGCGGCCGTTGCACGCTTCGACGAAGAGATTGCTCGTCTTGCGTCCCAGTTGCCCGACTACGAGCTGTTTGCCGCCTTGCCGGGCGCTGGTCCTACGCTAGCTCCACGACTGCTTGCGGCCTTCGGGGAGCGCCGCGAGCGTTTCCCCAACGCCGCTGCTCTGCAGAAGTGCGCGGGCATCGCCCCAGTCATCGAGCGCAGCGGAAACAAGTGCTGGGTGCACTGGCGCTATTCCTGCTCCAAATTCCTGCGACAGACCTTCATCGAGTGGGTCGGGCAAACCATCCCCCGCTCCTTTTGGGCCAAAGCGTTTTACCAGTCCTGCCGTGCGCGTGGCAGCCGCCATCAAGCCGCGTTACGTGCACTCGCATTCAAATGGATTCGAATCCTGCACCGATGCTGGGTCGACCGGGTGCCTTACGACGAGTCTCGCTACCTGATGGCTCTCCAGAAACGCGGCGCTCCCCTACTCAAGCACGCTGCGCAGAACACCGTCTGATTTTGTTGGCGGTCCGCCTCAGGGCGTGAGTTGGGCGATGGTAATGGCTAGCTCTGTTAGTGAGCAGAAGCAATATCGCATCTGAATCGCGGTTTAGTCGTCCGCCGAGGCGCTTCGCTCGCGCAATGGCCACGGCTCGAATTTGCCCTTCAATGAACCATCATTCCGGTCCGACCGATTCCCACGACGCCGACGCAGGCACACGCTATCGGCCAGCCAAATATCACACCCGACAACGTAATGACCCATACCAACCTGAGGCGAGTGGACATGTTGCCGCGGGCTGCGAGCCAATAGACAAGCAGCAATGCGGAGACTCCGAGCGCGACCGTCACAGTCCATACAGATAGCGAAGTCAAGATAGTAGTCCCAACAATCACGAGGTCGCTCGATAGGTGTTTAGGTGTGCCCGCCACGTCCCACAAGGCCGACCAGCGGTTAGACCCGTATCGGGGCGCGCAAAAAAACCATATGTTGAATGCGAGAACGAGCGCGGTGACCAGACCGGGTACGTCGCCGGTCCAATTGGGTAGCGTTGTGCGCTGTCGATTCTCCATCAGGCCCGCCCAACGTATCAGGCTTCAGCGGCGAGTGCCGAGCGAGCGAGGTGCTCGGCCGCTGCAAGCCGAGGTTGGGCGGCGGCGCTGCGGAGCGTTCAAACGCGAATGACCTCTACGGATTCTGCGTGAGCTGCCAATGCCTCGAGGTCGTCTGGGTCAGATGTAAGGACAGTACCGGCCGGTTCCGCATGCGCCACGACCAGCGCGTCGACCGCGGAACCGCGCCGAGCACGCCGCCTCAGCAGTGCTGCGCGTCGCGCGATCGCCTCAGGTAGAGCTTGTGTGACGTCGCAAGTTTTGAGGAACCTGTTCTCTGGGGCGTCTCGGCCGGCGTGACCTTCCAGGCATTCCACCAATACGACCGACGGTACGCGTGGTGGCCACAACCCCTCCTCGCGAAGAGCTAGAATGAGAGCTAACGCCCGCGGTGACCGCTCGGCGAGACAACTGACGCCGCCCGAATCCAGGACCAGCACGGTCGCTACCCGGCCCTGCGACGCGGTCGCGCGACGAGCTTCTTGACGACGGCAGAGGCTGCGGAGCGCTGTCGGGGCGTCGGCTTACCGACCTCAGCAATCAATTCGGCAACGTACTTGTCACCCTCCGCCAATAGTTGTCGTCTGCGAACCTCGGCACGTACGGCGTCTTGCAACAACTCCGAGGCGGGAAGTCGACGTTTCTTAACCAAGTCATACAACTCGTCGGGCAAGTACACCTGCATCCTAGGCATGCGCCTAACTATACACCCTCGCAGGAGTGAAGCAAACCCGCCAGGCCCGCCCAACGTACCGGCGTTCAGCTGCGGGCGCCAGAGGGAGCGCAGCGACCGACAAGCCCGTCCGCTGCAACGCTAAGTTATGCGGGGCGTTGACAATATGTCGGAAATGACATATGTCTAGCTGGTGTCGCCAGCGCACAGGCCGCTCGTCTGGTTGAGTGGCGAGGTGAAAACGCCGCCGTTCTCGGCGGAGGCGCGGATCCAAGCTGGCTACCTCTTGAGAATGCTTCAATCCGGCGCGACCCTAACGTTACCTCACTCGCGACCCATGCCGGTAGTCGGGGCTCGATGTCATGAGCTGCGGATCCAAGACGAGAACCGAACGTGGCGTGTCGTGTATCGGGTAGATGCGGACGCGATCGTAATCGCGGATGTTTTCGCGAAGACCTCACAAACAACTCCCACGACGGCGATCAAAAACAGCCAACGGCGATTGCGTGCGTATGACGACGCCGCGAAGGGATAGCCTCAGATGGAACACGCCAAGCGAAAACGTCTAGAGAAGGCCGGGTGGCAAGTCGGGAGCGCCGCGGATTTTCTCGGACTGTCGGGTGTTGAGGAGGCCCTGGTCGACATGAAGCTGACGCTTGGAATGCGACTGAGGAAAACTCGCGAACAGCACAAGCTGACTCAGATCGACCTGGCAAAGCGGATGGGCTCAAGCCAGTCGCGAGTAGCGAAAATGGAAGCAGGCGATCCAGGTGTATCGCTCGATCTGCTGGTGCAAGGGTTGCTTGCGGCAGGCGCTACCCGTAGAGAAATAGCGTCTGCACTCGGCGCGCGCCGGAAGGCTACATCCGCATAACTTGTATTTAACCTGCGGCTCGCACGCAAGATGTGCCGGCTCGAACTCGAACTTTAGGCTCGTTTTGTCACACTTCGGCGTTTTTACGCCGGTCTGTATAAGCAGGTAAACCCTGCGGCTAGTCGAGCGGGCTTCGGACGCCGAGAGGGATTTTGAGGAGTACGTGGGTGTAGATCATGGTTGTCGCCACGTCGGTGTGGCCGAGGAGCTCTTGGATGGTGCGGATGTCGTAGCCGGCTTCGAGCAGATGGGTGGCAAAACTGTGGCGCAGGGTGTGGCAGGTGGCGGGTTTCGTGATGCCTGCTTTCAGAACGGCAGCGCGGAAGGCGCGCTGGGTCACGGTTTCGTGAAGGTGGTGGCGGCGGTACTCGCCGGTGGGGCCGTCACGGTATTGGCGCGTAGCGGGGAACACCCATTGCCAAGGCCAAGACTTGGGGGCGCTGGGGTACTTTTTGCTCAACGCGCCGGGCAGTGCGACGCTGCCGGCGCCACTCGAGAGGTCGGCTTCGTGGAGCTTGCGTGCGGCTCGGAGTTGTTCAGTGAGCACAGTACGGAGACCCATCGGGAGCATGGTTCGTCGGTCTTTTCGCCCTTTTCCTTGGCGGACGACGAGGTGGCCGGCGGCGAAGTCGACGTCTTTCACTCGTAGTCGCGCGCACTCCAACAACCGCATGCCGGTGCCGTACAGGAGGGACGCTATGAGCTTTGGCGTGCCGGTCATCGCGCTCAGCACGGCGTGAACTTCTTCTTTCGTGAGGACAATCGGCAACGGGCGGTGCTGGGTGGGTCGCCGTAGGCCAATGATCCACGGTAACGGAATGCGCAGCACGCGCTCGTACAAGAACGACAATGCGCAGAGCGCTTGCTGATGTGAAGACGCGCTTGCTCCGCGTTTCAGTAGGTCGTCGAGGAATGCGCGAAGGTGCGTCTCGTCGAGGTCACGAGGGTGACGTCGGTGAAATCGAACCAGGCGTCGCGCCCAGGCGATGTATGACTGCTCGGTGCTGGGGCTGTAGTGGCCGAGGCGCAGCTCCGTTCGCATCCTGGCGAACAGACCGGGCGACGCTGAGGGCAGGACCACCTCATTGGTCAGCGTTCCGCCTGGGTTGCGCGGCTGGCCGCGGCAATCGGTCGGTATCTGCACCCGAAAACGGCGGCTGCGGCCTAAGAGTTAGTGGTCACCGATCGGCGTCAACCCCGGGTCCGACGGCATTTTGGACACGCTCGACGCAATGGCCAACCAAGGAAATCATTGATGACCCTCCAACCTCCGGTATCCGAGCACGATCACAGTGCCGGCAGCGCGAGCGCACCGCTCGTGCTCGTCGAGTACGGTGAGTATCAATGTCTGCACATCGCTGCGGCGGATCCCGTGGTCCACTCGCCGCAGAAAGCGCTCGGCAAGGATCTGCGCTTCGTCTTCCGAAATTTTCTCCTCGCCGAGATGCACACTGCGGCCGAGCTCGCCGCGGCGTTCGCGGCGTTCGCGGCGTTCGCGGCGTTCGCGGAGGGTGCCGCGGTGCAAGGCAAGTTCTGGCAGGTACGCGACGCGATCTTTGCGTGGTCGCGCCGCCATGGACCGCCTTCGCTCGGGGCGTCGGCGCTTGCCGCGATCGCCCAGACGCTCTCGCTGAGTCTCGGGCTGCTCGAGGCAGACGTGGGCGGTCATCGCTATTGGGAGCGGATCAAGAACCGACAGCTTCGACACGCGCTGGGCGGAGCTGTCCGTTGGTTGTAAGGGCTGCCGACTTCAACGGCGGCATCCGGAGCGGCGTCAACGAAACGCCCACGTTCTTCATCAACGGCAGCCGCTACGATGGCGGGCCCGCGTTCGACGAGCTGAGCGAAGCACTGCGCGCGCTGCTCTGAGTTGCGACCTGCGTCACCATCGCTGCAGCGGCGCAGCACGCCTCTCCGGGCGGTCATGGCTCACTGACAGGCTTGAGGTCCCCGCAGGTCGCGTCGAACGCGGGTGTACCGTAGACGCCAGGCAACCCGACTACGCCGTTAGTCATCTTTTGGGTAACCAATTCACTCAGCAGCGATTCTTCCTGCAAAAAGGCTTGGAAGGGATTGGCAAATACGGCGGAATTTGCCATTCTTCCGAGGTATTCGCGAACCCACGCTTCGGTCTCAGCCGGCGAAGCCCGGATGTCGACCGTGTAGTCGAGCCCGCATTTGAACGAGAGCTGCACGCTGTCTGAAGTGATGTCCTCGAGATCCGCATCGAGATGTTGCGCGTCGCTCGAGCCACTTCCGTTGCCCGCTTGATTGTTCGCGCCGCTGGCGCCTGCGCCACCGCCGTGGTCGCCGCACCCGCCGGAGCATAGCCCCACGCACAGCAATACCGCGAGCCTCGAACACTTCCCAACACCTTTTTGCATCTCGCGCTCCATGACCCGAAGAATGCGCGAATCTACCAGCTGGGCTCCGCCTGGACATCACAATTCCGAACGTACACGCAGTGCGCCAAGGGTGCTGTCGGCACTGGGCGGCAGGGGCGGACGCCGGTTCGGGGTGGACGCGGGCAGCGGCGGATCCTGCCGGTGCGGATGGCACGCGGTCGGCGTAATTTCTGACGACCCGATCACCCCGAGCAGTTTGTAGGCTGCATTGCCCGCATCAAGGTGGCGTAGCCGGGGGTTCGCCCGTGGGCGACGCCGTCACCCGAAATTCAGCGCCGCGTCGGGTTCGAGGTCGTGACGATGTTCCACCCCGCGCGGCCGCCGCTCAGATGTCGAGCGAAACGAAACGAAGCGAAGCGCGGTGTGGAAAGACTGGTCGAAATGTCTGCCGCAGTTGAGCTGTCTGCAGCCGGCTAGGGAGTTTGGGCCGCGATGCGCGCGAGGTAGCCCGCATAGCTGAGAGGCTCGGCGCGCGCGCTGAGTCGATGCAGGCAGCGCTCGATGGATCGCGTACACAGTCGTGAGGTGATATCTCGCGGGTGCACGGCGAGCCGCATGTCGCTCGGGCGCCGCAGGCTCTGCAGTTCGGCGTGCAAGGCGGTGAGCAACGACTCCAAGACGGAGCGGGCGCCCCAACCAATCAGCCGTGTGGCAAGCCGACGCGCGCCGAGCTCGATGCCACCGAGGCCCTCGCTGAAGGCGATCTGCGAGCGACCCAGCTCGGTACGCGCTTCGGAAGAGAGCAGCCATGCCGGAGGTACGAAGCCACGCAGGGCTTCATCAAGGCCGACCGCGTGGAACAAGGCGCGGACACGTGCCAGGCGCTCGCGCGTCTGCGCCGCGCTCAGATTGTAAAATTCGCCCTGACCGCCGGCGAAAAGGTATGCCCAGGCGAGTTGCAGCGGAGACCGCACCGAGCCGCTCATCTCGTGCGTCAGCCCGTGAGCAACCAAGGTCACGCCGTTGTGCGACAACCTCTCGAGCCATTCGATGAATGCCGGATGCGCGGTGAGGCGGTAGCGCCCTTCATGCTCGGGGATCACCAGCAGCGTGAGTGAACCGAGCGGGATCCCGCAGCTCACCACGAGCTCGACGGCCCGCTTCGAGTGAGCCCAAGTCAGGGGAGAAACGTCATGGATCGAGACCAGCAGGCTCGGCTTGACCGTACCTGCGGACCTTTCCATCGCGAGCGTGGCGTTAGCCATTGGCGGACGCGAGCCACGGCGAGCGACCCTGCGTGGCCTCCCAGCGAGCGACCATGGCGGCGCGCCCATTGCGGGATAGCGTGGCCGCCAGCTGGTCGTCGTTCAAGACTTCGAGCAGCGCCTCGCGCAGCCCAGCGACGCCTAGCTCGTAACAGTAGGCGTTTTGCCGATGTTCGACGACGCCAGCGATGCTCGAGCTCCTTGGAACCAGGACCGGCGCGCCGCTCGCCATCGCTTCCATGGTCACCAAGCCGAACGTGTCGACCTCACTCGCGAACACGAACACCGCCGCGCCCGCATACAGCTCCTGCAAGTCCCGGCCGCTTTGCATACCCACCAAACGGACGTCCTCGTAGGGCGCCGTCAGGCGTTCGAGCTGCGCGCGCTCGGGGCCATCGCCAGCGATGACCAGCAGTGGTCTCGGCGACAGCTCGCAGAGCCCGTTGAACGCCTCCACGATGAGCGACAGGTTCTTCTCCGGGGAGAGCCGCCCGACGCTGAGCACGATCGGTCGGGCTTGCGGTGGGAGCTCGCGCGTGTATCGGCCGCTCGGCAACTTGGCGGGCCGAAACTCGTTCGGGTCCACAGCCAGCGGCCGCAGATCGATGCGAGCTCCGGCGACGCCGAGCTCGAGCAAACGCTGCTCGGCGGCTTCGCTGAACACCACCACCCGCTCGACCTGCCCGTAGAACCAGGCGAGATAGCCTCCGGCCATGCGTTCGAGCAACGGGCTGCCAGTGAGCAGGCGCACGAGGCCGGGCACTTCGGTGTGGTAGGTGCTGCACACCGGAATGCGCAAGAGCTTGGCGGCAATGAGTCCGATCATACCGACCGGTCCAGGCGTCGCCAGCTCGACGTGGGTGATCTGACGGCGCTGCAGGAAGACCAACGTCCGCACGAGGGACGGCACCGTCAGCTCCAGGCCGTCGTACACGGGGAGCGTCCCCTTGGCGATTCCTGGCACCGCTTCGAAGCAGTGCTCGATTTCGGGCGTGAGCAGCTCGGGCGCGATTGGCCCCGAATGAGGCACCCAGACTTCCTGCCCGGATTGAATGGCTTCAACGAGCAGGCGACGACACCAGATCGAGACGCCATCCACCTGCGAAAGGGTATCGGAGAATACGGCCAAACGCCGCGGAGGCGCGGGCCAACTGCTGGCCGACCAGGCGCCTTGTACGCGCCGCATTTGCTCTACCTGACGACCGAGATGGTCGGCCGCAAATAGCTGCGGGATCATGGCCTTGAGCGCGCCCGCCGCATCACGTAGCGCGCCAAACAGGCCGAAGAAGTCGGCGCGCTGCAAGGCAATCAAACCGGCCGCGAACGCGCTCCCCACCAGGCGATCGGCGACGCAAATCTGCGCTTCAGCGAGGGCGTCGCTGTTGTCATCGAGCCCATCGTGCACCTCACGCACGTCGAGCGGAACTCGTGCCTCGGGCGTGGCCGCGACTACGGACAGCAGATGAGTAATGAACTCTCGTTGCCCGCCCGAGCCGCCGCGGGCAGGGTTGAGGTTCTGGGCCAGCGCGTCCATCAGATCCGCAAAAGGCGACTGAATCGGGTCGCCCTCGCGGGCCAGGTCTTGCAAGAACGCGTACGTCGTATGCCCGAAGGCCACGCCGAGGTTCTGGATGTCGGCACCGCTGCCGACGACTCGAGCTTCGCCACCCATCACACCACTCAGGAAGGCCTCGGGAGTCGTGGCGTTGTCGACCTCTGTGAAGCAAAAGGCCGCTCGCCGCAGCTCGTGATCGTCCGAGCCGGCCGAGATGGCGGCGCGACCGGTGCGCAGGGGACGGATGCCGTGACGATCGGCCAGCGCTTGCAAGCGGTCCGCGTCGAGCTCGCGGAGCAGCGCTTGCACACCCAAATTCAAACGACCCTCAGCGCGGCCGTTCACGACCTCGAAGGTATTGAACAAGAGTGTCAGTTTCTCCAGGGTTTCCGCGGTCAGTTTCCAATTGGGGCTCTCGAGCGGGTGGGCCAGCGCGTGGGCAACCGGCTCACGGCGCAGATAGTCGACGAGCTCGTACACATTTCCCCGCAAACTTTGGATCCGATCGTGCTGGGTGGGCTCGATATTCCAGGCCAGGACGTGCACGATGCAGCCGTCCTCGGGAAACCGAGTCGTCACCTCTTCGGAGAGGAAAAAGTCGGGCAAGTGAGCCAGCTCGAGCCCGCCCGCGATCGTATCGTGATCGGTCAAGGTCACGAAGCTCATGCCACGCGCCTTGCACAGCTCGTACTGCCGCAGCGGCTCGGCGTAGCTCTCGGGGCAGTTGAAGTGCCGCGCAATCCAGGCATCCTGGTTGGTGGATGCCCGGGAGTGCAAATGGAGGTCGCAGCGCTTGGACATGGCGACTCCGCGGCTCAGTACCCAATGAGCGCGTTACCGAAGCGCCGGATGAACACAAAGCCCAGCCCCCAGAAAAACGGAAGCCACGCCGGGATCCCGAACAGCGAGCCTTGCGACCAATATTGAAGCTTATAGATCGCGTCACCCCCGAGCTCGAACACCAAGCCGAAGACGGTGCCCGCTCCGAACAACAGCGCCTCCCCACGGTAGTACCGCGCGCGGAAGGCGATACCGACTACGATCAGGATGCCCGCGGCGATCCACAGCTCACGGTGCAAGGGCAGCACCAAGAGTGCCAATAGGAACCAGGCCAAATCACGCCAAGCCACCTTGGAATTACGCGGATTTTCCGCGTTCTGGGGAGTTCCCTCCAGCGCACGCGGGCTCACTCGGTCGTTCGAAGATTCCATCACTTGCTCCCGAGCGCGGGCAACGGTGGGTACAGACGGCGGAGCTGCTCCTGATCGAAAGAAGTAGGCCGTTGCAAGCGTTCGAATTCAGCCCGCTCGACCGGGCATGAGCGCTTTCCAAGGCACTCGTGGCCGGCCTCGCGCTCCACGAGCAAGCATTTGTAGACCGGCTCTGTCATCACGGAGTCCAGCTCGATTGCACGCGGATTTTCAGGGAGGCGCCAGTAGGAAAATGTTTCTCCGCCTCGCCAAGTTTGCGTGAGCTCGCTGGTGATGAAGTCGTCGTAGATGGGTTCAACGAAGCGAGCCTCGAGGATTCTGCGAATCTCGTCCTCGTTTCGCCAGGCCAACTGGCGATACGGGTTCTGGTGTTCATGCGCCAAGCCCAGGATGTGTCCGACCTCGTGCGAAGTCACGAACTGGGATTCTAGCGAGGAGAACCAGCCGAGATCGCCCGCGACGTCCGCTGCAAGTTTCGGATAGCCTTTGGGCCGGCCTAGATAACACGTGGGCGAGCCGAACTGCTTGCGTCGCGCGTAGTTGCCAAGGTCCGAGCGCGCGTACGTGACGAGCAGCGGCTCACTTCCGCGCTTACCGTTGGCCGGGACGACGATCGGCATCGCAGCGATCGACACGAGCACGTCGTAGTCGAGCGCGCGTACAGCGTGGGCAAGAAGAAGTGCCGCATCCGGAACTGATACCGTGGCTCCGCTGGCGGCCACTACGAATCGATCCTGTTGGCGTTGCAGCCTCGCGCAGTGCGCGGGGTCGGTGACAGCGAGAGCGGCAATCCTTTTCCGCGATACGCGGTCGAGTTCCTCCAACTCGCCGGGCCGTAGGGGCCGCCCGGCCGGAAGAGACGGAGCAACGAATTGGTACGCTAAGGCCGGACCGCCAGGTCTGAGCTCAGGGAAAACGCCCCACGCCTCGAGCGCCCTCCGCACGCTCAGTTTGACCGTGTCGAGAAGTGCTGGGTCGGCTGCTTCTTGAAAAGCGAAGCGAACAACGGTGCCCCGGGACCAACGAAAATCGTAGGTCCCGGTCATCCTTGACTGCGGCACATCAGCAGCGGACGGCCTTGGGGAGGCAGGCGTTGCTGTCACGGTGCGCCCACCAATCCTCAAGACGACGAGTGGCCGGACGGAGGCGAACGCGGAGTGAGGGCCTCGACATTTACGACCGGCACGACCCGTGGCCCCGGCGCGGTTGCGGCCAGACGAACGCTACCTGCGACCGTTCCTCCACGCAGAGAGCTCCACAGCTCCTCCTCTTGCTCGACGGCAACCTCGGTACAAGAAACGGCATCGGCTGACCCGGACTTGGAGACGAGGTACACACGGCCTCCCGGGCTCGCAATCAACAGCTCGAACGCATCGGCCGCCGCTGCCTGCTGAGTGTCCGCCGGGGCCGCTCCATCCCCGAATGGCGGCTGCCAGGACGGGTTGCTCCATTCCTCTGCAGTCCAGGTCGTTTCATAGGTCACGTTTTCGGGGTTGATGAGGTAGCAGGTGCACGACGACGAGGCCGCTGGATCAGGGTGCAGCGGCATCGTGGCGAGGGCCGGTCCGCGGGTGCTGGACGCGCCGGGCCCTACCAGCGCCTGAGTCTCCGGACAGGCGAAGTTTACAATCGAGCGAAAGCCACTGGCCGCAGGCGATTGCTCTTGGATGTCGAAGTATTCGGCATTCTCAGTGAGTTGACCCGCCTCGTCTTTCTTGCGACGAGCCTTGACCTTGAAGAACTGCTTGCCGGTGGAGTTCCGACGCGCAACGAGAATGTCATGTTCCAGCGGACCGCGATTTGGACGCTTGGTTGCCATTAATTCCTCCTCCTATAGCCATCGGCATCAGCTGCGACGAACGTGCGCGACAATATCATGTCGCGCGCTGTCCAAGCAATGAAAAGCAGAATGGCTCTGACGCATAAGCCTCCTCGCGTGGCGGCAGCTGCTCTAAACTCGATACACAACATGGTGGCAACCGACTTCCAGGGACGCACGGCAAAGGGGTTTGTGCTCGGCACTCATCGCATCATGTCGCCCGCCGAAACACTGGCGCGCCTCCTTCCGCATCTCGCGGAGTTTTCGATCACCCGCCTGGCCAACGTGACCCATCTCGACGAGATCGGGATCCCGGTTGCGCTGGCCGTCCGCCCCAATTCTCGATCTCTGAGCGTGGCCCAGGGCAAGGGCGTGGACCTGATCGCCGCCAAAGTGTCGGCGGCGATGGAGTCGATCGAGCAGCACCTTGCCGAACACGATCGACTCGACGTCCGTTGGGCGTCGTATCGCGACCTGGCGGCACACGAGGCGGTGGTCGACCCCGATCGCCTGCCGCAGCGCGCAGGACGGCACTACGATCGTGAGCGCAAGATCCTGTGGACCTTGGCGCGCGTGTTGACGAGCGGCGCGCCGACCTGGGTTCCTTACGAACTCGTGCACCTGAACTTTACGCTGCCGTTGCCGCCTGGCAGCGGTCACTTCCTGGGCGGGTCGAACGGGCTGGCCTCGGGTAACCACGTGCTCGAAGCCGCGGTGCACGCCGTCACCGAGATCATCGAACGCGACGCGGTTGCCTTGCTCTATCGGCGCTCGGCGCAGGAACAACAGCTTCGGCGCATCGAGCTTGCGAGCGTCGGAGACGAGCTCTGTCGGTCACTGTTGGCACGGTTCGAGTGCGCTGGTGTGGCGGTCGCGATCTGGAACGCCAGCTCGGATGTCGGCATCCCGACCTTCCTGTGCGACGTCGTCGATCGCGAAACGAACGTGTTCCGTCCAATCGGCTCGGCTCGCGGTGCTGGGTGTCACGTCGATCCGAGCATCGCCCTCGCACGTGCGCTCACGGAGGCAGCGCAAAGCCGACTAACCCGCATCACCGGCAGCCGTGACGATCTCCAGGCCGACCATGTCGACGCGCATCGCTCGGCGACAAAGATTGAGGCTGATCAGGCCCGCGTGCTGGCGCCAGTCAGGTCGGGAACCCAGTTCGACCCGCGAATGCCGGTCCTGCCCAGCTTCGAGGAGGAGCTTCACTATTTACTCGAGCGTATCGAGGCGGTTGGCGCCGGTCCCATCCTGACCGTCGACCTTTCGCAGCCAGGCCGCCCCTTTCATGTGCTCCGCGCCATCGTTCCCGGATTGGAAGGGTCGGCCGATAGTCCAGGCTATGCCCCCAGCGCGCGGGCTGGCGGCGGCTCCCCCCTCGAGGCGACCGCTTGAACACCACCTTCTTCATCGGTCCGACGATCTCCGCCGAGGAGGTGTGCTCTGTGCTGCCAGCAGCGGAGATTCGCGGCCCAGTGGCGTGTGGTGACATTCTGCGCGCGGCGATCGGCGAGCCTGGTGTGCTGGGCATCGTCGATGGCCTGTTCGAGCACACATTGCCGGTGTGGCACAAAGAGATTTTGTGGGCCTTGGACAAGGGCTGGCGCGTCTATGGCTCGAGCAGCATGGGCGCCTTGCGGGCCGCGGAGCTAGCGCGTTTTGGGATGGTTGGCGTCGGGCAGATCTTCGCCTGGTACCGCGACGGCATACTGGAAGACGATGACGAGGTGGCCGTCGCCCACGAACAAGCGAGCACGGCGTATCGCGCGCGATCGGACGCGATGGTCAATGTTCGGGCCACGCTGGAGCGAGCCGTGGCCGCCGGTGTGCTCGATGCCGCCGCGGCGGCCACACTAGCCACGACGCTGAAAGCGACGCCATACGCGCAGCGCAATCTACGGCGCGCGCTCGCCGAGTGCGAAATCGCGGCGTTGCCGCGCGCAGCGTTTACTGCGTGGCTGGACCAGCACGGCCCCTTCGACCTGAAGCGGATGGACGCGCTCGCGCTGGTCCGACGCATCGCTGACGATCAGCGGGTCGCCGGCAACGAACGCGTGCCCTTCGACTTTTCTTACACCGAGACGTTCCATGAGCTCGTGCGCTCGGTCGGCGCGCCAGCGACTGCTCACCCGCCGCCGCACCAGGAACCGGCGCCCGAACCGGTCAGCGACGACGAGCTGTTCGAGGAACTTCAGCTGTGCGGTCCGGGTCCGTACGCCGAATGTTGGCAGGCGGCCCTAGAGAAGTCGCTGCTACGTGCGTTGTCGGGGCGAGGGTCCGACGAGGTGGCGCGCGAGGAGGCCATGTCCGAGCTGCCGGACGTCTTGCGCGCCCTCGGTTTGTTCGAACCGCTCGCCTCGAGAGCGCGAGCGAAGTCGCAACTGCTTGCGGCAGAGGCGCGCCCCGCGGTTCGCATCGAGCCCGCCCAACTGCTTGCGTGGTACTTCAGTCGTCTCGACCTCAGGATGCCTCAGGATCTGGACCGTTACGCCCGTGCGGTTGGCTTCGCGGACGAGCATGCCCTGCTGCTCGCGATTGCGCGCGAACGTTGGTACCTGGATCACTCGCAGGCCTGAGGGTCAATAGAACGTTGAAACACGGGGTCAACCCTGCCGCGAAGCAGTGGACGTCCGCTGGCATTTCGTTCCGGATTTGTTTCGAGTCTCGAACAGCAATCTGTGGTCGACTAGGGTCGCACGGAACTGGATTTTGCCCGCAAGCAGCTGGCCAAGGGAGCCGTTTTTCTTGCTCTGACAGCAGAGCATCAGCGCGGAGGAAGACCGACCATGCCGAAGGATTCAATCGACACGCTCACTGTCCAATCACTCGAAGAATACATGACTGTCGTATTGAGGTACTTCGACGGTACCTATCTGTTTCGAGGAATGTCTCGCACGACCTGGAACCTCGTGCCCTCTATCGGGCGCGGAAGATATTGCGTCGACTACAACGTCGGAGATGAAAAGGAGACCTTCGAGCTTTTCAAGGCGCGAGCAAGGCGCTGCATCTCGATTGCCCCACAAAATGATTGGGAATGGTTGGCCTTGGCGCAGCACCATCAATTGCCGACTCGGCTGCTGGATTGGAGCGAGAGCCCGCTCGTGGCAGCGTTCTTTGCCACCCTTGGTTGGAACGGAGCGCCACCCAAACGGCGGCGCGCGTACGATTGGTCAACGGAAGACTCCGCCGTTTACGTGACGCACATGGATGGCCCTTTCGAAGTTGCGAACGTGAAGCGGAGCCCCTTCAACGTCCGCAAGGTCGAGTTCTTTCAGCCGGCCCACGTGAGTCCGCGATTGCACGCCCAATTGGGTGTTTTTTCCCTTCATCCACGGCCCGCACTCCCATACGCCGGGCCCAATGTCTTTCGAATCATCATCCCAGGCTGCGAACGGCTGAGTTTTCAGGCGGGGCTCGATACATTGGGGTTCAGCCGAGCAACCATGTTCCCGGATATCGACGGCTTGGCGCAGCAGCTCGGTTGGCGTTTTTGGGCAATGGAAGCGCGCGAAGACGCCTGAATGATTCCCGGCGATGCTACGCTGCGCTCGAAGACGCACGCACGTCGAGGAGCCAGACGTGACCGTGGTCGGGACCGCAGACTCGAGAGCAACGGAGCTAGCTGCCGGCGCAGGCCGGCGTGAGCTCCGACTTGGAGAGTGGCCACTCGTTCGGGACCAACGAGGCCGTAAGGTGGTCAGCTTTGTGGAGCGCGCTCCGTGACGAGCTAGTGCTAGTGCTAGCGCTAAGGTCTACGCCGCCACTCGCTTGGGCAGGCCGAGCCTTCGGGCGAGTTGCTCGATCGAGGTCAGCGCGACCGCGCCCTCAGCGGGGCTGAGTTGGAGATGCGTGAAGGCCGCTGCGTATTCCTTCATGGAGTAAGCTTTGATGTTCGGATTGATGAGCGCTATGGCGGAGACCACGAAGCGTACGCTAGCGGCTCCCGAGATCACGGCCACTCGCCTGGGTTCGTTGCGCGTCATCGACAACATGCGCGCGCGTTGGGCGCGGTTCGGGTATCCGCCCTCCGTGACCACGATGCAGCGAACCTGCCGCGTCCTGGCGGCCACGTCGAGTGCGGCGAGGTATGCGTCCCACTCCTCGTTCCGCGGTGTCTGGTCCAATTGATAAAGGATCATCAGATCCAGATTTGCAAGAAACTCGAAATCTTGCGTCGGCGCGTGATTGCTTTTCACGAGCAAAAGAAACGGCCGCGCGATGCGATTCTTAATCGATGACTCGCAAATGGCGGCGGAAAGTGACGAGAGTGAAGGTCGTTCCGCGGCCAAACGAATTGCAATCGCCGGTTTGACGGCCTGGCCCGTGATCTGGAGGGCGAAGTGAGCGAAACCGTTGCCGCTCGCTCGAGGTGATCTCCGTACAGCCCCACCACCGCGTTGTTGATCAGCACGTCGACCTCGAGAACGCAGACGTAGCCCTGCGCAGGCCGAGCCCCAAGAAGTGACGCGGCCGGACGGCGGCCTTGCGCCGACGCGAATAGACGTAGGGCTAAGGCTCGAGGAGTGCGCGGCGAACGAGTGCCCGAAAGGCGCGCGCTGCAGGGTCAGTGTGCGTGCGCTCGTGCCAGCACAGGGCCATGCTCACGTGGTACTCGGGGATTGGACCGGTCAGCGCGATGAGGCCGAGCGGGCGGCCCAGCGCAGCAAACAGGGACTGCGGCAGAGTGGTCACGAGGTCTGTCGCCACGGCGACTGCAGCCGCGGCGGCAAACGTCGGAACGGTAAGCGCGACGCTGCGTGTGACGCGGGCGCGCGCGTAGCTCGCCGCGATAGGATCGCGAAATCCCCGACCGGGAGCCAATTCCACACCCACATGACGCAGATCGCAGAGGCGCTCTCGCGAGAGCCTTTCACGCTTGCCGGCGCGAGCACGCGCGACGAGCACGGTTGGCTCGTCGTACAAGGCTTCGGCGTGAATGCCGGAGCCCGTCGCCCGGACGCCGAGGTGCAAGTCGACCTCGGTGGACCCGAGGTCCCCGAGCGCGAGTAACGACTCGATGCCGATCACGCGCAGGCGCGCGTTGGGCATGGCCTTCGCCAACGCCGCAGCAATCGCGGGCAGGGATGCGACCTGTCCCGCATCGGCCATCGCCAGCGTGAAGGTCCGCGTGCACGTGGCGGAATCGAATGGGGCGTTGGTGACCGCGCGCTCCAGCTCGGCCAGAGCTCGGGCCAAGGCGGGTGCCAGCTCCTCGGCGCGTGGCGTGGGGACGATGCCACGGCCCCGTCGCATCACGAGCGGATCGCCGAGCGCCGTGCGCAGCTTGGCCAAGCCGTTACTGACCGCCGACGGCGTGACGTGCAGGTGCTTTGCTGCCTGCGCGACGCTGCGCTCGCGCAGCACGGTGTCCAGAACCAATAGCAGGTTCAGATCCAGCGTTGAAAGGCTCACAGATGGTGATGATAACAGTCACAAAGGATCAGTACCAGTGTGACGAGCAAGCTCACACACTCCCGGCATGCGTTTCAACCCGTGGCTGCTTCCAGCCGTGCTCGTTCCCGTCGCTTGCCAGCCCGTTGCCCCCCTTTCCCGGAGCAAACCCATGCCTGAACCCTTTTCCAACGCGCGTCCTCGACAAGTGTCTGTCCTGAATTCCTCACTGTCCTCCCTTGAAGTCGGCTCGGGAACTCCGGTCGTGTTCCTGCATGGCAATCCGCTGTCCTCACGGGTGTGGCGGAACGTATTGCCCGGGGTGGCAATGCACGCCCGCTGCATCGCGCCCGATCTGATCGGCATGGGTGACTCGGGCAAGCCTGATATCGCCTACCGTTTCGCCGATCACGCGCGCTACCTCGATGCTTGGTTCGACGCGCTCGCGCTCGAAGGTGTGGTGTTGGTTGGCTACGACTGGGGCGGAGCGCTGGCCATGGATTGGGCCGCGCGACACCCCGATCGGGTGCGCGGGCTGGTCGTGTTCGAAACCTTCCTCCGCCCAATGAGCTGGAACGAATGGACGCCGCAAGGCGCCGAGCTGTTCCGCGCTTTGCGCACGCCGGGCGTGGGCGAAAAGATGGTCCTGGAGTCCAACGAGTTTCTCGCCCGCTCCTTCAAAAACGGGGTCCTGCGCGGCTTGAGCGAAGAGGAAGCGGCATCGTACAGCGCGCCTTTTGCAGAGCCCGTTGCACGCCGCCCGATCTTGCAATGGACACGCGAAATCCCAATCGAAGGTGAGCCTGCCGACGTCCTTGCGATGGTCGAACGCTACGATGCCTGGCTGGCCGCAAGCCGGGTGCCGAAGCTGCTGCTCGGGTTCGAGCGCCCCGCCCAGTTGCAGCCGTCACCCACGGGCTCTCCAGCCGTGCTGGCGTGGGCGCGCGAGCACGTTGGCGCGCTCGAGGTAGCCGAGCTTCCACCTGCCGGTCATCACGCGCCGGAAGACGTCCCGCGCGAAATCAGCGCCGCGATCGTCAGTTGGCTCGCGCGTCACCAGTTGTAACCGCACCTCACCGCTCCGCGGATTGCCCTTCCGAGGCACCAGGCATATCCTCTGGCCGCCGAATGCGCCGACACGTTGCCTGCCTACTGCTGCCGTGGCTGGTCGTGAGCGTGGCGTGTGGAGGCCGCACGGGCCTGGCGCTTGGCCTGCTCTCGTCGGAAGGCGGTGATGAGGGCACGCCCGCCGATGGAGGCACGCCCTCGAGCGGCGGAGCGGCGGGCAGCGGCTCCTTCGGCGGAAGGCCGAGTGGGGGGGCGGGAGCCGCTGGTAGCGCTGGTAGCGCTGGTAGCGCTGGTAGCGCTGGTAGCGTTGGGGCCATGGCGGGCTCGAGCGGGAGCGGCGGTTCTGCACCTCTCATGTGCGAGCCGGGCACCGCCCGCTGTGGCGATGAATGCATCGAGCTACGAACCGATCCTCTACATTGTGGGTCGTGTGTGAACGATTGCGGGGCTCAGACGTCCTGCATCGACGGCGAGTGCGCCTGCCAAGCTCCGTCGCTCGTGCTCCTTTCGCACGTTCCGAGAAACGGGACCGTCGGCATCGCCGCGTCGTCGACAATCAGGGCGGAGCTCAACTGTGCGTTCGATCCAACACGCGTGAACGGTGGCGACGCGCGATTGTACGGCAGCTTCGCGGGTCCCATCTCGGTCAGCTTCCCGAAGCCCTCGTCTCCACGCGAGCTGCTGCTCCAGCCCGCCGCGCACGCTGGCCAGGCCGCAGCCTACTTACCCGGTGAACGGGTCACCGCGTGGCTCGGCGCGAATCTCGGCACGTCGGAACTCCCGTTCCAGCCCTATTCGTGGCAGTTCATCGCGGAGGTGAGCCCGGCTTCTCCAGGCAAATTCGTTGCGACCATGCCGACTTTACCGTCCATTCACCACGGAAACGCGATGGTCCTGGGCGACATCGACGAGGATGGCGACCTCGACGTGATCGTGCGAGGCGACGCACCTTTGCTACTTTTGCGTAACCACGGAGACGCGACCTTCGAGGACGCCGAAGAGCTGGGTACCAGCGGCGTGCCCGTACTGGGGGACGTCGACGGGGACGGGGACCTGGACATCGCCGATGGTCAGCGATTGCTTCTGAACGATGGGCAAGGGCACTTCCTCGCGGGCCCCGCTGCGCCAGGTTGCATCGCCCTCGGCGACGTCGATGGCGACGGCGATCTCGACTGCTTGGCCAACGTTGGCTACACCAAGCAAAACGAGCTCCTCGGACACGTCCTGTTCAACTCGGGTGACGGCAGCATGCAGCAAGGCGGCGACGCGCCCATCGGTTTCCAATGCCAGCTTTGGGATCTCGACGCCGACGGCGATCTGGACGCCGTGTGCGTGTCTCCGGTCGTCACCGGAGCCACCGTTCTGATGAACGACGGCAAGGGAAACTTCACGGCCACTGCCCAACAATTGAGCCAGGCGGGTGCGCGCGCCATAGCTCTCGGCGACGTCGATGCAGACGGCGACATCGACGTGGTGGTCTCGCAGTGGTTCGGCGGAGGCAAGACCGTGGCCAACCAACTCTACCTGAACGATGGCAGCGGACGGTTCGACACGGGTGAAGTGGTCGGCAGCGACGGCGGTGACGTTGCGCTGGCCGATATCGATGGCGACGGCGACCTCGACCTCGTGTATTCGCACCTCACGCCCTACGGCCCGTACTCTGGCCCGTTCGATCCTTCGCCCATTCTCTTGAACGACGGGGAGGGCCACTTTGCCCTGAGCCAGCAGACGCTGGGCGAGCCGGCCTTTCAATGGTTCGAGCTCGGCGACCTGGACGGTGACCGCGACTTGGACGCCTTCGTGTTTCACCAAGTCGGTGTGACGGGCAGCTACGGCAGCGTCTGGCTCAACCAGAACTGAGCTGGCAACGGCATGATAGCCAGCAATGCGCTGCGGCGCTTTCGATTGGGCTCCGTGCCTAGAGCACGAAACCGAGCTGAGTCCGCGCTTCCCAGAGCGTGCCCACGGCCGTGCTCTGGAAACCACCACCGGCGCCCAGCTGGACGCGATCGCCCAGCGCGTAGCCGAAGCCCACGTCACCGCGCAGCCCCATGTCGAACACATCGCCCACGAATCGGCCGTTGCCCGCGTGCAGCCCGAGATGCAGGGAAAGCAGCACGACCTCCCGAATCGGAATGCCCCCGCCGACGTACACTCCCGGCCGCAAGGTGGTCGAGGCATCGTAGGCACCCAGCCCGGTCTCGAACCAACCCTGCTCCAAGCGGCCGATCCGCAGCTGCACGTCGGGCATCACGATCGTTTCTGCGAGGCGCGCGTTGGGGGACAAAGAGAGCAGCGCGCCACCGCGCAGCCCGATCATGGCAAAGTCGTAACCTACCCCGGCACGCGCTCCAAAGTGTTGCTCCTGCTCGAAACGGCCCGAGCGCACCTGATCGGGGCAATACCAGCCGCACTCGGCCAGACGCAGCGCGCGCAACTCGCCCGTCGCACTCAATTGCACGAAGCCGCCGACCTTCTTAGGCGCGTCTTGCTTCGAGTCGGCCCAGGGCCGTAGCGCCACCAACACACCCGCGCCGACGTGACGCTCGTCGTAGCTCGTTGGCTGGCCTTCGTTGCTGGACAGCCCCGCGGCACCCACACCCGCGTAGAGCGTGCCGGTGACGCCACGCGCTGTGGCCTCTTCGGCCCGGCATAGGCCAGGGTGTTGCAACAGACTCACACACGCCCCCAGAAATGCCGAGAAATACCTTCGGAAACGCGACATCCCAAACCCGATTGCAAACGCCGAGCCGCGTGTCTCGAGCTCGACTGCTTCACAACCGCTCGGACGACAAGGCCCGAGCTGGAAGCCGTCACCATCGATAGCGTGTCGGGCAAAGACAGCCCGACCTACAAGCCGCTGCTGGTCGTTGGCAACGAAACCAGCGCGATGGCGTTGCTACGAGCCGCGCGGCAGGCGACCGCCCCCAGAACTGCCATCATACCCTTGGGTTGGTTTCGGCGCTTTAGGCGGCGCGTTCGGCCGGGGCTTGAATGCCGAGGGACGGACGGCGCTTCAGTGTTGTATCTTAGCCGCGGTATGCGAGCCGCCATTTCGGCACTATGGGTTGCGGCGAATTTGCTTGCGACCGCGCTGGGCAGAGCTCAAGAGCCGGCGGCCCAAGTGCGCTATTCGCTTTCGTTGGTGCGCGGCCAGGCAGCCGAGCAATGCCCGAGCGGCCGTGAGCTCACGCACGACGTCGAGCGCCGCATCGGCCGGCCCGTGTTCGACAGTGAGGGCCTGCGATCCTTCGAGGTGCAGATGGATCGCGAGGCGGGCACCTACCACAGCCAGGTCTACGTGCGCGGAGCGGACGGGCAATCGATTGGTCGGCGCGCGCTCGAAAGCAGCGAGGCCAGCTGCGGGCCGATATTCCAAGCAACCGTGTTGGCCATCGCGCTGGTGATCGATCCCGACGCCGCGCTGCCGGAGCGAGCGGGCTCGGTTGCCGCGTTCGCTCCGCTGGCAAGCGAAGGCGCCGCGCCGCCGCCCGCGACTAACGCCCCACCGATCTCGGCCACGGCTCACGCGCCGAGCCCGACGCCTGGCGGACCGCTCACCACCGCGCGAAGTGCGCCGCCGCGCGAGCGCCGCACTGAAACCGAGATCTCAGCGCGCGGGCTGCTTTCTACGGCGATGGTGCCCGGCGCGAGCGCCGGCCTCGCGCTGCATTTTTCGGCGCGTTCGCCCGAGCATTGGGGCGTAGCGCTCGGCGCGGTCTATTTGGCGCCGGGTCGCGCGCTCACCAGCACCGGCGAGGTCTGGGTTGGGCTCACCAGCGCGACGCTCGGTGTGACCTTCGAAGCCGCAGCCACTCAGCAGGTCCGGCTGGTGCTGGAAGCCGGCGCGTGGGCCGGTGTGCTTCAAAGCACCGTGCTCCGCCCGACGCCGAACGGTTCTGGCCCTTTCCCATTTTTGGCGATGGACGCGGGAGCGCACGTCGAGCTCAAGCTGACGCGCGGTGTTTTCGCTGAAATTGGCGTGGTTGGCCTGAGTCCGCTGCTGCGCCACGAGCTTTTGGTGGCTCATATCGAGCGGCCGCTCTGGCAAGAGCCGGCGCTGGGAGGGCTGGTATTTTTCGGGCTGGGGGCGTCGTTTCCGTGAAGGGGTTCGGCGGCTGGCTGCACTCACCGATCGTGCAGCTCGCGATCGACGACCCCTTCGACGCCCACGGCAAGCGGCGAAGTGGGAGTCTCTCCCTCGAAATCACGTTGCTCTATCGTGAGCACGCTGATTTCGTGT
>Ga0302322_100000635_pt1 | contig 27214 bp, 12 predicted proteins | sample Fen_T0_2_FD_203757 | JGI IMG/M metagenome (GOLD analysis project Ga0302322, IMG submission 203757) | Peat permafrost microbial communities from Stordalen Mire near Abisko, Sweden - Fen_T0_2 | ecosystem: Environmental > Terrestrial > Soil > Wetlands > Permafrost | place: Sweden: Abisko...
CTGCCGGCAAGCTGACCACGATGATCAGCAAGTGTGCCAGCAACCCCACCACATGTGGGTTCTTGTACTGCATCTGAGCGCGGCCTCGCGGCTCACACTCCCACACATCGACTGCTGACCTTGACGAGGTCGACGCCGCTCCCGGCGCCGGCCTCGTGGTCGTTTGTGCGCCCCGCATGGCGCTGTCTTGCGGGTGCAATTCCCGCCGAAAGGAGGTCATCCCGATCGAAGCGAACCGCAACTGCGTGAGGTTGACCGAGCGCGGAAAAGAAGCGGGGAGCGAAACCGTGCGCCCGATGTACAAGAACCGGATCCGAGGCGGCGTCGAGCGGGGCGCGCGGGCAAATAACCGCGAAGCTGCGATGGCCAAGGCTTAGGCGACGTAAATCCGGTGGTCGTACGCTGAAGGACAGCGTTCTTACCTGGGGAGATCTCGCCTTGCGCCTGAAAAAGCGAGGATTTGGGGGGCGAGAAAGTCAACTGAGGTCGTATTGGCGACGCAAGTCGTCCTCGTCAGCAGCACTTTGCCGCGCTGCAACACCAAGCTCGCCCCGCACGCTTGAAGGACCGAACGAAGAGGGCCGTCAGGGATTCCCGACGCCCTATCGCGATTGTCTACCGACATCCCCACGTCCATCCCGATGCTCTTCGTACAGTTCGAGTTCCGAGTTGCACAAGTCGTACGTACGAGTTGTGCAACTCATCCTCCGGGTTGCACAACGCACCAGCCGCATTTGCACATGTGTGCTTCTCCCGCAGATTGTGGGGAATATCGCCGATTGCCGCGAAATACCGCGAAATTCATGGCCGTTCTGGGAGTGTCGGATTTCGGCACGGCAGCTGCAATAGCAGTCAGCACAAGGTTACGGTCCAACTCGGGAGGAATGCTCAAATGAAAAAAATGTTGTCGCTGCTCGGTGTCAGTTTTCTTGGTATCTCTGCGTTGCAAGGTTGCGCGGCTTCGGTCAGCAGTGACGAAGCGGAAAGCTTGGCGAAGACGCAGGACGCGGTTAGCGCCTGCTACACGAATAGCGGGGTGAACCCCACCAAGGCAGCCTTGGCGGTCGCGATGGCCACCGAACTGGGTCGCCTGGACCCGGCCCACGATCTGGTCATCGTTGGGAGCGGCGTTGGGCTCAGCTCTAGCGCAGTATGCGTTAAGAACAACTGCGCAAACACCAAAGCACTGCTTGGCCAACAAGGCGACGGCCCGTGGTCATTCATGGACCAGAACGTGTTCAATCCCGCCGTATACAAGAACGATCTGTACGCCTCGATGGGTCGCCAAACCACCGTTCTGTCGGATATTCAGCGCAATAGCCCGGCGAATCTGCCGCCGGCCCACAAGCTGACGAAGGTTGCCGGCCCGGTCGATCTTGGTTTGGGCGCGTGCGGACCGCACTACGTATTCCAAGCGGACAAAGCCGACGGCACGCCGCTCAGCGCGACTGACGCAGCGAATCTCGCGAACGGGATGTGTTTCTACGGCTTCGGCAACTGTGGCAACGGCAACAGCTACCTTCGGTACACGGTTACTGGTCAAGGTTGCCCGACTGGCCGCACGTGCGTCGCGATCGACCCGACGGATGACGACAACGGCTCCGGCTCGACCACCACGGCCGGTAGCGTGCCGACGTATCCGTTGAACCGCTTCTACGACCCCACGAACAGCAAGCTCGGCAGCCAGTGTCTGACCACTGCCGGCAAGCTGACCACGATGATCAGCAAGTGTGCCAGCAACCCCACCACATGTGGGTTCTTGTACTGCATCTGAGCGCGGCCTCGCGGCTCACACTCCCACACATCGACTGCTGACCTTGGACGAGGTCGACGCCGCTTACGGCGCCGGCCTCGTCGCCGTTTGTGGGCGTGAGCGAAAGACCACGAACGCGCGCGCGTTCCTCGATTTGCGAGATATAGTCGAAGGCGTGTTATGGTTCAGGCTTTGACTAACCGGCGGAAAAACGCGTGAAGATTCGATACTGGCTTACTTCGGTCCCACTGTTACTCGTGAGCAGCGGCTGTTCACTGTTCTTCGAGCTCAACGCCAACCAATGCGACAAGACTGCCGATTGCACGCACCTCGGTTCTGCTTTTGCGAACACGACCTGCGAAAACCATGTCTGCGTCGAAAAGAGCACGCCCGGGAACGCGGGCTCCGGGGGCAGCGGACAAGGCGGAGCAGACGCCAAAGCCGGAACCGGCGCGGTCAGCGTCGCGGGTGATAGCGGCGCCGCGGGAGAGACCGGCAATCCGCCCGAGTGCACCACCAATGACGACTGCATCACGGCTCACCTCGATCAGCCTTACCTGTGCGTCGACGGCTCCTGCCTTGCGTTGACCAGCGAGGATTGCCCGCAGTTGGTGCCCAGCACCAACACCTTGGACATGCTGCGGAAGCCTGCGCCGATCATCGTCGGAGGCTACGCCAACATGAACAACACGATGGATTCCCACGATTCCTTGGCGGTCATCAATTGGGACCTCGCGTTCACTGAATTCAATGAGCGGACCTTGGGCGGGATCCCGAACAAGGGGGGAGGCGCTGCTCGCCCCGTGCTCGCGGTCATTTGCCAAAGCAGCACGGTCGCGGACATTACACCCAGCCTCGCGCACCTGACTGAAGAGGTGCACGTGCCAGTGATCTTGAGCACGCTATCCACGGATAGGTTGTTCGCCGCGTATAACTTCACGCAGGCTCCGGAGTACGCGAACGCGGGCGGTAACCCAGTCCTGTTCTTGAGCACGGGCAGCGCCGATCTCAGGCTCGCGAATCTCGCGGATGGCGGCTTGGTTTGGCACATGCTCGGTGATCCACGGACGCTCGCCGCGACCACAGTCAGCTTATTGAACCGGATGATTCCGACCGTCAAAGCGGCGCCCGGGTTCAGCGGGCCGCTGCGCGTGACGCTCGTCTACTCGGACGACACGACCATGAGCGATCTGTTCAGCGTGCTGACCACGCCCGACGATGCGCATCCCGAGACGCTGCTGACGTTCAACGGCAAAGCGGCGATTGACCTGCCCGACACTGAATTTCGGCAGATCAAGATCCAATCGGCCAAGACTCACACGACGCCGGTATTCCAAAACGCGATTGACGATTTGGAGGCCAATCCACCGCACATCGTGATCGGGATGGCCACGAACGAGTTCGCAAGCGTCGTCAATGCGGTTGAAAACTACGCCAAGGCGCACGGCAACCCTCCGCCGTTCTATCTGGCGTCGCACCTGCTGTACAACACGCCGGAGCTGCAGAGCTCCGTGGCGGCAAACCAGGACAAAACACCGCCCATGAACGAGCGGCTAGTCGGCGTCAACTACGCGGAGGCCCAGGATGCCAAGTCCAAGTCGCTGTACGACGCCTATCTCGCTCGTTTGAAGAGTTCCTACTCGGGCTCCTTGTCGGTGGCCGGTACCGAGAACTACTACGATGGCGCGTACTCGCTTCTTTACGCGCTGGCCGCATCGTACGCCATCGGCAAACCACCGACCGGCGACACGATGAGCGTCCAACTCGACCAGCGAGTTTTCAGCACGAGCAAGGACGCGCAATCGGTGGACATCGGTCCGGCCGCACTTGGAAATGACAGCGTGGGCAAGCTGAGCAGCTTGACCTATAAAATGTCGCTCTACGGCACGATGGGTCCGCCCAACTTCGATCGCACGAGCGGGACGCGCGTCACGACGACTTCGGCCTGGTGCATGGAGAAGCCGGTCGCCCCAGCCACGAAGTGGGTCTACCGAGCGGACGGCTTGATCTACGATCCAGACGCCCACGACTTCACGGCACCCAGCGCAGGCGTTCCCGCATGCCTCTCGCAATACTGACGCGCCTGAGCGCTTGCCTGCTGCTTGCGGCCGCACTTGCGGCTTGCAGCCAGGCCTCGCTCGAATCGGTCGAGCAGGGTCAACAAGGGGTGGCCTACGGTGAATTGTCGGGGCCAGCGGACGATGGCGTGGTGACCGTTCGCGGCAACGCCGGGGCAGTGATCCAAAATTGCACTGGTACCTTGGTCGCCGAAAACCTCGTGCTCACCGCGCGCCACTGCGTGGCGGAGTTCGTCGACGATACGTTCTCGTGCACGCCCGAAGGCGAACTCGCCGCGGGTAGCAAGGGCGGGCAGATTGGCCCAGCGCTCACGCCGAGTGCGATCAGCGTCCGCGTCGGCTCTAGCTCTAACGCCGCAGTTGCTGCGGTGGGGACGCGGATTTTCACCATTCAGTCGCCTTCGATCTGTCGCAACGACATCGCGTTCGTCGTGCTCGACAGACCCGTGACCGACGTACCGGTGTTCGCTATGCGTTTGGATTCAGGCAACGAACCGGGCGAGCTGGTGCGCGTGGTTGGCTTTGGCTCGGACGAGCAAAATAACTTCGGTACGCGCCACACGCGCAGCGGCCTTCCGATCAGCCAGGTGGGGGCGAGCACTTTCCGCCCGGTGGCGGACCCCGTACCGGCGCGCACGTTCGTCATCGAGGGCGCAGTGGCGTGTCACGGAGATAGCGGCGGGCCCGCGTTCAGCGAAAAAAACGCCGTTGTGGGCGTGTTTTCGCAAGTCGTCGGTCCCTGTTTTGCCAGCACCGCGCGGGATTTCTTCACCCAGGTCGCGCCATTCAAGGACGATCTGATCCTACCGGCTTTTGCTGCGGCCAACGCGGAGCCAGTGATCGAGGAAACTGGCGCTGCTGGCGCGCCGAGCGATTCGCCCGATGCGGGTCCGAGCGTTGCGGGCGAGCCCGGCAGCACGCCGAGCGCAGGCGCTGCCAGCGTCGATGGCGGTCCAGATTATGGTGGCCCGCGCCAAGCCGGCGGCTGTAAATGCCATCTGAGCCGCGCCCGCGCGGGCTTGCTGGATCCGCAACCGGTGCTTGCGCTGATGCTGTTCGGTGTGGCCTGTGCTCGCAGGCGCCGCTCTCGGTCGGCTTAGTGCCGGGTGAGCAGGAACAACCAGAACAGCGCCACCGCGAGCGCAGCCAGTGCGAGCCACCAAGCTAAGCGCGTAGGCGTGCGTTCCTCGATCGTCGAGGCGCCTTCGGTCGCAGGCGGCGGCGTGAGCGCAGCGCGCGCGGCATCACTGAGCAGCGTTACTTCGTCCTCCGCGGGGCGCTTGGGCGGGATGGGGGTCGGCCCCGACGCCTGCTTCTGCAGGCGCGCCAGTGCGGCAGGTTGCATCACGATGCCGCTCGTTGCCGTAGGTGTTGCGGTCTTGTCAGCCGGCGAGATGAGACGAAACGTCAAAGCGTCCGGAATCGCTCGGCTCACATTCGTGAGGGCGTCGATCATTCTGCGGCGATCGTCGCTGATGCGCTCGCGCACTAGGCGAGCGACGTCACCGTGCTGAGTGGGCCGTGGCCGGGTCAGCAGCCACTGCTCGAGTTCGAAGCGCATCTCCTCGGCCGTCTGATAGCGCTGGTCGCGATCACTCGCCAAGGCACGCATCACGATTCGCTCGAGCTCTTCCGGATAGTCGGCTTCGAGATCGCGGGGCTTCCGGTACAAGCCGCGCACGATTTTGCCGAGCGCTTCACCGCCGCTGCCGAATGGGCGCCGGCCGAGCGTGCAGACGTACAGCACGCAACCCATGGCGTATACGTCGACCCGGCGATCGATCCCATGTCCCAGCACTTGCTCCGGCGGAATGTAGGCTAACTTGCCTTTGATCTCGCCGGTGCGGGTACGCGCGTGGAGTTGATTTTTGGCCTTGGCAATGCCGAAGTCACTGACTTTGACGTGGCCGTTCACCGACACCAGGATGTTCGGTGGCGAGACGTCACGGTGCACGATGCCCAGGTTGTTGCCGTCGCTGTCGTTGGCCTCGTGCGCGGCGTGCAAACCGGCACATGCTTCTGCGCAAATGCGCGCGGCGATTTCGAGCGGCAGCGGGGTCAGCGCGCTGCCTCGCATCAAGCCGCTCAGGGTGTCACCGGCCACCCATTCCATGACCATGAACAACAGGTTCTCGTCGCGGCCGAGCTCGTAGGTCTCGCAGATGTTTGGATGCCGAATGGCCGAGGCGACCACGGCTTCGTCGATGAACATGCGCGCGTACTCGGCTTCGATCGCAAACTCGGGTCTGACGAGCTTGAGTGCGACCGCGCGTGAGATGCCGGCACCTTCGGGCTTTGCCGCCCAAACTTCAGCCATGCCGCCAGCGGCGATCGGAAACAGCAATCGGTAGCGGCCGATCAGCTGCCCCGCTTGGACGCGTGCGGATTCGTCGCCGCCAGCTCCTTCCTCGGGATTTCCGGCGGGAGCCGCACTGACAGCTTGCTCGGTTCTAACGCCCCTGCGGTCCATTCAACCCTTTTACATTAACCGCATCTTCATCCGCCCGCTACGGATTCCTTCACAGGGCGAATGTAGGTGAGGTAGTTTTTGTCACGTTCAAGGCGCTGCGAATGGATTGTCGGGATCCAGCACTCGCGGCCGCTTCGTGACTACCTTCGGCATATCGCCAGGCGCGGGCGGAATCGGGGCAGTGTGGGTGGTCTGGGCAGTGTGGGTGGTGGTGGGCTGCGCGCCGGCTCTGGGTTTTAAGCTCGGCGGGTGCACGCCTGCCACGAGCGTCGAAAGCGTGAGCTGAACTTCCTTGCTGCTGTCCAAGCGCAGCTCTTCGACTCGATCTGCAAAGCCAGTCGCCGACGCGCGCAACTGGTGTGGGATTGCGTCGGGAGTCACCGTCAATTGGTACGGGTTCGGTAGGGCGGGGCCGTCATCGAGATACAGCAAGGCATTCGGCGGCGAGGCTCGCAACATCACCGTAATCGGGCTGTTGCTCGCGGACGCCTCGGGTTTGGCTGCTTCGGGAAGCGCGCTTGGTTTCGCAGGCGTGCTCGCGACGGGCATGGGGTCCGCGCTGTGACCACCACTTAGCGCCAGCGAACCAATCAGCACCAGAGCTGCGCTGCTGGCGGCGACCGCCCACCAAATCCGTCTTGAATTGCGAGCCCGGACATCCGTGGTGCTGGCGCTGGAGCCGCCCAACGTTTGCTCCGCGGTGCGCGCAGCGGGAGCTGGTGCGTCGATCTCGCTTTCTGCCGATGTGATCCGTTGCGCGCGCTCGGCGATCGCTGGTCCCAGGCATCGAGTCACCACCACCGCAATATCGCGCTCGGTCACCAGTCGACCTTGGTTGGCGATCCAAAGCGAGAGCGCGCTACCGAGCTCTTCGGCGCTTTGGTAACGAAGCTCGAGATTGCGCTCCAGGGCCTTGCGGACGATGTCTTCCAGATCCGTCGGGTAGCCAGCCAAGCGCGCGCTGGGCAGGACCAATGGTTGCTCGAGTAATTGGTAGAGCGTGGCTACCGCGTCGTTGCCGTGAAAGGGCCGCTCACCGACGGTCGCTTCGTACAGCACGCAGCCGATCGCAAAAACGTCGGCTCTTCGGTCCACGTCCTTTTGCGTGACTTGCTCAGGAGCCATATACGAGAGCTTGCCCTTGATTTCGCCGGTCGCCGTCGGCGCGTGCAACCTGCCGCGCGCCTTGGCCACGCCGAAGTCAGTGAGTTGCACGTGCCCGCTGGAAGAAATAAGAATGTTTTGCGGGGAGACATCGCGATGAACCACGCCGAGCAGCGCGCCATGCTCATCGCACAAATCGTGAGCGACCTGCAGCGCATCGCACAGCTGCGCGGCGATGCTCACCGCCAAAACCGGTTCGAGACGGTGCCCCGGGCATGCGTCCAGCAACTCGTACAGCGAGCCACCGTCGGAGTAATCCATCACCAGGTAGGGGATGCCGAGCTGCTCGTCGATCTCGAAGGCGTGAATGGTGCACACGCCGCGGTGTTGCACTTGTGCCGCGAGCCTCGCCTCATCGAGCAGTACGTTCCAATATTCGCCGGCTGCCTTCTCGTCACCGAGCGTGGTCTTGAGCGCGAATAGTCGGCCGGTGTTCTCTTCGCGTGCGACCCACACACGTCCCATGCCACCGGATCCGATTGGAACGAGTAGCTGGAACCGGCCCAGCTTGTTGCCGGGTTTCAACGAAGTCTCAGTCAATGCGGGCTCTGGGGGTTGAGTATAGCTGAAGGTTATCGCGGACTCTCGCGTCTTCCGCAGGGCATCGCTACTTAGCGTGACGTGTGCGGAGGTGGGCGATCGTGCGAGCGAGAGTCTCAGTGTGCGCAGTTCCGTCGCTGCCCCAAGCAACTTTCGTCATCGGTGTGCCGTTTAGCGGGCAGAAATGCAGCGGTCGGATAGGCTCAGGGTAGGCGCATGAACGACGCAAGCTTTACCCATCGGCCCGGCCCGGGGCCCCACCAAGGAGCGCTCGAGGCGCTCGTCTATGTCCGTCAAACGTGCACGACTCATCCGCTGCCCGCGAGTGGCAAACTGCGCTTGGGGCGCGGCGCCGACAACGACATCCGTATCGATGATCAATCGGTCTCGCGTTACCATCTTTTGATCCACGTCGGAGAGGGGATCGAGGTCGAGGACTTGGGTAGCGCGAACGGGACGCTGCTATTCCGTGTCGATCCCGAGGATACGCTGGAAGCCCCGACGCGCCGCAATGAGCCTGAGGCGAGGCTGCGAGGCGGCGAGCGCCGCGCGCTCGAACCGGGGGACTTCGTGCGCGCCGGTTCGGCGCTGATCATGGTGCAGTCGCGGCGCCCGAACAGCACACGCAACGGTCGCGCGCTCTCGATTGCTCCGCCCGGTGAGGGCCCCGCAGTGCTGCTCGATCCGGAGATGAAGCGCGCTTACGAAATTGCGCTGCGCGCTGCGCAAAGCGGGATCTCCGTACTCATCACGGGCGAGACCGGCTCCGGCAAGGAAGTCTTCGCCGAGACCATTCACCAACGCTCGACGCGTCGCGGGAAGCCATTTTTGCGCCTGAATTGCGCGGCTCTCTCCGAATCCTTGCTCGAGTCGCAGCTGTTCGGTCACGAGCGAGGAGCGTTCACGGGCGCCAATCAGACCAAGACGGGCCTGCTGGAGTCGACCGATCAGGGCACGGTCTTTTTGGATGAGATCGGCGAGATGCCGCTGTCCATCCAAGCCAAGTTGCTGCGTGTGCTGGAGGAGCGCTCGGTCCTGCGCGTCGGTGCAACGAAGCCTCGGCCGATCGACGTGCGCTTCGTGTGGGCGACCAATCGCGATCTGCGCGTCGAGGTTCAAGCAGGACGATTTCGCAACGACTTGTACTACCGCATCGCGGGGGTCGAGTTCAGTATTCCCCCGTTGCGCCGTCGTCCGCTGGAGATCGAGCCCTTGGCGCGTTTGTTCCTGCGTCGATTTTGTGAACGCTCGGGTCTGCCCATGCCCGAACTGACGGCGGAAGCCTTGCAAGCGTTGCACGCCTATTCTTGGCCGGGGAACGTTCGCGAACTCAAGAACATCATGGAACGCGCTCCGTTCTTGTGTGAAAACGGCTTGATCAGCGCGGCGCAAATCCCTCAGCAGCCGCTCAACGCTCTCGACGTCGACGAGTTCCCAGTGGAAGAGCAGGACCGAACTCAGGTATTCGCGCCGCTGCGCATGCCAAAATTCAGTGACACCCGCGCGTTGGCCGAGCCGCCGAGCAGCGCTCGGCCGCACAGCGTTCCGTCGCGCAGCGTTCCGTCGCACGGCGTTCCGTCGCGCAGCGTTCCGTCGCACGGCGTTCCGTCGCACAGCGTTCCGTCGCACAGCGTTCCGTCGCACAGCGTTCCGTCGCACAGCGTTCCGTCGCACAGCGTTCCGTCGCACGGCGTTCCGTCGCACGGCGTTCCGTCGCACAATGAACCCAGCTTGCCCGCGATCGATTCGGAAGAAGAGCGTCAGCGCGTGCTGCGCGCGCTGGAGCAATGCGGCGGTAATCAGACGCGTGCGGCCAAGCTGCTGGGCGTCTCGCGCCGGACCTTGATCAACCGTGTCGAACGGCTGAACTTACCGCGGCCGAAAAAGACCTGAGCCTGGCTTGTTCCAGCGCTGAGCCCAAAGGGTGCCCGCCGTCGTGGCCGCCTTAGCGGTTGAGGCCGAGCCGTGAGCGCGCTTCGGCGTACTGCTCGCCGACGCAGAATGTCGCCAAATCGCGAGCCTCCGGATTGCGCACGATCCATTTGACTCGCTCGGGGCCTTCCTTAGGCGGACCGCCGGGTTGCCCCACCGCGAACGACACGCCGCGCAGCGACGCCACGAGCGAGCCAGCGGAGAGCAGCGCCGTGCGATTGCCCCACTGATGCAGGGCCGTACCCAGGAGGCTGGCGCGGTTGCCAATCGCGCCGATCACTTCCAGCGCTAGCGCTGGGATCTCGTCGTCGAGCTTAGGCGGCATCACGCCTTGAATGCGGCGCTGCGCCTCGGCCAGTTTTTTGGCTTCAACGCCTTGCGGGATCCAATTGGGCGCAAAGATGCTGAGGTACGCCGCGAGCACGGGCCACAAATCGATCGGCGTCGTGCGCGACAGTGCGGCCGCTTTGCCTTGTAGGATCTTGAGGCAGCGGATCATCAAGAAGTAACGCGCGGCGTCGTCCTCGCTGTCGAGCAGGGCCTGTCCGAACACCAGTTGCGGCGTGCCCGAGCTGACTGGAATGCACACGGCTCCGAGCGAGGGTGATGCAAATAGCTCCAGCCCGCGGATGCCGAACGAGTTTGCCACTTGCTGCACGTAGCTCGTGAAGGCCGCTGCAGTGACCGGCAGCGGCTGCGCGCGCATCGTGCGCAGGTCGACCGGGTAGGCCGCGTCCAATAAGTCTCCACTCTTCTGCAAGAGTGCGCGCAGCGGCGGACTCACGAGCTCAGGGGCGAGCAGCTCGTCCAGTCGCGGATCGCCGGCGATCGGACCCGCGGCTGGCACGGGCACCTCCTCACCGTGCAGCGCGGCCAAGGTAGCGCGCGCCACGAGTGCCGAATCCCCCGCCGATTTGAGTTCTGCGACGGTCGCCAGCACCTCGAAGAAGCCCGGCTCGAAGCGTCCAGTGGCGAGTGCGCGGCGCGCGTCGGTTGCCGCGCGATCGAGCAGGACCTGCGTTGCGCGGGTTTCGCCGTGACGCTGTTGAAACTCGGCAACGGCGCGGAGCACGGCGCTGTCGTGCGGCCATTCCTTGCGTGCCTTGTCGAAGGTGGCCTCGGCGCCCTTGCGGTCGCCGGCGATTTGTTCCTGCACGAGGGCTAATGCAAGCGTGCGATCGCGCTTTTCGTCCGGCGTTTTTGCGCGCGACAGCAGCTCAGATTGCAGGCTGAGCGCGGTCGCTTTGTCGCCCAGCCGGCCGTACACCTGGACCAGCCGCGCCACCGTTTGGGCGTCGTCGGGGTCGCGTTTGAGTACTTCTTTGTAGGCGAGCTCGGCGCGCTCCGGGTTGGGCAGGGTCGTGTCGTACAGCTCGCCCAAGCGGCGATAGATTTGAGCCTGGCGCGGCAGTTCGTGGGTGTGCCGAGCAAGTCGAATCAGGGCCTGCTCTCCCGACGTCCAATCGCCCTCGCCGAGGCACAGCTCTGCGAACGCTTCGAGCGCCTCGGCGTGATCGGGATTGGCATCCAGCGCGGCGCCCAAGGCCGCCTTGGCTGCCTCCTTCTCGCCGACTTCTGCCAACGCGCGGCCACGCGTTACCTCGATCGCAATCCGTTCCTCGGGATCGGTGGTGCGCTGCAAGCGACGCTCCAGTAGCTGTGCCAGATTTTGCCGCTCGTTGGCCGCCACGTACAAAGATTGCAGGCGCACCACTGCGTCCTCGTGGCCGACATCCAGAGCCACTGCGCGCTCTAGCGCCGCACGGCCGCGCGAGACACTTCCTGCCTTGTCCAACCAGAGCACCGCGGCTTGGTGCCAAGCGCTCACTTGGTGCGCCTCGACGCGGCTAGCTTGGGCCATGGTCTCCTGAGCCTCCGCCGCCGCCGCGTACTCGCCGATGCCCTCGAGCACTTCCGAGAGCGTAGTCAGCGCGAGCAAGTGATTCGGCACCTGCTCGAGCGACGCCGCGAGCAGGCGCCTCGTGTCCAAGGGGCGTTCGAGGCGCGCGGCGGCCTCCGCCGCGCGCAGCGCCAACGTGGCCTTGTCGAGCGGGCGCTCAGCCAGCGAAAACAGGCGCTCATCGACCGCCAGGCCGAGCACGTTGTCTTCTGCCGCACGCGCTTGTGCGCTCAAGGTGCGTAGGGCCCAAAGCTCATTGGGTGCACGCGAGAGGGAGATCTCCGCCATTTCGCGCGCCTCGCTCCAGGCGCCGCGCAGAACGCGCAAGCGCGCCGCGAGCCGCGCGTGAGCGTTGGATTCGCGCACATCCAGTGCGCGCGCCAAGCTGGCCGCGATTGGCTCCAGATCCTCCAGCCGATCGCCGCTGATGTAAGCGTGCTCCAAGCGGCGCAGGGCGGGTAGGTGCTCCGGCGAGCGCTCGAGGATTGCCGCTTGCCAGAGCAGTGCGCTCGAGCTGTCGCCGCGCGCCCGATCGATCTGGCTGAGATGCTCGTACACCTGGCGCTGTTCTCGGGGATCGCTCGTGGCGCGCGCTCGCTGCAAGAGCGCGTCGGAAATTCGGGCCGCAGCGGGACCTGACGCAGCGTAGCGCTCGGCGGCCACCCGCCACAACTCGGTCCCGTCACTCTCGACAGCCAAAAAGGCGTTACGCGCCGCGGCCTCGAGATCACCGGCGCGTCCGCGCTCGAGCGCCGCCTCTGCCAACAACCGTCCACGGTTTTGGCCTTCGCTGGTCGCTGCCAGCGCTTCGCGCCAGGCGGCGCGTTCCTGCTCGTCAGTGGGCACCATGCGCTCGGTTAGTTCACGCAACGCTAGATCGGCTGGGCGGGCCCGCAGGGCTTCCTCGAGCAATTGCTCGGCCAAGGGCAGATCGCTCTCGGCCACGAGCAGCGCTTCTCGGACCAAGTCCAAAGCGCTTTCCATCGCGTCGTCGGCGGCATCGCGTCGTGCGCGCAGCGCCCCCAGCAGCAAAGCGCTGTCGCCACTGCGACGAGCGGCCAGCTCTGCCAAGCGGTGAGTGAGCGAGATATCCGGGGCGGCGATCTTGGCTCGCTCGAGCAGAGCGCGATAGCGCTCGCCGTCATCGTCACCTTGCCGTAGGGCTGCCTCGAGTAGCAACAGTGCGGCGCGCGGCGATGGGCCGAGCTCACTTGCGAGCGCCACCAACAGATCGCTGGCCTCGCCCGGGACGGCGTTGCTGAGCGCACGCAATGACGCTTCACTGGTCCCATCGAGCTCCAGCGCGCGTCGGTACATCACGGTCGCGGAGCTGTGCTCGCCCGCCAACTCGTGCACCAAGGCTGCGGCCATGCGGTGGTCGCGTTCGGACTCGGCGTCGTCCGTCGCGCAGGGCCAGTCGCCGAGCGCGACCGCCACCTGCCCTTTGGCGCGCGCGACTTTGGCGAACTCCAATGACAGCAGGCGCGCAAGCGGACTCATCGCGTGCGTGCTCTCGAAGGCGTCCGCGTGCGCGCGCAGGTAGGCGAGCCCCGTCGCATCGGCCGGCGGTGTACCGAGGGTCTGTCCCAATCGCTGCTCCGCGCGCGCCCCTTCGGTGCCCATGCGGACGTCCAGACTCGGGTTCGAGCTGCTGGCAGCGACGAAGGCAGCCGCCAACGGCCGCAACTCCGGGTCCCCGGAAACCTCGAGCACGGTGGACTCGAGGACCGAAGGCGATAGCCCATTCAGCGCGGCCAGCGCTAGGCGATCAGCCGCGTGGAACGTCTCTGCGCCTTGGGCGCCGAGGACGGCTTGACGCACTCCCTCGGAGTCGCCGTGCTCCAAAGCGCGCATTACCAAAGTGCGTCGCGCTAGGCGGCTGCCTTGCCGAGCTGCCAGTTCGCGTAAGCCAGCGATGGCGCGGGCACGTGTCTTGGGGTCCGCTCCGAGCAGGCTCGCCGATAGCCACGCGCAAGCTTGTCCGAGCCCATCGACTTGGGCCAATCGCTCGAGCGCGTCGGCCGCCTTTTCGCGCTCGCCCGCGGAAAGTGCGCGTCGCGCGTCGTCGAAGGCGACGCGCGGGCCGTTCGGCGGAGGCGAGGTACCTGCAGTAGCGGGCGCCCCGCGCAAGCGAAGGAGCTCCTCGCTGGCGCGCGAAAGCTCGACCAGCGCTTCGGATTCGGGCCAGCGGACGCGCGCCGGGGCGTTGCTCTTGCCGAGTAGCTCCGCGAGCTTGGCGATGTGAGCGCGCGGATCGTCTTGCTGCGCGCGGACCGCCAAATCCAATTTCTTTTTCGCAGTGGCGTCGTCCTGCAAGGCCAGCCGATGCACTTCGGCGCTCAGATAGGCAGCGTGCACACGAGCGTCGACCGTGGCCGCACTGCGAATTTCCATCTCGAGCGCGGGGGCGACTGCTTTGTAGTCACCGTCGGCCGCTGCGAGCGCGCGCAATTGGCGGGCAGCCATGGCTTGCGCGCGCGGGATGGCGCTGGCCAGACCGGCCACTTCTCGTGCGCGTGGCAGTTCTCCGACCAGAGCCCAGATCTCGCTGGCGACGATTAAGGTGCGTACTTTCGCTTGCGCATCGCTGGTGGCGCGCGCTTCTTCCTCCAGCCACTCGGCACGCGTGACCCAAGCCTCGCGTTGGCCATCCAAATGATCCTGGGCAGGGCGCTCGTCGGGCCAGATGGAAGGCGGAATCGATGGTCGTGTTGGGATCGAACTCGGGTGAATGGAGCTTGGCTGAATCGATGGTAGTGCCGGGACCGAACTCGGGTGAATCGATGGTAGTGCCGGGATCGAACTCGGATGATCTGCACTCGGGTGATCTGCACTCGGCTGATCTGAACTCGGGTGAATCGAACTGAACGGCGGTTCGCTCGCCGGCCGGAGTTCGGCAAAGTCGCTCAGAGGGCGAAGCTCGCTCGCGTCACTGAGCTTGACTTCCTCGAGCTGTTCGATGGCTTCAGCGCTGAGCGGCACCGGCGATTCTGCGAACGGCGGGAAGTCCGTTTCGCGACCGAGGGTCATCGGCAGACTTCGTGCCCCCGGCGGGATCGACGGCATCTCCAGCGGCGCCGACGGGCGAGGCGCCGATATGGTGGGCATGCTGTTCTGGTCATCGGCCTGGTGCAGCGTGGGTATGCTGCTCCGCGGAGCGAATGATCCCGCCGGATCCAGAAACGGATCGGCAAGCACGTCCGGGTCGGACGGCGCGATCTCATTTAGGGCCTCCTGATGCGTGAAGACCCGTGTGCGCTCGTCTTCATCGTCCGCAGCAAATCGCTTCAGCGACTGACGGGCAGCGGGCGCCGCCTGCGGCGCTCGCGGGCTCATTGCCGGTGGGAAGGGCTGAAGTGGGGGCGGTCCGGAAGGATTGATGGCCGGGGGCCTTGCCGTCGCGTCCAGCCCTTGTCTCGGAATGACCGATGCCGGTAGCCGCGAGGCTGGCCGGGGCACCGCGGCCGCTGCAGGTAGCCGCGGTGCCGGCGGCACATCCGGCAAGCGCGGCACGGACGGTGCCGGGGGCGGATTGGTCTCGGCCTCTGCGGGGCCGGCGGGCATGCTCGACAGCAATTGGTCGACGTCCGCGCCAGCTAAGTCTTCCAGACCACTCGTCCCGTCGTCGTCTTCCCGTGCCAGCATCGCGAACAGGTCTTCGCTCCGGCCGACGACCGTCACGTCGTCTTCGGAGAATTCGCGTCTCGTGGGTTGGTGCAGCTTGATTGGGGTCGGTTCCGGGGGTGGCGGCGCCTCGTCGAACATCAGCGAGTCCAAGAGCGCGTCCGATTCGAACTCGCGCTCATTGCCTTTGCCCGCACCCGCTGAGCGTCCCGGCTGTTTCGGTTCGTTCGGGCCGCTCATTTTACGCCCATCCCGAGTTTTTCCCGGAGCTCGAGATAGCCCGGAGACATGACGAAGGCGAGCAAGCGCCGAGCGCGCGCCGCGGCTTCGTCGGAAAGGCCCAGGGCGCCGCGCTCGCGTCCGCCCGCGGCAAGCACCCAAGACACGTCACCCGCGGCAATGGTCGCCATGCGATCGAGACTCGACACTGCGGCCCGAGCCCATGCGATCGGGTCTTGCCCAGAACGCTCGACTGCGCGTGCCAGGTCAGGCAACAGCTTTTTCACGCGCCGCGGCGCCTTGGCAAGCGAACGTTGAAACTCCGGCAACATGGCGTATGCCGGCGCGGGCAGCGCGACCTCGCCGACGCGACATGCCGCCACCACCAACGCGCCGATTTCTGCCGACTCACGGTGCCGGAGCACGGTCGTACCGCGTCGCAACGCAAACAGCTCACGAGCCACCGCTTGCCGATGACGTGGAGAGAGCGGCGCGGTCACCGCCGACCCGAGGATCATGGCCGGGGTCTCGGAGGCGATCGCGACCACCGTATCGGCGTCGCGCCCGCCCACATACAGCTCGAATTCGCCGACTCCGAGCGCGCCCGCCCAAGCGGCGATTTCGTTTCGTACCGGCAAGCCCAGCCGGGCATCGATCCGATCCTTCTTGGTGATGCCGTACGCCGCCAGGCTCGGGCCGAGTTCTTCGCAAATCGTGGTCGCCAGCACTCGCATCAGCTCGGCGATCGGTCCCTTGTCTTCGGGATCGGCCAGATTGGGCAACGCGCTATCGTCGATCGCGATGCGCGGGACGTTGGCCACGCGCTGATCGATGCGCGAGAGCTCCTGTTCGACGGCATCGGAGGTAACTCCCAGCGCGATCAAGGCGCCTAGCGCCGCTTGGCGCAGGGGCGCCTTGCCCAGGTATGCGGCAATGCGCGCAAGCCGCTCGACACGGGCTGTATCCAATGGTGCCTGCGCCAGCACCTCGGTCAAGCGTGTGAGTCCTCGCTCGAGCAGAGGGATCGAGGTTTGACGCGGAAAAGCGTCGCCCAGCGCGAGATCGAGCGCTTCGCCGTCGTCTGGCTCTTCGCGCAACAGTTGTGCCGTGGCGCGCTGGGCGCCCTTGGTGTCGTTCAGCCGATCGCGATGGATGACCATCGCTAGGCGTGCGGCTTCGGCGCGACCCGCGGAGGTGTCGCGCTCGGTCATCAGTAGCTCGAGCGCTTCGGTGGCCTGATCCCAGGCTTCGGCGCGAGCGGCGGCGCGAGCCAAGCGTTCGCGCACGGGCAGGGTACCGAGGCCGGCCTTGTGCAGGTTCGTCAGCACGTCGAGCGCTGCGTAAGCGTCGTCGAGCTTGTTTTCATACAGGTCGACGGCGGCGATGCCGCTCATCAAGCGCTGCTGTGCCGGTGCTTCCTCCAGCGCCCCCAGTCGGGCCAGGTTTTCCGCAGCCTCCGCGAAGCGACCGAGCGTGATGTACACTTCCCCCGAGAGCGCCAGCGCGCCGACGTGTTCGGGTTCCAGCAAGCGGACGTTCTCCAGCGCGCTGAGCGCGCCTTCGCGATCGCCCGCAGCGCGCAGCACGCGAGCTCGCTCCCAGAACAGCTTGGCGATCTCTTCCGAGTCTTCGGCCACTTCCAGGCGCCTGGCAACGAGTTCCAGCAAGCGCGGACCGTCTTTGCGTTCGCGTACCATGCGAAACAAGCGATCGAAGGCGGTGAAACGGCGAACGTCACGCTCGACGGCGCGTGATAGCGCGAACTCCCCGCGAGTCTGGTCCTTGAACTCGTCGAGCAAGATCAAGGCGGCATTCTCCCAAAACTCGCTGCCCTCGCTGGCGTTGCTAACTGCGTCGCCCAGGGCTGCGCAAGCTTCAGCCAGAGTGCCGCGGTCGCCCACGGCCTCGGCCGCGGTCCGTAACCCCTCCCAGCCCAAGAGCTCCTCGGGGTGTGCCTCGACGACTTTTTGGAACGACTCGAGCGCCCCGATCGCGTCGCCATAGGCGAGTTGATTGTAGCCAGCCAAGGCCGTGACCACGCCCACGCTTTCTTCTCCCAGGTTCAAGCCAACATCCAGCAGTGCGTGTGCGCGCCGCCTGGGATCGGAGCCCGGGGCAGCTAGCTCGAGATTGGCGAGCTTGGCGGCTGGCAGATCCGAACTCAACGCTTTCGGCAGATCGTGCCCGGAGAGTAACGCGACCAGCGCGGCCGATGCATCCAGTGTGGCGCCCAATGACGCGGGTAAGCGCAGGGCGAGTGCCTGACGCGCCTCGATTTCGCTCTCGACGTCGCCACTGTGCGTCACCGCACCTAGCCACTCCAAGGCGGGGGCGAGACCGGGGTCGACCATGGCCCATTCGCGCGCGGCGTCGGCGAGGGTCTGCTCAGCGCCATTGGGTGTGCGTGCGAGTTCGATTCCGTACGCTGCTGCACGTGCGAGGGCAGCGCTGCCTGGGTTCTGGGCGATTTGCTCGAGCGCGTCTCTGCGTTCGTCTTCTTCGCTGCCGTTCGGACTCCACAGCGCGCGAGCCAACAAGGCGGCCCCGTGCAGCTCACTGCCGGAAAACTGCAACGCCGCGGATAGCGCGTCGCGCGCGGCATCGACGTCACCCCCGCGTGCTGCTTCGAGCGCGAACCGATCGAGCGCCGCCAGATCGGGCGCGGACTCCGCCGTCGCGTCCAGGACCCGGCGCCGGGCCGCGAGATCGTTCGATTCCGCAGCCGCGAGCGCCCAACCGAGCAGTCCGTTGCCCGCGCGCGTTTGACTGCTTGCGACGCTGAAACGCTCGACCGCCGCCTGACGGTCGCCGGCCTGCCAAAATAGCATGCCCGCTTCCAGATCGAAGGCGGCCGCCAGTTCCGGGTCGTGCTGGGCGCTAGCGCTCACGGTGAGCGCGTTGGCGGCGGCCATTTTTTCGCCGCGGGCGGTCTCCAGCGCGCTCAGTGCGCGGACCACGACCAGATCCGCCGGCCGTGAGGCGTGCAGGCGTGCGAGTTCTTGCTGCGCGGCCTGCTGATCACCACTGGAGATGCCGCGCAGTGCCAAGATCAGATGCAGCGCGCGCGCGGTTTCCGGGTCGCTCTCCGCGTTGGCCAACGCGGTAAGGGCGCCGTTGGTCTGTTCACTGCCCACGTTTGCTCGTTCGGGCAGCAGATCGAGTGCGTAGGCAATCAGCGAATTGCCCAGCCAGGCGCCGGCGGGGGCGGCGGCCAAACTAGCCAAGGCTTGCGCTGTGCCGGTGTGTTCTCCACGCATCGCCCGAGCGCGCGCTAGCTCGAACCACAGTCCGGCGTGTTCGCCCTCATTGGCGCCTTGGGCGATCAGGCGGCGCGTCGATTCTTCGTACCAGGTCCCGTCTTCGGCGATCGCGGACAACAGCCGCGCCACGCGCGCTACGATTGCAGGCGGCGCGCCGTACATGCCGGCCTGCGACAACGCAGCGCGCGCGCCTTGCGTGTCCCCGCACTGCCTGGCCCAGACGTCCGCGCTCAGCAAATAGAAGCGTGCTTTGGCGGAGTCACTCGGCAAGTGTTCGGCTGCTGCCTCCAATGCCGAAGCGAAGGCCTGCGGGTCTTCGCCCATGCCCAGCAAATCCAGCTGCAGTGCACGCGCGGCGATGCTCGCCGAATCTTGGGCGAGCGCTTGACTGACCGAGGCGAGAGCTCCCGCGCCGTCGCCTTCGGCCGCGCGGGCTTCGGCCACACGTAACCACAAAGACGCCGCGTGTGTTCCGCTGGCCCCGCGCTCGATTTCGGCGGCCGCGAGCCGTGCTGCGCTCGCCGTATCGCCAAGCGCGTCGGCCAGGTGAAAGCGCGCCCTGAGTAGCATTGGGTCGCCTGGGGCGGCCACGAGCGCCCGATCCATGAACTCGACTGCCTGCGCGGTCAGACCGCTTTCGCGGGCCAGCTCAGCCGCGCACAGCCAAGCGTCGGCGGCGCCTGCCGAGCTCTGCAGATGTGCTGGAACGCCGAACCGGTCGACGTGGGTCGAATCGACCAGGGCCGCTTCGATCGCTTCGGCGACGCGCCGCTGAGCGCGCAGGCCGATCACCGATTCACCCGTCTTTCGGGCCAGCTCCACGAGTGCGGTCAGGCCGTCGAAGCTGGCGGGGCTGCCGAGCAGGATCGCCTCTTCCAACGCTCGCTCAGCGGCCTCGTGCTCGCCGGCGGCAGCTCGCTGCTCGGCCAAAGACAGCAATAGCAGCGCCTTCCAATGTAGATTCTCGGTCAGCGAAGCGCGCGCCAGCAATGAGCGCTCGCGCAGCTCGGAGTCCCCGAGCTTTCCTGCCACCAGCTCCAATGCGAGCCAGAGGCTCGAATCGCGCGGCGCATCGTCGGTGGCCCGCTCCAGGAGTACGCGCGCGCTTGCGGTGTCGTGCTCGTGATCGAGCAAGTAGAAAGCGTGGTCGAGCAAGGCGCGAGCGCGCTCTTCTGGGCGATCGGCGACGTTGACCAAGCGCTCCAAGAGCCGCCCCAGGTTTTTGTACGATTGTCGCCGCTCGATGATCGCGATCAACCGTTCCAGCGGCTCGCGAAACTCCGCCTCGGCGTTCACTGCACCGAGCTGATCGCGCACGCTCGCTGTTTCGTCGCCGACGCGCTCTTCGAGTACGCCGATTTCATGCAGCAAAATTGCGCGAGTCTTGCTTTCGCTCGCGCCCTCGTGCTCGGCTCGTAAGCGCGCGATCGCCGACGTAACGACCGCCAGGTCCTGCGCAATCGACTGGACCTGAGAACTTTGCAACCGGCTAGTCTGCGACATGGAATCCAGCGAAATCACGACGACTTTAGAAGACCTACCCAGGGCTGCCTAGCTTGCATTTGGTCCGGCCCCCTGACCGTGGCCGGTTCGCGGAAGATCTAGCGCTTTAATCTGGTTTGGCTTCGCGTGGCTTTCGCTGGCCATCGCCATTGGCATTCGGCTGCGGCACACAGGTGTGCCGCAGTGTGCGCGTACGTGCGCTCGATAACGCGGGAACTCAGTCGTTCCGGCGCACGATCCAATAGCCGCGCGGAGTATCGATCACAGCCGGGTGCACGGCTCGCTTGTCCAGCGTAAACAGAAGATATTCGATGGGTGGCTCGAGCACCCCGCGCGGGATCCGACCCGCGTCTGCGGTGGAGCCGCGATCGCCCTTACCCACCGCTGCGGCAAAGTCGTGCTTGGCGAGCTCCAAGGTGGCCTCGGCCTTTTGCCGCGCCAGCTCTTTGGAGCGCGCGTCACTACCGGCAAACTGTGCGCCTTGGTAGGTGAACTGCACCACGCCGAAGCTGAGCTGCTGGGGGGCGGAATTTGGCAGTTCCGGTACCTTGCCGCCATCCGGAAAGGCCTCGAACCCCTCGGTGAACGAGATAATCCCCGCGTCGTCCGGGGCGCCCGCGTCGACGCTCACATTGGCGCTCGCGCTCGCGGCTGGCTTGGCCGAGGGTACTGCACTGGCCGCCGGTTTTGCCTTTGCGGGGCCGGCCTTGGGGCTGTCGTGCGAAACCAAAATTACCCCGGTCAGGGCTGCCAAGAAGCCCAATCCCAAAAGAGCGGCGGTCGAGCGCTGCATGCTGAGCCGCGCCCTACCACATATGGGCGCGTGTGGTGCAGAATCTGAAGCGGGCGTTGGGCCGGGACAACCGGCGGCCGATGCTGCTAACACTCAACAGCTGGGCGGACGCCCGAGTCCGAGGAGTTCGGACGCTCACCCCGGTGCGTGCGGCTGTGAGCCTTTCGTAACTTTCAGGCAAGGCTGATAAGAGTTCACCGGTATGTTCAAAGTCGAGTGCCCGGGCTGCAAGGCCCCGTATCAAGTCGACGAGCGACGCATCCCCGGAAGCGGGCTGAAGATGCGTTGCCCGAAATGCGGCACATCGTTCAAAGTCGACCCGCCTGCAGAAGGGCGGCGCACTGGGACGAGCGGCGTGCTTGGCGGCGCACTCGGCCTCGGCTCCGAGAGCGATTCGTTGCCGCCTCCTGCACTGTCCGCGCCGGCACCACGACCACCCGCTGATCTACGCGGCACGATGCTGGGCGTCGCACCCGGTGGTGTGCCAGCGCCTGCTCGGCCCGCGGTACCCGCGCATCTCAAGGGCACGATGCTCGGCGTCGCGCCCGCTGCCGCCGGGGCCGCAGGGCCAAATTCTCCGCCGCGCCCAGCCCAAAATCTGAAGGGCACGATGCTCGGAGTCGCACCCGCCGCACCGTCTGCGCTTGCGCCCGCGGCGCCGCTTGCGCCCGCGGCGCCGCCTACGCCCGCGGCGCAGACAGCGCCTGCACCCGCGGCGCTTGCACCTGGAAAGCCGCCGCCGATGCCGCCGCGCCGCGCCGCAGAGGCGAAGCCTCTGGCCGCGCTCGATCCCGATTCCTTCTTCGACGATTCGGACTTGCCCGCAGCGGTCGCACCGCGGCCAAGCGTGCCTGCGCGCGCCCTTGTCGCGAGCGACCCCGATTTGCCGGCGCCCGTCGCGGTCAAACCGCTCGCCGGTGCATCGGCCCCGCGCGCGCCGTTCGCCGATTTGCCTTCTGCGCCTGGGCCGTTCGCCGATCTGCCAGCGACGCCCGCATCGTTCACTGATCTGCCTTCTGCGCCTGGGCCTTTCGCTGACCTGCCTTCAGCCCCTGGGCCTTTCGCTGATCTCCCAGCGCCGGCCTCGGCTTTCGATGATTTGCCGGCGGCGGCGGCGCCGCGCCTGGCCCGCCCTTCGACACCACTGGCGCTCGATCTCGATTTGGATTTGCCGGCGACCAGCGGAGCGCCAAGAGCGCCCGCGGGACGTCCCTCCTCTTCGGGACTCGACTTGGACTTGCCGACAGTTGGCGCGCACAGCAGGTCTGGGGTCGGCTTACCCTCAGTGAGGCCGCGCTCGGTGAGTCCTACGAATGCAGCTTCGGCCTCCGCCGCGCGCCCTGGCCAGGGTGAGGTGGGTTTGCCGTCGGTGCCTGCCGGCCTACCTGAATTGAGTCGCGGCGGTTCTGCTCCCGGTCGTGGCTCCGTCGAGCTGCCGTCGCTCGGTGGGCGCGGTCGAGCATCGAGTGCAGGTTTCGAACTGGACGATGGTCTACCGCTCGTCGGCGGCAATTTGCCGACCCTGGGCGGCGCGGGCTTGCCCGAGCGCAGTCAGGCGGGCCTACCATCACTCGGCGCCAGCCTTCCCGTTTACCAGTCCTCGGGCCTGCCGAGCCCGTCAGCCAGTGGCCTGCCCTCGTTGGGTGGCCCGGGCGTGCCCTCGTCGCCGTCGATCCCGCCCGGGTTCCACGCGCTCGATCTCGACATCGAGCGCGCTCCGAGCTTGCCTCCGGACTTCGGTCTGGATCCGATCCAGTCGCCGAATGTGCGCGCTTCTCGCGCAGAGTTCGGCGAGCTCGAGCTGCCCCTGGGCGGCCCGCCCAGCCTGCCGCCTGCCGCTGCTGGCTTCGGCGCAGAAGCCGAAGAGGCAGACCTATTCGGCGAAATCGCCCCGCGCACGGAGCTGCGGAACGCGCCGCAGGCGCGCCCGGCGACAGAAGCGATCGTGCGTCAATCGGGCGGGGGGACCGCCTACGGCGAGGTAAACCTCGGTGACGAGGGCGGTGAAGCCGAAGTTCCGATCGAAGCGAGCGCGCCGGCCGCCACGCGCCGCGATGAAGACATGGAGTTTGGCGCGATCCCGCAAGAGGATCAGCCGCGCGTCGCCACCGGTGCCGCCGGTCCGAAGCGTGTCGCCACGCCGGTTGGCCGCAGCACACCGGAGCTGCTGAAGGGTAAGCGCAAGCTCAATCTACGTTTGTATGGCGGGGTGTTCGTGGTGTTCGTGGCTGGCGCGGCACTGGCGCTGGTGCCTTCGGTCGGTCCATTTGGCGCGTACTTGCTGATCGATCAGCTGAAGGCGGCAGAGTATACGCAGTTGATCGCCAGCACCGTGAAGCAGGCGCGCGACGCACTGGCACGCGATACCTATCCGGAGGCAAAGCTTGCTATTGCCGCCGTCGAGGCGTCGCGCGCGTCGGCTAAACGCGTCCGACAATTGCCGGCGTATGCCGCGTTCACCGCGTTCGCCGAAGAGCTGCGCTTCGGCTCCGATCCGGCGATCCACGCCCGCGGCTCGGTGTTGCTCGACGAACTGGCCGAGCACCCCGATACCACTTTCGTACCGCTCGCCCGTTGCGCACGGGCGGCGGCCGAGGGTCAGATTGCTCGCGCCAAGCAGCTCTTCGACGGCTTGCCAAAGCCGGCCGCGGGCGATCCGGATCAAGCCTTTTTGCACGGGGAAATCGCGCTTCGAGCCGGCGACGCGAAAGCCGCCGTAGCGGCCTGGCAACAGGCCGTGCAGGCCCAAAAGAGCCCGCGCAGCGCCTTTGGCTTAGCGCGCGCCAGCTACGCAGCGGGCGACGCCATTGGCGCTGCCGCTGCCGCGCGCGAAGCGCTTGCTCAGAACCCAAACCACGTCGGCGCGCGCATCCTGCTCGCACGCATCAGCAGTGCGGCGCGTAGCGGTGAAGCGGAAGCCCTGCGTCTACTCGGCTCGATCGCCAAAGACCCCGCTGCGGCCAGCCCAGACGACTTGGTGAACACCCAAACCTTGCTCGGGGACATCCATCTCGCGCGCTCGCGGATGTCGCAGGCAGAAGCCGCGTACAGTGAAGCGCTGAAGATCAATCCCAAGGCTGCCCGAGCGTTGAATGGCCTCGGGGACGCCCTTTATCGCGCCGGCCGCTTCTCCGAGGCGCAAGCCCGCTTCGAAGCCAGCACCCAGGCCGATCCCGACGATCTATCGGCCAAAATTGGCGTCGCGAAGTCCAAGCTTTCGCTCGAACGGGTCGATGACGCGACCGCCAATTTGAAGAAGCTGCACGACACCTACCCAGGGTCGGTGCCGGTCGCCTACTGGTTCGGGCGTGCACTCGAGGCTGCGGGCAACCGCGCCGCCGCCGAGACAGTGTACCGCGGTGTGCTCAAGGCGCCGGGCGCTAACCCGCAAACGGTTGACGTGTACATCGCGCTCGCCTTGTTGCAAAGCCAACAGGGGCGGAACGATGAGGCTCAGAAGACGCTGGCCGATGCGCGCGCCAAATTGCCAGACGTGCCGGGTATCCACATGGCGCTGGGCGAAGTCGCGCTTTCGCAAGGACGCTATCTGCAAGCGACGACCGAATTTCGGCAAGCGCTGACGCTCGATGGCGAAGATCTCGGCGCACGATTTCGTCTGGGCGTCGCCTTGCGCCGCGACAGCAAGTTCGACGAAGCGGGCAAGGCCTTCGACGAGGTGGCGGCTGTCGACAAAGAGTACCCGGGCCTCGCGCTCGAGCGCGGCCTTCTGTTCGAAGCATTGGGTCGTGTCAAGGAAGCCTTGGAGGAATACAAGATCGCACTGCTCAAGGCGCCCAAAGATCCGGATCTGATGCTGCGCGTCGGCTGCGGCAAGGTGTCCGCGGGGCTCGCCAAGGAGGCGGAGGAGCTGCTTCGTAAGGTGCTCTCCGAGCGACCGAACTCGGCCGAAACCAACCACTGCCTGGGGCGTGCGCTGTTGCTCGAAGGCACACGGCTCGCGGAAGCCTTGCGCTTGCTGGAACGCGCGGTCGAGCTCGACGCCAATCGAGCCGAGTACCAGCTGTACGCGGGTTGGGCCGCGAACGAGGCGGGAAACGTGCCGAAGGCCGAGCGCGCGCTGGCCGAGGCGTTACGACTAGATCAAGGCTTGGCCGACGCTTACTGGCAACGCGGCGTACTCCGCCAACGCCAAGGCGCGGCTCGCGACGCAATCGCCGATTTGACTCGTGCACTCGAACTGCGGCCCAGCCGCTACGAAGCGCACGCCTCGCTTGCCGACGCCTACTACGATCTCGGTAAAGAGCAGCAAGCCCTGCGCGAATGGCAACAAGCGATCCAAGCTCAGCCCGATAACGCCACCTGGCGTTTCCGGGACGGAAAGCTACTCGCGGCCAACCACCAGACCGAAGCTTCGCGCGAGCAACTCAGCCGCGCGCTCGAACTCGTGGCCAATGAAGATCCGGCTCCGCGTTGGGCCTGGGAAGCGCACAATCTGCTCGCGCATGCTATCGGGCTCAAACCCGAAGCCGTGAAACACTGGGAAGAGTTCCTGCGGCTCGGCCCGCGTGACTCACCGTATCGCGTCGAGGCCAAGGCCTCGCTGGAGAAGCTCGGCCATCCTTGGTCGGGTGATTGAGCGCCCAGCGGTTCCCGCGTCGGTTCACGTTCACGTTCGAGACAAAGAAAAGGCCGTCTGAGTGAACACCCAGACGGCCCAATCCGCGTCTTTCTGTGACTACTTGGCGGCGACCGGAGCTGCTGGTGTCGGGCCCACCACGAACTGATACTCGAACGTTCCGTCACCCGGGTTTGCATCCGGGGGATCGAGCTTCAGCCCTTCGAGCGATTTCACCACGCATTGCGTGAGGATTTCCGGGGCTTGCGTCTTGGCCATGTCGGCCGAGACATTGCTCAGCGTGCCAGTCTCGGCTTCGACCGTGAAGTGCACCGTCACGGTGCCAGCCAGGTCGGCTTTGCCTTTGAGCGCGCCGTCGTAGCAGTTCTTGATATCCGCGCTCTTCGTCTCGAGCAGCGCCTGTGTTGCGTCGCGGTACTCGATAGGGCTGCGCGCGTGAAACGAGCAGCCGGCAGCGAGAGCCAGCAACATGAGCATACCGAAGGACTTCGTCATCAGGGTTTCTCCGAATTTAAGGCTGGGGTTCGGGTCACTTGGCCGGCGCTTTGGGAGCAGCGGGCGCCTTGGGAGCGGGCGTAGCGGGGGCCTTCGGAGCGGCCTCCGCCTTGGGACCCGGCGTCTTGAGCGGAGGGGGCTTGGGCGTCGCCTTCTTCTCCTCAGTCTTCTTCTTCTCGGCTGCGGCGTCGGCCGGAGCAGGGGCCTCCTCCTTCTTCACTTCCGAGACCTTCTCTTCCAGGACCTTCTCTTTGCCGGTCTTGGGATCGATTTCGATCTTCTTCGAGGTCACGTCCTGCTCGATGATGTTGAACTCGACGCGGCGATTCTTCTCTTTGCCCTCTTCCGTCGCATTGTCGGCGATCGGCTTGCTCGAGCCGTAGCCCTTGGCGGTCAAGCGCTCTTTCTCGATGCCGTGGTCGACCAGGTACTTCATGACGGCCTTGGCGCGCGCGTCAGAAAGCTTGAGGTTCAGATTCTTGTCGCCTTCCGAACTGGCGTGGCCTTCGATCGCGATCTTCTTGGCGTGGGTTGCCTTCTTGATCACATCCCCGATCTCGTTGAGCAGGCTGAACGAGGCTTCCAAGATCGTGGCCTTGTTGACCTCGAATTGAATCTTCTCGTGGATCTCGATCTTGTTGTCGCGTAGCTCGACGCGTGGCGGCGGCTCCGGCGGCGGGGGAGGCGGCGGCGGGGGAGGCGGCGGCGGGGGAGGCGGCGGCGGGGTACCCGTGACGGATAGGGCCTGCGTGCCCTGAAACGCCACGGTGCCTCCGCAACCAGCAACTAAGACCGCTCCGGAGAGCAGAATGACCTGTGAGATGTACTTCTTGCTCATGCCAAACCTCATCGTCGACTCCCCTGGTAAGCACCAGTCGAAGGGGAA
>Ga0302322_100000638_pt1 | contig 27169 bp, 33 predicted proteins | sample Fen_T0_2_FD_203757 | JGI IMG/M metagenome (GOLD analysis project Ga0302322, IMG submission 203757) | Peat permafrost microbial communities from Stordalen Mire near Abisko, Sweden - Fen_T0_2 | ecosystem: Environmental > Terrestrial > Soil > Wetlands > Permafrost | place: Sweden: Abisko...
GTTGGATCCGGTTCGACTGTCGACGTCCACGGCAAACCATGACCATGACCAGGAGTTGCTCAGCCAGACTGCACACATCGGCCCTGACGTCCCCAGCGGCGGTTTCACGGCTCTGCTGCGAGACCACGCTCATGGCTCGCTGTCCGAGCTCGCTGACGCACACGCAGTGGCCCTCGCGAAAGGCTCATCGGAGCGCCATGAGCGGCGCTACCCGCGCCCAACCATCACCATCTTCAAGCCTTCCGAAGGCACCTTCCTCGATGACGGCCCCGCGTTCACCCCAGATAGGCGCCACATCATCTTCACCCGCTGCTGCCAGCCCGAGGTGCCTACTGGTTTCTCCCTGTGGGAGGTGAACATCGACGGCCACAATCTGAAGCCAGTCACCGACGAAGCCGTCCCGAGCAACGACGGCCCCTCCGACAACCTGCCCCAAGTCGCACCAAACGGGCTCGACGTCGCCTACCACCGCAACGTCAGACCCTGCGACATGGGGGGTTGACGACACCAATTCTCGGCCATATCGTTTCTCGATATCCATCTTGTTTTTCGATACGCCCACGGGAGAAGCAATGCCGAGACTCAACACCTGGCTGCGGTGGCTCCACGCCACCGCCACGTTCATCTTCATCGCCGCACTGTGCGTGGCAGTGGCCCTCGTGGTCATCGCCTTCATCCCCGGCTCGCCGGTCACCCAGGCCCTGCCCGCCAGCGCCCTGAGTGGGCTCGACCGCATCGGCGGCGTCACCTCCGGCGTCGCCGTCGACTCCTCCGGATGGGTTCCCTTCACGGTGAACGACCCGTCGCTCATCGACCGGCTGCTCTACTTGCTGACGCAGGTGCCCGGTCTGCTCCTGATCGCCGAGATCTCCCGCCGCATGGCCAAGCTCTTGCGCGCCGCGCAGGCCAGCGACCCGTTCACCGCCGACAACGTCCGCGCCCTCACGACGCTCGCCAAGCTCACCGCACTCATCGGCCTGGGGACCTGGGTCATCAGCCAGGTGGCCCAGGGGGTGCTGTGCGCGAGGATGCTGACCTCTTCGCCCACCTACCAACCCCACCACACGCCGCTGGGATGGCTCGCCGTCGGACTGATCTTCGCCGCCTTCGCACGGATCCTGGACCGCGGTGTCGCCATGCGAACCGAGCTCGACACCGTCATCTGATGGCCGAGCCCCAGGACCACCGGATCGCGGTCCACCTCGACGAGCTCCTTCAGGCAAACCAGATGACCCTGGTCGAACTGTCCTCCCGCGTCGGGGTGACCGTGGCCAACCTGTCCATCCTCAAGAACAGCCACGCCAAGGCAATTCGGTTCAGCACCTTGACTGCAATATGTGACGCCCTTGGCTGCACCCCAGGAGAACTTCTCAGCCTGCGGCCATGACCGCTCATCGCAGGCATGAGCGTGCGACCGGACAGCGGCATAGGACGTTAGAGGCGCCCTCCTCGGTGACGTTGGAGGGCATCCTTGAGCCGTCTGGAGGTCGCTGCTGGACAGGGGGGTACGGTGGAGCTTGGCGCATCCGGGGGGACGCGCCAAGGACGGGCGCAGGCAGCCTTTACGACGGAGCCGCCGTGTACGCCACGGCGGCTTCGTGCGGATAGTGGGACGCCCGCGAAACTCCAGGTGCTTCCGCTCATCGGCTGAGCGAGCACGGACAGCGCCATGTGAGAGCGTTATGGCGGCGCCCCTCGAGGGTCGAGTACACCGAAAATGTGGCAGCGATGAAGCCCGACGATGACGAAGAAGCTCAGCAGGGCGTGCCACTTCGCCTGTTGGCGCTCGTCTGATGGCAGGTGGGTATCGACCTGGAGCCTTGCCCCGCGCTGTAGCCTCCCGGGTGAGCGCTCACGTTAGGCGGCTAGCCTCTGCGCGCCGCACGCTTCGCTGCGGCATCCTCGCGCTGCTCCACGAACCGCGTGGCCTGCATGTCCAGTTCCGTCAGGGCGTCGGCAAGCTCCTGGCGCGCTCGCTCGCCCTCCTCGTCCAGGCCCTCGAGTTCGAGGAGCTTCCACTGCCGGATCAGCGGCATGACGATGTCGTCGTGGTGGATTCGGAGGTCGTAGATGCCGGCCCTGGCCATCTGCACCGCTTTCCGGGAGAAGCCTGGGATCACGGCGCCTGGCATCTGGAAGCCCACCACCTCGTCGGTGATCGCCCGCATCGTCGGCCCGGGCGCTATCTGGAGCGCGGCCTCCACGATGTTTCGGTAGAAGATCATATGCAGGTTCTCATCCTTCGCCACCCGGGTGAGCAGCCGCTCCGCGACCGGGTCCTCGGTGAACCGGCCCGTGTTCCGGTGCGAGACCCGCGTCGCGAGCTCCTGGAAGGACACATAGGCGCACACGTGCAGCAGCGGCTTCTCGCCCGAGTCGTAACCGGTCTCCATCGTCAGCATCCGGGCGCGTTCCAGTTCGTCGGGATCGACACCGCGCGTGACCAGGAGGTAGTCGCGGATGCAGAAGGCGTGCCGGCCCTCCTCCGCCGTCCACCTGTTCACCCACTCGCCCCAGGCACTCTCCCGGCCGAACGCCCGCTCGACTTCGCGGTGGTAGCTCGGCAGGTTGTCCTCGGTGAGGAGGTTCACCTCCAGAGCGGTCCGGGCGATCGGGGACAGCGTCGACTGCTCCACCGACCAGGGCTCGCCGTCGAGCAGAGCGAAGTTCCGGCCGTCGCCCCAGGGGACGTATTCGTGCGGCATCCACTCCTGGGCCACCCCCAGGTGCCGGTTGAGGTTGTCCTCGACGGTCGGTTCAAGCTCCTTGAGCAGCGTGGGTGTGTCCATGACTCGGCTTAGCACTCCTACGGCGTCAGGGATAGCCCACGCTGCGATCTCGCCTCAAGCAGAGGTTCGCCACAGACCCGCGCAGACCGGTACCAGAACTCGCGCAGTTCCATCCAACGGCCCCTCGCGGCGGAGGGGTGTACTCACATCGGCATGAGGGACCCTGACAGCGGCTACTTGAGAGGACGGACGCAAGTCCCTGCGTGCTCGGTCGGAGAACCCTGATGCACTGAGCGTTCCCTCGTGGCTATGGTCCGTTCGTGGCTCCCGTCGATGACGACGACATAGACGCGTTGCGACCGATCTCGATCAAAGACGGCGTGGTGACACGTCCAGCCGGGCCCTGGTCGCCGACCGTTCACGCCTTCCTCCGGTACTTGCGCAGTCAGGGATTGACCTGCATCTCAGATCCGATCGCCATCGACGGCGATGTAGAGCGACTCGTAGTCATCGAGGGCGATGCCGGTGCGGACGGCTGGGCACACCAGCATTCTGACGCCGGACTCCGTTCCGCCGTTCGGCTCCTGCGGTCTGTTCATGACGCATCCGTCGGCTGGCACCCACCCACGGACGCCGTCTTCCGCACCCCCGACGTGGCGTCCAATGGGGAAACCGTGTGGTGTCACGGCGACGTTGGACCCTGGAACATGGTGTGGCACGGCGACGAGGCCGTGGGTCTGATCGACTGGGACTTCCTGCATCGCGGTCCCCGCCTGGACGACGTCGCCTACGCGCTCCGCTGGTTCACACCAGCCCGCGACGATGAGAATGCACTGGACTGGCACCACTTCCCGACCGTGCCCGATCGAGCCCATCGGGTGCAGGTGTTCCTCGACGCTTACGGCGGCCTTCCGCCCTTCGACGTGGCCGAGACTATCGCCGCCAGGATGGAGATAACGATGGGCCACGAACTTGCGTTGGCCGAGGCAGGCGTCGAACCGCAGAGAACCTGGGTTGCGGAGGGCAGCCAGGAGTGGGCCGCTGGCGAGGCGCGATGGGTCCGAGAGCACGCCCACCTGCTCACCCCGTAGCGACGCCCTCTCATCGGCAAGAGCGAATGCAAAATGGATGAGGCACGTGCGGGCCGGGTACGTTGCTTCGCAGCCGCAGCGTCGACCTGGAGGGTGTCGGCGAGTGCGGTCAGGCCCGCCAGGCATCTCTCGCGAGACGACGCCGGCGGGCCGCCCTGGGGCGGGCGACCTCATCTCGCAGAGCCGCGCACGGATCGCGGCTATGAGGGTGAGTTGCATCGAGCGAGGGGTTGAATCAGGACGATGAGCAGTCCCTGGAGACCCGAGACTCCGGCGGGCGTCGTCATGCCCCCTGGCAACGCCCTCACGCTGAGCGGTTTGACGCTTGTCCTCGTAGACCACTTGCCTAGACACAAGTCGGTGTTGGTGGGAACCTCGAAGCAGAACCTCGTTGCATCCGCGACGGGGTGGGGATGCGAAGCAGCCCCTGGACCCCGGATTCCTTCGCTTGAGACAAGCGAGTCCGTTGTGTTCAGAACCAGGCTCATGTTCACCCCTCACCACGGGCGCTCCGCGCTCCTCCCCACCTGTCCTCAAGTGCCTTCCCCTCGACACGTCCTCGCCGCGGACCGGGAGTTTCGCGGTGTGCACACCGGGGCGAGCGACGAATACCTAGTTCCAATGGCGCGCGAGGCGTTCGAGGGCATCGGCTTTCACCTGACGAACTCGCAACTCGAGCAGTACGCGCTCTCGGTGGCCGGGGATCGGCCATTCGAGTTCGCCCTGGATTGACGACGACGCCCGCCGGCGTCCGGGTCACCCCGCTTCATCAGCTGGCTACCCAACACCCGACGCCCGCTCATCGACCTGTGCGTGCGCCCGGACAGCGTGCGTCGGGCAAGGCCCCGGAAGGGTTACGCCTGCGCTGGCGAGTGCCGTCGCGTGGTGAAGAACGACGCCATGGATGCGGCCATGCCGAGCGCCCATGGAACCAGGGCGATCTCCATCCCCACTCCCAGCCGACGTTCGGGACATCACTCGCGTAGTAGTAGTAGAACCAGGCCACGAGTTGGCCCATCAGGATCACCGGCGCAATCCAACCGAGCAGTGAACCCTGAAGAACGGAGCGGACGCTGAGGAGTGCGGGCAAGACCAACAACACGGCCAGGAAGGGCGCGTCGGTCAGATCCCGCCACATCAGGCTGAAAGCCTCGTTCACACCGACATGCTGACACAGCCGAGGATGGGATCCCGAAGAATCACTCAGCAGTGAGCCTGACAGCAGGCATGAGCGGGCACTTAGAGGTAGACGATCTTTCGCTCCGTGGAAGTCACTCGGTAACCCGATGCCTGCAGCCGCCCCATCACTTCCGCTCGCCCCGAACACATGAAGTAGCACTCGCGCTCCCCGGCGCGGATCCCGATGTAGGCCGTGCCGAACCACCCCCGAGCCGGGAAGACTTCAACCTCGTCGGCAGGTGAGGCACGCATCGGGCGGGCACCGAACATGCGGCCTAGCCAACCGGGTCGGATCCGCACCTCTACCGAGTGGTCGTTGGCGTCCAGAAACCCGAGTGGCCAGGTAGCCGAGACCTTGCTAAAGGAGCCTTGCATCACCGCTGCACCAACGAGGCTCCAGGGATGGTCGTGCCCGAGGGAAGGTGAAGCCTCCACCACGACGCCAGTCTCACGAGCGGGCGTGTGGCCTCGGCGGCGGCCGGTGAACATCAACACGGCTGTACTGACGCAGCCAACCGCTACGCAGAAGATGACCCACTCAACCACGCGCTTCCGCCCTTCGACTCAGTCCGGTGAGCAGGCTACGACTCGCATCCGTTCTAGGAGGTGAGATCGACCGATGACTCGACCGCTCATCGGCATGTGAGCGAGCCGGACAGGCATGAGCGACCCTCACAGCGGCATGAGAGGTCGGTCCCACCTCAGGCCGGGAACCTGGAAGTGCGCGGGTGGAAAAGGCAATGCACACCCCTCCGATGGACTGGGAGACTCGGCGCGCCAGCAACTGTGCGTGAACGGGGCCATCCTCGGAACGGCCCCTCGAGGGAGGGTCGAAAATGAGGACCATCCTCATGCGTCGGCGTAACGGTGCCAGACGTGCCCTGGCCCTATCCATCGCCCTGATCGCATGGAGCTTCAGCGGTTGTGCATCGTCCAGCAGCTCCGACACCAAGGCATCGGTGCCCGAGTCGTCGTCAGCGTCTTCGCAGCGGCCCTTGAACCTCGTGATCGTCGGCGACTCCATCCCCAACGCTGCCTACGAGTGTCCTGCTTGTGACGGGTTCCCTGATCAGTACGGCAGGGCGCTCGGCGAGGAACCGGTCGAGAAATCTTCCCCTACGACCTGTCCGAGCACAATGGCCTGACGTTGCCGATCCTCCTCAAGGAATTGCCGAGCATGAAGCCTCAGCTGAGCACCGCCGACGCGATCATTGTGGGTATCGCTCACAACAGCATCGCGTTGAATGCCGACCGACCCTGCGGAACTCGCTGGGTGGAGTCCCGGAACACCTTCGTTGACTGGTCGAAGCTGGACCGGGCGTGTGCAATCCGTACCACGGCCCGGTACCGCCCGCTCTACGACAAGTTGTACTCCACCATCGCGGCATGGCGTGACGGCAAGCCGACGATCCTGCGCACCATCGACAAATACAACGACTGGATCGGTTGGAAGCAGGCACACCTGACCCGGCAGCAGGTAGCCACCGTGGTCATGTTCCACAACCTGTGGAACCAGATGCTCTGCGACTCCGCCGAGGCTCACGGATTCACCTGCGCCGACATCTACCACGCCTTCAACGGACCGGACGGCACGCGCGCATCTGGGAACCTGCTGTTGCCCGACATCACGCATCCATCACAGAAGGGCAACGATGTGATCGCAAAGACCCTCATCGCCCAGGGGTTCGCTCCGCTGGCCTAGGAGGGCCCGCTCTTCGGCATGACGCGACGCCCTGACAGCGACAGTGAGCGGGCGGCCATCGCGGCTACTGGACGCACGTCCGGAGATGGCGCGCGCGACTGCTGACGCCGCTCGGTTTCAACCTGGAATACGCCTTCCGGAGAGGGTTGTACTCTACGCAGGGGGCTGGGTAGAGTACAACTCATGCCCGAACAGTCGCCGCGGATGACGCTGCCGACCCAGCTGGTGCTCCGGGCCTTCCTCGAGGACCCGGGCGCCGAACGTTACGGGCTGGAGATCGGCGACACCGCCGGTCTGCCCAGCGGCACGATCCACCCGATCCTTGCGCGCCTGGAGCGGCTCGGGTGGGTGGAGTCGCGATGGGAGGACGTCGACCCCAGTGAGGTCGGTCGTTCCGCCCGCCGCTACTACCGACTCACGACGGACGGCATCGAGCTGGCCCGCAATGGCCTCGCCCGCGCCTACCGCCCCCAGCGCCGGCTCATCCCACGACCACAGCCCGGGCAAACCTGAACATGAGCAACTCCGCGCTCCCAGCCGTCCACCGACCCGCCGCCACGGCGTTGGGCCTGGTGCGGCTCGGGGCGCGGCTCCTACCCCGGGCCGAGCGGCAGCGCTACCGCTGGGAATTCGTCGCGGACCTCCGCTACCTCGACCGCTCGCACCAACTGTCCTACGCGACCGGCGTCCTCTGCACGGCATGGACGCTGCGACAGCAGCTCATGAAGGAGCCCACCATGAACGACACCACCACCACCACCACACCAGCGATCCCGCTGCTGTGCCGCCTCAACCTCCACCACCGCTATCACTGTGAGTACACCGAGGACGGCCGGCGCTACTCGCGGTGCGCGCGGTGCGGGAAGGATGACCCGCACCTGGGCAGCCAAGGTCCGATCGGCTGAAGGGAGCCGTCATGGTGCCGATTGCGGAGCTTCTGTTCGTGTTCGTGGTGATAGCCCTCGGAGTGCGGTGGTACCTGCGGACGCCAATGCACCGCACGCGCAAGCACTCCGGGGTGCACTTCCCGACTCAGATGGCCGGACACATGGGGTTCGGCATGTACAGCCCAAGCGACCCGACCCCTCCGCCCCACGCACTCCATGGCTTCATCAAGAGATGCAGGGACAAGCAAGAGACCGGCACGGACGCCTAGGGTCGTCGGGCGTGCCATCTGCCACACCCAAAGCCGATCCGAAGTGCACTGGTGGACGTCGTCTCGCTGAGAAGCCTGCGTCCGCTCATCAGGTATGAGCGATCCTGACAGCGGCATGAGACTGCGGTTGGCTCGCCGCAAGTTCCTCATACGTGGCCGTCCGAAACTGTGGACAATGTCCGCCATGTCGGAGAACAAGACCGCGAGGCTCCTCGCTGGCGTAGCCGTAGGTGCGTTGGCGGGAGTGCTGGCCGTTGCGTCATACGTGGTGCTCACCGACAACGCCGGTGACATCTCACGATCCCTGGGCCACCCACCTGCGGTGTTCGAATATGACAGTCTGTTCGGCTTGGCCATGGCGATGATGGCATCCGTCGCCTACGCCGTGATCCTGATTCTGTTTGGCCGTTCGTTTCGTCGCCGACTGGGCGGGGCCGTCCTTGCACTCCTCGCGGGCCTCAGCCACTGGTGGCTGCTTGTCACGACGATCTATCCCGCGCAGCACTTTCCGATGGCGACCAACTATGCGTTGTTCATGGTGCCCGCAACTTTCGCGACTCTCGCATGGGGAGTCGCCAGACGCCACACCACGCGTTGGCTGTGGACTGTTCCCCTCGCGCCACTGCTGATGGGCGTGGAGGTATGGCTCTGGTGGCACACCGAGTGGTTTCTCGAGTTCCAAGGTAGTCACGGAATGACGCTGATCAACGCACTCAACCTAGGCCCGATCGTCCTCGCATGTGTGGCGGGTTGGCTGCTCGAAGCGTCCCCGAGAGGGGCAACTTCAGCACCGGACACGGCTCACGACCAGGTTCCCAGCCCCGCATAGAACAGACCAACCGCCGGGCGACCGCTCATCGGGTATGAGCGACCCTGACAGCGGCATGTGAGTGTGCTGGATCAACCGTGTCGAGTAAACGTGAGTGCTCGTCGGCCGTCTTCGCGTTAGCGTCACTGCGATGTTGTCACCTGCAGCGCGGGCAGCCCTCGACGAGCTGGTGGGCCGCGATGATCCCAGCATCGTTGGGCTCGTGCTGAGTGGGTCGGCAGCGCGGGGATTGGCGACCGAACGTTCGGATGTGGACGTCTACGTCGTTCGCGACGACGAGGTCGAGCGCGAGACCAGCCACAGCGCCGCGATCGACGAGATCTACTGGTCCGTCTCCGACCTTGAGCAAGTCGACCGATATGGCACCGGCGGCTGGTACTTCCGGTGGTCCTTTGCCTACGCGCAGGTGCTCCGCGACCGGACCGGTGGGCGCATCACCGAGGCCGTCCGCCGGCAGGCCACCCTCGATGAGGAGGAACAGCGCTGGGTGCTCATCGACCAGGACCGGCTCGACGGCTACGTGAACTTCGCCTACCGCGCACTGAAGAACCACCGCGACGGCCGCCTACTCGAGGCTCGACTCGACGCCAGCGAGTCGTTGCCGTGGCTTCTCGATGTGGTGTTCACGCTGGCTGGGCGTCTGCGTCCCTACAACAAGTACCTGCCCTGGGAGCTGCGAGTGCACCCTCTCTCCGTCCCCGAATGGTCAGCCGAGGCCTTCTTGCCAGAACTCGAGGCGATGCTGGTCGGTGACCCCGACGCAATCCGTCGCACCTTCCACGTGGTCAACCGCGAGGTCCGGACCTGGGATGCCGCACACGCGACCACCGCTTGCGGGGAACTCGTCGACTCTTGGAACGAGGAACTGGACGTCTTCAACGACGAGTCGTGACCTCACTCCAGCGGCGTCCATCGGTACAACGACCACCGGACAGCGGCATAGGTCGTTTCTTCGTGAGGCGTGGTCAGCCTCCGGTGCCGTGCGGTGGGAAACGATTGACCCTGCCGAGCTCGAGTTCTGCCGCTGCATTCTCGTCCCGTTAGACGTCGCGTGCTCTCCGGGCCTCATCACGAGCCAGGCGCCACCGCGTCATGAACTCGGACCACTTGCTCATGGTTCATGGTGACACAGTTCGGCATTCGTGAGTGGACCGGACAGCATGTGCGGTCGTTTGTTCCCAGACTCAGCTGTCGCGCACGTCCACGACCACGCGGGCGGGGTTGGCGAGCGCGAAGGCGCGGAAAGGCCGCTTGGCACCGGTCAGGCCGATGAACGCTTGCTGATCACCCTCGAAAACGCCCCCGGGCACGATCTCGGCGATCCCTCGGGTGCCGGTGCCGGGGAGTCGTGTGGTGCTGTCTCCGTACGGCGCGATGCCGATGTCGTCGGGAAATCCCATCCCGCGCAGGAAGACCTGGAGGTACACCGTGCCCTTGAGCCTCACCGGCTCGCCGGACCCGTCGTAGCGGGGCCTGGTCGTGTACTCCACACGCCAGCCCGGGGTCCCGGTGCCGCCCAAGTCGAAGACGACGCGGTCGAAGCCGGGATGATGCGCGATCCGAACGCCGGTCAGCCCGAGCCCGTTGCCGGAGCCCTGTCCACCGTCATCGGCGGAGGTGTCTGCCAAGAAGGGCGAGGCGCTCTCCCGAGGACTGGCGGTGCTGCTCGGCTTCGGCGTCCCGTTGGTGGGCGCGCTCGAGGTCGCCGGCGCGATCGTCGGATCGGCGTTGTCGGTCGAGTGATCGCTGCAGCCAGTGACGCCGACCAGCAAGGCTAGGACGAGCAGTGCGGGTGCTGCTGTGGTGCTGCGCATGCGGTGCCTCCACCTCGATCTTGCTCCGGCAGTGTGACGCGCGAGCTCGCTGGGAGGTTGCGCCACGCCGGGACAGCCATGCCCACGCCGAGCCCTCTCATCGGCATAGTGAGTACCGATACTCGTGCGCCGAGGCTCGCCGGACTGGATACTCCGTCCGTGACTACGGGAACTGGGCTGGCACGCGGCCCGCAGATCACGGCGGCTCTGGTCGCCTTCGTCGGCCCGTGGCTCTTGCTTGCCATGGCATCGCCGCTCTACTCCACCCGTTGGCTGCCACTCACCCTGCTGCTCTGGGTGTTAGGGATTGCAACGGGCGCCGTTTGCACCATGGGCCGCCAGGAGTCTCGTCGCGTCGGCGTGGCAGTGCTCGTAGGCACCCTGCTGGGTTGCGCCCTGTTCGTTCTGATCTTCGGAGTGGTGCTCTTCACCGCTGGGGACTGGGACTGACGCACGTCCGCACATCAGCATCTGCGTGCGCCCGAACAGCGGCATGTGAGGACGTCAGTCGAACGCTAGGTTCGTGGGGTGACGGTCCGAGAGGCGACTCCCACGGACGTGGAGCGGATGGCTGACCTCGCGGACTCCAAGAGGCGTCAGTACGAGCCGTTCGCTCCCGTCTTTCAGCGACCGGCAGCCAATGCCCACCAGGTTCACCTGCCGTGGCTCGCCCGGCTGGTCGCGGACCCTGATGTCGGCACGTTCGTGCACGAGGACGACAGCGGCGGTGTCGATGGTTTCGTCATCATCACTGTTGCGCCCGCCCCACCTGTCTATGACCCTGGTGGACCGACGTCACTGATCGACGACTTCACTGTTGCCCAGCCTGACCTATGGCCAAGCGCTGGCGCGGCCCTGCTGGACACGGCGAGACGGTGGGCTAAGGAGCGAGGTGCCGCGCAGCTCGTCGCCGTCACAGGGCCTCACGACGCACCGAAGCGTGCCCTCTTGCACGACGCCGGTCTCTACGTGGCTTCGGAATGGTTCACGACGCCCCTCGCCTGATGAATCGCCAGCGCGGACAGCGGCAGGTCCGGACGTTCTACCGGCGCCTCGACAGTTCGAGCCGGATGCGTTGATCGTGGGCCGTCACTAAGGCCATGAGGGCATCGAAGCCACACTCATCCGCGAAGCACTTCGGATGGACGAGCCGCGTTGGCGTGCCTCGGAGATCCTCGATGAACGGCGTCCAAGAATGCACCCATGCTCCGGATTCATCGCGATGCGATGTGACTCCGGGACCGCGATTGTCCTGCTCCTGACCGCACAGCGGGCACGTCAACATCGACATGGGGCCATCCTGCCGCACGCGCTCACAGCGGCATGTGCGGACGGCTCGTGTGGACGGCGGAATCGAGTGGCTCGGAGGCACTCGGGCTCCCTAGCATGGGCGCCGTGCATATCCGGCCAGCCGCCGCCCAGGATGCGGAAGCCCTGACTGACCCACACCTCGACGTCTGGGATGACGCCTACATAAAGCTCGTGCCCACCCACCTCCTCTCGGCCCGACGAGCCAACCGAGCCGAACGGATTGAAACGTGGCGACAGATTCTGGCCGCCTCGGCGAGTGGGACGTGGGTGGCCCAGCGGGAGCCCGGCGACTCGAGGCTCCTGGGATTCGCCAGCGCGGGCTCAGGAAGGGATGAATCAGAGCCTGGCCTTGCGCAGCGAGAGTTGATGGCTCTGTACGTGCGGGCTGAGGTCTATGGCACCGGCTTCGGCTACGCCTTGTGCGCAGCCGCCATCGGCGACTCTCCGGCGTACCTGTGGGTCCTCGACGGGAACGTCAGAGCCATTCGCTTCTACGAGCGTCAGGGGTTCACCTTCGATGGCGAGGTCCGTGAAGAGCCTGAGGGGCGAGAGCGGCGCATGATTCGCGGCGCAGCCTGACACCCCACTTCCCTTCGATCTAACGACCGCTCATCGGCATGTGCGTTGGCGTGCGCCGACTCCCGGCGGCGTTGACGCACCGACGAGGTCGCAGATCGAGAGTCGCCGCGCCGTAAAGTGGCATCGGCCCGCCGCTAGTCTCGCGATGTGACCGAGTTCAGCTGGCGAGCGGCCAACGAAGCGACGAGCGAGGACGTCGAGGCCGTGTTCGCAGCTGGTGGCGCCCGCAAGTGCCGCTGCCAGGCCCTCAAGGTCCCGGGCTGGATCTGGCGCGACACAACCCAGGAGGAGCGAGATGCCGCGCTCGTGGAGCAGGCCGGCTGCGGCACGAGAGGCCCCACCTCCGGCCTGGTCGGATACCTCGACAGCGACGCGGCCGGCTGGGTCGCGGTCGAGCCGCGGGAGAACTACCCAAGGATCTGGGCCCGCCAGAAGTCATGGATGCGGATGGACCCCGACCTCGAGGGCGTCTGGTCGGTCACCTGCTTCGTCGTGCGCAACGGCTTCCGCCGACGAGGGCTGATGTACGAGCTCGCCTCCGCCACCGTCGAGTACGGCCGGCAGGTCGGTGCTCGCATCCTCGAGGGCTACCCCACCGAGCCGCCGCCGGGGAAGACCGTGATCTGGGACGAGGCGTCAGTCGGGCTACTCCAAGTCTTTCTCAACGCCGGATACGAGATCGAGGCGTCACCCACTCTGCGCCGAAGGGTGGTGCGACACCGACTCGATGCCTCGCCTTGACCATCCGTAGCGCCCACCTGGGCGTGTCGTGAGCCGAGTACGGCGGGTCCGTGGACCGGTTTGTTGACGTGCGCCGAGGAAACGACCCCGTCCGAAATCGACAGCCCTGCCGGAGTAGCCACCTTTGGCCGTAGCGCCCTTCGCGGAAAGACGCTGTGCGCCGGCCGCTGGCTCATCGCCACGGGTCGGTGATGTCTCGGAGGTCCATGAGGGTCTCGTGCACCTGCCGAAGTCGATCGGCCCCAACGTGCTCGGCCCATTCGGCAAGTACCCGCTCCACTTCCGCGTTCACCTCCGCGACCACCCGGTCGGCGCGGGAGGTGAGTCGTACCAGCCGGGCGCGTCCGTCAGTGGGGTCGGGGACCCGGTCGACGTAGCCCGCTGCCTCCAGTTGCTCGACCAGGAAGGCGGCGGACTGCTTGGTGACTCGGGCCTGCTCGGCCAGGTCGGAGACCCGCGTCCCATTCGGAGCGATGCGCGCTGCGATGCGCGCTTGCGCGGGGGTGATATCGCTGATGGCGGCTGCCACCACAGCGCTGGAGGCCCGTTGCTCGAGGGCACGGTAGGTGACGAAGAGCAGGATCCCGAGGTTCGGCGCTTGACGGTGACCGGCCATGATGTCAGATTAGACAGATAATCTGTCTAACTACGGCAGCAGGCGCAGGCGACACGCGATGGACAGCACCGGGGTCTGGCACCACATCGACGCCGAGCGCGCAGCGCTGGCCGACCTTCTCGACTCGCTCCCGGAGCAGTCCTGGGATCAGCCGAGCCTGTGCGAGGGCTGGACCGTGCGGGACGTCGCTGCACACCCCACTTTCTCCCACGCGCGGGTTCGCGACGTGGTGTGGCCGGCGATCAGGACTGGCTTCCGCTACAACGCCATGATCAGGTACGCCGCCGTGCACAGCCCGCTCACCCACAAACAGATCGTGGCCACCCTGCGTGGCTTCGTCGGCTCGCGTCGCCGGGCGCCACTTGTCACCGAGCTGGAGCCGCTGCCGGACGTCTTGGTGCATACCCAGGACATCTGCCTGGCGCTGGGGATCGAGTACCGCATGCCCGTCGACGCGGCTGTCGCAGCCGCCGACCGGGTGCTCTCGCTTCGCGGTCCCATGCGGTTGTGGGAGCCGCCTCGCGAAGTGCGGCTGATCGCCACGGACGCCGCATGGTCCCAGGGGAACGGCACTGTGGTTGAGGCGCCGATCCAGTCACACCTGCTCACCCTGACTGGGCGAACGTGGTCCGTCTCAGCCGGGCCGCGCGAGTAACGCCGCTGCAAGGCGCGTCGGGGTCTGAGTGCGCCTCCACGCCAAGTGGCCACCACATGACACGGCAAGGGCGACCGGAGACCTCCGCGGCTGCATTTCGCTAACTCTCACTTATTGGGCTGATCGCGGCGGAAGGAGCACGCTTGTCGGCGGTCGCGCGACGGCCTCGCTGCCGTCGGAGGTCAGACAAGGGAGACCAGCAGATCGCGCACTTGTTCGGGGCGGGAGAGGAAGGGCGAATGTCCGGTGGTCCATTCCTGGCTTGTCGTGCAGCGCCGGGCGAGGATGCGTTGGAGGTCTGGATGGATGGTCTGGTCCGCCATGCACACGACGTAGGTCGAGGGCTTTGCGCGCCAGGCCACGGCTCTCGGTTCTTGCGACAAGTTGAGCATCGGCTGGGGGCCGAGCCGGGCCATCGCCCAGGTGATGTCCGCTGCGCTGCAGTCCTGGTAGAGGCAGTCTGCGGCGTCGGGCAGGAGCGTCGAGAGGTTGTCGTCGTGAATCAGCATCGACTTGCTCAGGTTGGGTCTGCCGTGATGGGAGATGCCTGTCGACTCCTCAACGGCAGCTGCGGAGCAGGTTTCGCCGTGATCGAGAGCCAGCGCACTGAGGTAGACCAGGTGTCGTACCGCCGGGTGGACGCCGGCTTCCGTGATCACAGCGCCTCCGTAGGAGTGGCCGAGTAGGACCACCTCTGACATCTGGTCCAGGAACGCCGTCACCCGCTCCGCGTCTCCGTGAAGGTCGGTGAAGGGTTCTGGATCGCCGCCGTGCCCAGGCAGGTCCGGGGCGATCACCGGTACGCCGGCCGCCGTCAGCAGCGCCACGACCTGGTCGAAGCACCAACCTCCGTGCCACGCACCGTGGACCAGCAGCACCTCTGCTGTCACGCTTCCCCCTGACGTCCATACCAGTGTGTCCTTGCGAGGTGGTTCGGGACAGAGCTGCACAGGTCAACAGCGCCGGTCTGGAGTACGCCGGGTGGCGCATGCGGGATGACACTGATCCCCAGGCTCCTGATCCCGGCGGTAAGACGCACGCCTGAGTGCCCGAGTCGACGAGGTGTGAACAGGGGCGTGCGCAGTCCGCGTCGTAGCCGGTGAGGCACCCGTGCAGCGCCTGATCGTCGCGCACGGCTCCGCCACCCTGGCGTCGCACCTTCCCTAGCTCCGGGCAGTGGCGGTATACCGGTGCGATCGGGTCCTCAGAGGCGGGCCCGGGAAGAGGGGGGTTGTGATCATGGTGAGTTCGAGACTCCTGCGGGTGCTGGGGAGCGTCTTCGCATCTGGAGCGCTGATTCTCTCGGGGGGACCGGCGGTGGCGTGTCATCAGCATCCGTCGGCCCGCTACACCTGTTCCGGCGGTGAGATCCCGTCCGGCACGTACGCCAGCATCACCGTGACCGGTCCGTGCTCGGTGGCGACCGACGCGGTGATCAAGGTCGCGGGAGACATCGATGTCCGATCCGGTGCCGTGTTCGACGCGCAGAGCGCGCCGTCCACCATCACCGTCGGACGCAACGTCATCGGCGGGGCGGGCTCGTTGGTCGGCCTGGGCTGTCAGCCCCCGGCGCTGACGGGCAACTCCGCCCATGAGTGCGCCATCGAGCCGGATGGGTACTCGACCATCACGGTCAAGGGCAGTGTCATGGCATTCAAAGCGGACACAGTGCTGCTGAACGGGATCACCGTCAACCACAACGTCCTGCTGCTCGGCGGGGGTGGGGACATCCCCTGGTCGATCAAGAACAACACGATCGGCGGCAACCTCACCGCGATCGGGCAGAAGCCCGAGTGGCTGGGCGTGCTGTTCAATCACGTCGGCGGGAGCGTGAGGCTGTTCAGGATCACCCTGCACGACGTCGACCCCGGCGCCCCGGGCGTCTACGTCGTTCAGAACACGATCGGTCACGACCTGTTCTGCGCCCAGCTCGACCCCGGAGTCTCCGGTGGTTTCGTGCCCGGTGCAGTCAATGTGGTCGGTGGCCACGCGTTCGGTCAGTGCAAGGACCTGGTCTGACCTGACTCGAACGGCGCACGTCGTACGACGCACGGCTGCGGTGCGGGGGTGTCACCAGCGGTCACCCTCGCCCACAGCCGGCGCTTGCGTCACCGCGACAGCGAGAAATCGCGTCTCCACGGGTGCTCGGCCGCAGCGCTTGCCCCTCGGGCTCGAACCACGAACAGCCCACACACGCAGAAGATCAGCCCGCCCCAACGGGTTCGTCTCGGCCACACCGCATGACCGGCCGGGCGTCCTTGCGACTGCTGCGGGGCACCTTCAGCGCCCGTCGCCGGCGCCGACAGGCGGCTATGACGCGCCCTCGAGGTGATGACGTAGCCATGTCGCGATGTCTGGCACGTCCAGGCCTCCGGCGGCGGCCGCGAGCATGAGTGCCTCGGCTTCGTCGACGGTGTAGGCGAGGTCGCGTCCGTTGAGGAGGCAGAAGACCCTGGTGGCGGCCCAGGCCAGGCGCTTGTTCCCGTCCACCAGAGCGTGGTTCCTGACCAGCGAGTGCAGCAGGGCGGCTGCCTTGTCCTCTAACGTCGGGTAGGCATCGTCGCCGAAGACCGTCACCTGCGGACGTCCCGCTGCCGCGGCGAGGAGGCCCGCATCCCGGACGGCGACCTCGTCGATGATGCCGGCAGCGATCTCGAGCAGGTCCTCGACGCTCAGGTAGTCGATGTGTTCGTCGGTCACTGCGCGAGGCGCTCGAGGAGTTCACGGTCCTCGTCGCGCACGCGCTCGATCGCGCTGCGGAGGCGCTGCGGGCGCTCGGACACGTACTGCGCGATCGCGGTCCGAGCCACCTCCTGCATGGATCGGCCCTCCTCGTCTGCTTTGGCGCGAAGGGCCTCGCTCTCGGCGTCACTGAGCCTCAGGTTCATCGCCATGCCCTTACGGTACCAGCGCGGTACCACAGTGTCTGTGTCTCGGTCTCAGACGCCCGCGACGTAGGCGGTGAGGAAGTGCACGCCGTGGCGGTCCAGGTTGCCGCGGGCACGGTCGTAGTGCTCGGAGGCTTCGCACCAGCCGAACCAGCGCCGTAACTGGTAGGCGTACAAACTATGGGTGTGGCCGGAGTATCGGGCCAAGTACGAAACGGCCGCCAGTTGTCCCGGGCGCATCTGATCTGGCTGGAACGGCATCAACGGGGTGTGCGAGATGGCTGGGCTCCTGCGGCCTGACGACAGCCTCACACGCGGACCGCCACACGGGTGAGGCGCCTCCGAGCCAGTGATGCACCTTTCGTGTGCGTCGAGCTCCCGGCGAAGAGACGCGGTCCGGAGGTCATCATGCCTCCCCAGGTGGGCCTGACCCTGGCGGAGGATGGACAGCGACATTCCGGCGGTGGGACTCTCGTCGTCATGGTTCTCCAACCTGGACGGTGGACCGCCGAGCTCGATGGCGACTTTGTCGTGTTCTTGATCGGCGCCATGGTGCATGATCCGGCCGTGGCGACCGAGGCAAGTGGCCTGCTGATGGCCATGGTCGACATGCTCGACGAGCTCGAAGCCGACCCTTCCAAGGGTCTGTTGGGCTACACTCGCCACGGCGAACCCGGAAACGGTGTCATCGTTCAGTACTGGCGGTCGTTCGAGGCACTCGAGGCCTACGCGCGCAACCCCGGTGCCCGGCACGCGCCCGTCTGGCGTGCGTGGAACCGGCTTGGCTCGGACGACCGTGGTGCGGCCGGCATCTGGCATGAGACGTTCCAGGTGAACGCCGGCAACTACGAAGCGATCTACCAGAACACGCCCGTGATGGGCCTGCAGCAGGCCGGTCGACCGATCACCGTGACCGAGGCCAGGGACTCTGCCCGGGCGCGGCTCTCGCGTTGAGCGGACGGGTCGCATGCCGCTCAGGGATGTACTGAAGCGGAGTGACGCATCTGAGCAGGCTGGTGGCGGGCCATGTGACCTTCGCATGTGGACGATGCGCCCGGCCGGAGAGCGCGCTCCGCGTGCCGATGCTGACCCGTGACCTGGGTGGTGTTGGGCCATGCCCCTCACCCCGGGCGGTGCAGGGTGTCCAGCCGGCCTCCGTCCAGGGGCGCCACCCGCCACGTCGCCTGCGCGGTCCGCGCCGGCAACGAGCAGACGATGTCCATCCGATGCGGCGTCTCGAGGAAGACCACCGCGATCTCGAGACTCTGCTCGTCCCTCCACCCCGACGAGGCGGCCACCGGTACGGGGTCGCCGTGAGCGTCTGACGGTTCGGAGACAGACCACTGTCGATGGTCGGCTGCGAAGGTCAGGGAGTTGCCCGGCTCGTCGATCGTGACCTCCAGGTCGCCGTCCGTGCTCGCGACCGAGACCGAGGTCAGATGCGATCCCAGACCGGTTTCGGCGCCGGCTGTCACAGTGAAGGGTGCGGAGGCCCAGTCCCCCACGCTCTCGGGACGTGGTGCACCGCCAGCCGGAGTGAGGCTGAGGTTCCGCAACCGCTGGTCGAGATCCTGCTGCGTCTGCGCGGCGTACCGGGCGTCGCCGTGGCCGGGGACGCCGAGGCTGGTGTCGCCGAACCCGGGGAGCAGGTGCTCCCACACGTGGCCGAGCACCTCCTGCATCGCCTCGGTACCGCCTGTCATCGCGACCACAGCATCCTGCTCGGGGAGGACCAGGCAGAACTGGCCGAAGGCGCCATCACCCCGGAAGCCGTGGCGAGACATCCAGAACTGGTAGCCGTAGCCCTGCTGCCAGTCGACGTTCTCCATCCCCGGGGTGGGTATCCGCCGGGACGTCGCCTGATCGACGTAGCTCTCCGGCACCAGCTGCTGGTCACCCCAGCGGCCGCGCTGCAGGTAGAGCTGGCCGAGCGTGGCGAGGTCCTCGGTGCGAACGAACAGGCCAGAGAAGCCCAGCTCACGGCCCGGCGGCCGGCACTGCCAGGCCACCTCGCCGATGCCGACGGGGTCGAGGAACCGCGGGAGGAGGTACTCGCTCAGCCGCATCCCGGCCTGGCGCTGGATGATGGCCGCAAGCGTGTAGGTGCACGGCTGGCTGTAGCAGAACACGCTGCCCGGCGGCGCCTCCGGCGGCAGCATGAGAAACCCCCGGACCGGCTCCTCGGGATCGCGCGCCACCGCCTCCGCCCACATATCGTGGTCGTGACCAGCAGCCATCGACGCCAGGTCGCGGACCGTGATGGACCGACTCCGCGGATCGCCGATCTCCTCGGCGAACTCCGGGAAGTACGAAACCGCAGTGTCATCGGGCCGGACGAGGCCCTCGCTGAGCGCGAACGCGAGTGCCGTAGAGGTGAGGCTCTTGCTGATGGAGTACACCAGGCGGGTCCGCTCCGGCGTGTGCGGCGCCCACCACCCTTCGGCCACCACGTACCCGTGGCGCAGCACCATCACACTGTGCAGCTCGACCGACGGATCAGCCTCCACGGCATCGACGAACCCGAGAACCGCAGCCGGGTCGACACCCTGCTCCACGACAGCACTCCGCCGAAGCCCACTCATACCGCCAGCCTAGGCAAGGCACGGCGTGCGCGCCCAGGCGGCCGAAGGCCGCGCCTTTCAGCGGCCGGGCCTCACCGATCTGCGACCCAGCCATCGCGGCACGGTGACACGGTAGGCCTCGTAGTCGGCTCCGAAGTTGGCGAGCATTGCCGGCTCCTCCGCTGAGATCTGAAGCCGGTCAATCACCAGTGTGAAAGCGGCCACCGGGAGGAGCGCCTTCCAGCACCCGAGTCGCAATGCGTGAGCGACCGGCAGCCCCGCCAGGCCGACGTACATGGGATTCCGGCTCACAGAGTTAGCGCCGGTGGTCACCAAGACAGAGGCCAGCGCCGGATTGAACGGCTCGAGTGTTGTTCCCTGACGACGGAACTGGCCTGCAGCGGCGGCCGCAAGCGTTCCCGACGCGGTCGCGACTGCAATTGCCGCCGCGGCCCCTGAGGCACGCGGCGGGCGCGCACCCTTCGTCAGCGCTGACTGGGTCAGGCCTGCGGCGATCGCCAGAAGGGGAGGGGGTGGACGCATCACCCTCCCAAGGTGCCACCGCGTCGGCAGGCCGTCGAGCATCAGGAGTACGCCCTGCCGCTCGTCCGTTCTGGAATGTGTACGGACGACCCTGGTTGATGTCCCGTCACGTGGCCGTATGCCCTGGCCGCAGTCGCGGCGGAATGACTGATCCGGACCCATCGCCGGCCAGCCCGCCCGGCGTGCCAGGGAGCCGAGAGGCGGAGCCGTCGCCGACCCGGAGAACAGCTCCGCGCGGTCAGGGCGAGGGCTGACAAGTCCTTCAGCTGCTGAACGAGCCGCCTGACCCAGCAGTCCGATCCGCCTCCGGCACGCCTCGGCGTACGACGTACTCGCCCGCCCGCGTGAAGCCGACCACGTGCCCCCCGGCCATTTCCGCGGCCAGGGCTGTGCGGAGCGCCACCCGCCAGGTGCGCGCGAGGTCAGGGCGGCGACGCCGTAGGCCCTCGATGTCGGGAGGCGTCGCCACCAGCACCTGGTCGGCCCTCGAGGTCCGGGCCACGGGTGCCCCGTCCTGGCAGGCCAGGATCGAGGCGGAGGAGGCAGTCTTTGGCTCTGGTCGTGTCTGGCGCAACCCGAGATCCCACGCCATGTACAGCCGGTCCGACTCGTCGGTTCCATTGATGGCGTCCCCCATAGGGCCGTAGAAGTCGACGAGGTACTCGTGGGGCCGCGCCCCGAGCTTGACGATGTTGAACCACGCGTTGCGACGCACGAGCGGGTCGTAGGTCCAGGTGATGGTGCTGAGGCGTCGGTCCAGGGCCCACTGCCGTTGGTGGGCCTTGAGCGCAGCGCCGACGCCACGCCCTCGTGCAGTGGCGGAGACTCCCGTCACGTGACTGTGCAGCGAGACTTCGCCACGGTGAGCGAGGAAACCGACGGACACACCGACGAGGTCGTTCGCGGCGAAGGCCCCCGCGACGTACCCGCCTACGTGGGCGAGGGCTCGCAGCACCTCCACGCCCAGGGGGGGTGTCCCCGGTCCCCACACACTCTCGAAGAACGGGTCGACGCTCCGGCACTCGTCGAGGGTGCTCAGCTCCCGGACCTCGACCGCTGGGAAGTCACCGGTCATCCGCCGAGCCGTTCCGGGAGGGGGCCACGAAAGCGGCTTGCTCACGCTCGGGGTGCAGACTCGTGTGTGGTCTCACGGCTACCCCGCGAGGACGTCGCGTGCGACGCACAGGTGGGCGAGCACCTCGGGGATCGGCGTGACGCCGAGTCCGGGGTCTGTCGGGACCGCCATCATCCCGTCGGCGTCCATCACGAAGGGCTCGGTGACGTCGAGGCTGAAGAATCGGGACGACGCGCTGGTGTCGCCCGGCAGGGTGAAACCGGGGAGTGCAGCGAGTGCGACGTTCGCCGCACGGCCGATCCCGGTCTCGACCATGCCGCCGCACCAGACCGGCACCCCTCGGGCCCGGGCCATGTCGTGGATGGCCTTCGCACTCAGGTACCCCCCGACCCGTCCGGCCTTGATGTTGATGATCTCGCAGGCGCCGTAGTCGATGAGGCTCTCGGCGTTGTCCGCGGAGAGCACCGACTCGTCGAGACACACGGGCGTGCGCATACGCTCGGCGAGGAGCTTGTGCCCGAGGTAGTCCTCCTCGTGAATCGGCTGTTCGACGAGGATGAGGTCGAACTCGTCGAGACCGCAGAGGTGGTCGATGTCGCGGCGCGAGTAGGCCTGGTTGGCGTCGACCTGCAGGGGGACGTCCGGGTGCCGCTCGCGGATCACCCGCACGGGTTCGACGTCCCAGCCGGGCTGGATCTTGAGCTTCACCCGGCGGTAGCCCTCGGCGACGTAACCGTCGACCTCCTCCACGAGGGTGTCGATCGAGTCGTCGGCGGGGATCCCGGTCGAGACCCCGCACGGGATGTGGCTGTGCACCGAGCCGAGGAAGGACGCGAACGACTCCCCGGCGGCGCGCAGCTGAGCGTCGAGGAGCGCGAGCTCCAGGGCACCGCGGGCCATAGGGTGCCCGCGCACCGGCCCTAGCAGGTCCGGGACGTCTTCGGCTTCGAGATCGCGACCCATGAGACGAGGGATGAGGTGGTCGCGCCACACCAGCAGAACGGCCTGGTTGAACTCGTGGCTGTAGAGAGGATCTGGCGCGGCGACACATTCACCCCAACCGACGCCGACATCCGTGGTCGCCTCGAGGAGGAGGACCTCCTTGGTGTACTCGGTGGAGAACGACGTCCGAAACGGTCGCACCAGCGGCAGGGCGCATCGGTGGACCACGATCCGTTCGATCCTCACCGAGTCCTCCTGGTGGGTGAGTCAGGGCCAGGGAGACGCACCTGGATGCTGCCTGCCTCGGGTCTACGGCGGGAGCCTAACGCTCTGACTTCTGAGACAGGCAGCCGTGGCCAGCGACCGGAGCAGGCACACGACCGGGAGTCACGACCCGCGTCAGTACCGGCTGCCCCAAGAACTCCGACGACATCAGCCACTCCCCGCGCCACCGTGGGAGCAGGCGTGGGGGGCTAGCGCTCCATGACGTCACCATAGGAAGCAGACGTGCCGAACATCCTGATCGGCATCACTGGGATGGCCGATCGCTATCCAATCGCGGAGTGACTCATCGCACATGAGCGGTCGCTAGTACGGCCCGGGTCGGACGTGGCGCGATCAGGAACGACTGACCGCGACTGCGTCGATGTCGACCGGCCGATGCGACGTGGTGACCAGGCGCACCCGACCGGTCAGTGCGCGACTGAGTGCGGGGAGACGCAGCAGGACATGTCGATGGGTGGCCGAGGCCAGGTGAAGGGTGCCGAGGTAGTGCCGGCCGAGGTAGGCGCGGACCGAGCCGAAGCCTCGGCCGGTGGTGACAAGCACGCCGACCCGGGTCGCGATCACGGACCGCGTCGTCAGCTCAGCGCCCTCGGAACGCGCCACGGAGGAAGAACCGCCGTACGCACCAGTGCGTTGACGTGTCGACCACCGACCGGACTGCCGCAGCGCGGCGTCGTCATACGGACGAGTGATGCAGCGCGTCTTGGTGAAGGGTGACGACAGGCCTTGGCTGACTGCTCGGACGCTCAGGCAGATCTCGTGACCGGGCCGGAGCGTTCGTGACCAGGTCTGGGCGGTAGTGGAGCCCTGGTGGCGCGTCTGGCCGCGCGGGCTGCTGCTCTGCCAGCGGAGATCGAAGTGCGGACGGATCCCGTGGTCGGGGGCGGAGGTCCAGGCGAAGGTCGCCTCCCCGCTCGGCGTCAGGTCGACAGCGGATGCGCTGTCAGGCAGGTCCATGGAGATCGAGGGCGTGGTGGTCACGACGGTGAAGCTACGCTCGGCCGTCCCCACGTTGCCGGCCTCGTCCGTGACGCGCACACGGACGTCGTGGTCGCCCTCGGCGAGCCCGGTCACGACCAGCGGAGAGGTGCAGGGTGCCCAGGTGCCGGCGTCGACCGAGCACGTCGCTGGCTGCAGAGCGGCGCCCGGGGTGGAGGCACCCTCGCCGGCGTAGCCGGGACCGTAGGAGTCGGTGTGCGAGAAGCTGATCGATCGAGTGCCTGGTCCGGTGCCCCGGCCGACATGTTCGATCTGCACGTGGGGAGCCACGGTGTCCCGGATCACCGGGGCGACCGGTCCGGACGCGGTGGTCGGGTCGGTCGGGATATCAGTCGTGCCGACGACCTCGACCGCGTCGAGGGCGGCGGGATAGCGGCTGACGGTGGCGTAGAGCCGCCCGTCCGGGCCGTAGGCCAGCCCCGAGATGTGGGCGCCGTTGAAGGAGTACGTGTGCGAGGTGGTCCACCCCGGGGCGAGGACCACGACACCACCTGCGCTGACGTAGGCCAGGCTGCCGTCCGGTCCGATGGCCGGGTGGCTGGCTCCGGCTGTGTTCGCAAGGTCGATCGGCGGGTCGCCGTCCACCGGGACCTCCGCCAGTCCTCCGGACCCACTCGTTCGGACGACGACCAGGTTCTTGCCGTCCGGGGACCAGACCGGCTGGCCGGCATCCGCCAGCAGCTCGACTGGTGTTCCGCCGGTCGCGGGCACGGTCCAGACCGACACGTCCACGCCCACCAACGGCCCGTAGAAGTCGTTGCTGGTCGAATGGGTGAACGCGACCGTGGTGCCGTCAGGGGAGTAGGCGGGATCGCGCTCGGTTCCGGGCAGCGACGTCAGCTGGGTCGGCGTCGGCGTGGTGTCTCCGAAGAGGTTGAGTACCGGGCTGGTGTAGAGGTCGTACTCGTTGTCGGTGCCACCGCCGGAAGCCGTGCTCCGTGCGTAGACGAGGCTGGTCGCGCCCGGAGATGCCGCGGGCGTGCGGTAGTCGTAGCCCGTGGGCAGCGAGGAGGGGATGTTCGGGGCATCGGCCTCGTCGGAGCCCGACAACAGCACCAGCCGCTGTGGGGCTCCGTTGTAGGCGGGATCGATGCGATCGCTGACGACCAGGTTGTCGACGCCCAAGGGGAGGGCGGGCTGGGCCATCGGCACCCACGGCCCCGCGCCCAACGCGTTCACCGCCCGCACGGCATACGCGGTGTCGGTGTCAGTGGGGTGCACGAGGAAGGTCTGGCTCGTGGTGTTCCCGATGACGGTCCAGTCCTCGCTGGATCCGGCGGTACGCCGCCCCACGTCGTACCCGGTGATCGGGAGGCCGCCGTCATCGCCCTGCTGCCACACCAACGCGTCCCCGACCAGGAAGCGGTAGCCCTCGGGCGGAGCGAACGCCGCCGGCACCGTGGAGTCACGCCCCGGGAGGTCCGGCACCTGGGGTGCCAGCGCCCCGGTGCCGTCGGTGGAGGTGGTGAGGGTCGGGGCGGCAGACGCGGCAGAGGTCGCGCCCGGCGTGGCCCCGACGCCCAGGGTGATGACCAGCCCGAGCACGACCATCAGGGGTGTGCGCGGTGCGGGGCGGTGAAACACGAAGGGTCCTCTCACGCATACGTAGGCCCGAGCATCGATTGTCTCGGGCCTCGACGTACTCCGGCGTCAGGATAGGGTCCACATGGCCATTCGGGACGGCGTTCGAGGTGAGTTCTACATCGCGCGGGTCGAGGCTCAGAATTGGCGTCGCCGACGATACTCAGCGCCGGCGGTAGCGGTGACGCGAATGTGAAGCCACAGGCGGCCGGTACGCAATCGGCGCCTTGGTCTATCGAGCGGGCCGGTCGTCACTCCTCGGCGATGATCAAGCAGGGCAACAAAGACCTCAACGCGGTTATGACGCACGTACTTGCGCGGTCCCCACCAACGGATCGTCGGCTCCGCGGCCATGGACTGTGGGCTCGTCGGGCAGGGTGCGGTTGGCATGAGTCCGCGCCCGGCTGACTCCCACCCGAGGTCAGCGAATCCCCGTGTCGCAGGGAATGTCGATCTTCGAGTAGGCGCTGGTGGTGACTCGGATGTTGATCAGTTCGCACGACATCCCGGCCTGGGCTGTGACGACGTACATTCCCGGTGCCACGGCAACCCGGTAGTCGCCGTCCGCATCGGTCGTGGTGCGCGCAACCACCTCCCCGCCGGCATCCGAGTTCCCGGGGAGCTGCTTGGCAACGGTGACCTTCGAGCCCGCCGCCGGCTTGTCCTCGCATGGGTCACCCTCGGTCTCGACGGGGCACTGGGGCCCCAGGTGGACTCGGCCGGCGACTCCCGACTGGTCCTGGGTCGTCCCAGGGTCCTGGGTGCCACAGCCGGCGAGAAGCGACACGACCAGGGCGATGATGAGGACTCCACCCACGCGCATGTGGCTGAGACGGCCACGCACGCATCGGGGTTCGGCGAACCAGGTCCGTGACGGCGACAACCCGCGACCGCGGTCAAGAGAGCCATGTGAGCAGAGGCGGCAGTGAGACGCACCTTTGGGCGTCGCCCGCTTTGGTGCGCGTGTGCGAATCAGCATCGCGGTTCAGATGCATCAGTCGGCTCTTGGGTCAGACCGTGTGTCCGAGCCAAGCCCGGGCTGCGGCGACCAGGCTGGAGACGCCGATGTGAATGGTCGGGTGGATGACCGGGGCGTAGGCCGGCGAGTGGTTGGAGGGTAGTGCTGCCATCGCCGCGCGGATGCCCTCGAGGTCGTGCGCACCTGCGAAGGCAAGGGGGTCGGCGCCGCCCAGCAACCAGAACACGCAGGGTGCTTGGCCGGCAGTGGCGAGGACTCCAACGTCTTCGCTTCCGGTCACTGGCCCGGGGTCGACGACGTGTCCCTCGCCGACGACGGTCTCCAGCGCCGGCCAGGTCCGTGCGACCGCCTGCGGGTCGTTCACGACGGCCGGTGCGCTCTCGATCGTCTCGATCCGGGGGGCCACCAGCGTCCCTGAAGCCGCGGCCTCCGCCTCCACGATCCGCGTGATCGCAGCCAGGACCGTGGCGCGCACCCGAGGCTCGTAGGAGCGCACGTTGAGCAACAGCTCGGCGTGGTCAGGGATGATGTTGGACTTCGACCCGGCCCGCAGCGCCCCCACGGTGACCACGGCGGTGTCGGTGCCAGCCACCTCGCGTGAGACCACACCCTGGAGGCGCATCACTGTTGCGGCGGCCATCACCACAGGGTCAACAGTCGCCTCGGGTCGTGAGCCGTGCCCACCGGCACCGGTCATGGTCACCCGCAGGCTGTCGGTTGCCGCGAAAGCAGGCCCGGTTCGCAGGCCCAGCGTGCCTGCGGGAAGCGGTGCGACGTGCTGGCCCAGCACGACATCTGGGCGCGGGACCGTGTCGAACAGCCCGTCGGCGACCATGGCCTCGGCGCCCTGGACAAGCTCCTCGGCAGGCTGGAAGAGGACTACCAGCGTTCCCGACCAGTCCGGGTCTGCGGAC
>Ga0302322_100000640_pt1 | contig 27159 bp, 18 predicted proteins | sample Fen_T0_2_FD_203757 | JGI IMG/M metagenome (GOLD analysis project Ga0302322, IMG submission 203757) | Peat permafrost microbial communities from Stordalen Mire near Abisko, Sweden - Fen_T0_2 | ecosystem: Environmental > Terrestrial > Soil > Wetlands > Permafrost | place: Sweden: Abisko...
GAAATGTCGAGAGCTTTCTCGCCGCTTCCATGTTCATCTTGCACCTGTCGACCGGCCGACCAATGGTGGCGGATGTTTCATTCGCGCTGCGTCATCAATGCTTGCTCGACATTCAACGTGTTGCCCATGATCGACCGTGACCGGAAGCTTCGCTCACGGGCTTCGTGTCCATGCCCCTCATTTCGCGTTCTGCAGTGTAGTTGAATGCAAACTGTCCGCTCGACGTGCTACCCGACGCCGCACCTGACGAGTTGAGCCTCTCATGCGGTGCATAGCAAAGCGCATGCCACCCGAGCAGCTGGGATAGAGATGAGAGCAGACACCAAATGGACTTACTGAGTTGATCAGGATCCGCCGCGGCATGCAAAACGTTGCCAAGCAGACTGCGTTAGCCGGCAACATGTTGCCCAATATCGGGCCGTCACTACCGAACTCCCCGCGCCGCAGGCTTTATCGCAAGGTGCAGCGCTGTGGGCTTGTGCGAGGCGCCTTGGTCGGCTCGCGTCACGCGACCGATTGGGAATTGAATGATGTGGAGGCGGCCGGGCCGACTGATAGTCGCCCGCGTCGCAACATCCCACTCGTCAATGGAATGACGGACGCCGTCGCGCCTTGCCAGCAAAGTATTGGGTGCCGCAACTGCGTGGCGCGATATGCGACCGATCTTGTGGCGGCACTTTTTTCGACAGATTGGCGATTTGACACCCGATGCGCGCTCAACCGTCCGCCTTGGTCGCTAGCCTTCACGAATTGGCGTACTTTCCGGACATCGGCTCGTTACGAATCCGGTCACGACCGACTCTCACGGACCAGCCGACGATCATCACCATATCTGGACCGGGAAATTATCCATCGAGTCGTAGTGAAGGCGAGATCGGGTGCGCGCGCCGATCCACAGTCGATGAAACGGCGCCCGGCGGGATCAGCCTATCAATGAGACACGCCTCGGCTTTGCAATCAGACCACGTACAGAGGACTCCGGCGTTTGATGGTTCTCAGGACGGGCAACCTGGACGACTTATTTATCCACCACATGCCTGACCAGAGGTCTGAGACCGCTCGATATCAAAGATCGTTCTGCACCAAGACATTCTGCGGTTCCGCCAACCGGATAGAGTCATCCTGGGCCTCGCGTCCGAACAATCGGCGAATCTCAGCATCGAGCAATCGGATGTCCCGCGGGCGAGTTGTCGGACGGAACAGGCCATCGGTTTCCCAACGTTTCGGTTCGAGACTGATCGCCTCGATGTTGATCCAGGGCTTATCAGCGAAGCGGGCCCCCTCCTGAGGCAGCACGTCTTCCACGGCAAGGAAGAAAATGACTTGGGCCAGTTCCTCGATCCTTGCCGCCGCGTCGCGTACAAGCCCCAGGAGCCAGCCAAAATCCGGCTTGATCGGTGGCAGCGAGCGCTTGTGCAATTCCATGAGAGTCGGCAGATCCGCCATGTAGTCGACAAACTCGAAGCGATACTGTGAGGTCTGTGCCCCCCACCGCTCAAACATTTCGATCATCCGGGCGTGCGTAACAGCGTGTCGTGACAATACACCGCTCAGTGCTGCGGCTCGTTTCGGGTCGAGATATGCCTCGTGGTACAGCTGCGGGTCCGCCGTTCCCCAACCTGTGTAGTAATCCCAGATCGTCTTCAATGTCAGGACAGGAGCGTTGTGAAGATAGGGATAGCCGCGATGGATCGTTTCGGTCAGAGCGTCGTTCAAATTGATCACAAATCGGTTCGCGTGGGCAACATATTCATCGGTCAGCTTCGATTCCCGATCGAGCTCCAGTAACCGCTGCAAAAACCCGTTGGCATAAGCGATGAGGTTTGAGCCGACCGAATAGTATGGGTCGGCGAACGTCGCGGCTTCGCCGATGCAGGCCCAGCGGCTCGTGGAGAAGATCTGCTTCGACGTATAGCTGTAATTCTTCACGCGCTTGAAATCAAGCAACGGATAACGCGTGATCTCCTTTGCAAGCATCGGCTCCTTCTCTTGGAGCCAGGACATGGTGCGCTCGAAGGTGTTGTAGCCAACGAACGGATGCAATGCGTCGTCGGCGACGATACCAACGCTGGTGACGTTCGGCGCGAGCGGAATGACCCAGATCCAGTATCCCGGGCCCATCAAATGGTTGGTGGAATTCCAGCGATCCTCGGCGACCCGTCCATGGAACTCCACTTCTGCTTCAGGCACGAGATCCTGGACTCGAAGCTTGCCTTGCAGGCGAAACCAAGCCGAGTTGAAGGCGCCAGCGCTAGGCCGCCGGAGGTCCAGCTTGGTCTGGAGATAGCGGCGCCTGCCCATTGCATCGACCACCCATCGGCAGTCGACTGACTGCACCTCGCCGTCCTGGAGAAAGGAAACCTGGTGGTTCGCCTCCCTGTTAAGGGTGACCCCCTGAACCTCAACTCCCTCACGCAGATCGATCCCGGCCTCGGCGACCAGATTTCGAAGGTGATTCTCAAATTTGCCGCGGTCGATCTGGTGGGATTTCGCGGGAAGGAAATGCGAGACACCATATTCCGGGCGCCGGGCCAGGGCGTGATCCCCATCGGGGGACTGGAAGAAGTAACGCAGTCCGAGCTTTTCAAGATGCTCGGTCTCCAGATGTTCCGCCAATTGCAACGTGTCACGATAATAATAGGCCCCCGCCTCGATGGTCGATTCGCCGACCTTGAAAGCGGCTTCAGGCAACGGCCGGCGCAACTGATCAAGCACGAGAATCGAAAGCGGAAGCTTGCTGAGGCTGAGTTGCCTTGCCAGGCACAAGCCGGCGAGGCCGCCACCGCAAATCACCACGTCTTTGTAGTCGGCCATCGGGCGAGTTCCTACATCAATGGAGGCGCAGCGCAAGTTTCGCCGCGAGATCACGGACCGTCGGACTGGTATAGACGTCGACCAGATTCAGCTCGATATCGGTGGTTTTCCGAAGTACCGTGACGATCTGCATCACCGTGAGCGACGTTGCGCCGACCGAGAAGAGATTCTGATCGAGGCTCAGCGACGGCAGATGGAGACTGGCGGTGCACGCGTCGAGCACCTCCGTCTCGAAGCGGTTCATTTGACGCGCCGAAGAAAGGTCGGCAGAGACAGAATCGTCGCGCTCGCGAAGCAGGGCCTGGTCGATCTTGCCGTTATGAGTGAGCGGCAGGCACGGAAGGACGTAGAACACGCTCGGGATCATGTAAGCGGGCAAGCGGGCGGACGCGAAGGCCTTCACCTGATCGGTGTCGAGGGCCTCGGGAGCACCGAGATAGGCGACCAGATACTGCTCTGGGGAGGCGGCGGTCTTGACGCGCGGGTCCTTGGCCATCGCCAGCACGGACGTCACGCCGGGAAACTGGGTCAGTACGGCCTCGATATCGTCGAGTTCGATACGGAAGCCTCTGATCTTCACCTGTCGGTCGCGCCTGCCGAGAAATTCGAGAACGCCGTCGGGTCGCCAGAACGCCCAGTCGCCGGTACGATACATGCGCGCGCCGCCGGCCGCGAACGGGCATGGGAGAAAGCGAGCGGCAGTTATTTTGGGCTGAGAGACATAGCCCCGCGCCAGGCCGGCGCCGGCCAGATAGACTTCGCCGGGAACCCCGATCCCCGTCAGCCTCAGCTGCGAATCGAGCACGTAGAGGCTGGTGTTGGGAACAGGCGTTCCTATCGGAATGGAGCGCTCGCCCTGGCGCAGATCGATCGCCGTCGAACATACCGCGTTCTCGGTCGGTCCATACTCGTTTACGAGCCGCACCCCGGGCAGGTTCCTGAAATGCATCGACACCAAATCGGCCGAGGTGGCTTCCCCAGCCACGGTGACTGAATTCATCCGGGATGACCCGGCGAGGCAACCGCAGAGCTGCTTGTAATAGCTCGGGGTAGCCAGCAGGCGAGTAACGCCATGCTGCTCGCAAAGGGCACCGATATACTCCGGATCGAGCCCACGCTCCTCGTCGAGAATCACCAGCGAGGCGCCGGCGGCGAGAAATCCGAAGATGTCGACGACCGAGCTGTCGAACGCGAACGAAGGAAGCTGGAGATTCACGTCTTGCTGGCTGATGCCATAGAATTCATTTCGCCAGAGTATGGTATTCACGATCGCGCGGTGCTCGACCGCCACCGCGTTTGGGCGGCCCGTCGAACCCGAGGTAAAAATCGTATAGGCGACGCTTCGAGGGCCGCCCAGTGAGGCAAAGGAGTCCGGTACGGGGGCAAGATGCTCCAATTCGATGTCCATTACAAAAGTCTCGCGATCATACCGCGCCGCCGCCGCGGCGTTTTCGGCGTCGACGATGAGTACGGCAGGATCCACATCGTCAATCATGCGAGCGACCCTCTCGATCGGATGTCTGGGGTCGATGGGCGCGTAGCCACAGCCGGCCTTCATGATGCCAAGGAGCGCGGCGATCAACAAATGCGAACGCTTGGCGACGACCGCGACCCGCTGTTCGGGCTGGAGCGCAAACCGGGAACGCAGACAGACCGCCAACCGGCTCGATATGTCGTCCAATTGCCCGTAGCTCCAGCCGACATCTCCGAAAATGACGGCGGTCGCATGCGGTGCACGCCTCGCCTGCGCTTCGAAAAGGCCGTGAATGGTTAAGTCGCGGCTGACATCACGAGTGCAGGCAGCAGAGCTAAATCGTTCGATCCGACGACGTTCGGAAGGAGCAACCGTGTCGCAATCGGACAACGGACTGCGTGAATGTGCGGCCAGCCACTGGGCCACGTGAGGTAACCGGCCCGCCAGCACTTCAGACAACTCGCTGAAATTCGCATCCTTCGGCGCAAGCACCCAGCAATGCGCGACCGCATTGGCATCGGCAGTCCTGGTGATTTCGACGCAATAACCGATATTTGCAATGCGCTCGATACAATCGAGCCGGATTACCGCACTCGCTTCGTTGAGATCCCGTGCGCGCTGCCCTGCGGCCTCTGCGAGGAGCCGCGAAAGCGCGGCAAGCCAATCGCCGACAGATTCCGGCGCCTGGAGATCAAGCCGAAGCGGCGCCGCATCGGCCAGCGACGTTCCTTGTTCCGTCGCGACCGACAGATATAATTCGTGCCTTGAGGTTTGCTTCGCTAGAACCAACGCAAACGCGGCGATCAGCACGGCTTCCGCATGCTCGGTCGCGGGAGGATAGAGCTCAATCTGGATTCCGAACGTGCAACAATCGGGCGCTCCCAACAAATCAAAGGCACGAAAGGCTGGCGTCTTGCTGATCGGAGCAAAAGACGAGATAGGACTGGCAGCCGAATTCATTTCATGCTTTCCGTCGGTCGGACGTCATTTTTCGAATTAGGCAACCTTGCCCACCAAACGCCTCAACGAGTTCAGCTTTGGATAGACAAATGGGACGGTCAACATCGTGCTGGCAACGGCCATTATTAATAGCGCAGTGAACGTTTCACTCGTAATGATCGCTTTGTCTAACAGGATGTTTGCGAAAATGATCATAATCAGCGCTTTTGTTTGCAGGAGCCATCCGATGATGGATGCCTCGCCACGCTCCCAGCCAAGAATCCTGCCTGCGATGCGAATACCGAGCAATTTTCCAGTTACTGACGCGAGCAGCAAAGCACCCGCTACGATGAAGACCATCTCCCCGCCCACGCTCCAGTTCGTGCGGAGGCCAGTGCTAAGAAAAAAGACCGGCATTATCACGAGCAGGACATGATGGCGCATCAAATCCATTCTCTCCTTGTCGAACCAATGTGAGTCCATTACCGCGCCAGCCAGAAATGCTCCGACCATAAAGTGCAGGCCGGCCCAATCTGCGCCCAGACCACATGCCGCAAGCCAAATGAGGCACACATACCAACGGTCAGGTTCCTTGAGGTTGATCATGAGCGACCTGAAGCCTACGCTGGCGAGAGCAAAGAGAGCAAGAAATCCGACCTGCCGACCGACGCGGGACCAATCCAGCAGAATCACCGCCAGCACGCCCCAGATGGCGACATCATCCAAGCTTGCGTAACGGAGAATGCGTTGCCCTAGCGGCTGGCGGAGAATATCGAGCTTCTCCATCAACAAAATGAGGATGGGGAGAGCGGTTACGGCGCAAGCCATTCCAATACCGAGGACAAACTGCCAGGCTCTCGCGTCGGGTCCTCGCCAGCCTTCCAGCATCAGCAAGCCCATAGCAACAACGCAACCGAACATGAGGGGCGTCGCGAGCGCCACGCCTGCAGTTATTCCCGTCTCCCGGCGGTTCGCCCATGCCTGCTTGAGATCGAGTTCAATGCCGGCAATGCAAACAAAGACCATGACAGCCCACGCCGCTATCCCATTCATCGAACCGATCACCTCCGCGGTGAATACAGATTTGTAGTAGTCTGGAAACGCCGCGCCCAGGATACCTGGTCCGAGCAGGATCCCTGCAACGATCTGCACAACGACCAAAGGGGCATAGTATTCAGTCTGGCCAATTCGCCACAGCAAATACGGAACCGCAAAGATAGCGAGCATAACGACGAGGAACAATTCCATGGTGCTCATGACTTGTCGCTCAGATTTAGAGCCGGAAGCTGCATTCGGCATACTACGTAGGCAAGCTCAGGCTGGGGTTGCGCGTCCGCATTTTACCGATGTTCAAATCAGGAACAAACTCACCGCCCCGCTGATTGCAGAGCTCCTCGAGATGCCTATCGCTTGCAAAGAATCTTCCGACTGTGATGCAAACCGATTCTCGAAGGTAGTTTCCGTGTGGACCTTCTATGTTTCACCGCGGTTGTCTGCCCTCGTGGTTAGCAAAGCGCATGCCACCCAGGCAGCAGGGCTGGGGTCGATGCGAGCAGGCACGAAGTGGAAATATTGATGCTCAGGTTCCTGAGGTAGCATGCAAAACGTTGCAAAGCAGGCCGCACTATCCGGCAACATGTTGCCCAAGGCCGGCCCGTCACCTGGATCGTCGACCTTTCTCCCTCCGATTCCCGAGAGTTTTGGCCTAGGCGTAGGTTGGAACTGACACAGGTCCGCCGAACTCCCAGCGCGCCGCGGACTCTATCGTGGGGCGCATCGCTGCATCGCTGTGGGGGTGCGCGACACGCTTCGGTCAGACCGCGCGACGCGAACAATTGCGAACTGCGCGATGTGGAGGCGACTGCGTCGCCAGAGCGTTGCCGGATCACGACGTCCCTTGTCAATGGCATGGACGGACGTATCATCGCGTGCGTCACAGCATTTTGACTTGGCTAGCTTTCAACTGCTGGCCGGCCTTCGCCGATTGGCATATTTTCCGACGTCGCCTGGTTGGAGTGCGATCGTGGCAGACTCTGCCGGACAAGCGGACGATCACGACCGAAACAGCTGCCCCGACAATTTCATTGCCAACAGGTCGTAGAGAATCTTGCCTGTCGGCGGCGGGCTATAGAGTCGCCGTTCGAAGCGCTGTCGCATGAGACCGTGCCAGATGAAGTCGCGCGCGATGCGTCCCCATACCCGAGGACCGAGTTCGCGAATAGCGACGAGTTCGTCGGCGAGCTTCATCGCGGGCTCGTGCCACAGATTCATCGAAATCGATCTGTCGGGTGCGCGCAGGAAGTGCCACCAACCACGAGGAATATACAGCAGATCTCCCGGACGAAGCACGCCGACCCAGAACGTGACCTCGCTGGCGCGCGGATACTGCCCGGCGTCGAGGTTCTCGGGATCTATCCGGCTCTTGGCGATGTTGTCGCCGAACGGGTAGAGGGCCTTGCGATCGGACGGGGCGGCGAGGATGGCCGTCTTGTCACCGAATATCTGGACCAGGAAATTATCCATCGAGTCGTAATGAAGGCCCGATCGGGTGCGCGCGCCGATCCACAGGTTGATGAAGCGGCGCCCGGTGGGAAGCAACGTGTCGACCGGACAAGCCTCGGCCAGCCCGGGAAACCGGCTGATGTCGGCCTGATCAATGTAACAGCAAGCGCCAGAATCCATTAGTTCGATGAACTCCCTGACCTTGAGCGTGCGACGGTGGGCCTTTTCCTTGGACAGGTAGATGACGCCGCTTTCCGGCAGCTGTACCGTGGCGGCCGTCTCGACCTCACCGAATTGCGACTTGAAGAACTCCGGCGTCCATTGCGACACCGGCATGTCCGCCACCGATCCGGAAATGACGACAGGGACGAGCGCCGCGCGATAGCGTTGATCAAAATCGGCCGGGAACGCGGTCAGGCGTTCGATTGGCATAGTCGGCGCGTTCATCCGACATTCTCGCAACTGGCCTTATCGGCTTTCTGGCCCCGCACCGCCAACCGTCCACCGACGACAGGCTTTGCATCCTTGTTATCCATCGCGCCAATGCTCCATGTGCACCGCGTGCTCGATCACCGATCAGGCCCAAAGCTATAAGCAAAGCATATGCCACGGGCGAAGCGTTGCCGACCCGGGTACGCGATGCATCAATGCCCGTGGCCTCAACCGTGCAATGATTTGCCACTGACAACGTCACGATGCCATCTGATGCACAACCGAAGATGGTGCGATTTGGAATTGGCCTTGTGAGCGAATTTCTTGTGAGCGGACTGGCATTTCGAAACGAAAGCGATTTCCGGTCTGAAACGCGATGTCCGCGAGATCGTGAGTGGTAGCCGAGTTGCGGCCAGTGCAATTCTCTTCGTCCATTCCTCTTGTCAGTGCGCGCGACCTGCCATCGAAAGCGCCAAACCGAGGACGCACCCAGACGTCAGCCGCTTCCTAACCTCGATGCGCCACTCGGCTTCGCACCATCACCTCCCGTGAAGCTACTTCGCGATGGATCTGAGCCAATTGTTGTTCCGATGTTCCCCTGAGGGCACCGATCAGGTACCCCGCGACGAACCTGCCCATGATCTCGTCAATCCGGCGCGCGAACCCGCGGCGTCCGTGTCCACCCCACGGCCGGGTCCGCCTTTCGATGGTGGCAGCCAGATCGCCCGGTTCAGCACCGTAGCTGCCGATCCGCACGCAATAACTCGCGATCAAATCAAAGCGCTTCATCCAGACGGCCGCCAGAAAATAATTACCGAACCATCCGAAACCCCACAGCTCTACCGCCTCGAACGCCACATGTTGGTTTTCGTTTGCCCGCGCCCGCATCTGCAAATCGCTCCAGTGGGATCCTGGATTAATGTGGTGCTCGACGTGAAGCGCCGATCCAAAGGCGCCGTGGCCGTCCGCCAAGTATGCGTTTGTCGTATTCTTGTAGATATTTTCCGGCTCGTCCATGTCGATCAGCCCGTGCCATGAGAATGCAGTTCTCGCTGCAGATATGCCCCCGCCGAGAAAGCGCGTCCCGATCATGATGATGGCAGCCTCCCAGTGGACGATAGCAACCAATGCCAGTCCGCCGTACCATAGGAGCATGCCCACCCATAGCTGCCTGAAAGGCCTGCGCTTGTTCCGCCTGAGCAGATACAGTGAAACATCAACGGCGGACGACAGCGAAATGCCGAGCTTGAACGCCAGCTTGCAGAAATCGACGAAGCTTGCCCGATCGTATGGCAGCGTCGATCCGTTATCCGACAACCCGTTGTTTTCGACGTGATGTACGTACAAATGCTGCACCCGATAGAAATGCGGCACCCGCAGACAGAGTGGCGCCAGAACATAAGTCCAGCAGTTCCGCATGATCCAGACTATCGCCTTGTCTGAGGTCGTACGGTCGCGGCGACAGCGAAATACACTGTTGTGAATGTCGGTGTGATCGACTATTTCAACACAATCAGCCGACATAGCTTGCGATAACAAATAGAATCCCACCGCAAAGACGCTATCCACAAATCTGAAGTCGACGAAAAACAGCAGGAAGGTGCTCGGCAAGACACGGACTGCACTGTCGAGCACGAACCTTACAAAATATGCGTCACAGGATTTTCTCAGCCTGGTGCTGAACCATTTCTCGGGCCACCGCCGTCCGATTTCGCGTTCGATCTCGTCCAGACCAGCCGGCATATGGCTCATGGATTGCGCGGCGACAACGAACGCTGTGATGCAAACGAGGTAAACTGGCACGGCCACGAGCAGATGCGGCCATTCACCTGCGGTCCATCCTCGTCCCATGACGACATAGCTTATGATCATAAACATCGAACTGACAAAAGCAGTGACGATCGAATTCCTCACGATGAAGTCGGACAAACCGAAGCGCCGAAAGAGCAACAGATATGTGATGCCAACGGGCAACTCGACGGCTCGCACTATAAGAAAGTAACCGACACCGTAGATCGTCGACAACACTGTTAGAGCGGCTGCCACGCCGTTCTCCCAGGCGCCGAATATTCCTTGCAGCAGACCACGCAAAGAGGACTCCGGCGTTTGATGGTTTCTCATGTCTGGCAACCTGGACTGCATCGCCTTATTTTTATCCGTCATATTGCCGGACCAGAGTTCTGAGATCCAGCTGAACACACATCCGCAGAGCAACACTTCTGCAGAGATACGCAAAGCGCATGCCAACCGTGACTGAGGCGTGCACTGATGATGACATAGTTCCAAACAGCAAGACGTTGCCAGCCCACGCGCAGTCGTCGGCAATATGTTGCACAAACTATCGGCCGCTTGGCCCTGTCAGTTCGCAAATGTGTTTCGACAGAAACCAGTCTTCCGTTTCGCATGCCGCGATGGTATGAACTTGAAACCACGGAACGATCAGCGCGATATAACTAGCGTCTTCGCACCAGCCGTGCAGCTCCGTCCTGGCACCTCTTGGAGGCACACTTGGTTCGCTTGTACGGCACCTGCCCGCCCTCTTCAGCCCTTCAGGGACCCGACTATCTCCGACACGTCGTTGACTTGAGCAAACTCTGTGAGGCCCATGAGATCGAAGGCATGTTGATCTACACCGACAATGGTCTGGTTGACCCCTGGATCGTTGCTCAGGCCATGCTGGAATGCACCGAGCGCCTTCGCCCGCTGATTGCGGTGCAGCCGATCTACATGCATCCCTACACGGTAGCGAAGAAGGTCGCCACGTTTGCTCATCTGTTTCGCCGGAGGATCGCGCTGAACTTGGTGGCCGGCGGATTTGTAAAGGATTTGGCGACGCTTGGTGACAATACCCCGCACGACGAGCGCTACGCGAGATTGGGAGAATATGTAAGGATCATCATTTCTCTGTTGAATGACAAGGTCACGACCAGCAATGGGCCGACCTACCCGATGGCCAGAGTTTTGTTGACACCGCAAATGCCCACGGATCTACGTCCAGAAATCTTTATGTCTGGGTCTTCGGACGCCGGAACGGCCACAGCACTGTCGGTCGGCGCGACGCCTGTCACCTATCCCCCGCCACCAGGTGAGTTGGCGAAGCTAGCGCCGGGCATGGCCCGTGGTCTCCGTATCGGAGTTCTCGCGCGTGCCGACGCGGATACTGCGTGGACCGAAGCAACCGCCCGATTTCCATGTGATCGGGTTGGCCAGGAATTGCATAAGCGGGCGATGAACATCAGCGATTCTGTCTGGCACAAGCAGATCTCCGCAATCGCTGCGCAGAGCGCCGATCAGGCGATCGGATGCTACTGGCTGGAGCCAATGAGAAACTACAAGACATTCTGTCCATATCTTGTCGGCAGCTACGATGCGGTCGCTACTGAGTTAAAGAAGTATATTGTGCTCGGCGCCGATACATTCATTCTCGATGTTCTGAGAGATGCTGCTGATTTTGCGCATGTCATGGAGGTGTTCGATCGGGTTGGTAAAGCAGCCGACGGGCGCGCGCGAACGCGATGACTCCGACCCTGAATGTGGCGCATCGTGCACCGACATCTTCAAACAAGCCGGCGCCGGGCATGCCAATATGCGACTCGGCGATCAACCGATGGACGGCCTTGCTGGAGAGAAACTGCGAGAACGACAGCGAGACGGGCAAGCGACGCCGGCGACGAAGGATTGGAGGGAGATGAAGATCGGTTGGCCTCGCTTACGCGTTAGTCAGCAACCGCAGCGACGTTGTCGCGCCACCACTCGCCAAGTTCCTGCACCTCGGGCAGCTTGAGCATCGAAAAGTGGTCGGCCTCGGTGACCCATGTCCTCTTATTGGGTATCCACTGGGTCCAGCGCTCTGCGGTCTCGACCTGTTCCTGGTCGTTTTCCTCGGCATTAAGCTTGGTGTCCGATGCGAGGACCAGGTGTACAGCATTCGGGTAACTCCGCCTGGGCAAGTAATTCGTGCGCAACGCAGCCGCGAATGTCCTCAACGGACCCCAAAGCATATTTGAAGACGAGGCGCGCGGGAGCGCGCCGACCCTGACCATTTCCCGATGGATCGTCTCGGCGCCCTCCTCGAAAGTCTGCTCTCTCAATACATCGGGCTCGGTGCTGAGCGGAAAGCCGAGGCTCAAGTCCAGCAGCTCGCAGAATCGCACCATCACCTCGCCGAATGTATACTCCTCATAGGCACGGCGATGTTGTCTCGGCTCCATGCTGTCGATCAGAGTAAGCGACGCAACGGGACGGCCATATTGCTCAAGGCGGCTGGCGATTTCCAAGGCAATCAGGCCGCCAAAGGAATGGCCGATCAAATGCACCCGGCCATCAGGTTGTAATTTCTGAATTTCGTCGAGATAGGCTGCTGAAGCCGCCTCCACCGTTGAATGCGGCGTCTGAAGGCCGTCGATGCCTCTCGGCTGCAATGCATAAATTTGCCAGCTGCCAGCCAATACGTTGGCGAACTGGACAAATCTCGTCACGTTATCGCCCGCCCCTGGAACGCAGATGATTGGCGCACTGGCTTTTTGGGCGGATCTGATCTGGAACAGTGAACGAAAACCCAGTACTGCGGACTGAAAACCTCTGTTGCTATCCAAAATGTGGCGGCTCATCGCCGAGCCGAGTTCCGGAGACAGTATGGCGTCATGGTCGCCATCAAGCAGCGTAGGATTGATTTTGTCTGGGCGGATTAGGTCGGCCCAGCCCATCAATGTGGCATCGCTGTTACGGTTTTCATCATCGAGATCGATGAACATGTTCTTCGCAGAATATAGATGGACGTGCTGAGCGATCGGCTGCGGCGAATAATTGTCGAGAGCTTCATGATGTTCCAGAAAACGTCTGGTGTTCTGGCAAATGTCCTCAAGCGGCGCCGACTCCAGGAACCAGGGGAGCACTTGCTCTTGCCTGAGTTTGTCGAGAAGCCCGGATCGATCCGGAGACCCGGCCTGGGAGGAGAACAACGTATTCAAGACACGAATTTGGGCAAGACTTGGCGTTGCAAGACTTGGCGTTGCAAGGCTCGGCGTTGCAAGGCTCGGCATTTGCTTGAGGCTCGCGACGACCTCCGCAGGCGACAGGTGCAACAGGTCGAACCCGTTTCTCCGGTCGATCAACGCTTCCCTTGCGTTTTGCTTGCTAAGCGGTCGCAGCATCGTCGGAGAATAACTGTCGATCAGCCCGAGAAATTCGACGGCGTCATCTTGGCCGATCAGTTGCACCGCAAGCTCATAGGCAAGCACGCCGCCGAACGCCCGTCCGACGAGGCGATAGGGACCATGGCGCTGCACGGACCGGATGTTGGCGACCAGCCGCCTCGCCATCCCCTCGACGGTTCGCATTTGCGGCATGGATGCCGGCATCGCCGGGAGTCCATAGATCGTCAGGCGCGCATCGATATGTTTCGCAAGCTCTGCGAAGTAGACATCGACGCCATGCATCTCGTGGACGAGAAATAGCGGACATTTTTCAGTCCCTCGGCGCATGAGGATGGCACCGTCCTGAGATACGTGTGACGGCACCGGCTCAGCCATCGCATTCGAATGCTGTGACCTCATGGAGAGGTCGACGCGATCATCCGCCAAAACTTCATTTTTCGACGGATGGACCAGCTCCTGCTCTTTGATCGCAGAATTCATGTCATTGAGATCTTTCGTCGAGCCGGCATAACCATGGTCGATGCGCAATCTCTTGATCGAAAGACCCATAATTCCTGTTTTCCTCACCAAGGCGCCTAATCGGCCTTGTCTGACTTCATGCTTCAGAGGTACGCTCGGCCAAGTCCATTTCCTTCCAGATAGCGGCCAGGCGAACGAGCGAGGCCATGACATCCGCTACGGCGGGTCCAAAGTCGATGAGGCAGGCAATCTCATCGATGCCCAACCGAGTGATTTCGGATAACCGCCGCGCGACAGTTTCGGGGCCGCCGATCAGGCTGGACATGCGCACATAGCGTTGCAGTGCGAACTCGATAATCCTGGCACGGTCTTGCTCGCTCAGCTTGCGCAGCGCATCGGATTCGTTTCCCCACAATTGCATCGACGACGCCAGATAGCTCGTCAACGGCACCGCGACCTTGGCGAGCGCGTCGCCATCGTCGGTGCCGACGAAAGTGTGAAGCATCAGCGTAACCTTGCCCCGAGCGGCGTTGGATTTGGCGCCGGCACGCGCTGCGCGATAGAGCCGCATGTTTTCCGATAGTTTTTCGAGCGGTTGCATGAGCAGAGCCGTCAGCACGTTGCATTCGCTGCGCCCCGCCTGCTCGAATATGGCCGGCTGCTTCACCGCCGTGAGCCAGAGGTCTGGCCTTGACTGCACCGGCCGTGGAAGCGGCGTGATCGACGTGCGCACGCCCTCGCCATTCACCCGTGAGGTGCTTGCTCCGGACCACAACGCGCGAAACTGCTCCACGCCGTCCCGCACGATGTCGCCGCGGCTCGCATAGTTCTCCGGCTTGAGGCAAAACGACCGGGCGTCCCAGCCGGTGGCGAAGGCGAGATCGACGCGACCTCCGGACAGGTTATCGACAACCGCCCAATCCTCGTAGATGCGGACCATGTCGTGCAGCGGAAGCACGACGCTGCCGGCGCGCAGGCGAATGGTTTTGGTGATACGAGCCGCCGCCGCGCAGAACAGTGCCGGATTTGGGAACGGTCCGCCGAACCGGTCGAAATGCCTCTCCGGAAACCAGACAGCCTTGAAGCGCGCATCATCGGCGAATTTCGTCGCCTTCATCACGAAGTCGAAGCTGGCTGCGTCGGAGTCGGCGGAGAAGAACATCAAGCTCAGGTCGGGCCGCCCGCGACGTGCATCTATTGGGGCTTCGAGAGGGGATGACGTCGATGCCATTGATGAATCTCTCGCTCTCACAACCGGCTGCGTGCAGCCCAATGGGCTTGCTGCGCTTACGTCACGCCCGCCGGGCTGCTCAGCTATTCAAAATCCATGCCTGATCGACATCGCGCCTGTCCGGGGCGGTCGGCTGGGCTTTGCAAAAACTCGCGCGGCCCGGGCAAGATCCTGCACGCACGAGCTCCCGCCACCCCGTTGCTGGCTAAGGCACAGCCGTTGGTGGCACGCCTCTTGCTGGCCCGCGGCGACGAGGTCGTGCCCTTCGATATCCCCGAGGGCTCGGCTGCAACACACCTGATTCAGGAGACTCAACGTGAAGGCTCTTCCCCTGGCATTTAGCGTGAGCCCGCGCGTCGCGACGACCGATGACGGCTGGGGCGCTGCCTTCGATGTCGCCGAACTGAGCGAGCGCTTCGGTTTCAATGGCATGCTGATCTTCACAGGTAACGACGTTATCCTGGATCCTTGGCTCGTCGCTCAAGGTGTGCTCGAACGAACGCAATCGCTCTCGCCCCTGATCGCCGTAAATCCGGTCTACATGCACCCGTTCACCGCCGCCAAGATGATTTCCTCCTTGGTCCGGCTGTACGGACGAAAACTCCATATCAACATGGTGACGGGCACAGCACTGAATTACCAGCATGCGTTGGGCGACCAATGCTCGCATGACGACCGATATACGCGGCTTGGAGAATATATCGCGATCATGAAATCGCTGCTTTCGAACCAAAAGCCGATCACGCAGAAGGGAAAGTATTACAGCGTCGACCAGCTACAGCTTTTTCCCGGAATCGAGTCCCGGTTTCAGCCGGAATTCATGCTGTCCGGCCAGTCCGACGCGGCTAGACAAGTCTGTCGCGGAACAGGGAGTGTCGGAACGCAGATGCTGCCCGCTGATCTCGAGCAAGGCATTGTCGACGTTCCAGGCATTCACTTCGGCATCATCACCAGGCCAACGGAGGAGGAAGCCTGGCGCGTCGCGAAAGCGCTGTTCCCGACGAACGAAGAAGATCAAGCCGTTCTCGACTATTCCATGCTGAATACGGATTCGACCTGGAAGATCTCGCTGAAGCGCCAGGCGGACACGCCGACCTCCACAGCCAAAGGTTATTGGCTTGAGCCGTTTGCCAATATGAAGGCGGACTGCCCCTATCTGGTCGGGTCTTATGACTTCGTGTCCGACCGTGTCGACAAACTGATGCAGCGGGGCATAAGTCACTTCATCTTCGATATTCCCCCGATAGAGGAAGAGTTCTTCCACGTCAGCGCAATGATGCGAATTCAGTCGTCAAAATAATGACGGATCCGAAATTCGTTCGGGTCATAGCAAGCCTCATCGCCGGCCGATGGATATGCCCAGCAACGAAAAGCGCAGTCAGCGCACGAGCGTCGCGTAGCCAGGGAGCGGCGGCAGCAGGCGCCCGCCTTCGAGACGAAGCAGTTGATCGGCGACACCAAAATATCGCTCATCATGGCTGACGACGATCGTAGTCTTGCCGCGCTGCTTAAGGGCGGGCAGCAGCTCGGTATAGAATATATGCCGAAAGGTCGGATCTTGATCCGCGCCCCATTCATCGAAGAAGTAGACGTCACGATCTTCGAGATAGGCCGACACAAGGGCGAGGCGCCGCCGTTCGCCGCTCGATAGATCGGTCGTCGAAAACCGGCCTTGGTGGATCGAGACCTTGGCCGCCATCGCGAGCGCTTCCAGGTAGCGCTGACCGCGCTGCGTGAATGACTCTTCGTCGACTTCCAGCAAGGTTTCGAACAGGTGAAAGTCGGCAAAAACCGCCGAAAAACGCGCCCGGTAATGCCCAATGTTGTCCTTCGTCACCTTCACGCCATTGAGCTCGATCGAGCCGGCCTCGGGCTGATACAAACCGAGCAGGAGCATCGCCAGAGTGGTCTTGCCGCTGCCATTGCCGCCGGTGACAAACAGAATGTCGCCCTGGGAAATCGACAGATCGATCGGCCCGATCCTGAAGGCGCTGCTCGCAGCGGGCCCGGGCAGGCGATGGCAGATGCCGGTCGCCTCGATGCGCAGGGGACGTGTGCCCGCGAACGGATCGCTGGCAACGGGTCTGCTTTCGCGTAGCTGATCCAGCGTATCGCCGAATTGCCGAATTCGCTTCAGCGAGATATCCGCCTGGCGGAGGCCCGGAAGCGTGCCGAGCAATGCAGCGATCGGCTCGATCAGGTAAAGCACCAGCAGAGTGCCGGTCAGACGGACCTCTGGAGGCAGTGGCGAGGCAAGCGGCAGCAGGAAAATCGTGAATCCGAGGACGAGATAGAACAGGATGTTGCCGACATTGATCGTCCAGGTATAGGCATTCTGGGCGGCAAGCAGCGAGTCGCGAAACATCACCGCAGCCGGCGCGAGCAGTTCATCGATGAACCACGCGGCACGCCTGGCGTTGAGTTGCAATTCCTTGCTTCCCTCGATCAGGCTGCGAAAATGCCGGTAGAGGGCGTCGGTCTGGGTGCGAACGACGGTGAGTTGTGCAATGGGCTTCTGCTCCAGCATCCGAAAGCAGGCAATTCCCAGCGCAAAGAAAAGGCAAAAAATTGCGAACAGTATGAAAGAATGAATTGCGAGATAGCCGAAGCAAGCTCCGATAATGATGAGATTGATGAAACCGATTGGCAGAAGGCTCGCGCTGTTTACGAAGCGATCGATGTCGCTGGTCAGGATGGCCAGAAGCTCCGGCTTGCCGATCTGCTGTAACTTGTTGAGCGGCGTCTCAATGATACGTCGGCACAGGGAAATGCGAAGCTGCAAGACGAGATCCTGCGTCATGCTGTGAAGCATGATTTGCGAGCCAGATCGTGCCAGGAACGTGGCCGCGCACAGGCCGAAGAAACCCGCCGCGAGCCAAATCAACTCGCTTGTCGATGCGGTGAGCGCCTGCGCGGCAAGGGCGACGAGACCCGCATTGCTCAACCCACCGATCAGCCCGGTGAGAATAGCGAGCAGCAGTAGCCAGCCCGAATGGCGAAACAGCTCAAGAACAAGTCTCAACCGCGATCCTCACGACATGGGCGCGGCAATCGGCACCGCACTCCTCGCCTGATCAGGCCCTGAGTTGCGAACAAGGCCAGCAACCCAGTGCGCCGAGCATGCAAGGCCGCGTGCTGCCAATGAGACCGGCGTCTCGGCCCCTATGCGTCGGTCGATGCCTGCGAGATGCTTTCCATTTTCTTCCTGAGGCTGAGCGGCCGCATGTCCGTCCAGACCTCGGTCACATATTGCAGGCACTCCGCCTTGCTTCCGACCTTGCCCGTGGAACGCCAACCCTCTGGAATTGTCCGGCGCTCAGGCCACAGCGAATACTGTTCTTCGTGATTCACCAAGACCGTGAAAACGATCTCGTCTTCCTTCTCGACGTCCCACATCGGTTGTGCTCCTCATGACGCGCCCACCGAATAACGGGTAGCAAATTCCATGCCGAAGCTCTCGCCCAGGGTTCGACGAAGGTGAAGATCGATTTGACGACGACCGCCTTGCCCACGGGCATTTGCTGCAGCCCATGAGACTGCAAGTCGGCAGGCATGCCCGACAGCGGTTGCTGAAAATGGCCCACCCGCGCAAATCTTTGCGCAACACTCTTGCGGGAGCCCAAGACCAGACAACAAGACCAGACAACAAGCCCAGACAAAGTACGCCGACGGAGAATCGGAGCCTCTGGTGTGAGGAAGACGAGTTATGGAGCGGGTCCCTCGAAGCCCAGCTTATAGCTGATTTGTGCGACCAAATGTTTGCGCGATCAGACCGGAATGGCATGGCGATTGCCCTTGGCATGGCGATTGCTAGAGCGCCAGTGCGGCACTACCCTCCTCCCGCTTGGCCACAGCGTCGGCGCCATGGAACAGCAAGCTCAACGGACCGAGTCCGATAATCGAGCGAATCACGGGAAGCTGAAATGACGGACGTCTTGCGCGAGCTTGAGAGTGAACACGTCGTCTATGGTTGGCAAAGGCAGGACCTCAAGGCGCCCGCGATATTCGACTCAGGTCATGGAATTTATCTCTGGGATTCAGAAAAAAATAAGTACATGGATTTCGGCTCTGGCCAGATCAACGTCAATATCGGCTATGGCCATCCTCATGTTCTGTCAGCGATATCAGAGCAAATGCAACGCACCACCTATATGGTGCCGTCATTTCCGACCGAAGCACGCATCCGCCTGGCATCGCTGGTCGCGAAACATGCACCAGGAGACCTCAAATATGTCTTCTTTACAAATAGCGGATCGGAAGCGATCGAGAGTGCGCTCAAAATTGCACGCGCCGTGACGGGCCGGCAAAAAATCTATTCGGCGTGGCAAAGCTACCATGGCACGACGGCCGGAGCGTCGGGCATATCAGGCGATCCCCGCCGGGCCTACGCCGAGCCGTCAATACCGGGGCTGAACAAGTTCCACTACGCTAGTTGTTACCGGTGCCCATTCGGTCAGAAGGGTCCACCAGGCTGCAACTTCGCGTGTCTGCATAGCCTGAGAAGCCAGATCATCCACGATGGTCCAGAAACTATTGCAGCAATTGTGCTTGAGCCGATCGTCGGCACGAGTGGCTTGTACGTGCCGCCCCAGGCTTTTGTTCAAGGCATCAGAAAGCTTTGTGATGATTACGGGATATTGCTGATCTGCGACGAGACGATGTGCGGATGGGGTCGAACCGGGCGCTGGTTTGCATGTGAACATTTCGGCATCGTGCCGGATATTCTTGTAACCGCGAAGGGAATCACCTCAGGTTACGTGCCTCTCGGCGCCGTCGTGATGCGCCCTCCGATCCGAGATCATTTCCTCAGTCGTGGCTTTGTCGCGGGATTGACCAACGAAGCGCATCCGCTCGCGTGCGCGGCCGGAATCGCAAATGTCGAAGTATATGAAGATGAAGAGTTGGTCGCCCGTTCCGAGAGCCGGGGGAATTTTCTCTACGACAGACTGTGCCAGTTGAAAGAGCGTCACCCCAGTATTGGTGACATCAGGGGCAAGGGCGTGTTCGCCTGCATCGAATTGACATCCAACAGAGAAGATCGCACGCCCCTCGCCGGCCATCGCGATCATGTCATGAATATCTCGCGGGAGCTGTCACGGCAGCTCTTTGAGCTCGGCGTTATCGTCATCGCAAAATGGGATTTTCTGTTCGTTGCGCCTGCTTTGGTGGTGACCGAGGCGGAGATCGACAGCGCCATCGAAAAGATCGACCATGTATTGATGCATACCGATGCTCTCGTTCATTGAGACCGGAACGATATGAGCGCCGCCGCCCTCCCTGCGGATCTTGGTATCCAGCGTCTTGTGGACAATGCCCGGTCGGTGCAGCCGCTTGTTGCATCGTGGACGCAGGAGCGCGTCGACAGCGTCGTCGCCGCTTTGGCCTGGAGCGCCTTCAAGGACGATGTCGCCGTCCATCTCAGCCGCATGGCCGTCGAGGAAACTGGCTTCGGTTGCTTTGAGGATAGCTACACGCGTCACCGACAGCGCGTTCTTGGCGTCATGCGCGATCTGCACGGCGTGGCGACAGTTGGATGCATCGAGAATTGCCCTGAACGCGGTTTGCGCAAAATCGCCAAGCCGCTGGGGCTGATTGCCGCGCTCACCCCCGCGACGGCGCCAGTTGCCGGCGTCGTGGTGAATGCGCTAATGATGCTGAAGACCCGCAACGTCGTGATTTTCACTCCCAATCCCGGGGCCAGCCAGACCGTCGGGCAGACAGTGCTTCTGTTGCAGGATGCGCTTGAAAAGGTCGGTGCGCCGCGACATGCGATACAGGCCGTCGCTGCTCCAACGCGGGAGAGCGCGGGCGCGCTGATGAGGGCGGCAGACCTCGTGGTTGCGGCCGGCGGCGAAGGTGTCGTAAGGCGCGCATATGCAAGCGGCCGCCCGGCCTACGGAGCCGGCGTCGGCAACGCGGTGGTGACGCTCGATGAGACTGCCGACCTTGAGGACGCCGCGCAACGGATCATTGCCGGAAAGGCATTCGACAACGGAACATCCTGTTCCTCAGAAAGCTCACTGGTCGTCGAACGGTCCGTCTACACCCGGCTGATCGCACTTCTCAGGCAGCACGGTGCTCATCTTTGCAACGCCGATGAGGCAGCCAAGCTGCGGCAAACTGTATGGCCGCGCGACGCGACGGTTTCGCGGTACGTCGTCGGCAAAAGTGCTGAGAACATCGCAACGCAGTCCGGATTCCAAGTCCCGGCAGGCACGCGCGTGCTGATGGCGGAGGGAGACGATGCGATCGAGCGCGACACTCTCGCCGGCGAGAAAATTTCGCCGGTGCTTGGGCTTTGGCAGTACGACGGGCCGATCGAGAACGCGATCCGCATCGTGAAGCGATTACTTTCCCGGCGCGGCCTCGGACACAGTTCGGGCGTCTATTCCCGATTGCCGGAGAATATAAACCGGATGTCCGAGGCCCTGAATGTCGGCAGGATCATGGTCAATCAATCAACCGGCTTCGGAAATACTGGTAGCGACGACAATGGCATGCCGGTTACCGTCGTCCTGTCATGTGGCACCTGGGGCGGCTCCAGTTCGAGCGAGAACATGAACTGGCGCCATTTGCTGAATTATACCTGGGTATCGGAAGTGATATCTCGCCGGCGCCCTGATGCAGATGAGCTGTTTCGAGACCACTGGGCGCAGTACGGCAAATGAAGATGCCGGATCAAGGCAGCCTGGCGCATTGGGCCTCGCATTGCCTGCCCTCAACCTGATCGTTCTCGGGATTGAGCGTTACCGCTGAGGCCTATGCGCTCGAGCCTAAACAGCAGTCGGTATTCATTTTAGTGCCACCGCGACAACAACAAAGGTTGACGACGTGTCATCTAGCATCGGCAAGCGATCTTCAGCCCTTCCACCGCTCATATCTCCGGAATTTCACGCCGGCGAAGACATTGCTGCAAAATGGCTTTCGGTTCGCCAGAGAACACCGTTCTACTGGCACGACCGGGAAGGTCCAGGATTTTGGGTTGTAGCCAAGCATGCGGACGCACGCTACGTCCTGAAGAATAGCTCTCTGTTCAACTCGCTCAGGGGCAATGTCATGGATACGTTGCTCGCTGGCGGTGATTCGGCAAGTGGACTCATGCTTGCCGTTTCGGACGGGCAAGAGCACCGCCTCATTCGAAGTTATGTGCTGAAGATCATAGAAAACAAGATTTCAGGTCGCTTCTCCGAAGACCTGCATAGGACGACTGACGAAATCGTTCAGCAGGCCGTCGAAAAAGATGTCTGCGATTTTGCAAAAGAGGTGGCCAGCCAAGTTCCAATATCGGTTGTTTCCGACTTGTTGGATGTTCCAGAGAATGACCGCCCCACCCTGCAGAAACTCGCCTCCGCAGCTTTGACATCACACACGGCTGATGCGGCTTTGGCAGCAGGAAAAGTTGCTCAGACAGGAATAATAGAATATTTTTCAGATCTTGCGCGATCGAAAAGCGCCACGGCTGAAGGAACGTTTCTCCACTCTCTTGTGACATTATCGAAAGAAGATCGAAAACTCGAATTATCGGAGCTGATTTTTAATTGCTACAGTTTGCTGCTTGGCGGTTACGAGACCGCTCGTCTTTCGATGACCGGATCGGCGAAGGCTTTGGCCGACAATCCATCGCAGTGGCAACTGTTGCGCTCGGGCGGCGTCGCGTTGGACACAGCAATCGATGAACTTCTGCGATGGACGTCGCCGGCAATGCACGTTGGACGCACGGCGGCTCAGGCCACGGAGCTTCACGGGCAAAGAATTCACGACGGCGATATCATTACGGTCTGGATCGCTTCAGCAAATTTTGATCCAGAGGAGTTTGTATCTCCGCAATTGCTGGACTTGGCGCGAGCGCCCAACCGCCATCTATCGTTTGGTTACGGCTCCCATTTCTGTGTGGGCGCAACTCTAGCACGAATGGAGTTTCGAGCGTTTGCTTCGTCCCTTTTACGATATGTGGAAGATATCGAATTGGTCGGAGCGCCGCGGGCAGTGTCGTCGAATTTTCTGAGGGGGTACAAACAGCTATATGCTCGTCTGCACCGACGCAGAGATAACTTCAAATCACTCGTCATCTAGATGTAGTGATAGTGCCCCCTCCAGCAGCGCACTCGATTGTCCGCGCCATACGTCACTTCGACAAGACCTGCTGCCTCGAGGAAATTGCCTGTCGTCGAACAGGTTCAAATCCTGACACGCGAGCGCGTTTGTTATAACTTCGTAGGGCGGCGCGACTCTCGCCCCGCTTCTCACCTGGGGTTATTACGACCTCACCAATCAGCGATCGCATGTCGTCGCGTGCTTTCCCGCTGCACTACCGGTCGGCGAGGGTTACGGCTAGTCGGATCACCTTGGCGCGATAGTGTTCAGCGATATTCGGGTGCATGTCCGGCAGATCGACCGGAGCCTCTGCAAGACGCGCGTTCAATTTCGGCCTTCTGTTGCTCCAGTTCGCTCATCCTTGCCTTCATGGCAGGCTGATACATTCCATTCTCGATGGCTTCGAAGATCCCCGTGATGCCCCTCTCGATCTCAAGAGCCCGGCGGCTCGTTTCCGCTTGCGCGCGCCGCTCATGGATCTGGCGGTTGGTCTCCTCCGCGTCGACCCGTACTGCGACCGCCACCACGCGACCTAGCGCGTCGTAGGTGAAGGTCGTGTATTGCGGCGTGCCGCCGCTCGCGGCGAACGGCTCCCTACCGCCGGACGATGAGTTCAACTGACTTTGTTGCTCGCCTCACATCGAGAGATTGGTAAAACTGGATCCCGCATATCGTTACATTCTTCACGGCTGCTCCTGGGCGTCATGAGGCACCTCTTGGCTAAGCTTCTCCAGATTGAGCGGCGCCGCGGCAGTGCTGAAATCGGCAAGCCGCATTGCGAGGCCGCCATCGGAAGGCGGCCTCTGCAATGCATGGCCGGCCGCGCTAGCGTTCCGAGGTCCAGCCCTTGTAATCAGCGACGTTGTCGCGAGTCACGAGCTTCGACGGCAACAGCTCCACGGTCGAGGCCGGCTTCTCGCCCTTGAGGATGCTGACGCCGATCTGAACGGCACGGCGCGCCATGAAGAACGGGTCCTGCGAGGCGGAGGCCTGGATCTGCTGTGCCGCCGGGTCCTTCAGCGCCGCCTCGATGTCGGGAGCTCCATCGACCGCGGTGATGATGATGCCGGTGCGCTGCTGCTGGCGCGCCGCGAGATCGGTGCCGATCGCCTGTGGGTCGTTGATGGCGAAGATCGCGTCGATCTTGGTGAAGCGGGTCAGATAACCCTGCGTCACGGTCAGGCCGCCCTCGCGCGAGCCCTTCGCGTCCTGATCGTTGGACAGCACCTTGAGGCCGGGCGCCTTGGCGAACACGCTCTTGCATCCGGTCACGCGGTCGATCACCGCGGAGACCTGCGGCCCGTTCTCGATGATCACGTCGCCTTTGCCGCCGAGCTTGTCCACAATGTACTGGCAGGAGATCTCGCCGGCCTGAACATTGTTGGTGGTCACGGTCGCGTCGGCGCCTTCGGCCGCGGTATCCACCGCGACGACGACGATGCCCGCGGCCTGGGCCTTCTTGATCGCCGGCCCGATCGCCTTGGGATCGCCGGGGTTGAGGAGGATCAGGTCGACGCCGGCGGCGATGAAATTGTCGATCTGGGTCACCTGCTTGCCGAGGTCGTATTCGAAACCGACGGTAATGATCTTCACATTAGGATTGGTCTTCTTGGCCTCGAACTCGGCGCCCTTCGACAGCGCGACGAAAAACGGGTTGCCGAGCGACCCCAGCGAAATGCCGATCGATTTCAGCTCCTTGGCGCTCGATGGCGCGGAACTGAGGACGAGCGCCATGGCTGCGCCGGCAAACAAGATCGTCTTCAACATTGCTTTCCTCCCTGGTCCTTTTTTCAATTCCCGGCGCGGCGGACCAGTTGCCGTCAGGGAAACCGATGTGAGCGGAATAAGACCTCGGTCACGTCCTCGCTCAGGTGCGGGCGGAGCCCTGCAGCCGATAGCGGTCGAGCGCGACAGCACCGATGATCACCAGCCCCTTGATCACATATTGCCAGATGTCGGAGACGCCGGTGAGGATCAGGCCGTTCGACAACACCGCAATAATCAGGGCCCCGACCAGGGTGCCCCAGATCGAGCCGATGCCGCCGACGAATGAGGTGCCGCCCAGGATCACCGCGGTGATCGCATCGAGCTCGTAGGATTGGCCGAGCTGCAACCCGTTGGCCGCATAGAGGCGCGCCGCCTGCATGGCCCCGCCAAGCCCGGCCAGCAGGCCGGAGGCGCCATAGACGAAGGTCAGCACGGCGGGGACCTTGATGCCGGCCAGCCGCGCCGCACTGTCATTGCCGCCGACCGCATAGATATGGACGCCGAGCACGGTGCGACGCAGCACCAGCCACGACCCGAAGATGACGAGCAGCGCAATCACCGCGAGCCAGGGGATCGACACCACGCCTGGAATCAGCGTCAGCGAGCCGTTGGCGATGAAGGCATAGGGTATCGCGGCGTTGAAGACGGTGGTGTCGGCGCCGAACAGGCGCGCCAGACCGCGCACGGCGGTCAGCGAGCCCAACGTCACGATGAAGGGTGGCAGCCGCAGCAGCGCGATCAGGGCGCCGTTGATGACGCCGAAGACGAGACCCGTGAGCACCGCCGCCGGCAGCCACAGCACCCCGAGCTCGGGAAATTTCGACACGATCAGCCCGGTCATCGCGGCCGCAGCCAGGATCGATCCGACCGACAGGTCGATGCCGCCGGTCAGGATGACGAAGGTCATGCCGGCGGCCAGCACGGTGTTGACCGCGGCCTGCTGCAGCACGATGCCAAGATTTTGCCCTGAGAAGAAGCGCCCATCGGACATCACGTGAAAGCCGATGCAGAGCAGCAGCAGCACCGGCAGCATGCCGACGGCGCGGATGATCAGGCGGATGCGCTGACGCTTTTCTTGCGCGGCTGCGAAGCCGGCGGCCGCAGAAGGGCTGACGGTCGTCTTTGTCGCGGTGTTGGTTTGTGTAGCGCTGTGATCAGACATCGACTTGCTCCGTCCCTGTGGCGAGCGCCATGATATCTTCCTGGGTCAGCGGCGTTGTTGCGCCGCGGGTGATCTCGCCGGCAATGTGGCCGGAGCGCATCACGATGACGCGGTCGCAGATGCCGATGATCTCCGGCAGATCGGACGAGATGACGAGGATCGCGGCGCCCGCCTTGGCCAGATTGTCGATGATCGAATAGATCTCGGATTTGGCCCCGACATCGACGCCACGCGTCGGCTCGTCGAGAATCAGCACCTTCGGCGCGGTCGCAAGCAGCCGCGACAGCAGCACCTTCTGCTGGTTGCCGCCGGAAAGCCCACCGACGGTGACACTGACATTGGCGGCGCGGATGCCGAGCGCCGCAAAGGCCTTGTCGGCACGGTCGCGGGCCTTGTCCCGATCGAGCACGAAGCCGAACCTGGCGTCGCGTCCCAGCACGGCGAGGTTGATGTTGTCGAGACAGGACATGTCCAGGAACAGCCCGAGCGCGCGCCTGTCCTCGGTCAGATAGGCGATGCCAGCATCGAGCGCCGCGCCTGGCGAGTCGATGTCGACCCGGCCTCCGTCGAGCTCGACGTGGCCGGAGGTCTTAGGTCGCGCCCCGATGATGAGATGCGCGAGTTCGGTACGTCCCGCGCCGATCAGGCCGGCGAGGCCCACCACCTCGCCCGCGCGCACGGTCAGCGAGCAGCCCTTGACGCGCTGCCCATCGCCGATGTCGATTGCGGCGAGCACCGGCGGCCCCAGCTGTGCCCGCGGATCATGGTCCTTCTTGTAGAACGACGAGACCTCGCGCCCCACCATCATCCGAACGATGCTGTCGGCCCGGATTTCGGCCTTGTCGAGCGAGCCCACCAAGGTGCCGTCGCGCAGCACCGTCACGCGGTCGCCCAGCGCATAGACTTCATCCATCCGATGGGAAATGTAGATGATGGCAAGCCCCTCGGCGCGCAGCTGCCGGATCAGCGCGAACAGCTTTTCGCTTTCGCCGGCCGACAGCGCCGTGGTCGGCTCGTCCATGATCAGGATTTTGGACTTCGTGTGCAGCGCACGCGCGATCTCGACCAGCTGGCGCTGGCCCATCGACAGCTGCGCCACCAGCGTGGCGGCTGCGAAGTCGGCGCCGAG
>Ga0302322_100000641_pt1 | contig 27154 bp, 26 predicted proteins | sample Fen_T0_2_FD_203757 | JGI IMG/M metagenome (GOLD analysis project Ga0302322, IMG submission 203757) | Peat permafrost microbial communities from Stordalen Mire near Abisko, Sweden - Fen_T0_2 | ecosystem: Environmental > Terrestrial > Soil > Wetlands > Permafrost | place: Sweden: Abisko...
ACATAGGTCTCGTCGACATACCAGCGGTCACCGACCGAATGTCGACACGGCCGTGCCGCATCGACCAACAGCGGGGTGAAGCGCTGCACCCAGCGGTACACGGTGACGTGATCGACCTCGACCCCACGCTCGCCGAGGAGCTCTTCGACATCGCGGTACGACAATCCGAACCGCAGGTACCAGCGCACCGCAAGGACGATCGCCTCCGGAGGGAACCGATAACCCGTGAACGCCGAACTCGAGACCGCGGCGAGTGAACGAACATCAGATCGACGCATCCCGCCACACTCGCCCCCGAACGCGGACATCGCCCAACGCAACAGACCCCCCCCCCCGCGTCACCCCGACTGTGCGCCGATTCGCGGGAGTCCCGTGATCATTCTGTGATCACGGCGTCACGCCGTGGTGGTCGCCGTGTCCTCCGGGTATGAACCTTCAGGGATGCCGGGCTGTTACGCGCCTTGTCCGGAGCTGGTTTCCCGCTCGATTGCGGTGCGGCCCCGTTCGGTGAGTTCATAGGTGTGCTTCGTGGAGTGCGTGGTCCGTTCGATGTAGCCGCGTTCGGCCAGCGTCGCGAGGAGGAGTTGCGGGTCGGGGTCTGGGCCCATTCGGTCGCCCATCGTCTGCGCGGTGACCGCGTAGGGCTGGAGCCGGACGATGTGCTGCAGCGCGCGGATCTCGGTCTGGGTGAGGTCGTCGTCGGCCACAGTGTCGAGCGTACGTCGGAGCGCCGCAGCTCGTTGGGGGGCGAAGTGGCGGGGTCGGTCGGGACCCCACCACGCGCCCGAAGGTGAACCGACTTGGTTCCCCCTAACGCGGCGACACCCTCTTCCATTGGGTCTGGGGCAGGGCGGGAGAGTTGCCTGAGAGTTGCCTGTCTGGGGCAGGGCGGGAGAGTTGCCTGCCGCGGTGAACGGAACGTAGCAAGGGCTCACCGGGCGGTGCGGAATCGCGTGCACTCGACGCGGCGAAGGAGTGCCCCTAACGCTCGGTCGCCGATGCCGACTCTTCACGTCGAGATCGTTTCGGCGTAACCCAAGACCCGTAACGTGCTTTGTTGCCGAGTCGGTACCGGCGGCGCCGTGCCTGTCCCCCTGGGAACGCGGCGCCGCTGTTCGGCTCGGCGCCAGGCTGCGCCTTAGCCGCGTTGTGGACGTTGCTTGCCCGGCCCGACGAATCCCTGTAGGTCTGCCGTCGGGCATTCGGTGTTGATGCAGCGCAGGTGACCGTGGTCCTCGACCAACATGGGTTCACCGCATTCCAGGCACAACGGCTGCTCGGGCATCGGGTGAGGATAACGACCGCGGCGTCCGAGCTTCAAGCGCGCCCACGCTCCTCGGAGACACGCCTGGGACACGCCTGCCAACTCGTTGGGGCCAACCCTGGCGACCGGGCGAGCGTTCGGTGCGCGTCGACGCCGCCCGAGACCTGGGGGCGCACGCGCTTGGCTCAATTCAATGATGCCGGCGTACCACAGCCGACGCGGACCATTCTTGGTCCGGTCGTCGCCGTCTGTTCACCGCTACGCCCCACGACCGTGACGAGGCGTCGGTACCGTCGCTTTCGTGCCCGCTCTCGAGCCGGTCGATGAGCAAGCCGTCTTCGTCGGCTGTTTCAACTTCCGAGATCTCGGCGGCCACTTGGCCGGGGTGGGGACACGGGTACCCGCTCGGCGGCTGTTCCGTTCCGACTACATCGCCGAGGCGTGGAAGCGTCGGGGCGACGCGCCGACCAGGTTGGGTCTCAAGACGGTGATCGATCTCCGGTCGAGGTCCGAGCTGCGGCACGCCCCTTTCGTGACCCGGGCAGCGGTTGGGCTCCACTTGCCGCTCGACAATCCACAACGAGGAATGACCCCGGAGGACTGGCGCAACCCGCACTCCGTGGCGGAGCGCTACCTCGAGCTACTCCTGAACGGCGCGGACAGCGTCGCGGAGATTCTCGCCGTGCTGACGGATCCCGCGTCGTACCCGGTCGGAATCCACTGTTCCGGCGGCAAGGACCGCACGGGGATCATCGCCGCGCTGCTGCTCGCGCTGCTCGGGGTGAGCGACGACGACATCGTGGCCGACTATGTGCTCAGCGGGTTCGGCGCCGCCCGGCTCGTCATCGCACTTCACCAACGCTTCCTCGACCGGCCCGAGATCGTCTCCCGGTACGTCCCTGCGCTCCTCTCCACCCATCCTGCCAACATCGGATGCTTCCTCGACGGGTTGCGAGCGAAGTTCGGATCGGTCGAGGGTTACGTCTCCGAGATCGGCATGGAGACCGCTATCGGCTACCTCCATGCCGCGCTTCTCGGGGATGAGCCGCCGCGATGAATGCGACCCTCCTGCTGCGCGCTTGTCGGGAGCGGCCGGCGCCGCCCACGCAGCGCCATCGGCTCAACCGGGCGTTCTTCGCCGAGGGCCACGTCGACGAAGGCGGCACCGCCAGTGCCGACCTCGCCGAGCCGCTCGGCGACCTGCCCGTCGTAGCCGAAGGGCTCAGGTGACGAGCCACCCTGGCCGCCCTCGTCCCCGACGGGTGAGAAGCCCGCGTGGCACGACGGTCACGAACGGGATCGCGGAACGGTGGGTCGGCACCGCGCGGCGCGAGCTGCTGGACCGCACCCTCATCTGGAACCGTAGCCAGCTCGAACGGCCTCTGCGCGCGTACGTCGAGCGTTGAACACCCGCCGCCCCAGGGCAGCCTTCGTGAGCGGTGAGCATCCTGCTGGGTTCGGTTCCGCTTGCGGTCCTAGTTGTCATCCCGCCCATGTCCCGTGCGCGCGTGCATCCCTGTCGTTCATCGCGAAGCCCGAGCGCTCGCGTCGGAGTGTTCATGTCTTGCTCGTTCGCGGTTCACCGAGCACCCCATAGCGTGCAGCTGCCGGGCCAGAGCGGCGGCGGCGTGCCTTCCCCCCGAACGCGCTGCCGCTGCTGCTCGGCAACCCGGTCCGGTCGGCGACCTATCGGTGGGGACCGACATACCGTTGCCACCCGCGCGTGTCTTCGTCGCGATCTTCGAGACTGCTCGCCGGCGCGATGGCCTGCGCCGCGGGTCTACCGGGCCTCGCGCTCCCAGGTCATCCCCAATAGTTCTCGGCCGGACCGTCCGCGCAGCCGTTCCACGGGCCGAGCGCTCGGGCTGCGATCGTGTGGCGTTCGCGCGAGTCGATCGGCGTCTTCGGCCATCCGGTACTCGAGCCGCCGACCACGACAAGCCGGGACTGGGCATAGCTGAGCAGGTGGTCCCAGCAACAGAATGCCTCGCCCGCGCGGCCATCCTCGGCGTGCATCACGTGAATGGCGGCCTTGCGATCACAGTCGGCGAGGAAGCAGACGGCGTTCAGATCGGCCATGGCGTCCTCACTTCCCTCATCGTGCTCCGGCTCCTGGCCGTGTTGTATGGAGAACGGCAACGCAAGCGTGCGGTCGGCCCGAGGTGAAGATCCAGGGCAGAAGGTCACAACCAGGTTCTGTTGCCGAAGGATTCACCGCGAGTTCAGACAGACGATCGACGGTGGGCGAAGCGCGGGTAGCCAGTGCGGTGCTGCGGAGGATCGTGCTGACGAGGATCCGTCCGACGACGGACCGCTACTTCCGTCGGTGAAGGCTCTCGCTCAGCTCGGTGTTCCCGCCGAGTGCGGGGGCGACTCGTCGTCGGTACGGCTCGCCGAAGAGACGGGAAGTGATCAGGAAATCTGCGGTTGATCGGTTGCAGGCAATTGGAACGTTCCACACGACCGCGATTCGTAGGAGCGCTCGAACATCGGGTTCGTGAGGCTGTGGCTCGAGTGGGTCCCAGAAGAAGAGGAGTACGTCGATGTCTCCTTCTACGATCCGGGATCCGATCTGCTGATCTCCGCCGAGCGGCCCGGACCGCAGAATCTGCACTTCCAGGTTCAGTTCGTCGGCGATCAGCTGTCCGGTATTGCCGGTTGCGAACAGCTCATGGTCGGCGAGTGTGTCGCGGTTCGCGGCGCACCACGCCAGCAAGTTCCCCTTCTCGTTGTCGTGGGCCACGAGCGCGAGACGCTTGCGGGGCGCGAGGGCGTGTGAGTCGTCCTCCATGCTGTAACCCTTGCAGGATGATGTGTCGAGATGATGAATGGTGAGTAGCGCGCGCAACATTTCGGAGTGGCAGTGGATCGGCTTCGGAGAGCGCGGCCAGCAGGAGTGCCTCCTGCGTCATCCATCGGGCAGAAGTGCGAACGGGAACGCGTGTTGTTCGCTACCTGGCCACGAAGCCGCCGTCGACCGCGAGCGCGTGTCCCGTGACAAAGCTGGCGCGCTCCGAGCAAAGCCACACGACTGCGTCAGCGATCTCGCTGGGTGCTCCGAGGCGGGCAACCGGCTCGGTCTCCAGAAGCTGATCTGCTGCGCCCGTGTCCCCGTGGGTGAAGCGCGTGATCATCTCGGTGTCGATCACACCCGGGCACACGGCGTTGACCCGGATGCCTTGTGTGGCGTACTCGAGCGCTGCGGTCTTGGTGAGCCCGAGGACGCCGTGCTTCGAGGCCGTGTAGGCGGGAATTCCAGTGAACCCGACCAGTCCCGCGACCGAGGAGTTGTTGACGATCGCTCCGCCGCCCTGAGCCAGCATCCGCGGTATCTCCTCGCGCATGCACAAGAAGACACCGGTGAGGTTGACCGCGATTGTGCGGTTCCAGTTCTCGATCGTGCAGTCGGCGGTCGGCGCCTGCGATCCCTCGATCCCGGCGTTGTTGAAGGCGAAGTCGATTCGACCGAGTCGATCGATTGTCGCACGCACCAGGGCGGCCACACTGCTCGCGTCGGAGACGTCGGCACGAACGAAGATCGCGTCAACACCGAGCGCGCCGACTTCGGCGGCCGTCTCTTCACCGCGTTCGACGTCGACGTCAGCGAGAGCAACGTGGGCACCTTCTCGGGCGAAGGCCAATGCCGTGGCACGACCGATGCCGGTACTGGCTCCGGTCACGATCGCGGCCTTCCCTTGCATCGTTGCCATGTGACGCTCCTCGGATGACTGGTCTCGGTGTCGGGCCTGGTCGCCGTGGCGCTCCTGGACCTACGGTCCTACCTCGACGCTGGCGCGAAGGCCCGCCTGTCTAGGTTGGCCGCCTGTCGTTGAACGCCGATCATCGGGTGGAAGAATTCTCGGATTGCGACGCCCCCTCGGGAACTTCGTCCTCGGTGCTGGGAGAAGTGCCCGGTGCGCAGGTCGCTCGTCCTCGACTGGTTTCCGACGCTTGCCACGCGCGGGCACGTTCGATGAGTGCGGTGGGACGGTCGATCGTCAGCTCAAGTTGCCCCGCGAAGACTCGGCCGTCATCGCCGTCGACGGTGATGGCGTCGCCTTGGGCGATCTCGTGTTCACCGAAGCGGACGAGCTCTCGGCTGAGATCGATCGACATGGGGCGGCAGCTGACCACGGTCACGACGCCGAGCTGGCGCGCCACGACCGCGGCGTGTGACGTCCGGGCGCCGTAGGCGGTGACGAGTCCGGTGCAAACTGCCAGACCGGCAATGTCGTCGGTCGTCGCGGCGGATCGCACGAGGATCACCGAATCGCCGGTGCCCGCGAGACGTTGGGCACTCTCGACGCTCAGGGCCACTCGGCCGGAGGCCACGCCGTTGCCGGCTGCGGTGCCGAATCCGATGGGGGCGACGTTCGTGTCGAGTCGCGCGGTTGAGATCGAGTCGAGGTCGTACCCGTCGAGACGTTGCACTGCGGTGCAGGGATCGATGAGGCCCTCGTCGACGAGGGCGCACGCGATTCGCAATGCCGCGAGCGGTGTGCGCTTGGCACTTCGGGTTTGGAGCATCCACAGGATGCCGTCTTGGACGGTGAACTCGAAGTCCTGGGCGTCGTGGAAGACGGCTTCGAGCCGCTTGCGGATCTGTTGGAGTTGGTGGGCGAGACCGGGGACGGTTGCGATGAGGGCATCGGAGTCCCCCGTGGCGTGGCGGCCGGCCACGATGTCTTCTCCCTGGGCGTTGAGGAGGAAGTCGACGTAGAGGTGGTCCTCTCCCGTAGCCGGGTCTCTCGTGAATCCCACGCCCGAACCGGAGTTGATCCCCATGTTCCCGAACACCATCGATTGGACGACCACCGCCGTTCCGGCCCGGTCGTCGAGCCGCGCCAGCCGGCGGTAGGCGGCGGCTCGGGGTGCGAACCACGACCGGAACACCGATTCGACCGCGCGGCGCAGTTGGTCCATCGGATCCTGTGGGAACGGATGACCGCTCAGCGAGTGGTACGCCGCCTGGAGACGACCCACGACGGTCCGCAGCGCGGCGACGTCCAGTTCGTCGACTCCGGGGACGTCCTCGCGGGTCAGCGCCTCGGCGATCACGGCACCGAATGGCTCGGATCGACATCCCTCCACGACTTCGGCGTAGGTCTGAATGAACCGGCGGTAGGAGTCCCAGACGAATGTCGGGTCGCCGGTCGCGCGAAGAAGCCCGGGAAGGGTGACGTCGTCGAGGCCGATGCTCAGAATCGTGTCGAGCATGCCCGGCATCGACGCCGCGGCGCCCGAGCGGACTGACAGCAGGAGGGGACGGCGACTCCCGCCGAAGCTCCGGTTCGTCGCCTGTTCGAGGATGGCCACGCCGCGCTGGAGCAGGTCGTCGACCTCCGCAGAGAGCTGCCGGCCGTTGTCGTCATAAGCACGACACAGATCCGTCGTCAGCACGAACGCCGGGGGCACCGGCAAGCTGCTCTCGCTCATGCGCATCAGGTTGTAGGCCTTGTTGCCGACCTGTGCGACGCTGACGTCGCGGATGCTCGTATTGCCGATGACCGGGAGGGGATGCGGATGAGTGGCAGCCGCGGGTTCGTCGTTCATCGCGTGATCACCTCGGCGAGGACGCGGTCACGCAGCTGGAGCGCGGAACGCATGAGCGCGTCGGTGGCGTCCTCGGTGGCTCGCGATACGTCGTTAGCGACCTGGAGCGAGCGGAAGTCGGGCGCCGCGACGGTGGTTGCAGCACGAGCCGCTCGGTCCGCACGGTCGGCATCGTGTTCGAACTCCACCACCCGGTCGATCGCGAGGAGGAAGTCCTGGATGTCGTCTGGGCGAGCGTCGTCGAGGACGAGCCTCGCGAGTTCGAGGGCCTTGAGATGCTCCTGCGCTGCGACCAGCGCCAGTGAGGCGAGTGGCTCCAGCACCGGTCGAATGACGGCAGCCCCGTCGCGAGGCAGGAGCGTCAACTGGAACAGGGCCTCTTCGAACGCATCGATCGCATCGTCTTGGGTCGTGAGCTGCGCGGCGAGCGCCTCGCCGCCTTGATCACGGCCAGCGGCCGACCGCGCCGCGATGACGACTTGATCGGCGAGGTGCTCCCACCGACTGGCCCGATCCGAAGCTCGCTGCACGAACTGCGTCGCATCGTCGTCGGTCAGACGGATGAGGGCGCTTCGCAGGGCCTGGGCGGCTTCGACCACCAGGCTGCCATGGTGGGACGTGGCTTCCAGGACTCGACTCTGGGCGGCGTGGAGATGGCCGAGAAGCTCGACGCGGAGCTCGTCGCGGATCAAGCGGTGCGACTTGCCCTCGAGGAGACCGAGCGCCGATGTCTGCAGGGCGAACTGCAAGACATCCACCGTTGCATCAGCGCCCAACACGTCGCGAAGTGGCGTGCCGTACGCCGGGGGCACCTTCATGGCTTGCTCGATGGCAGCGAAGACGAGGCGCTCACCGCCGAGCTCGAGGAACGCCCGGTGCCCGCACTCCGCGTCGGCCGCCCACCGCAGCAGCGCCACCGCGGTCTTCTTGCCCACCAACGGCACCAATCGCTTGCGTGCCCGGTTCCAATCGATGAGGAACACGAGCCTCGACCCCAGGTGGGTGAGGTAGGCGGCGAGTGCGTCGCGGTCGGGCGCTTCGAAGCGACCCGTCGCGAGGTGGTGCGCTCCCAGGGCGACGCCCCCGTCTCGGCGCTCCGTCTGTGACCACTCCACGTCGAACCGGTCCAGCATCGCCTGGAAGAAAGCCTGGCGGGCAAGGTGGACGTCGGTGTAGGTGACGGTTGCGACCAGCCCATCGACGGCGATGACGAGCACGTGGGCTTCGGTCGTCCCGATGTCGTTCTGGAGGAGCAGACGCCCGGCGACGTGGGTCGCTGTCGTTCCGAGGCCGGGGTGATCGAACTTCAGTGGGGCGGTTCGATGAATCCCGGACATGAACGCGGCGATGAGCTCGCGGTCGTCATCGTGGATGCCGTAGACCGACGCACCCTCGAGGGTCTCCGTGGCGATCTCGGCTTGGAGCCGGTTGAGCGCCCGGTGGGCATCCATCACCAGGAGGTGCAGCGAATCGCTGCCCGAACGGTCGGCCGACGTGGCCCCCTCGACGTACTGGTGGGGCACGCGATCCTCGCTGAGCGCCGGTGTTCGCTCGCGTAGCCGGTCGAGTCGGGCGGGGTCGGGCGACCCCTCGACCTCGGCGACCGCCAACGGCCTGAGCATCTCGCCGATTGCGCCCATCAACGCCTCGTGAACCTCACCCGCCCGGGGCATGACGAACGCGCCGGGGTCGTCGCTCGCGACCGATGAGCCCACGACCTGGTCGAGCCACTGGTCGTTGATCCCGGCAGCCAGCCGTTCGCCATGCAGCGACGGCGCCGGACCGTCGGGCCGGCGAGCGCGATCAGCAGATGCCTGCAGCAAGGTGAGGTAGTACTTGGCGCGATCGTTGGCTTCGAGCGCCTGGTTCACCATCGCAGGCAGCACCAGGGCGAGCTCGCCGAGCTCACCGACGATCTCGTGCTTCGCGGCTGGGTCGCTCGTCGGCCCTCCGACCCTCCTCGAGCTCGCGCTCAGAACCATGCTCGCGCCTCCCGTCGCGAGGCGAGGTGCCACGCAGCCGGCCAGGCTTCTCGGAGGCGAGCCCGCTCTTGTCGCTCAATCGCGATCAGACCGCCGATGACGACGCGGCAATCGACGAGACGAGCGGCGGCGTCCCTGAGCCACGCTTCGGCGACCACGGCGTCGTGATAGTCCCCCAGGACGGTCTGCACCTCCTCGACGCCGGCAGCGAATCGGCTGGCCCGACGTCCGACCACCGGCGCCACCGCTTCGGCGGCATATCGACAACGCTTTGCCGCGATGCGGATCCGGTGGAGCTCCTCATCGCTGGGGTCCTCACCAACAGCCTCCACCGTCGCAGCGAGTTGCTTCCAACGCCGTTTGACGAGTCGTCTCGCCGAGCCTGCGGCCGGCCGGGTCGATTCATGCTTGAAGTTGCGACCGAGAGACGGTCCGGAAGCGAATTCGACAAGCGCTCGCAACACGCTGTCGTAGCGTTCGGAGCGCATCGCCTCGAGCAGTTCATCGCGCGCGTCGCGACGCGACGCCCATACACGAGCGAGGAGCTTCGACGCTGCCGCTTGATCCTCACCCAGCAACCCGCTTGAGTGGCCAACGAATCGAGCCCCGAGTACGTCGAGGTCACGCACCGGACCAACCGCGCCGCCCAACCAGCTGAGCTCATCGCGGAGTCGGCCCGCCGGCCCGTCCTCGAGGAACCGATCGAACGTGCGAAGGTCGGAACGAAGCCGACGCGCGGCAACCCGATAGCGGTGCACAGCCTCGGGATCGCGACCGAGACGGACGCCTGCGTCGTTCATCACGATTTGCTTGACCGAGTACGCGGTCACGTGACGGACCAACTCGGCCATCGACGACTGACGGTCCACGGACACGACCACGACCGATGGCGGTTCCTGCGCCCTCTGACCGAGGGCACGCACGAGCTTCGGGATTGGTCGCTCGGCACGACAGCCCGCTTCGACCAGAAGGGCGACAGCCGATCGAAGAGTGGCACGACTGCTCGGGGTGTCAACGGCCGCTTCGACCTCGACCTCGCGAAACGAGTCGAGCTTGCGGGCTCCCGCCAAGACCGAGACCGAGTCGTCGACGACCTCGATCAGAACTTGTCTGTTCGCGTCTTCAACACCCACGCGAACCCGATTCGTGTGCAGGCGAGCGACTCTGATCAATTGACGACCCCGCGTGAATCCGCGGACCAGATCACATGCCTCGGCCGGCACCGCATCCATCGAACCTTCGAAGCCCAGCTCCTCTCGGGTGACTAGAACGCCGGATGAATGCTCCGGGAGCTTCAATGTCCAGGGCCGCCCGGAGACGTCCCCGCGGTGACGAAGCGTGATCCCCCAACGCGCCAACTCCAGGTCGGATGTGTCGTAGTACGTGGCATCGAACTCATGAACGGGCCGAGGGATGGCAACGAACCCCTCCGGCAGCCCGTCCAGTGCGGGCATCTGAAACCCGCCGCTCGGAATCAACCTGACTTTCCGCTCGGCGGTCACGATGCATCCCCCAGGCCCACAGCAACCACTGTGCGTCCCACGGGTCGCCAGCGACACGAACGCATCGTCACCGTGCGCCCACCCCCGCAGCAGGAACGATTCGAGCGCCAAGGGCTCCCCGTGGGCGTGCGCAGCCTCGAGACGGAGCCTTGGCAGTCGTCTGCGAATGACCAAGGGGCGATCGGCTGCATTGGGATTCGGGCCTTCTCGTGCTGGCCGAAGTGACGCTCCGACCCATCATGCCGTTCGTGCAGCCACCCGCCCAGGAGGATCCATGGAGAGCCGCGATTGTTCACCTCTCGTTCACGCGAGCATCTCGTAGCTCTGCGGTTCGGGCCCGTGATCAGCGGGTGGTCGACCGCGGGCAGCAGGCTCCCGCCTGGCCCATCATCCCGATCATGACTTTCGCCCCTGGACACCGGGGAACGTCACGCATCTACTGGCGTTACCAGCAAGATCGGGATCGGGAGACGACGATGGCTGACGTTGAGGTAGGTGACGGGGTCGAACTGGTGACGGAGCTCTTGTTGGCTCGAATGGCCGCTGCGGTTCCGGCGACAATCGTGCGCGAGGAGGTCCGTCAACAGTTCGCGGCGTTCGACGACGCCCCTATCCGCGACTTCGTCGCGGTCTTTGTGGGACGACGTGTGCGAGCACAACACACGCTCCCGGGAGCCGAGTTGCCCGGGCGATCCTTCGGTACCTAGACGATGATCAGGGAATGAGTCTCGCCGTACCCGTTGGCCTCAGTCCCGTCAGCATCTGGATCGTCGAAGAATGTGCCACCCTCGTCGAGATAACGGAAGCGATGGCGCCCGCTGCCGACGTCGACGGTCACCGACCGAGTGCCGTTCGAGCGCTTCTTCAGGGGGTGGGCGGACGGGTCCCAATCGTTGAAGTCGCCAACCACAGAGACCGGTCCTGCTTCGGCGCCCAGCACGAAGGTGATCGTGGTCCCCTTTCGCTTCAGCATGGTCCACAACTGTCGCGCTCGCTCATCGACTGGCACGGAAATACGCGATCAAGATTCGATGACGCGTCGCCGGCGCTGGTGTGCAGGTCGGAACGGGACGCTGGCGCGGGCCGCAGCCCGGTCGCCGGGTGCAAGGATGCAGTGACGAGAGTTCCCGCCAACGCGAGGAGACACGATGAGCTCGAGGATCGTGTGGTTCGGCGAGCTCGGGAGAGGCGACGCAGCAACTGCCGGGGGCAAGGGTGCCAACCTGGGCGAGTTGACCCGGGCTGGCCTGCCGGTACCGGAGGGCTTCGTCGTCACTGCGCACGCGTACCTGGAGGCGCTCGAACACGCCGGTGTCCGCGACGATCTTCGCCGTCGGAACGCCGCGCTCGACGTCGGCGATGAGGAAGCCCTTTCCGCGGAAGCGGCGACGCTCCAGGCACTCGTTCGCTCGGTTGCCATCCCCGAAGATCTCCAGCGCGAGATCGTGGACGCATACGGCCGTCTCGGATCTGAGGTGTTCGTTGCCGTGCGGTCGTCGGCGACTGCTGAGGACACCGCGTCGACGTCGTTCGCGGGGATGAACGAGACCTTCACGAATGTGCGTGGCGAGGCAGAGTTGCTCGCACGGATTGTCGAATGCTGGGCGTCGCTGTTCGGAGCGCGCGTGTGCAGCTACCGCGCGACCCAGGGCATCACCGAAGAGCCCGCCATCGCGGTGGTCGTGCAGCGAATGGTCGACGCCGATCGATCGGGCGTGATGTTCACCGTGGATCCTGCCACGGGTGACCGTGACCGCATTGTGATCGAGGGAGCGTTCGGGCTCGGTGAGGTGGTTGTGGGCGGCCAGGTGGAACCCGACACGTACGTCGTCGCCAAGGACGGCCCCACGCTGCTCGAGACCCGGGTTGGATCGAAGGGCTTTCGGATCGTGCGCGGTCCCGACGGGCACGACCAGCGCGTCGACCACGACGCCGAGACCGCGCACACTCGGGTACTGCGCGACGACGAGGTGCTCGAGTTGGCGCGCGTGGGGCTGGCGGTCGAGCGTCACTACGGCACGCCTCAGGACACGGAATGGGCGATGGAGGACGGCACCACCTTCCTGGTGCAGTCGCGCCCGATCACGACGCTCCTCGCCGAGCCGCCGGGCGCCACGCCCGGCACCGCGATGGGCCCGGCGCTGGTGAGTGGTCTCGGAGCTGCGCCCGGGGTGGTGGCCGGCACCGTGCGGGTGCTCCGGTCACCCAGCGACGGTGGTGCGCTCGAGGCGGGTGAGATCCTCGTCGCGCCGATGACCAGTCCCGACTGGGTACCGGTGATCCGCCGTGCCGGCGCGCTCGTCACCGACAGTGGCGGCATGACCTGCCATGCGGCCATCGTCAGCCGAGAGCTCGGGGTCCCGTGCATCGTCGGTGCCCGCGCCGCCACCGAGGTGCTGACCGACGGGATGCTGGTGACGGTCGACGCCACCCACGGTGCCGTCTACGCGGGCGACCAGGCGGCGCGGCTCGCGGCGCCGTACCCGGTGCCGACGGTGTCTGTTCGTGCTGACGGTGGGGCGACCCCGGCCGCGCCCGAGTCGCTGGCAACGCTCGTCTACGTGAACCTCGCGATCGCCGACCAGGCCGAGAAGGTCGCCGCGCTCCCGGTCGATGGCGTGGGACTGCTGCGGGCGGAGTTCATGCTCACCGACGCGCTCGGTGGGATGCACCCGCGCAAGCTTCTGGGCGAAGGTCGTGCCGACGAGTTCGTGGATCGTATGGCCGAGTCGCTGTCGCGTATCACACGCGCATTCGCGCCGCGGCCGGTGGTGTACCGGACGATCGATTTTCGCAGCAACGAGTTCCGGGGCCTGGAAGGCGGTGAGGAGTTCGAGCCGGTCGAGGAGAACCCGATGATCGGGTATCGGGGCTGCTACCGCTACGTACGTGAGCCCGATCTGTTCCGGCTGGAGCTCGACATCGTCGCCCGCGTGCGCGACGAGACGCCCAACCTGCACCTGATGCTTCCGTTCGTACGCACGCGTTGGGAGCTCGAGTCCTGCCTCGAGCTCGTCGACGCGAGCCCGCTCGGAACCCACCGCGGACTCCATCGGTGGGTCATGGCCGAGGTTCCATCGATCGTGTACCGGATCCCCGAGTACGCGGCGCTCGGAATCGATGGTGTATCGATCGGATCGAACGACCTCACCCAGCTCATGCTCGGCGTCGACCGCGACTCCGAAATCTGCGCCGACTTGTTCGACGAGAGCGACGCCGCAGTGCTCGACGCCATCGAGCGCATCATCAACGCCGCGCGCACGGCTGGCATCACGTCATCCCTGTGTGGGCAGGCACCGTCGAACCGCCCCGAGTTCGCCGAGCACCTCGTACGGTTCGGGATTACCTCGATCTCCGTGAACCCCGATGCCGTCGATGCCGCGCGCCGGTCCGTCGGCGCGGCCGAACGGCGCATGCTCCTCGATGCCGCGCGCCCCGACACCCGATAGTTCGCGTATCGTCGCTCGCGCCGCCTCGTTGTGGATGGCGGGCTTCCGCCAGGTTGCACAGCACTCAGGTCTGGAGTGCTCACGAGGAGGGGGTCGGGGGTTCGAGTCCCTCAGCGCCCACAGGTCGTTGCCAAGATCACAACGTTTCCGCAGGTCACGCGCCATCTCGCGTGTCCGGTCGCTCAAATGTCGGCCGTCGTGTCTGTCCAACCCCGATCGCAACCGAACTTGGGGCAGTCCCCCTATGCCGAATACGTCGATGCGCCCCGGAGCAGCTGTTCCGCTGAACGTTCTGTCGTCGCGTTCTGGGCTCAGCCCTGTGGTGTGGAGAGAATGGGGTGATGCGGACGAACGAGCCATCGCTGACCGCGCGTGGGGTCGCGGTCGCCCGGTCCAGGGTCACTCGGCTGCCCTGGGCTCCGGGAGATCCCGAGGCGGACGAACGGCTCACTGCATCGCTGATCGATGATCTTGAGGACGGTGCGCTCAGCGGTTCGACACAGCGACGGGGTGACTTCGCCGGCTACATCGAGGCACGCACCACATTCTTTGATACCGCAGTGGTCGGCGCACTCGAACGCGGTGTCCGCCAAGTCGTCATCCTCGGGGCCGGCTACGACGGACGCACGCTGCGGTATCGCACGCCAGGGGTGCGGTTCTTCGAGGTAGACCACCCCGCCACCCAGTCCGACAAACGTCGTCGACTCCAGCGAATCGACGTATCGATGGAAGGCATCACGTTCGTGGCTTCGGACTTGACCGAGGCTGGTCTCGCCAGCGCACTCGCGGACGCAGGCTTCGACACCGAGCAGCCCTCGCAGTTCCTCTGCGAAGGCCTGTTGCGCTACCTGCCCGAGCGTTGGTTCCGTGAGCTGTTCATCGTCACCGCCGAGTGCGCCGCACCAACGAGCGAACTCGCCGCCAGCATCTCCACACGCGACGGTGAGATCTCCGACGATGAGCGAGCCCGAGAGCAAGCGCTCGCCCAGGCCGGAGAGGCGGTGCTCACGGTGCCCACCGCCGACGCCGCGCTGGAATGGCTGACCGCCGCCGGATGGACACCCCTGAGCGTCGAAGACGTCGCCCAACGCGCGATCGACGTGCGACGAGGACGCCTGCTCGTCCGTGCACGCCGAACCGAACCCTGACATCAACCAAGCCCCGACTCGAGCGCACTCATTCGTGCCGATCTGGGCGGCACGCCGGCGCGTTCCGGTGAACGTTCGGTGCGCGCCTTCTGCGCTCGGACCTCGACGCGATATCGGCAGATCGGAGCGGGCCCGCCGACGACGCCCTCGCCGCCCATCAGTCCTCGATCTGCCCCGTTCCTCTCCGTTGTACGGCACCGCGCAAGACCTGCAGCTTCTCCGGCGAATGACCGACCCAGTCGACAAGCTCACCGACGACGCGAAGCGGTTCGCGGCTACGGAACGACTGCGTCGGATTCCCAGGGAACTTCTTGTAAGTCACATTGGGGTCGTCTTCGAACTCGCCCATCGGCTCGACGACATAGATTCGCCCGCGGCCCTCACCCGAGGCGAGCTCGGCGCCCCACGTCGCAGCATCAAGCGTCGCGGTGAAGTAGACGTAGTTCATCACCCGGTCCTCTTCGAAGTTCGACTCGCGGCCGGAGACCAGCATCTCGCCCACGGCGAGGTCCGCCTTCGTGCCGTGCAAGTACACGCCAGGCTCGTAGACCTCGAAGGGCACCGGCTCGTCCGTCGCGCTCACGACGGTGACGCTACTGATGCGCACGCGGTGCAGTTCGCGTCGGCTCTCGTCGGCGTTCACCCACGATGGCGCCGATTGCCCTGAATGAGGTAGGGGTGCGCTTCGCCACCGCTCAGCGCGCACAGATCGGCGAGCACATGGGCGCCGGCTCGAGCGCACGCGGATGTGCCGATAGGCGCTCACTGAACTGGCGTATCGGTGGACGTTCGGGGCGCGTGTTCTGTGCGCACGTCCTGAGAGCGGTACGGCAGGTTCTTGCCCCCGCCGGCCCCGCGCCGGAGCCTCGACGTCTTCGCGGACGGGTTCTGTCGGGCGACGAGCGACACGGTGTCGCCGTGGTGTTGGCCGTGTCTTGCCTCGGCTACGCGTTAGCGGGCACAGCGTCCTTGGCGCGGAACATGACCACGCTGGTCGCGATCAACCAGATCGCCCAGAGGATGAACGCACCAAACGACACCCCACCGATCCCGTTGTTGGTCGTCGCGATCGTGTACCCGGCGACGAGGAACGCGAGGCCGTCGACCACACCCAGCCAACCCACCCAGGTCGGGAACGCATGGTGCCTGAACACCGCGACAGACGTCGCGAACACCAACACAGCAAGCCCGACCAATCCCCCCGCGCCGAACGTCTGCGACAACACAACGAAGAACTTCGACTCGACACCGTTCACCCGGCTCAACTCGATCGCAAGAGCCGCGTTCACTCCCGTCTGGGTGAGATTGCCCACACCACCGATCAGAAGGCCAAGAACCGCGATCAGCGCCAGACGGAACTCACGATCGCCCGAACGGTGCAGCCGAGCCCACAGACTCCCCGCCCACCAGATGATCGGCACCGTTGCCAGCACACTCAAGAACGCGCCGATCTTGATGCCGCTCTGGTGGTCATGGAAGTACTTCAAGATCTTCGCCGGCGAGTCCGACGTCATCGCGTTGCCGCCCGCCACCGCACCCGACACGATCACCAAGACCACGAACAAGATCCCGCCGAGCGCCCCGTAACGCTCCCACTTCGAATCGTCGTCCACGATTCCCCCTATTGTCAGCCGGCTTCCCCCCGGACACCGGACCGACCGCAGGCTAAGGAACCCCACCAAACCTCGTCAACCACCACCATCGCCCAACCGCGTCGAAGAACACCACGAGGGCCCGTAGTGCCCCCGCCTGCCCGCTCCGCCTCGAGTTGGACCGCACAGCTCTGCAGCGGACTCGAGCGCACGCGGAAGTGCCGTTCCGGGCTCCTCGAGCTCGCGTTTCGGTGAACGTTCGGTGCGCGCCTTCTGCGCTCGGCCCGTAAGCGCATCATGACGAGCCCGGCTGCAAGAAAGGCGCCTCATGCTGAATGCCCGGCTGGGGCCGATGTGCGATGCTCGTGGCATGGCATCGACGAGTGAGGATCGTGACGAGATCCGAGATCTCTTTGCCCGATACTGCGTACACATGGACGCTGGTGAGGCCGCCGAGTGGGCCGCGCTGTTCACCGAGGACGGCGTCTTCGACATGGGGACGGGGCCGATCGTCGGCCGCGAAGCGCTCGCGGTCTTTGCGGGTTCGATCGGCGGCTCGATGCACCACATGGTGATGAACGAGGTGATCGACGTTGGAGTTGACCCGGTTGCGTGGACACTCGATTCTGGCGGTGACGCCAGTGAGAGGAGCCCACGTTGGGTCGTCCGTCGAAGTATCCGCCGGAGTTCCGGCGTGAAGCGGTCGAGTTGGTCCACAGCTCGGGCCGGGCGCGTGCTGAGGTTGCGCGGAGTCTGGGGATCAGCGAGAACACGCTGAGGAACTGGATCAACGCGGATCGGGACCGCCGCGAACGCAATGCTGATCCGAACGCGTTGACCGAGTCTGAGCAGGCCGAGTTGCGGCGGCTCCGCAAGGAGAACGCGCAGCAGCGCATGGACATGGAGATCTTGCGCAAGGCGGCTGCCTATTTCGCCCGGGAGACGACGCGGTGAGCCGCTTCCGCTTCGTCGAGGATCACCAGGACCCCTATCCGGTGAAGCGGTTGTGTGAGCTGGTCGAGGTGTCCCGCTCGGGGTTCTACGCGTGGCGAGGCCGCCCGCTGTCAGACCGTGCGGTCGACGATGCGGAGCTGGTGGTCGAGATCCGGGCGATCCACGAACGGTCTCGTGGCACCTATGGCGCCCCGAGGGTCGAGGGCCAGCTGCGGCGAGGCGGCCGTTACCACGGCACCAAGCGGGTCGCCCGCCTCATGCGCGCAGAGGGGCTGGTCGGGGCGCACGCACGCCGCAAGTGGCGTTGCGGGAAGACCGATACCGCACCCGCCGGCGACCTCCTCGAGCGGGACTTCACCGCCGCGGCACCTGACCAGCGGTGGGTCGCGGACATCACCGAGTTCGCGACCGACGACGGCAAGCTCTACCTCGCCGGGATCCTCGGCCTCTGCGACCGGGCCTGTGTCGGCTGGTCGATGCACGAACGCGCCACCGCCGATCTGGTCATTGACGCGCTCGTGATGGCGATCCAGCGGCGTGAGCCTGACGGGGTGACGCATCATTCGGATCACGGGTCGGTCTATACGTCGCTGCGGTTCGCGAACCATCTCGAGGACTACGGCCTCGTCGCATCATTCGGCTCGGTCGGCGACTGTTACGACAACGCCGCGATGGAAGCATTCTGGGCGACGCTCAAACGAGAGCTCGCCTGGATCCACCAGCGTCAACGCTGGTCACGGGCCGAGCTGCGCGTCGCGTTGTTCGACTACATCGAGGTGTTCTACAACCGGGCCCGACACCAAGCCCGACTCGACCACCGCACCCCCGCCGAGACCTACGCCGCCGCCCTGGTGGCATGATCAACCAAAACCCCGTGTCCACCAGACCGGGTCAACTCCAGTCAACGGCCTCGCCCTGCACCGCCACCAGCGCCACCGCACCAAACTCGCCGCGTAGCCCTCCACGCCCGCCAGAAGCGCTCACTGCGCTTCGACGCGCCCCGAGACGCCGCGGACACCAGATCGGCGTTGACGGACCCCTCCGCGCGGCCTCTCACGGCGGCTCGAGGCGGCTCGAGGCGCAGAGGAACCGACAGGCGGGCCGGATGCCCGGGTTTTCTACCAAGTATCCTCCAACCCCCGCCCTCGTAGCTCAGCGGATAGAGCATCGGCCTCCGGAGCCGTGTGCGCAGGTTCGAGTCCTGCCGAGGGCGCTGCTCGAGCGAAGGCCGGGATCACCTCGCAGCCGAAGAGGCGGATCATCTCCGCGATCTCCTCGAACTTGCCGAGCGACGCCATGGCGCCGGAGGCCGGCAGCCCCGCGCCGAACGCGGCGTGCACGTGCTCGCACCCGGTCTCGAGGCGGTATCGCTGGACCTGGGCGATGACGTCGTCGGGCGCGCCATAGAGCAGCCGGTCGGCGGCGATCTCCTCGGGGGCGACGTCCTCGCCTGCGTCGATGCGCGCGAACAGGGCCTTCTCGGCGTCGTCCTCGACCGACTCGCGCCAGTGATCCATCAACCCGTCGATGTACCCCGGCAGCACATCCTCCATCACCTGGCGGCGATCGGCGCCGACCCACGCGTACCTCCGGAGAATCCACTCGGGCCGTCGCCCGGCCCGGGCGCAGCCGGCCCGGTAGGCGTCGCGGCAGGCGCGGACCTTGGCCAGCGACTGCACCGGCCCGCAGACCCAGGCGTCGCCCAGCCGGGCCGCCCGATCGACCGCGGCGTCGGCCACGCCCGCGACCCACAGCGGCGGGTGCGGGTCCTGGACCGGCCGAGGGTGCACGGTCAGCTCGGGGAACGACCAGAACCGCCCCGCGAACGCGGTGTCCGCCTCGGTCCACACCAGCTTGAGGATCTGCAGCGCCTCCTCCATCCGGGCGCCGCGGGTCCCGAAGTCGGAGCCCATCACGTCGTACTCGAGTGGCCACCAGCCGAGCCCGACGCCGAGCGAGATCCGTCCACCGGACAGCTCGTCGATCGTGGCGACCTGCTCGGCCACCCGGACCGGGTTGTGAATCGGCAGCTGGAAGATGCCCGTGCCCACCCGCACCGTGGAGGTCCGCACCGCGACGGCGGCAAGGAACGTGAGCGGGTCGGCGAGGTTGCCGGGCATGAAGTGGTGGTGGCCGATGGTCACGGTATCGAAGCCGTGCTCCTCGGCGAGCACCGCCAGCGCGAAGGTCTCCCGGTAGGGATCGGGTGACGCGCGGTCCTTGAGCAGCGGGAGCGACAGGGAGAACTTCATCGGTCGAGGTCATAGCACGGGCGGTTCCGCGGAACCGCCGCGATACGGTGCCCCGATGGACCTCGCCGGCCGCGTCGCCCTCGTCACCGGTGGTGCCTCCGGCATCGGCCGCGCCACCGCGCAGCGCCTCGCCGCCGAGGGCATGCGCATCTGCATCCTCGACCGCGACGGCGACGCCGCGGAAGCCGTGGCCGGCCCGCTCGACGCGCTCGCCCTCACCGCGGACGCATCCGAGCCCCGTGCGATCGACGCCGCGTTCGCCGCCTGCGTCGATCAGCTCGGCACCGTGGACCTCGCGTTCCTCAATGCCGGGATCGCGATCGGCCAGTCCGACATCGGGGCGCTCGAGGACGACGAGTACCGCCGCATCCTCGGTGTCAACGTCGACGGCGTGGTGTTCGGCGCCCGGGCCGCGGTCCGCACCATGCGTGCCGGATCGGGCGGCGTGATCGTCGCCACCGCGTCGCTCGCCGGCATCATCCCCTTCGCGCCCGACCCCGTCTACGCGCTCACCAAGCACGCCGTCGTCGGGTTCGTGCGGTCGATCGCCCCGACGGTCGCGGCCGACGGGATCACGGCCCACGCCATCTGCCCGGGCCTGACCGACACCCGGATCATGGGCGAGCAGACCAAGGCCACCCTCCGAGACGCCGGCTTCCCCCTCATGGCGCCGGAGCAGATCGCCGAAGCGGTCGTGGCGGCCGCCACCGCCCCGCCCGAGGCCACCGGCACCTGCTGGGTGTGCCAGCCCGGGCGGGAGCCGATCCGCTACGGGTTCCGGGACGTGCCCGGCCCCCGGACCGAGGGGGCCGAGGGCTCGGTGCCGCCCGGCCTCCACGACGGGGATTCCGGCAGCTTCCTCCGCTGACCGGCCCCCTATCCTGATGAGGCCGACATGGGAGCCCAGGTGACCGACGAACAGACCAACGAACGCGAGCGGGTCCAGCCCGAGATCCTCGTGCCCGCCCAGTTCCTCGCGCGGCAAGGTCCGTTCGGCGCGTCCGGCGCCGACGGCGAGAACGCCGCCGAGGCCGCAGGCGACGACGAGAGCGAGCAGGTCACGCGGCCTACGAAGCTCATCCGCATCGCGTCGATGGTGCGATCGATGCTCGACGAGGTGCGCCGCGCCCCCCTCGACGACGCGGGGCGGCGGCGCCTGCGCGAGATCCACGAGCGCTCGCTCACCGAGCTCCAGTCGGTCTTGTCGCCCGACCTCCAGCAGGAGCTCGCCGAGGTGGTGCTCCCGCTCACCGAGGACACGCCGACCGAGTCCGAGCTCCGGCTGGCCCAGGCCCAGCTCGTGGGCTGGCTCGAAGGCCTCTTCCACGGCATCCAGGCCACGCTGTTCACCCAGCAGGCCATGGCGCAGTCCCAGCTCGAGGAGATGCGTCGGCGCCGGGGTCTGGAGGCGGGCGAGCCGGGCGGGCCCACCCCGCCCAGCGGCTATCTCTAGGCCGACCGGCCCTCAGCGCGTTCCCACTTCACCGCTACCGACGAAGTCAGCGAGCCGTTCGCAGCCATGAGCACCGTGCCCCTGTTCCGAAACGACTGGACTCCCGACAGCTGGCGCGCGCGCCCCGCGGCGCAGCAGCCCGACTGGCCCGACCCCGCTGAGCTCGACGCCGCGCTGGGCGAGCTGCGGCGCATGCCCCCGCTCGTGTTCGCCGGCGAAGCCCGCAACCTCGGCGAGCAGCTCGCTGCCGCTGCGGAGGGCAAGGCCTTCCTCCTGGTCGCGGGCGACTGCGCCGAGTCGTTCGAGGCGTTCTCCGCCGACGCGATCCGCGACAAGCTCAAGATCATCCTGCAGATGTCGGTGGTGCTCACCTACGGCAGCGGAGTCCCCACCATCAAGGTCGGCCGGATGGCCGGGCAGTTCTCGAAGCCGCGGTCCTCCCCCACGGAGACCCGCGACGGGATCGAGCTGCCGTCGTTCCGCGGCGACACCGTCAACGACCTCGCGTTCGACGCGGTGGCCCGTCGGCCCGACCCGGCGCGGCTGCTGCGGGCATACCACCAGTCGGCGTCCACACTGAACCTCGCCCGAGCGTTCACCAAGGGCGGCTTCGCCGACCTCACCCGCGCCCACGCGTGGAACCAGGAGTTCGTGGCATCGAGCCGTGAGGGCCAGCGCTACGAAGCCCTCGCCAACGAGATCGAGCGAGCCCTGCGCTTCATGTCTGCGTGCGGCATCGACCTCAATGCCGAGCTCCAGCTCCACCAGGTCGACTTCTGGGTCGCGCACGAGGCCCTGTTGCTCGGGTACGAGGAGGCCCTCACCCGGCGCGACAGCCTTACCGGTGACTGGTACGACTGCTCGGCGCACATGCTCTGGATCGGCGAGCGCACGCGGCAGCTCGACGGCGCGCACGTCGAGTTCCTCGCCGGGGTGAAGAACCCCATCGGCGTGAAGCTCGGCGCCGACGTCAGCCCGCAGGACGTCGTCGACCTGTGCGAGCGCCTCAACCCCAGCCGCGAGCCCGGCCGGGTCGTCCTCTTCACGCGCATGGGCGCCGACCGCGTCAGCCACGCGCTGCCGCCGCTGCTGCGCGCGGTCGCCGCGGCGCGCCACCCCGTCACTTGGGCGTGCGACCCGATGCACGCGAACACGTTCAGCCACGCCAGCGGCTTCAAGACCCGCCGCTTCGACGACATCATGCGCGAGCTCCAGGGCTTCTTCGCCGCGTGCGAAGCGGCCGACGTCGCGCCCGGTGGCGTACACGTCGAGCTCACCGGCGAGGATGTCACCGAGTGCCTGGGCGGCTCCGACGAAGTGCTCGGCGAGCAGCTCGAGCAGCGCTACGAGACGATGTGCGACCCGCGCCTCAACGCGCGCCAGTCTCTCGACCTCGCGTTCCACATCGCCGAGCTGCTGCGCCGGTAGGCACCGCCCTCGGTCGAGCGCGTTCGGCCTCGCGACGGGTCAGACCGTTGCGGCGTCGACGGCCGCGAGCGCGGCGTCGCGCGCGGCGTCGCTCGCCGGGAGCAGCGGTAGCCGGAGGTCGGGCGTGGGGATACGGCCCTGGGCGTGGAGCACGGCTTTGAACACCGCGGGGTTCGGCTCCGCGAAGCAGGCCTTCACGACGGGCAGCAGGGCCTCGTGGTGCGTGCGGCCCTCGTCGACCTTGCCCGCGAGCCCGCACTCGATCATCGCCACGAACCGGTCGGTGCACACGTGGGCCGAGGCGCAGATGGCACCCGCGCCGCCGAGCAGGACCGTCGGCAGCAGGTACGGGTCGTCGCCGCCGAGCACCGCGAAGTCGGACGGGGCCTGGGCGAGGATCTCGAGCGTGGCGAGGTCGATGCCGTCGACCGCCTGCTTCACCCCGATCACGTTGGGATCCGAAGCAAGCTCGAGCATCCCCGGGACCTCGAGCACGCGGCCCGTGCGCAGCGGGATGTTGTAGATCACCACCGGGACCGGGCTCGCCGCGGCCGCGGCGCGCACGTGCTCGACGATGCCTTGCTGGCTCGGGCGAACGTAATAGGGCACGACGACCATCGCGTGGGTCACCCCGTCGATCGCGCCGTAGGCCTCGGTGGCCGAGACCGTCGTCGCGGTGTTGTTGGTCCCCGAGCCCACGATCACCTGGACGTCGCGCTCGCGCCCGATCCGGGCGCACAGCTCGACCACGGCACGCTTCTCGTCGGCGTCGAGCAGGGGGGCCTCGCCGGTCGTCCCGAGCGGGACCAGCCCGGCGATGCCGGCGTCGAGGCTGTCGTGGGCGAGGCGCTCGAGGGCGTCGAACGCGATCGACCCGTCGGCTGCGAAGGGGGTGATCAGCGGCAGGTAGACGCCGCGCAACGTCTGGGTCGGCATGGGTGAACGGTAGCCTCAAAGTGCGTGTCGAACCCCGGTCAGTTCCTGGTGGTGGTCCTGGTCGGCGTCGCCACCGGCATCCTCTCCGGCATGTTCGGCGTCGGGGGAGCGATCATCTCCACCCCCGCGATCCGCGCGCTCGGGGCCACGCCGCTGCAGGCGGTCGGCTCCACCCTCCCGTCGGTCATCCCGTCGTCGATCAGCGGCACGATCCGCTACGCGCGTGAAGGGCTCATCCGCTGGGACGTCTTCCGGTGGACGGCGGCGTGCGGCGTCGCCGCCGCCGTGGGCGGAGCGCTCCTCACCGACGTGATCCCCGGCAACGGCCACCCGCTCATGCTCGCCACCGCCGCGCTCCTGGCGTTCACGTCCTTCCGCCTCGCCCGTCCGCAGCGGGCGCCCGCGACGATCACCGACCCCGACTACCACCCGGGCACCGTGGTCGCCGCGCCGGCGGCGCGCACGCAGGCCTGGCGCTGCGCGACGGTCGGCGTCGCGGCCGGGACGCTGAGCGGGCTGCTCGGGATCGGCGGCGGGCTGTTCATGGTCCCGGCGTTCACCAGCTGGCTGCGGATGCCGTTGAAGTCCGCCGTCGGGACCTCGCTCGCCTGTGTCGGCGTGCTGGCGGTCCCGAGCATGGTGACCCACGCGTTGCTCGGCCACATCGACTGGTCGTACGCGATCCCGCTCAGCATCGGGGTCATCCCCGGCGCGCAGATCGGCGCACACCTCGCGATCCGGGCGACGGAGCGGGCGCTGCGGGTCGCGGTGGCCACCGTCCTCGGCCTCATCGCGATCGTGTACTTCACCGGCGAGCTGCTCGCCCTGGTGCACTAAGGGCCGGTCAGCTCCCGGACCCGGGCGAACACCGCGTCGAGCATCGGCTCGGTGAGACGGCCCGTGAACGTGTTCTGCTGACTCGGGTGGTAGCAGCCGAGCACGGTGAACCGGTCGGTGGGCACCTCGAGCCCGTGGGCGAACCTCGGGCGCGGGCGCACCAGCACGTCCCCCTGCGACTGCATCAGCTTCCACAACGCCTCGTACGCGAACCCGCCGAGTGTCACCACCACCGTCAGGCGCGCGAGGGCGTCGAGCTCACGGGTGAGGAACGGCATGCAGGTGTCGCGCTCCTCGGGCGTCGGCTTGTTCTCGGGCGGTGCACAGCGGACCGCCGCGGCCACGTAGGCGTCGGTGAGCACGAGGCCGTCGTCGACCCGCTCCGACACCGGGGTGTTGGCGAACCCCGCCCGGTGCAACGCGGCGAACAGCCAGTCCCCCGAGCGGTCGCCGGTGAACACGCGCCCGGTGCGGTTGCCCCCGTGGGCGGCGGGGGCCAGACCGAGCAGCAGCACCCGAGCGGCGGGATCCCCGAACCCGGGGACCGGGCGGCCCCAGTAGTCCTCGGCCCGGAACGCGGCCCGCTTGTCGCGCGCGACCTCCTCGCGCCAGGCGACCAGACGCGGGCAGGCCCGGCACTCGACGATCTCGGCCGCGATCGCGGCGAGCGCGTCCGGATCACCGCGTCCACGGCCGGATCGAGGTCCTCCGGGGGGCACCATCGGCAGGATCGTACGGGGACTCCTAATGTGCCCGCAGTGCACGTGCGTGTGATCGTGAACCCGGTGGCGTCGTCGATGACCGAACGGCGGCGCGCGGCCATCGTCGAGAGCCTCGGCACCCAACACACGATCGAGACCGTGTTCACCCAGGCCCGGGGACACGCCCGGGAGCTGGCGGCCGGGGCGGCGGCCGACGCGGTCGACGTCGTGGTGGTGGCGTCCGGCGACGGCACGCTGAACGAGGCCGCCGACGGGCTGATCGGGACCTCCACCGCACTCGCACCCCTGCCGGCCGGGTCCACCAACGTGTTCGCGCGCTCGGTCGGGTACGGCAACCGCCTCGACCGTGCAACCGACCGACTCCTCGCCGCCCTCGACCGCGGCTCGATCCGCCGCATCGGTGTCGGCGCGGCCAACGGCCGCCACTTCCTCTTCCACCTCGGCGCCGGGTTCGACGCCGCGGTGGTCGACCGCATCGAGCGCAACCCCCGGGTGAAGCGGTACGCGGCCCACCCCGCGTTCGCGCTCCAGACGGTGCGGCTCCTCGCCCGCGGCTACGACCGCCGCGTGCCCGCCGTGCACGCCGAGTCCCCCGAGGCGAGCGCGTCGCACGACTCGTTCTTCACAGTGGTGTCCAACGTCACGCCGTACACCTACCTCGGACCGCGGCGGATGCTGCTCACCCCGGCCGCGTCGCTCGACCGGGCGCTCGCGGTCACGTCGCTCACGCGGTTCGGGCTGCTCGACGTCGCGGGCGCGATCGGCTCCTCGATCGGGCGGGCAGCCCGGCTCCAGCACGCGGACTCGATCGTCCAGCTCGCGGACGTCCACGAGCTCCGGCTCACGGCGACCCGGCCCGGCCGGCCGTTCCCCTGGCAGGTCGACGGCGAGTACCTCGGGACGGTCGACGACCTCGCCGTGCGCTACGTCCCCGACGCGCTGTCGGTGGTGCTGCCGGCCTGACCCAGCGTCACACGGGCGACATCGGGAACGTCGGTCACCAGCCCGTGCACCCCCAGGTCGGCGAGCCGGACCATGTCGGCCGGCTCGTTGACCGTCCACACGTTGACCTGGAGCCCGCGCTCGGCCGCGTGGGCCACGAAGTCGCCAACCTCGGGGCCGCCGAGGGCGCGCACGTCGGGATGGACCGCGGCGTGGCCGCGGGCGGCGGCGAGGTCGACGACCTCGCGCAGGTCCATCCCCATCATGAACAGGAACGCCGTCGGCACCTGTGGTGCCCGCTCGCGCACGCGGTCGACGGTCGGGAGGTGGAACGACGACACCAGCACGCGGTCGGTGCCGCCCCGCTCGGCCAGCAGCGCCACCACCTGGTCGGCCACGCCCTCGTCGGCGTCGAAGTCGGGCTCCCAGGGGAGGTTCTTGATCTCGATGTTGACGAGCAGCCCGGCGCACTCGTCGAGCGCCTCCGCGAGCGTCGGGATGGACGACACGCTCGCGCGCAGGTCGGCGAAGTCGGCTTCGACGATCACCGGTCCGCCGGCGGGCCCGGGGTCGTGGTGGATGACGAGCGCGCCGTCCCGGGTCCGGCGGACGTCGAGCTCGACCCCGTCGGCTCCCAGGGCCCGGGCCACCGCGAAGGCCTCCAGCGTGTTCTCCGGGGCCCGGCGCCGGGCGCCCCGATGGGCGAGGACGAGCGGACGGTGCAACAGGGGGGCCTCCTCAGCCGGGGCGAACGGTGCGCATCCGGTCGAATGGGTAGATTCGGTCAGAACGCCGGGTGTGGACATCGGTGGGGATATCGGTTGGGGAAATCGGTGGAAATCATGGCGGGTCCGGTGGGAATCGCTGGGGAAACCCTGGGGATATCCGGGGCCGGGGTGGGGATGTCCGAAGTTCCACGCGCGAAACCGCAGGTCAGACCCCTTGTGCGGCGCCCGGAATCAAAATAGTGTTCTCTACCCGCCTCGAGGGAGACCCGAGGACCGGCCCGCGCCGACCACGATCCACAACGGCGGCGACGGACATCCATCCCCGAGACCAGCTCGGGACCCCGCACACGACGAAAGACCGAGGCTCGTGGCCCTGACTTGGATCCGCACGCACGATTGGGACACCGACACC
>Ga0302322_100000642_pt1 | contig 27117 bp, 26 predicted proteins | sample Fen_T0_2_FD_203757 | JGI IMG/M metagenome (GOLD analysis project Ga0302322, IMG submission 203757) | Peat permafrost microbial communities from Stordalen Mire near Abisko, Sweden - Fen_T0_2 | ecosystem: Environmental > Terrestrial > Soil > Wetlands > Permafrost | place: Sweden: Abisko...
TGAACGTTCCGTAGTGCAGCACCATATCTTCGCGGCCCCAGCGCATCCGGTCGAGAATCTCGCGCGGACCCGCTACCGCGCCCACTGGGAACCCCGCGCCCAGAGCCTTGCCGAACGTGCTCAGGTCGGGGTTCAATCCAAAACGCTCCTGGCATCCACCCGGTGCATAGCGAAAGCCAGTTACCACTTCATCGAGAATGAACAACGCGCCATACTGGTGCGCCAGATCGCACACCTTCTGCAAATAACCGTCGCGCGGAAGAATGCAGCCCATGTTCGCCATGATCGGCTCGGTGATGATGGCTGCGAGTTCACTGCCGTGCTGCCGCAGAATCGCTTCAAGAGACTCCACATCATTCCATGGCGCGAGCACGACATCGTCGAGTGTCGCTGCGGGGATGCCAGCGGAGTCAGGGAAACGCGTGGGATTTCCTTTCGGCCCGAGTTGATCGGCGGGATGACTATGGCCGTTCAGGCAATAGGGGTCGTACCAGCCGTGATAGTGACCCTCGAACTTGAGGAACTTCATACGCCCGGTGTGCGCTCGCGCCAGGCGCAGCGCCAGCATCGTCGCCTCGCTGCCGCTATTGGCGAAACGCACGGCTTCAGTGCCAGGAACCATGCTCCGGAAACGTTCCGCGGCGTCGAGTTCAGCAGGAGTCGCTGCGGCGAAGTGCGATCCCTCGGCGATGGTTTGCGAAACCACTTCCACGATCTTCGGATGCGCGTGGCCCTGGATAAGCGCCCCGAACGACATCATGAAGTCCACGTATTCGTTCCCGTCCAGGTCCCACACGTGCGAACCGTGACCACGCTCCAGCACGACAGGTCCGTCCCAGTACACTGCCGAGCCTCGCGAAGGCGAGTTCACGCCTTCGATCAGTGATTGCTGCGCGCGCTGGTACCACTCGCGGGACCGCGTACGTGTTTTCGTAGAGGGACTCACCAAAGTATCCTCAACCGCGATTGTGCCTTCGACGACAGGTAGATCACACCGATCCCGCCAAACCCCCGCCGTCAACGACCAGCGCCGTTCCAGTCACGAACGAAGCCGCATCGCTCGCCAGATACAGCACGGCCTGCGCAATCTCCTCCGGTGTTCCCATGCGTCCAAGTGGACGCTTGGACGATCCAGCGAGAAAGTTTTCGGCAGATTCACCCAGTTGCTCTGCTTCCGCCCGCAACATGCCAGTATCCGTATCGCCGGGGCAAATGCAGTTCACCCGAATCTTCGGCCCATGATCAATCGCCATCGCCTTCGTCAGCAGCACAACCGCGCCTTTCGATGCGCAATAGACCGCAGCTCTCTCGCCGCCCGCCAAGCCCCACCCCGAAGCCGTATTGACGATTACACCCGCGCCTTGCCTCTCCATGTGCGGAATCACTTCGCGTGATAGCAGATAGATCGACTTGACGTTCACCGCCATCACGCGATCCCAATCGTCTTCGCTGAGTTCAGTCACGGAAGCGCGGCGAATAATGCCGGCATTGTTGAACAAAATATCGATTCGCCCGAATTCACGAAGCGTCCGATCAACCAGTCGCCGGCAATCCGAAGCACGGGTTACGTCCGCAGCCTCGAAGAAAGCCCGTCCGCCCGCTGCCGCAATCTCTTCGCCAACACGCTCCCCCGCTTCCCGATTCACATCAGCAATTGCAACCGCTGCGCCCTCATGCGCCAGCAGCAACGCCGCAGCTCGCCCAATACCCGACGCTCCTCCAGTGACGATCGCGACTTTGCCCGCAAGCTGCATAGAATGTCTAGCGGCTCGCTAACCCGCCGGCAGTCTCCGCACCGTCAATCGCGTAAACCTGCCCGGTAATGTACTGCGCATCATCGGACGCAAGGAATGCGAACAGCGCCGCAATTTCTTCCGGTTGCGCGTGCCTTCGCAGAGGTATCTTGGAGTTCACCTCATCGAGCATGGCATCCGTGTACTCCGCGCGCTGCATTGGCGTCAGTACATATCCTGGAGCCACCGCACATACCCTCACCTTGGGCGCCAGTTCCAGCGCCATCGATTTCGTCAACTCAATTACCCCAGCCTTCGTGGCGTTGTAGTCCGCATAATATGGATATCCCATGATTCCATTCGTGGACGCCGTTTGCAGAATGACTCCACTCCCGCGTTCCATCATGTGCCTCGCCGCCGTCTGCGCGACATAGAAAACGCCCGTCAGGTTTACAGCAATAACTTTGTCCCACTCTTCAGGAGTGATATCAAGAAAGTTGTGCCGGATGCTGATGCCTGCATTGTTGATGAGCACATCGACGCCGCCCATCAGCGTGATCGCTTCCGCGAACGCAGCCTTCACCTGCTTCAGATCAGTAACGTCCGCCCGAATTGCCCCAGCCAGATCGCGCAATTCTGCGGAGACCTTCTTGCACGCCTCGGCATCCCGGTCGAGTACGCAAACGACCGAGCCTTCGTCTAGAAATCGCGACGCCGTCGCCGCGCCAATCCCGCTCGCTCCGCCCGTAATGAGAATCCGTTTAGCTTCCAACCCGCGCACGCGCCCTCCGGAACAAAAAATGAGGTAGACGCAGTGACCAACGTCTGCCCTTGACTACGACCTACCTTCCGAACATCGGATAATGGCTCGCCGCGCCCATCAGGAACAGCATGGGGAACGACAGCACGAAGTTTGTCCGCGAGCACAAGAACGCTTGCCGGGCCAGGTACTTCGCCTTGTCAGGAATCGGAGTGCCATTGGCCGCGTTGTCAGCGGTCCACTGGATGATCTTCTTCTGCGCGCGCCAGATCACGCCCCAAACGTTCAACATCATCAGCCACCCCATCCCGCCGCCAATGCCGATCGCCAGGAGTCGATTGCTCTCCCATCCATGATCGTTGAAATGCAGGAATAGCCACGATGCCGCCGCAATAATAATGGTGTAGATCACGGCGAGCACAGGGCCTTTGTCCAGAGCACCCTTGCCCGGGATCTGACACGCATACATCAAGGCCCAAGCCACAGTCCAAATTCCGAAGAAAGTTCCCATCGGTCCGCCAGACTTCGCCCCGCCATTGTGCGCGTCCGAGGCGACAATGCTTCCCCAATACGCCACGCCCATCAGCACCGTCACCACCGATCCCCAGCGGAACCACCAAAGCGCCCGCGTCATCAGGCCGGGCAGAACCTTACCCTTGGTCACAGGGTCCAGGCTTTTCATGAACGGCACGTTCACCAGATTGAAAAAATAGAGCAGACCAATCCACGTGACTCCTCCCAGGAAGTGGAGCCAACGAAACAGCATCAGCAGGTTGGTGTTGAAATCGGTGGGCAGGCTGACATTATCCAAGATGGAAATCTCCCTCTTTGGCACAGCGTTTTCAAAACCCACCATTGTAGATGGCGAATGCGAGAAAGCGATAGCGCCGGAACTTGTTTTACGAGTTTCGTAACGGCCTTCAGTCACAATGGCTCGAACCGGGCGCAGGGCTTGGAATTTAGTTGAAGGAAAAGTTGAAAACCGCACGCTGAGGCCGTATTGTAAAAGCCGACACGGAGACAGACAGCCGCCAAATGGCCCTTCCCAATGTACCGGGCGGCTGCACTGAATGGGAAAGAAAGGGAGATCGGCAGATGGAAACAAAGCCGGCACAACAGAACATTCAAGACTCCTTCCTCAACACAGCTCGCAAGGAACGTCACAACATCACGATTTATCTCGTCAGCGGCGTGAAACTGACGGGAAGGATTCGTTCCTTCGACAAGTACTCGGTCGTCTTGGAGACCAGCAATCAGGAACAGCTGATCTTCAAGCATGCGATCTCAACCGTAGTGATTGCACGCGCCGCTCATGCGCACGGAGACGTGAAGGCGGCGCCGGTAACGCCGATCGGAGAAGCACCAATTCCGAGTTCCGGCACGCAAGGATGAAGTGACTTCGCGTGCCGAAAAATGAGACCAGACTGAGCCACCGGGGCAGTTTGCGAAAAGACACGAAGACGGTCGAGAACCCGTCGGAGCGCCGCGAGCGTGCGTTCCTGGTGGGCGTTGAATTCCGCACGCGTGGCCGCTCTGGAAAAACTGCGGGTACCGCAATCACACCCGGAGCGCAGGCGGCTCGAGACCACGCTACCAGCATTGGTTCCAGCCGTCGCGCGGATGCGCCCGATTTCGACTCCGACGAATCGCTCGACGAGTTGCGCTCGCTCGCAACCAGCGCCGGCGCCGAGATCGCGGGCGAATTCATGCAGCATCGCGATCGCCCCGACCCGGCTACGCTCATCGGCAAAGGCAAGCTCGAAGAAATCGCAGGCGCGTCGGCCTCAGTCTCCGCCGACGTAATTCTCTTCGATCACGACCTGTCGCCATCGCAGCAGCGCAACATCGAGCGTGAGGTCAAAACGCGCGTCATTGACCGCACCCAGCTCATCCTCGATATCTTCGCCAAACACGCTCGAACTCGCGAAGGCCAAATGCAGGTCGAACTGGCGCAACTGGAATACATGCTGCCCCGGTTGGCCGGGCGCGGAATCGAAATGTCGCAACTCGGCGGCGGCATCGGCACCCGCGGACCCGGCGAAACCCAGCTCGAAACCGACCGCCGCAAAATCTACCGGCGCATCCGCCACGTCAAGCAGCAAATTGAAAACGTTCGCCGCATCCGCGCACAACAGCGCCAGCGCCGCGAGTCCGTTCCGGTCGCCACGATTGCGCTGGTGGGTTACACCAACGCGGGGAAGTCTACGCTGTTCAATGCGCTCACCAAGGCCACGGTGCTGGAATCGCCGCGCATGTTCGCGACGCTCGATCCCACGTTGCGCGGTGCAGAACTGCCTTCCAAACGCAAAGTAGTTCTCTCTGACACAGTCGGCTTCATTCGCCATCTGCCGCACACCCTCGTTACAGCATTCCGCGCCACGCTCGAGGAAGTACAGAGAGCTACGCTTCTGATCCAGGTTTCCGACGCCAGCAGTCCAGTCTCAGCCGAGCAGGACACGCAAGTGGAAAGCGTGCTCAAGGAACTTGATGCCGATAAGAAGCCGCGCCTGCACGTGATGAACAAGATTGACCTGCTCTCCCCGAAGCAGCGCGAGTCATTGCGCGACGATGACCACACAATCCATGTTTCCGCAGCAAAAGGAATCGGCCTGACCGCACTCTTCGACCGCATTGACGCTGTTCTCGAAGAAGACCGTCCCAGCCGCGTGCGCCTCCGCATTCCGCAAAAAGAAGGCAAAATGCTGGCCCTGCTCGAAGCCCGCGGCCGAATCTACTCGCGGGAATACCAGGAGGGCATGGTGGAGTTAGATGCAGAAGCCCCGGCATCCTTGCTGCGGCGCCTTCGAGAGTGGGTCGTGGCATAAGGCGTGATTACTCGCCGGCCTAGGTTTCGAGTGCAATAAGCACTTATGGCATTATGTCAATAATGTGCACCACGGGAGTTGGACTAAAATCAGATCCGTTGGTGCAGCGCGTGCAGTCATCCAGCGAAATGACTTGCAGTGAGTTAAACCTCCAGACGTGGGGGGCTGAGTGTACTGGTTACTTATCTTAGTCGCCGTAGCCACCGCGATTTCCCTACTTGTCAGGTTGAGCGATAGGTATCGCGACTTGAAGCGCGAAAACGAAGCCTATCGCCCGAACCTCGAATCCTTGGTTACGACCCGCACTCACAAGTGGGATTCGACTCCGGGCGATCCGGAAAAGTCCCTCGACATTACCCTGCAAGCCTTCGGTGATGCGCTTGATCTCAAAAACGCTGAAACCGAGCGTCATAACCGGCGCGTCACCGCTTACACCATCGCCATCGCACGCAGAATGGATCTCCCAAAAGACAGGATACTCATAATTGCTCGTGGAGCATTTCTCCACGACATCGGCAACATGGCGATCCCCGGCAACATCCTGGGTAAGGTCGGCAGGTTGACCGAGGAGGAGATGCGGATCATGAGGCAGCATGCCTATACCGGGTACAAAATTTTGGCCAACATCCCGTCCCTCGTCGAAGCTTCCGAGATTGTTTACTCCCATCACGAGTGCTTCGATGGTTCGGGATATCCCCGCGGCCTAAAAGGAGAAGAGATTCCCTTGGGCGCGCGAATCTTCGCCCTTGCCGATACGCTTGACGCCATGACGTCGGATCATCCACACCGTGCCGCCATAAGTTTTGACGACGCCCGCAAGCAAATTGAAAAATGTTCGGGCCACCAGTTCGATCCCGCCGTCGTGAAAGCATTTCTTGAGATGCCCGGCAGTTCCTGGCCAGATCCAGACAGTAATGTCTGATGTAGTTCGCGCATTTCGAAAAGCTTCAGCGGCCTCCGGCGCCTTAGCATCTCATAAAGACTCGTGTTCATAGTGAAATCGCGAATTAGAACCAACATGCAGTCTCGCCGTGCGGCTCTTCGCCATCGCTGCACATCGAGAGGTGACCAACTTCACTGACCTCGTTTTACCCTCATGGTAAAAATCCTCCGTGGGCGGGAGCGAAAAAAGGGAGTTTTGTTTTCGTCGTCCTTACGTTCCTCAGCCTTGATGAGTATGAGAGGAGTCGGCCATGAGGTATCAACCTGGACGCATATTTCCGGTTCTCATAGCGCTAGTCGCTGTGCTGTCGCCTTGCAGCCTGTGGGCACAGGGCAATTTCGTTTATACGAATGACGACCAACGAGATTCTGCGAACACAGTTTCGGCTTTTTCTGTCGCGCCTAACGGCACTCTGACGCCGGTCGCCGGGTCACCATTCCTAACCGGCGGCATCGGTTGGGGTGGTGGTGCCATCGCCTCGAACCGTATCACGATAGCCGGCAACTTCCTGTTTGCGTCCAATGCCACGTCGACCGATGTCAGCGTGTTCGCGATAGACACTAGCACCGGCGCCTTGACACCTGTGGCTGGGTCGCCCTTCCCCACTGGAGGGACCGGGGTCGCCTGGGGAATCGCTCTTTCCGCAACCCCTGACGGCAGGCTGTTGATGGCCGCTAACAGCGACGTAGGATCCTTCATCATTACCGTGTTCAGCATCGCCGCCGACGGAAGGTTGACCCCAATCGCAGGTTCTCCTTTCCCGACGATGAGCCGGCCAGACGGAATTAAGGTCACACCAAATGGAAAATTCTTAGCCGTGGCTGAGCCTGAAGTAGGAGCAGTAGAGATGTTCAGCATTGCCTCAAGCGGCGCTTTGACTTCGCTTGGTAAGTTTGCCGAAGGAGGTGCAGGTAGTCTTGCCGGGGTTGACATTGACTGCTCTACGAGCTTTCTGTATGGCGGCGAAGCCTCCATAAGCACTACCGTGGATGCGTACAACATTCCGCCCGATGGGAGTTTGACCCCGCTCCCAGGCTCTCCTTTTATGCCGGGGGTAGGTTCTAGCTCCAACGTTGTGCTGCTGAGTCCCGATGACAAGACTCTATTCGTCAGCAACCAGGAGAGCAGCACGATCACGGTTTTCAGCGCTGATTCGACCGGCAGCCTCTCCCTGGTAACTGGTTCACCTTTCCCAATGAATGGTCATGTGTCTACGCCAGCAGGAATGGCAACCAATCAGGATGGGACTCTGCTCTATGTCGCAAGTTCCGAAGGACTGAGATCGGCGCTTTCGGTCTTCAGGGTCGCGACCGACGGCAGTCTGACCGAGGTAGCCGGATCACCCTTCATGTTCCAGACGCAGTACTCTAGCTTGCTGCTCTCGCTCACGGCGTATCCACCGAAGGCCTGTGCACCACTCCATCAGACAATCACCACGCTGGTTTCCAGCCAGAACCCGGCGCCGCTAGGCAAGACTACACTCTTCACTTCCACCGTCACCAACGATGTGGGCGGCCCCGTCACCGGAACTGTTACCTTTTTGAACCACGACAGAAAGCTGGGCAATGCGTCGCTGTCGGATGGTGTTGCCATCTTTCCATTCGTGTTTGAAATCAGTGGTCATAAAGTGATCACCGCCGTCTATTCCGGCGATCTCTACAATTCGCCCAGCACTTCGCCGCCGCTCTTGCAGGAGGCAGCGCGCTTCCCAATCCACTCCAAAATGAACTTCACCAGTTCGTTGAATCCGTCCCACGCAGGAGAGCCAGTCACCTTCACTGCGATCCTTTCCCCGATTTGGGGCAAGATCCCCGACGGAGAACTGATGATCTTTGAGGACCTTTTGGATCGGAGCACGTTAGGAAAGGTCGCTATGATCGCGGGCAAGGCGTGCCTCACGACTTCTTCCCTGACCGCAATAGGAACGCACACTATCCGTGCAACCTATGAGGGCGACTCAACATACGCCAGCGAAAGTAAGCATTTACATCAGGTTGTAACCGAGTGAACAGCCCGGGAAGTGCCGCACTGAGTGCAGCAAATTTCACTGTTACACGCTAGATACGGAGCTAAGCAAGGTTCAAAGCCGCTTCTCCATGCCAGGGGCGGCTTTTCGTCTGTATTACATCCGACGGATGTGCACGATCAACTGAACCCAGCGTTAGCACCTACAGCCCAACTCCTCTCAACCCAATGCCCAACCCAATGCCTCAACTCCCCGTCCCAACCAGTCGGTCGGATCACTCCACCACAGTGACCGCAGTCACACCACGCAGTCCTTAAATCACCGCATAACCTGAATCAACAATTTAGACTCAATGAACGGGAGCGTACTCATGTCAACCGCTTGGACGTCCCGTTACGCGCAGCGTACGAAGAACGTCCGCAGTTCCGCCATCCGCGAGCTTCTCAAGATCACGCAGAATCCGGAAATCATTTCCTTTGCTGGCGGCTTGCCCGCGCCCGATGTTTTCCCCGTGGAGCGCTTCCGTGAAGCGTGCCGCAAGGTGCTGGACACTCAGTCGAGTCAGGCCCTGCAATATGGGGCGACCGAAGGCTACGACGCTCTGCGCGAAATGATCGCGCGTCACACTTCGCGCTACGGCATCAAGGCCAAACCGGAGCACGTGATGATTACCTCGGGCTCGCAACAGGCTCTGGATTTGATTGGCAAACTGCTGATCAATTCCGGCGACCGCGTGCTGGTCGAAGCGCCCACATATCTTGGCGCGCTCCAGGCATTCAATGTTTACGGCGCAGAATACGTCTCCGTCCCCAGCGACAACGACGGCCTCCGCACCGATCTACTCGAAGAACCGTTGCGCTCCGGCCCAAAATTCATGTACGTGCTGCCCAACTTCCAGAATCCCGGCGGCACAACTTTGTCCGAACCTCGCCGTCACGAACTGGTTTTGCTTGCCGACCGTTACGGCATCCCGATCGTTGAAGACGATCCCTACGGCCAGCTTCGCTATGAAGGCGAGCACCTGTCACCGCTCGTTGTGCTCGATCGCGAAAACTTGCGCCGCGATAGCGAATACTCCATCGGCAACGTGATTTACCTGAGCACGTTTTCAAAAACACTAGCACCCGGCCTTCGTCTCGGATGGATTGTGGCACCGCCCGAAGTGATCTCAAAACTCGTGCAATTCAAGCAGGGAGCCGATCTGCACACTTCGACGTTTGCTCAGATGGTGGCCTACGAAGTAGCTCGCGACGGTTTCCTCGACGAACACATCAAGCTGATTCGCCGCGTCTATGGCGAGCGGCGCGACGTCATGTTGCAGGCGCTCGAAGAATTCTGTCCCCCGGGTGTTACGTGGACGCGGCCTCTCGGCGGCCTCTTTCTGTGGGTAACGCTGCCAGAGGGCATGGACTCGCACCAACTTTTCGACGCGGCCCTGAAACAGAATGTCGCCTTTGTCGCGGGAGATTCGTTCTACGCGCCCAACGGGACAACCAAAGAAGGCAAGCGTCACCTCCGCCTGAACTTCTCGAATGCGAAGCCCGAACAGATCCGCGAAGGCATCCGCCGCCTTGCCGTTGCGATCAAGAGTCAGTGCGCCGACTTGCACCCGGATCACGAGCGGCCTGTGGATCAACACGTGTTCGACTAAGCGTGCGCTCTGCTACCCCTTCGCGAACGGCTTCTCCAGCGACAGACTCTGCGGCGTGAACAACTCCGCCCCATTCTTCGTGATGTGCATATCGTCTTCCAACCGGATACCGAACTCGCCCCGAATGTAAACACCCGGCTCATCGCTGAACGTCATATCCGTCTGCAGCTTCGTTGTGTTCCCGCGCACCAGGTAAGGCCATTCATGCCCATCCATCCCCATGCCATGTCCCACGCGATGTCCGAAGTACTTGTAATCGGGGCCATACCCGCCATCAACGATCACTTTGCGCGCCGCCGCATCCACCGACCCCGCTTCCACTCCGGGCTTGGCCGCTGCCAAGGCCGCACTCTGCGCCCGGTGCACAATGTCGAAAACCTGCTTCATCTTGTCGCTAGCTTTCCCCAGCACAAACGTCCGCGTGATGTCGGAGGCGTAACCTTCCACCGTGCACCCGCCGTCAATCATCACAATCGTCCCTTCGCGAATGCCTTGAATTGCGACTGACCCATGTGGGAATGCGGAGAACTCACCCACTTGCACATCCGCTCCACCTTCAAATCCCAGCCGCTGGTGCGCGAGTTCGATTAGCGCTCCCACGTCTTTTTGCGTCATGCCCACTTTCAGAGAGTGGTACGTGGCTTCGTAAGCGGCAAGCGTCACCTCCGCAGCAAGTCGCATTAGTTCGATTTCATGTTCGCTCTTGATCATGCGGCAACCCGCGGTGACCGGAGTAGCGCTAGCAAACGTCGCTCCGCCCACCACCTTTTTTATGTTGTCGCTGAAAACAAACTTCATCGTCTCTTCAATTCCCAGGGCACTTCCTGAAAGCCCGCGATCGCCAAGCCCCTGCGCGATCCGCGCATACGGACTCTCATCTTCCTGCCACACGCGTAGGTCCGGACTCTTGCCGCCCGGAGCGAGCGCGATCTGCTCCCGGGCGCGTCCCTCTTCAAACGCCGGAGCCACATAGAACGCCGAACCCTTTGCCGGGAGCACCATGGCAAACAGCCGCTCGCCGCCTTCCCAACGAATCCCGGTGAAATATCGCAGCGAAGTGCCCGGCGCCAGGATGATGGCTGCCAGATTGTTCTCGCGCATCAACCGCCGCGCCTTGTCATGACGCTCCTCGCGCTCGTCCACAGAAATGGGCCGCGCTTCTCCGCGACGGGTACGAAGAAAAGAAAAGGCGGGTGGCTGCGTCTTGCTGGCTTCCCCGGAAGCCAGGGTGGGCAGCACAGCACCAACGGTTGCAGCGACAGATCCACTCTTAAGAAATCGGCGGCGTGTGAACAATAGCCCTCCCATTAGCACCAGCGATTCGAACGAGCATCATTATAGTGAAGTTGCCATCATCTCTTGGCGAGCCGTACCGTTATCGCCCACGGAGCGCTGGTCCGGCAGAATTTTCACGAACCTGAAATTTTGTTCATTTGCTTTTAACTTTGTATTCACTTCCCGTTCACAGAATTGAAACCAACAGCCCCTAGAGTCTGTAATTACTTTTCCTTTAGGAGGATCTCCACTTGAACTTACGCCGTTCCCAATTCGTCCTGTTGTCGACACTGGCCATCGCTGGCCTGCTGACCGCGACCTCGTTTGCGCAATCCGCCGCTCAGGGTGGCAAGGTCCAACATGTACTCTTAATCAGCGTTGACGGCCTCCACGCCCTCGATGTCGCCAACTATGTTCAGAACAATCCCGGCTCCGCGCTCGCCGAACTCTCCAGCCACGCCGTCACCTACAGCAACGCGCGCACGCCTTCGCTCTCCGATTCCTTCCCGGGCCTCCTGGCTCTGGTGACTGGCGGTTCCCCTGTTACGACCGGCCTGTTCTACGACGTCAGCTACGATCGCTCGATCTTCGCGCCCACCAACGTTTCCTGCTCAGGGCCAGCTGGCAACATGATGGTGTTTGACGAGAGCATCGACCTCTACGTCAATGGCGTTTCGCAGAATGTGATTGATCCTGCCCAACTGCCCCGCATTCGCGACAAATTCGGCAACTGCGTCCCGATGTATCCGCACAGCGCCCTCCGTACCAACACCATCTTCGAAGCGGTAAGAAGCCGCGGCGGTTACACCGCCTGGGCTGACAAGCACCCTGCCTACGATCTCGTAAACGGACCTTCCGGCAAGGGAGTGGATGATCTCTACACTCCGGAAATCACCAACGTGGACGGATTTGACGCCACCGTCAGTGTGGTTTGCACGGCGCAGAACGACGCTTTAAAAGTGCAGGCGATCCTCAACCAAATCAGCGGACTCACCCACGATGGCAAACCTGGAACTGTTCCTACCGTCTTCGGCATGAACTTCCAGGCGGTAAGCGTCGGGCAAAAACTGGCGAAGGACAACCGCGATGGAAGCTGCACGGCCGACACGCAATTCACCGGACAAGCCGGCGGCTACCTTGACGGCTCCGGCACGCCGAGTCCGGTGCTTGCTTATGGCCTGCAGCAGACCGACGCCGCTCTAGGCCAGATGATCGCGGCACTCAAGGCGCAGGGCCTTTATAACTCGACGCTCTTCATCGTCACCGCGAAGCATGGTCAGGGTCCGATCAACCCGTTGAAGATGAACAAGCCTGGTCACTTTGCCGACCTTGTTGCCGCTCTTCCCGATGGAGGCACGAATCCCGCTGGTGTTGCCATCGTCAACGCCGGCAACTGCAGTTCCGGCCCCTGCGGTCTTGTGCAGGACGACGATATCGCTCTCATCTGGCTCCAAGGTCAGAACATCTCTGGCCAGCAAGTTAAAAACTATCTGGATGCCAACTCGATTGCCCTGTTTGCAGAGGAGGTAATGGGTGGAGCGGAACTCACGCTCAAGTTTAACGATCCCTCCGTGGATAGCCGCACGCCGGATATCATCGTGCAGCCCGTTTACGGCACGATCTACACCGGCTCCAGCAAGAAGAACGCCGAACATGGCGGCTTCAGCTACGGCGATACGAACGTCGCGCTGGTCGTCTCGAACCCCTCGTTCAAGTCCACCGTGTTGAAGACTCCCGTTGCTACCTCGCAGGTGGCGCCGAGCATTCTGCACGAACTCGGTCTCAACCCGAAGCTCCTGAAGTCCGTGCAAGTAGAGGGCACGGAAGTATTACCTGCTCTGCCGTAACCGCGGCACAGCAGTTGCTTCATTCGCGACCGGGCTGCTTCGGCAGCCCGTTTTTTGTTGCCACACTCTATGCCATACTCATAGTCATGACTGTGACCATCGACAAAGCGGGGCGCATCGCCCTTCCCAAGGGCCTCCTTCAGCGCCTCGGGCTTCGACCCAATGCAACGTTAGAGATCGTCGAGCAGCCAGATGGTCTCCTGCTGCGCGTTCCGAAGCGGCGCTCGTCCTTAAGGAGGATTAACGGTCTACTCGTTCACAGCGGCCATCTTGAAGTCGGGGCTGATTTGGGCCGATTGCTTGACTCTGTTCGAGAAGAGCGCTTGTTGAGCTGTGTAACCTAGGAAGAGCCGAGGAGGATTCATGGGCAACTATTCCGCCGCTGGCCGCATGGTCAGCCACAACATGGTGACCACGCAGTTTGAACTGGATGGTTATCGCGTAACCCGCACCATGGGCGTAGTGCGAGGAATCACGGTACGTTCGCGCTCAATTTTCGGCACGATCGGCGCAGGCTTGCAGACAATCGTTGGCGGCAACATCACGCTGCTCACCAATCTCTGCGAGAAGACGCGCGCCGAAGCCTTCGACCTCATGCTCCAACACGCCGCAGAAATGGGCGCCAACGCAGTGGTCGGCGCCCGTTACGATGCCACCGAGGTGATGCAGGGCGTCACGGAAGTGCTTGCCTACGGAACGGCAGTGTTCGTCGAGCCGTCGAAGTAGATTTCGGCTCGAACGCTACTCCTTATAGAGCCAGCCAGCGACCAGGGACGCCAGCATCGCGCCTCCCCACAGGTCGAGCATCCATCCGAGAGGCAGCATGCGCGGAATCGGCGACCATGCCGCTTGCGCCAAATTGCCGGGTACGCCCGCGCAGAATCCAATCAGCATTCCGATCTTGAGCGCACTCTTTGGCCCCGGGCCAATCGTATTGCGCGACCACGCATACACATAGGCCGTGAGAATCGACAGCACGAACACAAGCCCAATCCACTGCCCGAGAAAGAATGGATACCGCGCAACCTTCAAGAACAGCCCTTGCTTCTGCATCGCGTCATAGAGCGGCGCCTGCCGGAAGCCGATGAACGTGCTCCAGGCATTCCAAACCACGCCACCCGCAATTCCGCCCAGCCAGATTCGAGTCGTATTGAGTTTCATTGTCTCCCCCAAGTGATGACAGCCTAAAACGTCGCACAAGTGTACTCTGCCGCGTGCAAGCCGGTAGGCAGATTTGTTGGTCCGTCCGGTATCCTAGCCCTCGGGAATCCGATGGAGAACGTGCCCAGCCTGCTCGCGATTCGGGAAGCAAGAAAGTTGCTCGACCGCTACTTTCCCGTCACTCGAACTGTGTCAGCCCCTTCACTGTCCACCTCAGGCGCGACGGTCCATCTCAAACTCGAAGCTGAACTGCCAACTTCTTCGTTCAAGCCGCGCGGCGCGCTCTATGCGTTAGCCACGAATCTTGCACGCCGCCCCATCCAGGAAGTCACCGCCTCCAGTACCGGCAATCATGGAGCCGCCGTCGCGTTCGCGGCAAAAACTCTCGGCATCCCCGCCACGATTTTCCTGCCCACAAATCCCAACCCGGTGAAGCGCAAGAAAATCGCAGAATTCGGCGCGCGCATCGTCGAGACCGGAGCGCCAGATCTGGCGGCCGCATTTCAAAACGCTCTAACTTATTCCAACCGTCCCGGAATCTATTTCCTGAACGATGCTACCGACCCCGATGTGCCTGTGGGCGCCGCCACCATCGGTTTGGAAATCGCTGAGCAAATTCCGGAGGTCACAACCGTCTATGTTCCCATCGGCGACACAGCCCTGATTCGCGGAGTCGCAGCCGCGTTAAAGCAGTTGATCCCCGCCGTAAAAGTAATCGGAGTTCAAGCCGAGCGCGCTCCTTCTTATTACCTGTCGTGGAAAGAGGGAAGAGCAATTCCAACCGAAACCTGCGACACCTGCGCCGATGGCCTCGCCACACGCACCCCCGAACTCGACAACGTCCGAATTATTCGCCAACTCGTCGACGAAATTGTTCTGGTGAGCGAAGACCAGATGCTGCAGTCAATCGCGCATCTTTACAAGCAGGAAGGTGTGCTCGCCGAGCCAGCAGGCGCCGCCGCAACCGCTGCCTTCCTGGCCAATCCACCGAAACAGGGCAGAGTGGTCCTTCTCGTTACTGGCGCCAACATTCCGGAAGAAATAAAGCAGCGTGCCGGCATCGGGGAGTTCCCCTTGGACGCCAGCCCGCATTCCTCTAACTGCTAGTCCTGGAGTACCCGAAGCACATCATTCTGCGGCCGCTGATGCAGTCCGCACTCCGTCTTGGCGAAGCCAGCCCACCGGCCTGACCGCGCATCTTCTCCATCCTGCACCGCGCGCGTGCAAGGCTCGCATCCAATACTGGGATATCCACGATCGTGCAGCGGATTGTAAGGGACGCTGTTGCTGACCACGTAATCCCACACCATCTCGTTGGTCCAGTCGCAGAGTGGATTGATCTTGACCAGCCCAAACTTCGTATCCCACTCCACTTTCTGTGCCTGCGCGCGATCCGGCGTCTGATCGCGTCTGATCGCCGCAATCCATGCGTCCAATGTAGAAAGCTTGCGTTGCAGCGGCTCAATCTTACGCATGTAGCAGCACTGGTCCGGACTTCGCTGCCAAAGCGCGGAGCCATGCTGTGCGGCTTGTTCCTCCACGCTCAGCGTGGGTTTCACCCGTTCGATCTTGATGCCGTAGCGCTTTTCGACTTCAGCCATCAATGCATAGGTCTCGGGAAAGAAAAGTCCCGTGTCGAGCGTGAATACTTGCACGTCGCGCCGAAGTTTGCTGGCGATGTCAATCAGCACCATGCCTTCGGGCCCAAAAGCAGATGCCACAGCAATACGCCCGTCGAAGTGGTGGAGCGCCCAGTCGAGCAGTTCTTCGGCGCCCCATGAGTCGAAAAAGCCTTGCACATTTCGCAGCCACTCGCGATCAGCCATGATTCACCGCTCCATTCTTGGGCTGAGGTACGACTTCAGCCTGCGCAGGAAACGGCAGCGAGAAAACATCGTTCAGTCGAACCTGGTCGTATCGCGAAAGACGAGCGACGTCTCCAATGATGAGGATCGAAGGCTTGGCATGGGTCCGTGTGCGCCCAAGAGCCCCGAGTGTCATCACCGCCACTTGCTGGTTGGGCGTCGTAGCGCGCGAAATGACCGCGCAAGGAGTGTGTCGCCCCAATCCAGCAGCCACGAGTTTGTTGACCGTGACGTTCGGCTCTGACCCCGGCATATAGAGCGCGATCGTTGTACCCGCAGCAAGCAGCGTCCGCAAATCCGGAAGTGGGTGATTGCCGTCATCCTTTGCAAAATGCCCAGTCATGATCAGCAGCGACGAAGCGGTATCGCGCATGGTCAGCGAAATCTCTGCTGCTGCTGCTGCTGCCAGAGCCGAAGTCACGCCGGGCACAACTTCGAACTCAATCCCCGCTTGCCGCAGTGCCTGAATTTCTTCTCCCCCGCGCCCAAAGATCATCGGGTCTCCGCCCTTGAGTCGCACTACCACCAACCCTTGCCGTGCCAGTTCGATCATCAAAAAGTGGATTGCGCCCTGCCGCGTACTTTTCTGCCCGCTTCGTTTCCCCACGTCGTACCGCAGCGCTTTCGCCGAAGCCATGCCAAGAATTTCCGGCGACACCAGATCGTCATGCAAAACCGCATCGGCCTGCCGCAATAGGTTGAGCGCTTTCAGCGTGAGCAGTTCCGGATCACCCGGCCCCGCGCCTACCAGATACACTTTGCCGTTCACAAGACTTCCTTTCGTGCTGCTGAGAATTCATCGCGCTCAAATTGAGCGAATGCGTCGCGACTCGCGGACGCGTGGATCAGACGGCGGCGCACTTCCGGATCGTCCACTTCCTGAAACAACAACTCGCGTTGCCGCCCCAGTCGCTCCAGCCAGTGCCCATAAATCGGTGGAAAATCGTCTTCCAGTTGCCGCCGAAGACGCTGCGCAAGCGCCGGACTCAGTCCCCCAGTTGAAACCGCGATCTGAAAATGTCCGCGACGCACAACTGCGCCGTAGAAAAAATCGCAATGCGGCGGGTCATCCACAACGTTGCAGAGGATGCCCCGCCGCTGCGCTTCCAGGAAAATTCCATGATTCACCTCGACCGATGACGTAGCCGCAATGACGAGGAACACGCCATCCAGATCGGCGATCTCAAAAGACTTCTGCGTCCACGTGATTGCCCCGAGTTGTGCCGCCTCCACAACCGCCGCCGACGCCGCCGGAGCCACCACATGAACGCGCGCGTCACAATCCACAAGGCTGCGAATTTTCGGCTCCCCGACCTGTCCCGCTCCAACGACCAGGCAGCGTCGTCCGGCAAGTTTCAGAAACATCGGGAATAGAGGCGCTGTGCTCATCGCGCTCAGCCCTCCACCGCATGCGGAGCCGGCGCCACCGGCTGATCGCGGTCCACCGGCAAAATGAATTCGCCAGCAAGAAACTGCCGAAGGTCGGCATCGTTATACCGCGCAAAGAAGCGCCGCAAATTTTCACCGGGCTCACGGAAGGCCCGATACTGACCCAGAAGCCGCTCGATCGCCGCCGGAACTTCACTGGCCGCGCACCGGTACCCAACCGGCCGCGCAATCGTCTGGAACGCGCCAACACCGCCACCGATACAGAAGTAGTACGCGTCCACGAACGCGCCATCCACCTTCAGCTTCTTGCCTTCCAGCCCGATATCGGCAATCCAGTGCTGTCCGCAACTGTTCGGGCATCCGGTGACGTGCAACTTCAGATCCTGATCAAAGCCAGGCAGTCGCTCATCCAGCTCTTCCGTCAGCCAGCGAGAGAAGCTCTTCGTCTCCGTGATCGCGAGCTTGCAGAATTCCGTCCCGCTGCAAGCCACCGTCCCGCGCACAAAAGCCGACGCCTGCACCGGAAAGCCAATCGCATCAAGTTCCTTGGCCAGCGCGTCAGCGTTCCGCCGAGGCACATTCACGACCAGCAGATTCTGCATCGCCGTCGTCCGCAAATCGCCAGAGGCAAACCGCTCCGAAAGTTCCGCCGCCGCCTCCAGTTGATCCGCGCTGACTTTCCCCCGCAGAACCGCCGCGCCCACATAGCACAACCCATCCTGCTTCTGCGCGTGAATCCCAAGGTGATCCCTGAGGATGTCTTGTGGAGGATGCTCCAACTCGCCCGGCTCCAGCCGATATCCCAGCACGCGCTCCAACTCAGCCTGGAAACCCTCCACCGTCCACCCTTCGCGCAAGAACAGAAACTTCAGCCGCGCCCGTTCGCGATGCTCACGCAGGGAAGTCGAAGCCCGAAACAACTCGGCAACTCCCCGAATCACATCCACCACCTGATTCCATCGAATGAAAGCATTCAGCCGAACGGCGAGATGCGGATCCGTCGAAAGTCCGCCACCCACCCGCAACGAGAATCCCGTCTCAACCTGCCCGCGCACCGTCCGAGTAGTCGCCGTCAGCCCGACATCATTAATCTCCGGATATGAGCACCAAGCCGGGCATCCAGTCAGCGAGACCTTGAACTTCCGCGGCAGGTTATAAAACTCGGCATTCCCCGCCAGATGTTGCGAAGCCTCCAACGCCAGCGGCGAAGGGTCGCAGATCTCCTCCGCATCCAGTCCGGCGACAGGGCATCCAGTAATGTTGCGCACCACGTCTCCGCAAGCCCCGATCGTATTCAGCCCGTTCTCTTCCAGCGTCGTCAGAACTTCCGGTAGACCCTCCGCCGTCACCCAATGCAACTGAATGTTTTGGCGCACAGTAATATCGGCCACGCCGCGCCCATACCGCCGCGACAAATCCGCAATCGCCCGCATCTGGCTCGCGCGCAGAATCCCATTCGGAATCCGTACCCGCACCATGAAGTAGGGAAGCGCCTTGCCCTCTCCATTTTTTCCGCCGACCACGCCCGCGCCGTCGCCCTGCGTATACACGCCCCACCACCGCAGGTACGTCCCCAGCCATTCCGGAGGAATCGACGGAAATCCCGTGCGGGCAAATCCGCGAATCTCTTCAAACGCTTCCCACGGATTCTTCTCGCGCTTCAACCGCTCGACGCGTTGCGCCTTCGTCTCCTTCAAAGTCTGTGTGGGGCGGGCATTCTTGCCCGCCAGCTCCAGATCCCCTGTGCCGCCAACCTCGCCCTTTATTTCGCCCGTTGCCATTTGTCCCCCAAAAGCAAAACCCATCGCCGTTTCTGGCGATGGGTTCGATAAGTGCCGATCTTTGAATTAAAAGATTAAGTCAGCAACTCCCCCGCGCCAGGACACACGTTGGCGCAACAACAACAGCACATCATGGAGTTGGACTTGTTCACGATCATTAGTTTGGTGATTCTAGGGTGACGCTCTCTCCGCGTCCAATCGAAAATTTGATTGCAACGCCTCAGGAAATTCGATGATGCCTTTCTCACCAGAGATTCGAAGAAGTTTTCTGACTCGAATCAACCTGACCCGCCGCTGAATTTTTCCACACCCGCCAAAAGTCAAGAGGCTCGATGGCGTAAATCAGGAGAAAGAATCAAAAGGTGTAACCCAACCCCTAGCGGTCATCGAATTGGTTAACCACAAGCCGTCGCGCTTTGCTCGGACCCTCCCGAAAGCGCGTCTCAACCTGAAACTTTCTTGTTGACAATAAACCAGTTAGGCGTAGGATGTGGACAAAAGTGGTTGAAAGTGGACCAAAGCATAGAGTTCGTGGGTCAGATTATTAATTTTCGAGGCGCCAGTGGTTTTTAAGGCTGACACCCCTAAATCGACACCAAACGAACCCCGGTCCGCCACTTTTTTGACTGCTTCTACTACCTCCCTCGTACTGATGGCTGTGGTAGCGGCCATCAATCAAAGTTGCTCAAGTACCGGTATCACCCATGTTTCGCGGAAATCACCCAACTCGCGTGGACGAAAAAGGACGGCTCAAAGTCCCCGCCGAATACAAACGGGTGATCGACGAGAAATACGCGCAGAAATTCTACATCACGAGCTTGGACGGCGTTGTTGCTCAAGTGTATCCCTTCGAGGAATGGGAACGGATCGAACAGAAACTGGCTTCTCTTTCGACCTTCAATCCCACCAAGAAGAAGTTTTTGACTCGCGCGAATTATTACGGGCAGGTCGTAGAGATGGACGGGCAGGGGCGCCTGCTGATTCCCCAGATCCTGCGTGAGTCTGCGCAGATTCGTGGGGAGGTGGCAGTGCTCGGCAATCTGACCTACCTGGAAGTTCGGAACATGGAAGCGCTCGATCGGGAGATCAAAGAGCAGCCATTTACGAATGACGATACAAAGACGCTCGACGACTTGGGCATCTAGTGGAACCGGAATCGGATTTTGGAAACAACACCCCCGAGTGGGGTGGGCATGGGCAGGCTGGCCATGTTCCCGTTCTTTTAAAAGAAGCGATCGATTTTCTAGCCGTACAGCGTGGCGGGACTTATCTGGATGCCACGGTGGGCCTGGGCGGGCACAGTTGCGAAATCGCAAAACGCCTCGGCGCACCGGGACATTTGATTGGCTTCGATAAGGATCCAGCAGCGCTGGAACGGGCTCGCGAAAGACTGGCAAATGCGGCGACAGCAAGTGTGGGGACAGCAAGTGTGGGGACGGGCGACCTCGCCCGTCCAGGCACAAGCCCCAGCGGCGAATGGCCGACAGTGACTTTCATTCATTCGTCCTTTGCCGAGATCGCCGAGCGCATAGCGCCGGCTTCTCTCGACGGTCTGATGGCGGATCTCGGAGTCAGCAGCATGCAACTCCAGGATCCAGCGCGGGGATTCAGCTTTCAGGCGGATGGGCCCTTAGACATGCGGATGAATCCGATGTCGGGCGAAACCGCCGAACAAGTGGTAAACCACATCGACGAGCGTGAGCTGGCCGATGTGATTTACGAATTCGGTGAGGAAAGGAGGTCGCGGAGAATCGCCAGAGCCATTGTCCGGTCGCGGCCGATACAGACGACGAGGCAACTCGTTAACGTAGTGTCAGCCGCGGCCCGGTCAATGAAATATGAGCGCATTCATCCAGCGACTAGAACCTTTCAGGCTCTCCGAATCTTCGTAAACCATGAACTGGACGATCTGAAAGCACTGCTGGTGGCGGCTCCCAGAGTGCTCAAGCCGGGCGGAAGGCTGGTGATCATCAGCTTTCACTCGCTCGAAGACAGAATCGTCAAAGATGCGATGCGTGAAGGCGCAAAGCAAGGCATGTACCGGCTCCTTACAAAAAAACCGGCGACAGCCACAGAAGAAGAGATAGACGGCAACCCGCGATCGCGCAGCGCAAAAATGCGCGCCGCGGAAAGAATCTAGTGTGGGGCGGGCATTCTTGCCCGCCAAACGAGGACCATGTAGCGCGGACACTCTTGTCCGCGAACGCGGCGGCAAAGAGTAGCGGCGGAACGCAGCAGCAAAAAGTAGCGCTGGCGTCCCGCCGGCAACGAGTTTGGGTTCGTCCGGAAAAACTGCCGGGCTCCCGGTGCGGTGATAGTAAGGCGCGCCGGGGAAACAGTTTGTGATTCTAGGGCAGTTTGTGATTCCGGTGGAAGAGCGGCCCTTTAGGGCCGCGTTAGCCGCCCGAGTCACAGGGGCTTTAGCCCCGGAAGTTCGCAACTCTGTGGTGGAGTTATTTCGGAGCGGCCAAGCAGAAACAAAACAAGGCCGTGTCCGAAAAAGAAGCTGAGCTAAATCGAATGATGTTTACCGGCACTTTGATCAACGATCTCATGGCGACCGTAGAGCGCGTGGAAGCGGCGCAGTTGGAAGACACACTGGTTCCTGATTCCGTAGTTCACGACGCCTGGTTCGCTTCGATCCAGGAACACGCGGACTACGATTTGAAACTCATTGCAGTGGCATAAATATTTTGGAGTCGCATAAATCATGAGCACCGCCGCAGCCTTGCACAATCCGGGTACAAGCCGCCGACAGTCCTGCTGGCTGGGAACGCCGGAAATCTATTTCCGCAAATCCATTGATAACTCGCGCCTGGTAAAGGTCGAGGATCCGCGCCGCGCTCGTGAGATGCGCGCCTTCGGTCTCACGCTCTGCTTCCTGTTCGTGCTGACCATGGGATACGCTCTCCAGCATTTCCGCGCCATCGAATACGGCTACAAAATCGAGTCGCTCCGCTCGCAGCGGGAGAGCCTCGCCGGACTCAATCAGGACCTGCGTCTTGAAGAAGCCTCGCTCCGCAGTCCCGAGCGCATTGATACCATGGCACGCCGCATGGGCCTCCAGGCACCCGATCCCGGCCAAGTCTTTCACATGGACGCTTCCGGCGATCTAGGTTCGCCAGTAATGGCCCGCATGACGCCAGTAGCAGTAGTGTCCGCAAGATAGTTCGTGCAGGGCGGACACTTTTGTCCGCCGCACTTGACTTCGGTGCTTGTAGTCGGTGTACCGATCGCCGCATCTTGTCAGCGCATTCGATCGCGTATCTGATGTTGCGCCGGGTGGGTGATAGCGACGGTGCTTGATTCGTATCAGGGCATCGCTTCAGCGATGCCGATCAACGGAAGTCAGTGCAGCCCCTTCAGGGGCTGATTGCGGCGGCTCTCCGGGGCCGCCGAAAGCTTCTAAGGGAAGTTTTTAAGGAAGAAGAGTGGCCAGCAGCACCTCAAACTCCACGCGCACCCGTCTCTACCTCCTCGCCGGCTTCCTCTGTCTCTGGCTCGTCGCCATTTGCTGCCGCCTCGTCTATCTTCAGATCTTCTGCTACGGAGACTTCGCCCGCCGCGCCCAACACCAGCAGCAGCGCACCTTTGAGCTCTCGTCGAAGCGCGGAGTCATCTACGATCGCGCCGGTCACGAACTTGCCATGTCGATCCAGGTCGACTCGGCTTTCGTCGTTCCCACCGAGACGCCCGACCTTGCCAACACTGTCAGCCTGATTTCCCGCATCACCAAAGACGATCCGAGAGCGATCCTTGCCGACTGCCACGCCCACAAAACCTTCTGCTGGGTCGCACGCAAGGCCGATGCCGAAACAGCAGAACGCATTCGCGCCCTCAATCTGCAAGGTGTGCATTTCCAGAAAGAGCCCAAGCGCTTCTATCCCAAGCGCGATCTGGCCGCCCAAGTTCTTGGCTACGTCGGTACGGACGATCAGGGTCTCAGCGGTTTGGAGCGTCAGTTCAACCAGCAACTTCAGGGCAAGCCCGGCAAGCTGATGATCTCGGTAGACGCGAAGAAGCGTTGGTTCGCTAGTGTCGAACAGGAATCCGAGCCCGGCAACAATCTCGTTCTCACCATCGACCAGAACATCCAGTACATCGCCGAGCGCGAACTGGAACGCGCCATGGACGAAACGAAAGCGATCGCGGGCACGGTCGTGGTCGAGAATCCCCGCACCGGCGAAATTCTCGCGCTCACCAATCGCCCTACCTTCAATCCAAACAATCGCAAGGAAATTAAGCCCGAGAACCTGAAAAACCACGCGGTCAGCGACATCTACGAGCCCGGCTCCACGTTCAAAATGGTTACCATCTCCGCCGCGCTCGAAGAAAAACTAACGAATCCCGACGAGATTTTCGACTGCCAGATGGGCGCAATCGTCATCAACGGCATGCGTATCCGTGACAGTCACAAAAACGGATTGCTGTCGGTGGCGGGAATCTTGGCCGAGTCAAGCGACGTGGGTGCTATCAAGATCGGCATGCGTCTCGGCAACGACCGCTTCTACAAATACATTCGCGCCTTCGGATTCGGCCAGCAAACCGGGATCGAACTTCCCGGCGAAACTCGTGGCATGACCAAGCCTGTCGATCGCTGGTCCAAAGTCTCCTTCGCCGCCATCTCCATGGGCCAGGAGATCGGAATCTCGGCAGTGCAGTTAGCTTCGCTGATCTCGACCATCGCGAACGACGGCGTCCGCGTGCCTCCGCGGATCGTTGCCGGAACCGTTACGCCCCAGAACACGCCGCAGACCGTGGCCTTCCAACCCGTCCAAGGTACTCGCGTGGTCTCTTCCATGACCGCTGCCCAGATGCGGCAGATGCTGCAAGGCGTCGTCTTGCACGGCACTGGACGCAAAGCCATTCTCGAGGGCTACACCTCCGCAGGCAAAACCGGCACCGGACAAAAGGCGGATCCCGCCACGCACGCGTATTCGAAAACAAAGTACGTCGCCTCATTTGCCGGGTTCGCTCCCATTAACGATCCCCAGCTTGCTGTTGCGGTAATTCTCGATTCCGCTGTCGGATTGCATCAGGGAGGCCAGATCTGCGCGCCTGTTTTTCAACGTATCGTGCAGCAGGTCCTCGAATACAAGCACGTCCCGCATGACGTTGAACTGCCCGCTAGCCGCCAACTTCTGCTGGCCCGCCGCAACGTGCCGCCGGCGGTTCTCGACGAAAGCTCGCCCGATCATCTCGGCACCAGTCTCGATCTGGCCGACGCTGTTTCCGACACCGTTGCCACCGGGTCTTCTATTCAGCCCGTGCAAGCCCGGTCCAATCCCGCACTAGCCAATCCTAGCTCGATCGCTTCGGACGTTGTAACCGCGGCACAAGTGCACCGAGAACCCAATCCGCAACCGGGCAGCGTCCCCAGTCCGCCAGCGACGAATTCGCCTCCCGTGACTGCTAGTACGACCGCGAACGCAAAACCGTCCAGCGGAACCGTCATGCTCAACGTAGAAGAAGGTGGAATCGAAGTCCCATCCTTCCTCGGCAAGAACGTCCGCGGCGCCCTGGAAATGGCGCAAGACGCAGGCCTCGATCTAGCCGCAGAAGGCAGCGGCGTAGCCCGCGAACAATCGCCCCAACCCGGCGCGCACGTAGCCGCAGGAGCGCGCGTGATAGTCCGATTTGGCCGATAATTGGTCGAACCATGGACGATGAAACTCGCGACGAAATTGCAGAGAGTCTTGAGACTTTGGCGGCACAATCAGCTTGGAGCGCTGCTGTTTGGCAGCGTTGTTTTGACCTAGCCGAAGCCAACGCGGACGATGAGCTGATAGCGTACTTCTATGACGACCTTATTCATTACACGGGAAGGTCGCTTTTCACGCGCGAGCCGCGACCGCAGGATATACAGAGTTACTCGCAGGAGCTCCGAGACATGGCACGGGCGGTCCGGTCGCGGATGACATTAAGCGACTTCAAGAGACTCTATCCTTGGTGAAGCTGCCCAGCCTACGGATGCAAGCCTGAAGGCTCACTTCTCAGGCCTTCCTCCTCCCGAAGCTTGCCTCAGGTCCCTCAGGTCGCTGGCGCGGCCGAGAGCCCGTTTGTTCGCCACGAGATCGTCGAAGGAAATGAAATGCACCGGGACACCAAAAAACGTACTCGCGACCTTTTTTCCCCAGGCCTCAGCAAACCTGACGCCAGTGATTTCCGTCAGGATATCAATGCGCACGGGAGCGATTCCTATCTGATAAACGACTTGGTTTTCGGCGAACGTCTCAGGCGTGATGCCATCCTGGGCCAGTGGCGCGCCGAAACGGGTGAGCGCCTCGACTACCTTTTGGGAGTTCTGCGCTGAATTGTCCACCCAAACGTCGAGGTCTTTCGTGTAGCGCGGTTCTCCATACTTCATAACCGCGAAGCCACCGACGATCAAGTATTCAACCTGAAATTCGTTGAAGAGTTGTAGCAGTTCTTTGTAGTGTGGGTTTTCTGCCATGGCTGATTTCCTCAGCGAGCTCCACCAATTCCCATGCCGCGGAGAAAATGGCTTCATCTCCCTGTTCCTGCCAGAACTCAACGTCGAACGAACGGTCTGGAAATCCCTGCTCGACCAGCCGCGTTTTCCACGACGAATTTTGAGGAACGCTCATATCCTCTCCTCGAGTTGGCGGTAAGCATTGTCAGCATATCAGGCTAAACGGCAGGCTGCCGACCACGACGGCTTCCCTCCAAGAGGTTCACTTCTGCAATCTGACTTCTGACTTCTGCAATCGTCTTTCACCTCTGCCCTATAATCATCGCAATGACCTTCCAACAGATCCTCGACGGCGCCGAGTTCCTCTCCCAGAGCGGAAACCCGCCCGTCACCGGCGTCGACTACGACTCCCGCCGTGTCCGCCCCGGCACGGTCTTCGTTGCCATGAAGGGAGAAACTAGCGACGGCAATCGCTTCATCGATCAAGCCATTGCCAACGGAGCGGTCGCCATCGTCACCGACTCGACTACAGAAACGCCCCGTCCCGGAGTTGCCTGGGCCCAAGTCCCGCACGGACGCCGCGCCCTCGCTCGCCTGAGTGCAAATTTCTACAAACGCCCCGCCGAACGCATCGCGAACACCGGCATCACCGGCACCAACGGAAAAAGCACGACGGCCTTCATCATTGAATCCATTCTCCAAGCCGCCGGACGCAAGACCGCGCTAGTCGGCACCATCGAATATCACGTAGCCGGAAAAATCCTGCCAGCGCCTCACACCACGCCCGAATCTCTAGAACTCAACCAACTCCTAGCCGAAGGCCTGGCGCAAGGCGTCACCGAATCCGTGATGGAAGTTTCCTCCCACGCTCTCGATCAGCAGCGCGTTTTCGGAATCCCCTTCGACGTAGCGGTATTCACCAATCTCACCCGCGACCACCTCGACTACCACGGCACCATGGACGAGTACTTCCAAGCCAAGCAAGTTTTGTTCGAAGGCTGTGGCACCGAGCCACCCCGCGCCGCCGTCCTGAACACCGACGACGAATACGGCCGCCAGTTGCTGAATCTCGCAAAGAAGAAGAGTTCGCTTGTGCTTTCCTACGGCCTCACCACCGGCGACTTCCATGCCGAGTCCATCGAGATGACGTCCCGCGGTACTCGCTTCCAAATGGCCAGCCCAGCAGGCAAACTCGCCATCTGGTCTCCGATGATCGGCACCGTAAACGTCTACAACGCGCTAGCCGCCGCCGCCGCCGGTTATGCCCGCTTGTGTGGGGCGGGCATTCCTGCCCGCCAACCGGAAGCGATCATAGAGGGCATCGCGAATCTAACCCACGTCCCCGGCCGCTTCCAGCGAGTCGATTGCGGCCAGCCCTTCACCGTAGTCGTGGACTACGCTCACACCGACGACGCCCTCCGTAACCTCACCGCAATCGCCCGCAACTTCATTAGCGGAGCAGCGAACACCAGTGTGGGGACGGGCGCC
>Ga0302322_100000644_pt1 | contig 27113 bp, 18 predicted proteins | sample Fen_T0_2_FD_203757 | JGI IMG/M metagenome (GOLD analysis project Ga0302322, IMG submission 203757) | Peat permafrost microbial communities from Stordalen Mire near Abisko, Sweden - Fen_T0_2 | ecosystem: Environmental > Terrestrial > Soil > Wetlands > Permafrost | place: Sweden: Abisko...
CACTACACCCGCGCATCCACCAAACAGACGACGCTCAAGGAGTTGGTTCCGGTAACCGGCCCGATCTCCGTCGGCGACGAACTCGTTGTCCGCATCGAACTGCGTGCGGATCGCGACATGGAATACGTTCATCTAGAGGATCAGCGCGGCAGCGGCACAGAGCCGATGAATGTCCTGAGTCGGTACCGTTATCAGGACGGCCTCGCGTACTACGAGCGCACGCGCGACACCGCGTCGCACTTCTTCATCGAGTACCTGCCAAAGGGACCCTACGTCTTCGAATACTCGACCCGCGCGCAGCTGAAAGGCGCGTACCAGACCGGCATCGCCGAAATCCGGTGCATGTACGCGCCAGCGTTCGCCAGCCACTCGGAGAGCTTACCGCTGGAGGTGAAGTGAGCGCTGTTGCTCCTCAATAATCTCCTGCGAGCGACCGAAATCAACCGGTACCCTTCCCCTCCTGGACGAAACAACCTCTGTAGCCACCGGAATACTTCCACACCTATGGTTCGGGTGCCGGTGTTGGCGCGTGGGTTGAAATCTATCATTGAATCCTTGCGCTGAGGAGTAAGCGTGTGACGCTCTTTCATCTTCCCTTATGGCGTTCAATACCCCAGCGAGATGGAATTTCTTTCTTCTCGGCCTCGCCATAGTTTTTTGCGGCGGTTGCATTTCGATCCGACCGCACACAGCTACGGAAAAGTCGCAGGCATTTCAGCAACCCGAAACAACTGGACTGGGGCAACTCCTGGCCTCTCCTGCACAAGCTCACCCCGGACAGTCGGGTTTCCGTTTATTAGAGTATGGGCGCGAGGCATTGGTGGCGCGGATTGCACTCGCGGATGCGGCCGAGCGCACAATCGACGCACAATACTATATCTGCGACCCCGATGCGGCTGGCTCGTTTTTCTTTCAACGCCTCATCGCGGCCGCCGACCGCGGCGTGCGCGTTCGGTTGCTGCTCGATGACAATAATCTGAGCGACGACCGCGAGATGGCCACGCTCTGCGCGCATCCGAACATCGAGGTGCGCGTGTTCAATCCTTTCATGTTTCGCGCACGCTGGGCCCGACTGCCGCAGTACGCGATTGACTTCAACCGCATGGTTCGGCGCATGCACAACAAGATCTTCATTGCTGACAACGCGGTCTCAATCATCGGTGGCCGAAACATTGGAAACACCTATTTTAGTCTTGATTCGGAGAGCAATTTCCGGGACTTCGATCTGCTGGTGGCCGGTCCCCTCACCCACGACGCCTCGACGGCATTCGACGAATACTGGAACAGCCAATGGTCGGTACCGGCCACCCGGCTGGTCAGTAAAATCCCCAAGCGGGCCGATCTCGAAAAACTGAAACTTCAGATCGCCACCCGCATTCTTAGCATCGACGGCTTGGTTCAGGAAAATGAAGAGCGTCGCCGCGGGTATCTGCGCGAACTCACCACCCAGGGCGCACTCGTGTGGGCCGAGGGCGAAATCATCAGCGAGCCGCCGCGCAAAATTCAACACGCCAGCCGTGAGACGACGCAGGTCTCCTACCGCCTTGAGCAGGAGTACCAACGCACCAAGAAAGAGCTGCTCGTCGAAATGGCCTACATCGTCCCGACCGAGGATTTCCAACGCCAGCTGAACGACCTTCACCGCCGCGGCGTAACGGTCAAAATCATGACCAGCGCGCTAGAGGCAACCGATGTGTCATTGGTTTATTCAGCCTATAAAAGATATCGGGAAAACCTGCTTGAAGCTGGCGTCGAGCTCTACGAATACAAGGCCCATGCCGGTCTGACCCGCAGCGAACGCAAATGGTACAAACCTCGTTCCACGCTTTCCTCGCTCCACACCAAGGCCATCGTTTTTGACCGCGAGCGCGTCTATATCGGCAGCGCCAATCTCGACCCCCGTTCGGTGAAATTGAACACCGAAATCGCCGTCCTGGTTCATAGTCGGAGACTGGCGCAGCAGATGGCGGACTACCTCGCCGAGGACTTTTCTGCGGCACGCAGCTGGCACGTGAAGCTTCATTTCACCTGGGAATACCAACCGGCGCGCGGCGACTGGAGAGAGAGGAAATACCTAACCTGGGTCGGCGAGCATCAAGGAAAACCGACCACGCTCTATATCGAGCACGCCGCCGGCCTTTGGCAACGCACCAAAGCCTTTCTCTACTCGCTGCTCCCGGGAATCGAACCGCAACTCTAGCAAATTGCGGCAGCGATGTTAGCGAACCAGTGTTCAGGTTTGCAGTGAGGCGAGACGGTAAAAATAGCCCTTCTTAGCCATCAACTCATCGTGCGTGCCGATTTCCACAATCCGTCCGCCATGGAGGACCACGATGCGATGGGCGTGGCGAATGGTTGAAAAGCGATGCGCCACAATCAGCGTCGTGCGGCCAGTGGTGAGTCGAACAAGCGCGTCCTGCACGAGGCGTTCCGACTCGGTGTCGAGCGCGGACGTCGCCTCGTCGAGCAAGATAAGACGCGGGTTGCGCAATAAAGCGCGGGCGATGGCGAGACGTTGGCGTTGTCCGCCGGAGAGACGCGCGCCGCTGTCGCCGAGCGGCGTGTTGAGTTTTTGCGGCAGCTCTTTGGCGAACGACGATAGATTCGCCTGCTCAAGGATGGTCCAGAGCGCATCGTCGCCGATCCCAGGAAGTCCGTAGGTTAGGTTGTCGCGCAGTGTGCCGGCAAAAAGAATCGTCGCCTGCGGCACGACGCCAATCTGTTGGCGATAAGTGCGTAGGTCGAGATCGCGCAGGTCGTGGCCGTCGAGCAGCACGCGGCCGGAAGCGGGTTTTCGGAAGCCGATGGCAAGATTGACGAGCGTCGATTTGCCCGCGCCAGATTCGCCGACGAACGCCACGGTTTCACCCGGCGCGATGACCAGCGACACATCACGCAACGCCACTTCGCGGCCTTGTGCGTAGGTGTAGGTTACGTTGTCGAACGTGATTTCGCCGCGCAGCGGTGAAGGCGCCGCGGGTTTTCCGTCGTAGTTTTCCACTTGAGGCGCTTCGAGGACCTCGCCGATGGAACGAATCGCATCGGTGCCTTGGGCCAGTGCCGGAAAGACACTCAAGACCTGCTGAACAGAACCAACCAGCATACCGAAATAGGTGTGATACATGACGGCATCGCCAACGGTGATCCGGTGCTTGATCACAAGCCACGAGGAAAACACCAGGCAGGCGAGCTGGAACAAGTTAAACGTGACCCACGAGATCGACGCGAAGAGCTCCGTCAACGTATCGACCTCCAGCCCTCGTTTGCGCAACCGGTGAAACGAGGTGCGCACGCCGCGTGCCTCGAACTCTTCTAACCCGTGCGCCCGCGTGACCGGGAGCATCTGGAGCATGTCGCCCACCCGCGCGTTCATCTGCTCAGTTTCTTCGCGCAGCGCCTGATAGTGTTTGCGGAAACGCCGGTCGAACAGTTTGAGCAAGGCCACACCAACCGGTACCGTCACGAGAAAGTACAACGCGAGCAGCGGTTGTTTAAACGACGCGATGACGGTCACGTAAATGATGATGAGCAGGCCGTTGAGGCCGTTGTGCAACAGGTGGCGGCAAAGCCCGTCGATCGCTTCGACATCGCGCAGGATCTTCGTCTGGAGCATCGCGCTCTGCTTCGTGTCGTAGAACGTGATCGCGAGCTGCTGGAGCCGTTCGACGAGTGCGCTGCGCAGAATAAACTGCATGTGCCGCAGCAACCGGCTCATCACCCGCACGAAGAACGTATGCAGCACGGGATTCTGCGCGAGTAGCAGCAGGTAGACGGCGGCGACGATCAACACCCGGTGCATCGAACCGTCCTGCAACGGCGTGAGCGCGTCGACGATCATACCGACGGCCAGCGGAAACAGCGAGGCCGGCGCTTGCTTCACCACGAAGAGCGCCACCGCGACCGCGATCGAACGTCGCTCCTCGGAAAAGAGCGACCAAAGCGTGCGGCCTGGGTGCTTGGAATCAAAACGCCCGTCGAGCAGAGCGTCCCAAGGCGGTTGGCGATTGGCGGTTTGTTGGGCGGACTTCATGGGACAGGCAACATAGTGCCGGCCGGGCGCGGCGCGATATTTCGTTGGCTCCCACGTTAAGTTTGCGACCTTGCTGCCGCCGACGCGTTTGCTCATGGTCGCCCCTTTTGCATGCATTGGATCACCGCCAGCCTGATCGCCGCCTTCTTCCTCGGATGCTACGAGTTGTTCACCAAACTCGCGGTGCGCGACAACGCCGTGCTGCCTGTCCTGTTCTTTAGCACCGTGTGCAACGCGGCGATTTGGACGGCGTTGATGGGGCTCGATGCCGCGCGCCCCGGTCTGCTCCCAACAGGATTTACCGTCACGCCGCTGACTGCACTGCAACACGGGCAACTCGCGCTCAAGTCCGTCATCGTCGCGGCGTCATGGGTTTGTACTTACTTCGCGGTTAAACAACTGCCGATGTCACTGGCGTCTCCGATTCGCGCGACCGGGCCGATCTGGGTTTTTTTTGGTGCGCTCCTGATTCTCGCAGAACGACCGACGTGGCTGGAAATGGCGGGTGTGGCGACGACGATCGCGTCGTTTGTCGGCCTATCGCTGGCAGGACGGCATGAAGGCATTCACTTTCATCGCAACAAATGGGTTCTGCTCCTCATCGGCGGCACGATGCTCGGCGGCGTGAGCGCACTCTACGACCGATTCCTGCTCAGTCGGGCGGGATTTTCGGCGGCGACGGTGCAAGCGTGGTTCTCAGTTTACCTCGCGGTTGTGTTCCTACCGATTGTCATCGGCTGGAAATTACGCTGGTGGCCGCGCAACGTTTTTCACTGGCGCTGGAGCATCATCTTGCTCGCGCTCGCGCTCCTCGTTTCGGACTACATCTATTTCAGCGCGTTGCGAAATCCGGCAGCGTTGATCTCGCTCGTTTCGAGCCTCCGGCGGGCAAGCGTACTCGTGGCATTCACCGGCGGACTGGTGTTTCTTCACGAGAAAAACGGTCTGCAAAAACTCCCCGCCGTGCTCGGCGTGCTGGCCGGCATTGTCATGACGGTGATGGGTTGAGCGTTAGAAATATTTCGGATTTTTTTAGGTGGATGCTCAAGTTTCGGCAAACCGGTGTCGATAAATGAGGTGTTAGGTAACACGTCTCTCCGCTCCGCCGGAATCCGACGAAGAAAACCATCTATCGATGGTCTCGGGCTCGACCCGAAACGAAAACACCACCGCCCGCTTGTCGGGCGGTGGTTCGTTTTTTATCCCGATGGATTCGCCGACAAAACATCCGTGTGCCAGAAACGGTTAGCCTGGGCAGCGTTCTGACCGACGGATTTTTCGGCCTGAATTAAAACGAGACGCGATGGGTTGTATCCGGAATAAAAATACGTTAAATTTCGTAAGGATCTTACCTTATTTTTTACTCCGTATCTCACTGAAACGTCCGCCGGTGCCGATAGGTAAATAGGCGTATGAAATTGGAAACCCACATCCCCTTCCATCCTCGGATCCCGGCCTGCGGCCACCGGGCGATGCGGTGGCTGGCCGGCCTGCTGACGGTGGGTGTGGTTTTGCTGAGCGCGCAGCTCAGTGACCTTACTCCGCAGGACCGTTACGCACGCGTCACGACCAATGCCGACGGGGTTTTCCTCGAGGAACTTCAGGCTCGGGCACTTCTATTTTTTCTCGAACACTCGGACGCGCAGACCGGATTAACCCGCGACCGGGCTCCAGCCAACGGCTCGCCCAGCCAGTCGCCCGCGAGCATCGCAGCCACCGGTTTCGCCCTGACCGCGTGGTGCATCGGCGACTACCGCGGCTGGATTTCACACGAGGAAGCGCTCAGGCGTACACTCAAAGCCCTGCGGTTCATCAACGAGCAAGTCGAGCACGAGCACGGTTGGATTTATCATTACATCAACGTCCAGACCGGGCGGCGGATGTGGTGCAGTGAAGCCTCGACGATCGACACTGCGCTCTTCCTTAAAGGCGCACTAATGGCGCGCGAATATCTGAACGACCCTGAAGTTTCCCGGCTGGTCAACGCGCTCTACTCACGGATCGACTGGACTTGGGCGCTTAACGGTGGTTCGACTCTTTCGCACGGCTGGCGGCCGGAAACCGGCTTCCTCAAGAATCGCTGGGACAGTTACAGCGAAATGCTCGGCATGTATCTGCTCGGCATCGGGGCGCCTTCAAATCCACTCCCAGCACAGACTTGGGATGCCTGGCGGCGCACGCCGGTCGTCACCTATGGCACGCGTACTTTTATCCAGTGTGCGCCGTTGTTCACCCATCAGTTTTCCCACGCGTGGTTCGACTTCCGCGGACGGCGCGACGCCCATGCCGACTACTGGAGAAACTCCGTCGACGCCACCATGGCGCAGCGCGAATGGTGCTCAGACCATGCCGCAACCTTCTCCCATTGGTCACGCAATATCTGGGGCGTGACAGCCTCCGACAGCGCCAAAGGCTACGTGGCTTGGGGTGGTCCGCAAGGTTCGCCAACCAAGATCGACGGAACGGTCGTCCCCTGCGCGCCGGGCGGTTCATTGCCTTTCGCTCCGCGCGAGTGCCTGAACGCGCTGCAGGAAATGCGCAAGGTCGGCGGCCCCGCTGTCTGGCAGCGATACGGTTTTGTGGATGCGTTTAACCCAACGACTGGTTGGGTCGCATCCGACGTGATCGCAATCGACGTCGGCATCACGCTTCTCATGTCAGAGAACATGCACAGCGGTTTTGTCTGGAAGTACTTCATGCGCGCTCCGGAGGTCAGCCGCGGCATGACGCTGGCTGGTTTCCACGATGACCTGCCGGCGTACCCGTCGAGCACTCAGGTGGCCTCATCAGGGTTTTGAGCGAGCCCGAATTGCTTCGGCGAGCAGTGTTTCGACCTACTCTTGTGATTAAATGATCACACGCAGTGCGACCCGCGGTCCCAAGCGTTGCGGCGATCCACGTGAGCAACAGCCATAAGTAACAGTGCTGTTACCAAACTCCACTTTCGGAAATTGTCGATCTGGGCACATTGCCCCCGATCACAACCTTCAACAGGAGAAACTACCGTGAAAATGCATCAAATGGGAGAACGTCTATTCGCGCAGATTCTAGGAATTCTGGCGCTCTGCCTTGGACCACATGACCTGCTGGCTCAAAATACGTTTGTGGAGACTGACCTGGTTTCGGATATTAACGGTCGCGCAAAGTTCACCGATCCTAATCTGGTGAACCCATGGGGCATCGCCTTCAGCGCAACCAGCCCGTTCTGGATTGCCGACAACGGCAATGGCCTCAGCACACTCTACAACACCAGTGGCACACCACAGGCACTGGTAGTGAGTATTCCACTACCGACTGGAGAACCAGCGGCGCCCACCGGTCAGGTGTTTAACGGCGGCGCGGCCTTCAACGCAGATCGCTTCATTTTCGCGACCGAGAATGGCACGATCAACGGCTGGCGCGGCACTCTCGGCACGACGGCCGAGACGCTTTTCAACCGCTCGACGGCTAACTCGGTCTATAAGGGCCTCGCGATCTCCAACGTCGGAACCAGCACCTATCTCTACGCCGCGGATTTCCACAACAATCACATCGACATCTTCCCGAGCGCGGCTGCGCCCACCCTCTCCGGCAGCTTTGTTGATCCGACGCTTCCGTCCGGCTATGCTCCGTTCAACATCCAAAACCTCGGCGGCCAGCTCTACGTCACCTACGCCAAGCAGGATGCGCAAGCCCACGACGAAATTGCTGGGGCCGGCAACGGTTACGTGAGCGTCTTCGACCTCAACGGCAATTTTGTCCGTCGCCTCGCCTCCGGCGGGGCCTTGGATGCGCCCTGGGGCGTAGCCATCGCGCCCGCAGGGTTCGGCGCTTTTGGCGGTGATCTCTTGATTGGCAACTTCGGTGATGGGACGATCAATGCCTACAATCTGGCTACAGGCGCATGGATCGATACTCTGCGCGGCTTCGGCGGCGCGCCGCTGGAAATCGACGGACTGTGGGGTCTCGCCTTCGGGAACGGCGGCAGCGGCGGTAGGACCGATACCCTCTACTTCACCGCCGGTATCGACGACGAAGCCCACGGGTTGTTCGGTAGCATTGCGCCCGTACCAGAGCCATCGACCGTTTTTGCCGGTTTTGCTTTGATCGGCCTTTGCGTAAACGCGATCTGGAAACGTTCGCGCCGGATTGGCCTCGCAGCGTAAATCTTGCCGGTCCACCAGGCAATACCTCGCTCCGAGTGACCGCCCTCAACCCTGTGCTTGATCAGACTCGATCAAACACAGGTCTTAGAGCGGTCTTTCGGTTTCAGGAGCGCCTCAGATCCACCATCAAGCACTAGAAAAAGAAATGTGTGCGGACACCGAGCACGAGCGCAGCGTCCCTTGTGCTGGAGCCACCGGGATGACTGATCCACTGGACATTGGGAATGACTTCCCAGTGGCGACTCGCGAGTAACTTGTAACTTCCTTCAACGACGACCTCGCGAGCCGAGCTCACGATGGCGCCGGAGGCCTGTTCGCCCTTCCGGCGGTCGCTGCTCACGTGAGCCCATGCCGCAGCAAGACCAATCATGTCACCATCGCGTCCGGGGAAAAGTCCCGTGTAGGTCACGCCGAGATTGGCGGTCTGCGAATATGCACTACGATCAGCTGGACTGAAGCCCGTGCGGGCGAAAACGGTCAACCCTTGTGGCGCGCTCGTAACAGGGCTGGGTTCACGCCAAACCATCTGCTCGGCGACAAGATAAAAGCCCTGATTACCCCGATGGATTTTCGACGGTTGAGCTTGATCATTGAAGTCACCGGTATTCTTCCAAATCCCGATCTTCAAAGCACCAGGCTGGGTGAGCCCCGCCGTGCCCAAGTTGGTGTCGAGCACAACCTCCGCAATACCGAAAACCCCGTGGCGCGGCGAAGCACCGCTAGTGGGTGCGTCTGGGGTTTCGCCATCGTACAAGCCAGCTTGAGTATGGAGTTTCTCACTGTGATCGAAATGCGCAAAGACTCCGATGGCACGGCGGTCAAAGTCAGGGCCGTTGCCACCAACGTTCGCACCGATGAAGGCAGGCCAACCAAAACGCCCATTTAGAAAAACGGCGCCACTTTGGGTCGTGGCAAAATCGCCGTCAGCCTGAAGCCGGCCAGCGCGCCAACCGAGCTGGCTGCTAATTTTTCCACCAAGCCACAGTTCATGAACCAATAAATAGTGATAAGGCGGGATATTGCTAGTTCCCTGCAGATCACTGTGACGACCGCCGCTCATATCAGATCCGTGGGGCGTGCGCAGATTGATCCGGAAAGTAGTGCCCTCTGGGGCGCCAAACGCTTCGGCAAGATCGCTCTGCGCTACGACTTCGAGCCGTCCGCGGTAAATTGAGTCGTGCCCAAGGCCGCCCGAAACGACATTCATCGTCTCACCGGTGTAGCCGAGTTCGACCGTAAACGGCGAAACGGCGACAGGAGTCGGAAGCGAAGTTAGATCTTGCGACAAGGTCGGTGAATTGACCGGTGTCTTGGTCGGTGCGGCTGAAATGACTAACGATGTCACGAGGCAACAACAGGCCGCAGACATTTTACGGAAGGTTTTGAAAGAGGAAGAAGGATTCATGGGAGGAGTGAGTTGGCGAAAGCGGTTTAGGTAAAATGCTCGGACCAAGAGGGCGCAGCAGGGCTCTGCTCGTCGCCTCATGCGGAGGCGAAACGGCGAACTCCCGATCAAAATCCCGCGCTATCGAGAAAGCGCGGGATTCTGATTACCGGATTTTTGGACGACGCACCGCCTGCGGGGCTGATGGCGTACAACCGCCCCACAGGACAATCGTTCGTTTAGCTGTTCTTAAAGAAATCTCCGCTCGAGCCCGTCGAAACAGATTCATCGTGATTGGCGGAGACTCGCGGCGACGGCCTGGTCGAAATAAGTGCAGGACCCTTTTTATTGGTTTTGGTAGAAGAACCGAAGGTCCTCATTTTGGCGGTAGCCACCTGGTCATCCTGAGACTGCACGACATCTTTCGCTTTACCTCCGACGAGCTGCTGGAGGCTTGCTACGGCGTTGGTGAGCACACCGGCCTGGGCATTGAGATCCTGTGATGCGGCGGCCGACTCCTCTGCGCCAGCGGCATTCGCCTGGGTGACTTTGTCCATCTGAGAGACGGCGACGGTGACCTGGCCGATCCCCTGACTCTGCTCGGAGGACGCGTTGGCGATCTCCGCCACGAGGGTGTCGAGCTGGAGGATCTGCTGTTGAATGGTCTCGAAGCTTTTTGCGACCTCCGTGCTGATCTGCGCGCCCTGCTGGCTCTTGGCCACGGAGTCTTCAATTTTCACCGCAGTCTCCTTGGCCGCGGCGGCGCAGCGTTGGGCAAGTGCACGTACTTCATCGGCGACCACGGCAAAACCTGCGCCAGCAGTACCGGCACGAGCGGCTTCAACCGCGGCGTTTAGGGCTAGGATATTGGTTTGGAACGCGATTTCGTCGATGGTCTTGAGGATTTTTGAGATGTCAGCGCTCGCCGTCTTAATAGCTTCCATTGCGGATTGCATCGCCTTGACCTGCTGCGCACCGCTGTCGGCAGAGGTACGAGTTTGGCTCGCAGCTTGTTTAGCCTGCTGAGCGCTTTCGGCGTTGCGCTTCGTCATGCTGGAGAGTTCTTCGAGCGAGGAGGATGTTTCCTCCAATGAAGCAGCCTGTTCGCTCGAACCATCGGCCAGAGTCTGGCTGGTCGAGGTGATCTGGGCGGAGGACGCGCTTAGCGAAGCAGCCGACGCGTCGAGGTTCGAAGTCATCTGGGTGAGCAGGCGGTTGACACCGGTCGTGACCCAGCCGACGAGCCCGGCGCCGATCAAGACGGCAGCGGTAAGACCGAAGACGACCCAGCCCTTGGCCGCGGCGACGGCTTTCTGAAAGTCTTCGCCTCGAATCGCCAAAAGTGAGAGTTCGGCATCTTTCATTTCTTTGATCTGAGCACGCATCGAGTCCATCAGGATCTTGCCTTTGCCTTGGTTGAAACTGGCCTCAAACGCAGCACCGGTCATCGCACCTGAGTCGGATTGTGCACGTTCCGTCTTCGTGGCGTTCACATCCGTGGTGACCCACCGGATCTCCATTTCGGACAGGCGCTTTAGGCGCTCGACTTGGGTCGGGTTATCACTGACGAGCTCACCCGTTTCTTTCAGCACTTCATCGAAGGCTTTCTTGCCCGCCTCGTATGGCTCCAGAAACTTCGAGTCGCCGCCGACCGCGTAGCCGCGAAGACCTGTCTCCATATTCACAAGGGAAAGGAGCGTCCGATCCAAATTGGCCGTCACTTTATTGGTGTGGGAGACCCATTGTTCGGTCTGGATAAACAGCGATATTTTGCTGAAAAGCTGCCAGCCTGCGGCGGCAATAATGACGTAGGAGACCAATACAGCGAGGTAGGTCTTGGTTGAGATCGTGAGGTTCTTCATGATTAAAATAATTTATCGGACTGCCTGTGGAAAACTTAGGTTATTTCTTGGATAGCAAGGGAGGCGGCTAAGCGGCGGTGCGGGCGAGCGTCTGCATGGTTTCAGGGGCGACAACACGGTTGATATCGAGGAGGGTTTTCACCTCGCCCTTGGCCTTAACCATACCAAGCAGATAGGCGGTATCGACGGCCGTGCCGAATTCCGGCGTCGGCTCGATCATGTCGCCAACGACGTTGAGCACCTCTTCCACCGAATCGACGATGAGGCCCATCTGCACCGGTTTGAGTTGGGTTAGATCGACTTGCACGACGACGATGCAGGTGCGCTCCGAAAACTCGGCCTTGAGACCGAACTTAACGCGCAGGTCGATGACCGGAATCACCCGACCGCGCAGATTGATCACACCTTTGACGAACTCCGGCATCTGCGGAACGGGCGTGATCTTCTGCATGCGTATGATCTCGCGGACTTTCAGCACAGCCAAGCCATAGGCTTCGTTATCGAGAACGACCGTCAGATATTTGCCTGCGATGGTCGCGGTGCTAGGGGAATCCACTTCAAAGGAAGGAGTGTTTAGTGACATCCCGAAAGTATCTCAAAAATCGCCGCGCTGGATGTCACAGAGCTGTCACAACGGCGAAAAAGTCGGTTCAACCAGTCCGCACGGCAATTCAAAGAACCACCCTCGGCACCCGCGCCGGCTTCTTGCACAGAAGCGGCATGACACCAATGGTTCGCCACTTTTTCGTTTTGTGTTTCGTCGCCTCCGGACTTCTCGGCGCAGAGCCAGAACAGTCCGCTGCCACCTCGGCCGAGACCGAGCCGGTTGAAAAACTGTCCGAATTCATCGTTTTGGCCGGGCGGATGCCCTTGGGCAATTCGCCCGGAGCGATGCTGAACTCCATCGAAGTCGTGAGCACGCCGGGCGCGACCGCCGACATCAATCGTTCGTTGCAAACCTTCCCTGGCGTGCAGCTGGTCGACGAAGGCAATGCACTCTTCGTGCGCGGTGGCGACAGTCCTGAGACGATCACGCTGATCAATGACATCCGCTATGCGGCGGCCACGCGATTAAGCGCACCGGTTGGTTCGTTCTCCGGTTCGCTCGATCCCTTTCAGGCGAAGACCATCACGTTTCTCAACGGCGGGTTTGGCGCCGAATATGGCAATGTTCTCTCGGGCGTTGTCGATGTGATCACTCGCGGCGCGCCGGCTTCGGCTAACGCGACGATCAATCTCGGCCTCGGCGCCGTCGGCGCGACGGGAAATCTGCCGACGGGACGTAACGCGGGTCTGCGCGCCACCGCCGTCCTTAACGACACAGCGCCGATCATCGGCCTCAACGGTTCGTCGCGCGACTACATTGAAAAGCCCCATGGGCACGATCTCAATGCCACCGCCGCCTGGAACTACAGTACCGACGGAGAGCTCAAGGCCTTCGCGATCGACCAGACCAACCAGCTCGGGCTCACGGTGAATCAACCGGGCTTTCGTGGCATTTATCGCTCCAAGCTCCACAACCAGCTCGCCACCTTTGGCTGGCATGAACAGTTCGGCTCCTGGACAGCCGCGGTCAACGCTGGCGGCGGCTCTCTAGCGCGGGAAGAAACGATTCCGCTCGGTGACGTCAAGACGCTCACCGATCAGCAGCAGTTCAACGCGAAGCTAAACTACGACCCGAGCGAGCGCTTGCGGCTTAGCGGCGGTGTCGATTTAACGCACGAAACGTACGGGCTGACGAAGACAATCACGATTGACGCTCTGGACCACAGCTACCACCGCGATCTCGCTGAAACACGTACCGGCGCCTCTTTCGAGGTCGACACGGTATTGATGCGCCACGTACGGGCTGTAGTCGGTGGCCGAACTGATTACTCACGCCTAACCGAGGATCGCAGTTATGATCCGCGCCTGTCTGTCGCGTGGGAACCTGTTCGCGATTTGAGCCTTTCCGCGGCCAGCGGCACGGCGCATCAAGTGCCCGACGCCTTCTATTTCGTAGCCGATGACGGCAAGCAGCTGGTTCGGCCAGCCATGCGAAGTCAGGACATTATCCTCGCGGTAGAGTCCAGGGCCAATTCACGTCTGCTTCGAATCGAAGCTTACGAGAAACACTACGGCGCACTGGCGCAGCTCGACCGCGACTACCGGCCAGCGCCCAGCGGCACGGGTCGCGCACGGGGTGTGGACGTATTTTATAAGACTCCGTTACCCGCTTTGTTCGCAGGCCGCCTCACGTACAGTTTTGTGGATACAGAACGCACCGATCCCAACACCGGAGGCCTGGTCGCTGCGCCGTGGGACATCTCCCACACGCTCACACTTATCCTCGAGCGTCAGATCTACAAATGGAACATGTCACTCGGTTGGCGCTACGGAACGGGTCGACCTTTCACCCCGGTCACCGGCGGCCAGCCGCTTGCAGATGGCAGCTGGGCCCCAATTTACGGCGAACCTGCTTCGGAGCGACTGCCTTCGCTGCAACGGCTCGACTGGTTGGCGCACCGCACATGGCTGTTCAAACACGGGCGCGGCCTGACCGCGTATGTATCCATAAACAACGTACTCAATCGCGAGAACGTCTATTCCTACGCTTACTCCGACGACTACTCCAAGCGTCAGGTCGTCCGCAGCCTGTTCGGCCGCGTGCTGTATTTCGGCGCGATCTTTTATTTCGGCTAATTTCCTCCTATGAAAACCATAATCACATCCTGTCTATCCTGGATATTATTCGTGTCGTCAGCGCTGGCGGCTGACAACGCCGTCTTCGTCGAGCGCGAAACCAAAATCGAACACGCCGCACTGAATGGCGGTGCCGAAGTGCTGGCCGGGCAAGTAGCCGGAATCGACCACGATCTCGCGGCCGCTCCGAGCGACCCGGCGTTGCTGTACCTTCGCGCGCTGGCCCACTATGCCGAAGCTTGTGTGGCCCGGGCAGAGAGAAACAACGCCTCCGTAGAAACCCAGATGAACGCCGCGGTAGAAATGCTGGCGCAGATCAAAGACCCGACTTGGGAAGGTGAGGCCCTGGCTTTGCAGGGGTTCATTCTAAACCAGCTGATAGGAGTCAAAGGTTTCGATTCCGCCGAAGAGTTGGGACCGAAGTCTGCTGCGCTGTTAGCCCAGGCCGGAGGGAGAGCCCCTAACAGTCCGCGCGTGCAGTTTTTTCGCGGTGAATCACTCGTGACTACACCGGAAGCTTGGGGCGGCGATGTGGTTTTGGGCATCAAACTACTCGAGCAGGCAGCGCAATCCTTCGACCATCAGCCCAAGACCGCCTTGTTGCATTGGGGTCAGGCCGAAGGACTTGTCTGGCTTGGCATCGCAAGACAGAAAAGCGGCGACGTCGCCGGCGCGCGGACGGCTTGGGAGCGGGCGCTTGCAGCGGAGCCCGAGTATGGTTGGGTTAAATACGTCCTGCTGCCCTCGCTCGACAAATCCACCGCTGCCAATAAAAAATGAAGAACACCTCGACGCGCCTGCTGTGGTTCCTGCGGTACACCCTCGGGTTCCTCCCGTTTTTCGCCGTTGCGACCTCCGCTCTCTACGTTGCGAAAGGAGTCTCGTGGTGGACGGCGGCGGTATGGATGGGCATGTATTTTCTGCCTGGACTGGTCCTCGGCGTTGGTGCGTGGCGGTTCGCGAACTGGTGCGCGAACCTGCGCCACCACTGGGGCCGCTTCTTCGGCCTGCACCTGCTGGGCGGATTCGTCTATTCCGTGGTTTGGCACGTGACTTTCCTCGGACTGTTGTACGTGACTGCGGGGCAGGCGGTCGTGCGGGCAAATCTGAACTCGCAACTTCTCTGGTGGCTGCTGACCGGGCTGATGGTCTACGCTGTTCTGATCGGAATGGCGTCGATCCACCGACTCGTTGAACAGCTACGCGAACGTGAACTCAATGCCGTCAAGTCCGAAAGCCTACGGGTGCGGGCCGAGATGGAGATCCTCCGCGGCCAGCTCGACCCGCACTTTCTTTTCAACACCCTGCATTCTATCACCGCACTGGTTCGGGAAGACCCCAAACGCGCTGAGGAGGCACTGCTGCAGTTCGGCGATCTCCTGCGCCAGGTCATTGACACCAAGCGTGACGGCGCTGACGAAGTCCCACTGAGCGAGGAACTCGCTTTCATTGATCGTTATCTTGCGCTCGAAAAACTCCGGCTCGACGACCGCTTGATCGTGCAACGCGCTTATTCGCCCGCCGCACTGGATTGCTGGCTCCCTGTTTTCACTGTCCAGCCCCTGGTCGAAAACGCGATCCGTCACGCCATCGCTCCGCACCGCGAAGGCGGCACGCTCAAGCTCTTCGCCCAAGTCCGTGACAACAGCCTTGAAATCGTCGTCGAGGACAACGGCCCGGGTGCCGACCCTGTCGCCGTCGCCAAATCCAGTGGCGTAGGCCTCGGAGCCATCCGCCAGCGGTTGAAGCTCCGCCACTGCGGGGCCGCCACGCTAAAAATCGACACCTCGCCCGGACGTGGTTTCTGTGTCACGATCTCTTTGCCCGCCGTGCAAAACGCCATCGTCGACACTGTCATATGAAATTCACCGCCGTCATCGTCGAAGACGAACCACTCGCCAGAAAAACTCTGCACGACTTGACCGCCGGCATCGCCTGGCTGGATGTGATTGGCGAAGCCGCCGACGGGCTTGCCGCAGTCGAACTGATCAACACCCGTAAACCTGATCTCGTTTTTCTCGACATCCACATGCCGGAGCTTTCAGGGCTCGATGTATTGAAACGGCTGTTACACGAACCGGCGGTCGTTTTCACGACGGCCTACGACCAGCACGCCATCGCGGCTTTCGAACTCGCCGCCGTCGACTACCTGCTGAAACCCTTTGGCCGCCAACGCTTCGACCAGGCATTGGAACGAGCCCGCGAAATTCTCGAGCGACGGCAGGAGAAGCCGGCGCTCGGAGATGTGCGCGTGACGTTGGGCACGACGGCATTGGAACGCCTGCTCATCCGCGACGGCGGGCGAATTATGCCGGTCATGGTGCGCGAGATCGAACGTTTGGAAGCCGATGGCGACTACGTCCGCGTGCGCGTTCGAGGGAAAACGCATCTGGTCAACCTGCCACTTGGTAGCTTCGAGCAACGGCTCGATCCTACGCGCTTCGTTCGCGTGCATCGTTCACACTTGGTGAACATGGATTTCGTCGAGGCGATCGAACCCTACGACAACGCCCAACTCCTCGTCCGCATGAAAGACGGCACAAAAATCATCGCCAGCCGCTCCGCCTCCAAACGCCTCAGGGAATTGTCAGTGTAGCCGAAAAAGAGGCCGACTCGGCTGCAGTCTCGGATAGTTAGTTTCAGGAACATCAATAGGCTTTGAAAGTGCCAGCACGTCGTGCATGCTGCGCGTCATCAACCCCGCTTGATTACTCTGTCGTCCAACCTCAAGAATCAGCTGGCTGCGGCGTGTTACACGCTCGGACTGGCACTCGCCGTCTATTTGGCGCTATTGAAACTGTTCGCCCTGCCGTGCATCGGACCGGGCAGCTGCCAGGCTGTTTTATATAGTCGATATGGTTCGGTAGGAATTGTGCCAGTCGGTGTATTTGGCGCTTTGCTCTGGCTCGCGGCAATCATCGTACCCGACAAGGACAAGCGCGACGCACTGCTGCTTCTCCTCGCGGGCGGCACGGCCATTTTCATGGCCATCCAGTTTTTCGTGCTGCGCAGTTTCTGCCCTTATTGCACCCTGCATGCCGTGGTCGCCTGGGGCGCACTCGCCCTGCACCACGAGCGCCCCCGCTTCTGGATGATCCTGCTCGGACTCGCGCTGGCCGGTGGAGGATTTTTTCTCTCACGTCAGCACGTGGCCAACCACGCACAGACTGAGGCTGCGCTTGCACCAAGGCTCTCCATACTCGCCGACGACCCCGCAGCCTTGTCCTGGCTCGGCCCCGTGTGGCCCCGCAGCCCCGCAGTCGTACTCAGTCTGGATTGCGCTGCCTGCCTCGACCTGCTCGATGAACTCACGCGCCAGAGCTACGCCAATCGGACGGCCGGACCCGCTTTGTATTTAAAAACCAACGACGCCAATCGCGCGCTCACGCTCGAGCTCATGGCCGCCGTCCTCTCGCAACGCGAACAACCCCGGCGCGAGGCGTTCCTCGCCGCCATCACCGTGTTGTTGGGAGAAAAGGAAACGGCGCTCGCCAACCCGGCCGCCGCCGCAGCACGTCTCGCCGCGATATTTCCCTCTTCAGCCGGCCATAAGACGGACGCCGAAAGAATCGTCGCCGCACAAGTCAAAACCCTCGACGCAGCAAGACTCGGCGACACCACGCCGCTTCTGATCTCACGCGACGGTCGGGTGCAGGCGTTCTTTAAAACCGGGGAAATGTTCCCTTAACGCGGCTACTTGGTTTTGTCCGTCGGTTCGGCCCGAAGGATAACCGGAATCTCCGCCTCAAGCTTTTCTCCATCGTAAATCCGCAAGAGCTGTGTGAGCGGTCCCGGAGCGACGGGCGTAACAGAGATTTCGAACCGGTATTTGTCGCCCTCACGACCGAGGTCTTTGGCCTGGCCTTGCATCAGTTCTAAACGCGGCGTGTCAGAACCACTCCAGCCTAAAAGTGAAACCTCGCGCACGGTGGGTTGTCCGACCTTGACCGTCGGAAGCACAACCGGATTTGGCACCACGCGCAGCGTAGAAAGGACCGGCACAAAGACATTGAAAGCGAGACTGGGCTCAACTGGGTCGGACGTGGGCACAACGACTTTGACCGTGAAGTTGCCCGCGGGGGTATCGGCGCGCTTGGTGAGTTTGATACGAAACAGTTTTCCATCGGTGCTTTCAGCGGTGGCCTCCAACCAGACCGGAGCGCAGACGATTTTCCCCAGCTCCGCTTTTTCTCCTCCGGTATATTGCAGGGTGATAGCCAACTGCGCCTCACGACCTTTTTGGCTGGGCGGCAGTATGATTGTCGCGGGTTCCAGTAGCCAGGATTTGAAGAGCGAAACGGTCAGCTCGACTGGGATCGTGAGCTCGCCCGCCGAGGTCTGCACGCGGACGTTGCGATGAAGCACGCCTTGGTAGGCCCGGGTTTCCACGGAGATCTTGAGCAACGTCGTCTCGCCAGGAGAGAGCGTGTTTTTTTCCGGTGTACCCACGGTGCAACTACAGTCGGCAAGAACACCGGTGATTTCTACAGCGGTGGAACCAGAGTTGGTCAATTTTACCTCTGAAACCGCCACTTGTTCCTGCTGATAGCGTCCGAGAGCCAGCGACGACGGATCAGCCTTAAGCTGCGCCCGCAAGTCGGCTCCGACAACCGCGAGCAAGAGGGAAAACAAAACCAATTTCATGAAGTTAGGCACGCAGGGAACATTGGCAGGCTCTCCACCTGGCGGCAAGTCACGAGCGATGAACACACGCCGGCTCAGGCTTTTTCTTCGAGTACCGACCGGATGGTGCGGGCAAGATCGGTCAACTTGTAGGGCTTGGGCACCATGCCGCGAAAACCGTTCGCACGGTAGTTCGAAAGCACCGGATCGCTCGAATAGCCACTGGAAACAATGGCGCGAACGCGTGGGTCGATCTTGAGCAGTTCATCCATCGCCTCGCTACCACCCATGCCACCGGGCACCGTGAGGTCCATGATAACGAGTTTAAAGGGATCACCATTTTTGATGGCGTCAGAATAAACCGCCACCGCCGTCATTCCATCGGCTACTGTCACCACGGTGAAGCCCAGCCGTTCAAGCAGGACGCTCGCCACACTACGGATCGTCTCCTCGTCATCCATGAACAACACTCGTCCGCTCATGTTGACGATTCTTGATGGTTCCTCGGACTCGGCTACGCCCGGCGCGAGCACCGCTGGCAGCCAGATGTAGAAAGTGGTGCCTTTTCCGAGCTTGGACTCGACATCGATGTGCCCCTGGTGGCGCCGGATGATTGAGTAAACAGTCGCGAGGCCCAAGCCGCTGCCCGACTGCTTGGTGGTGAAATAAGGGTCGAATATCTGCGGCAAGTGCTCCGGCCTGATACCCAAGCCGGTATCGGCGATTTCCAGCCGCAAGTAATTACCGATCAGCAACGGCCGCGCAGACTCCGGCGTAACCTCCTCGTTGTGGATTGCGATGGTCACCAAACCGCCCTCAGGCATTGCCTGCACTGCATTGATGACGAGATTTTGCACGACCTGGCCGATCTGCCCCTTATCGACATCAGCCGCCCAGAGATCGGGATCGAACTTGAATTCGCAGCGTGCTTTCGCTCCGTGAAGTGCAAACTCAGACACCTCCCGTACGATTTCCGGCAGTTGCACGGTCTTACGCACCGGCTCGCCGCCTTTTGCAAAGGTGAGCAGTTGTTGCGTGAGATCGCGGGCCCGCAACACCCCGCGTTCCGCCTCGCCCAACCAACGGCCAGCAGCAGCCATTACTTTGGAATCGAGCATGGCCAGCGTGATGTTACCCATCACCACGGTAAGGATGTTATTGAAATCGTGCGCGATGCCGCCAGCCAGGATACCGACAGATTCAAGCTTAGAGGAGCGCAACAGTTCGGCCTCCAGACGGGCTCGCTCGGTCACATCACGGAAGACCACGACGGCGCCGAGCGGCCGGCCAGTCAGGTCATGCATCGGCGCACAACGGCCGTCGACGACACACCGCACTCCCTGGCGGTCGATCAGGATCGAGTGTAACGGAAAGTCCACTACACGGTACTCCGATATCGAGCGTGCGACCGGCATGGTGACCTTGACCAGAGTCTTTTCGTGGCGTAAATCGCACACCTGTTCGACACTGCGCCCGATTGCCGTCCCGGCCGGCCAGCCAGTGAGTTTCTCCGCCGCTTCGTTCATGAACTGCACGACGCCGTCGGTGTCGGTCGTGAGCAGACACTCTGCCATCGCGCGCAAGGTCACGCGCAAACGTTCGCGCTCAGCGGCGAGCGCAGCCTCGGCGCTGCGGATTTCGGTAAGGTCCACCAACACCAGTTGCGTCGATTCATAACCTTCGCGCCCGCCTAAATGCGGCAGCCACCAACGAAAGTAAACTCGGCGAACCTGGCCATCGAGTGTGTGCAGAGTAATCTCGCCCTCGATTTCGTTGCGTCCGTCCCACACCGCGAGGAACGCCTCGCGGCGCGCCCGGACTGAATCGGGCGTAAACACCCGAGCCAGATTATCAATCAAGTCTTTCTTTGAGCTGGCGTGGGCGATACGCACTGTTTCCTGATTGGCATCAATCACCACCACCCGGCCCATCATTTGGGCGAGTTCCTCCGGATTCTCATCCATATGTGTGGCGAGATTCGTGACGCCCTTCGCTCGCAGTCCTTGCTGCCATTCTTCAATCGCACGGTAATCCTGTTCCACGATCGCCACTGGCGAATGCTCAAACAAAACGCGGTAGCGCGTCTCGCTCTCGCGCAGGGCATCCTCGGCGATTTTCCGCTCAGTGATATCGGTATGCGAGCCGAGCATGCGCACGGCCTTGCCGTCGGAGTCAAACATGGCCTGTCCACGCGAAAGGATCCATTTGTAGCTGCCGTCCTTGCACCGCAGACGGAACTCGCAATGGAAAAATTCCGTTCGTCCCTCGCGGTGCTCCCGGAGCGCCGTTTCCACCATCGACAGGTCATCGGGGTGGATGCGAGAGGTCGCGTCGGCGCGGGTTGCGCCTATTTCATAAGGCTCATAGCCGAGCATCTTCTTCCAGCGATCCGAATAGAAAGATTCGCCCGTCTGAAAATTAAGCTCCCAGATACCGTCCTGCGTGCCGCGCACCGCAAGCTGCCAGCGTTCTTCGGCCCGGCGCATGGCCGCTTCGGCGTCTTTGAACTCGGTGATATCAACCAAAACCACCAACACACGCCCAAGATCGAGCGTGCCGTCCGCCAGCCTGGCCACCGACCAGCGCACGGTTTGGTAATGAGGGCGTCCACGCGTATCGACAAAGCTCACTTCGGCGTTCACCTCGTCGTGACCGTCAATGATCGCGATCAGCTCTTCGTGAAACGCGTGCAACACGCTGGCGGGTGGATCGAGTTTCTCGCGAGGAATTCCCTCGCCCAGCGAGGCAGCGGAAAGATAAGCGATCGCGTGGCGATTGGCCGCACGTAGCTTGATCTGCCGGTAGCCTTCGCGCAAAAGTCCGGGCTTGGTGGTGATCGCCTCGGCCAACACGGCTGACGAGGTAAGGTTGCGATTTTTCAACCATTGACCCACCTCGCAAAAGTCCTCCTCAAGGATTGCCACGGGGGTGCGCTCGAACAACTCGCGATAACGGGCCTCTGAGGCGAGTAGCGCGCCTTCGGCCTTCTTGCTTTCACTGATATCGGCATGGGCACCGATCAGGCGTTGCGGGTGCTGGTTTTCGTCGAAGAACGCCCGGCCCCGCGCCTCGACCCATTTGTACTGCCCGTCTTTGCAAAGGAGCCGATACTCTGCCCGATAGGAATCGGTTTCGCCGCGCAGGTGCATCTGCAATTGTGCCAGCACGCGATCGAGATCGTCCGGATGAATGCGCGCCTGCCACTCATCGCCGCCACCTGGCAACTCGTTCGGGGCAAATCCCAACATTCCCGTCCATCGATCCGAGACGAAACAGGCTCCAGAGATAAAGTCTTTCTCGAACACGCCCACATTGAGCGCCTGCACCGCCAGCTCCCACCGATCATCAACTTCGCGCATTCGCACTTCAGCAGCCCGTAAATCACTCAGATCTGAGATAACCACCACCACACGCCGAAGGTCCAGATCGTCGTCAACCTTCGTCACGCTCAAATTCATCATGCTGTGCCCGGTCGTGCCGTCGATCCGCCCAAAGGGCAGCTCGCACACCACCTCGGAACGTCCCTCCCAAATCGCTTCGAGCACCCGTTGAAACGCCTTCAACGCACCAGGCGTGGTCGCTGCCAAAGTGCGTCGCGCATAGGTCTCCAGATCCGGTGCGCCCGCCGCCCGCAACGCCACAGGATTTGCGCCCGTCACCTTCACATTGACGAACTGCTCGGACACCACCTCCGGATTCGCCCTGAGATAGACAGGAAGTTCTGTTACGCCCGCCGTACGCAATTCCTGCATCCAAACACCGACCGCGGTAAAATCTTCCTCAACGATTGCCACCGGCACCCGTTCAGAAACATCGCGTGTCTGCTTCTCCGAACCCCGCAGCGTTTCCCCCGACGGCGAACGCGTACGCATATCGCGCATGATCGTCTGCACATAGTGCCAGGAATCCGTCTTTACCAATGACGACCGCCAATGCATCGGGATCATCTCTCCATTACAGTGCCTGACCTGCACCTCAGCCTCGGCAATACCGCCACGCTTCACGTGATCTTCAAACGCCTGCCGCACCGCATCACCATCGGCAATCGCATGGAGAATGGTATGCCGTTGACCAACCAGCTCTTTTTCCGGCCACCCCAACAACTCACAGGCATAACGGCTGGCCTCGACGATCATTCCCGTCCGGGCGTCAAACACCACGACGGCATCGGCCGACTCCTCGAGCAACAGGCGGTGCCGCACCTCGGAAAGCTCCAGCTCGCGCGCCTGCCGTTCCAGTGCCCGCCAAAGCCGATCGCCAGAACGCAACGCCACCCAAGCACAGCCCGCCGACGCCGCGGCACTAACAAACAATACACCATCCCAGCCGGAAAGCCCTTCGGTCACGCCATGATTGATCCCCCAGCCCACCAACGCAGCGCCCCCGGCAATCGCCACGACAGCGATATTTTGCGTCTGCTTAAACTGGTAAAACTTCATGCTGGCGAGAGGGGGTTGCGGTGCCTTGCACAGAGGGGTGAACGAAGCCGGAGCCTATAAGTTTGTCGAGGCGCAAACGGCTAACGGAAGAGACGTTCCTGTAGGAGAATACTCAGTTTTAAGGATTATTAACCCTTCAAAACCTCCCAAGCGACTACACCACGAGCCGGTCGCGCTCCAACCTCGCCTTTTCCGCACATCTGGGACCGTCCGAACAACGTCCCGATTTCGTGAACAAAACTCCGAGCTGGTCGAAGCACTCCGCGGGCAGAGGCATTGCGATAGCAGCGACGCCGACGAACTCCGGCTAAAAACAGGAGGAGAATGCGGATGACAAAGCTAACCCGACCCCGTGCGATTGACGACGAACGTCAGACCACCGGGGTTGCTTTAAGCATTCTTGAAGAATTTGTCGTTATCGTTGGCGTTGGAGTCTTTGTCGTTTGCCTGCGGCGAATGGTCGCGGGCCGATATCGTGACAGGCCGAGTCGAGATTGTTTTGTTACGAGCAGGCAGAGCGGCGTGCGCGCGGGCTGACCTGGCGGCGTCGACCAGTTCGGCACTGTGCGAAGGCGCTGTTTTCGTGTTCGTACCGACGAGTTCCTGCAGACTTTGCACAGCGTCGCTGAGCACGGCGGCCTGGGCATTGAGGTCCTGTGAGGCGGCGGAGGTCTCTTCCGCACTGGCGGCGTTGGATTGGGTGATCCGATCCATTTGCGAGACCGCTGTAGTGACCTGACCGATGCCTAGGCTCTGTTCGTTGGACGCGGTAGCAATCTCTCCCACGAGTGCGTCGAGTTGGAGGACCTGCTGTTGAATGGTCTCGAAGCTCTTCGCGACCTCGGTGCTGATCCGTGCGCCTTGCTGGCTTTTGGCGACAGAGTCATCGATTTTCGCCGCGGTTTCCTTGGCGGCCACGGCCGAACGTTGGGCCAGGGCGCGGACTTCGTCGGCGACGACCGCAAACCCAGCTCCAGCTTCGCCGGCCCGGGCGGCCTCGACCGCTGCGTTTAGGGCGAGGATATTGGTTTGAAAGGAGATCTCGTCGATCGTTTTGAGGATTTTAGAAATGTCGGCGCTCGAGGTCGTGATCGCCTGCATCGCGGCCTGCATCGCGCGCATGCGTTCCGTGCCGGTGTCGGCGGAGGCGCGGGCTTGACCGGCGGCCTGTTTCGCCTGCTGGGCGCTCTCGGCGTTGCGCTTGGTCATCGAGCTGAGTTCTTCCAACGAAGCGGAGGTTTCCTCGATTGAGGCCGCCTGGGAGCTGGAGCCATCGGCGAGCGACTGACTGGAGCTCGCCACAAGGGCTGCGCTCGCGTTGATGACTTCAGTTGATGTCGCAAGGGCCTGGTTCGTTTCATGCAGGCGGCTGGAAATGCCGCGTGCCGCGAGGAGTGAAACACCGAGGCAGAGCAGGCTCGCTCCAGCGAGGACGGAAGAACCGAGAAACCCCAGGTGTTCGGCTTGGTTCAGCGCGGCCACGGTGTTGTCGCCCGCCTTGCCGGAAAGTTCGAAGTAGCGCTCGTTGATCGAGCGCAACTCGCTTTCAAGTTTCTGCTGGGCGGGGCTAAGCTTTTGATCGAGCGTGGCCATGGCCTTCTCAAAATCGCCACCACGTAATTCGGTTTGGAACCTACCTGCGGTATCCAGATAGATTTTAACCGTTGCCTCAAAAGCGACGATGAGTCTTTGGCACGCTTCGTCTGTGGAATTGGCCTTGAGCTTGGCTAGGTTACGATCGGCCTGTTCCGTCAAGGTCTGGAAGGCCTGAGCCTGCACCTTCATCGCGGCTTCGTCCTTGGCCAGGGCAAACTGTAAGGTGATGCTTTTGAGGTTGAGGGCAGCCTCCTGGAGCCCGGAAAGCGTGACTAGGCCGGGCAGGAACTGGCCCGTAACCGTCTCCGTCTGCCGCGTGCCTTCACGTGAGTAGTGGCGGGAAATAACTGCGACAGAGGCCACCCCCAGCGTTACGACAATGAAGCACGCTGTGATGTGCAGCATCGTTTTGCGAAAACTGAAGGTGCGAGTGAAGGAAGAGATTTTCATAGGATGAAGGCACGGAACGCCAGACGGAGAAGGACGGGGACGGTCTGGATTTACTTGGCGAGCACAACGAGGCTACCAGCCGAAGCGGAGTCGGCGACGGTGACGGCACCGGTGGTCTCCGCGACGAGTTTGCAGGCATCGGTTTCGGTCTCGACGACCTTGGGGGCGCTGCCGCCACCGGTCATGAACAGCCGGCGCCAGTGATTCTGAAACTGGCTGGTGGTCATGCCGACGTGAGACTGGAGAAACGCGTCTTGAGCGGCGCTTTCTTTAGCGATGACGATGACGACGCGGGTGTCACCGAGGGTGATTTTTTTTCCGAGTAGCACAGCTTTGATTCCGTCGGCATCGAGCGACTGCCCGGCGAGGGCTTTGTTGCCGAAGAGGGTTGGTTCGGCGTGGAGGGACGCGGTCAGTGCGAAGCTAGTGAGGAGCAGGATGGTCCGGAGAAGATTGGTCTTCATGGTTGGTTGGCTTGATTAAATTGGAGGGTAGAACCGGTTTAGAACGAGAAGGTCGTCTTTGCCGCGATCATCGTCCATTTCTGGTCAAGGGAAGACTGAGGCTGCGGCTTGGCGACCGTGTCGAAGATCTTGCCAGCCCCGTCGTAGGCGTGTCCCTCAAGCTTGAAGATAACGTGCTCGTTGAGGTCGAAGCGCAGACTCAGCGCGTAGTCTTTCTGTTTCTTGGGCGGCTGGACTCCGGTGCTGAGAACGGTATTCTCGGTATAGCTGTCGTAGTAGGCGCCGACTTCTAGCCATTTGTTGATCCGGCGCGCCGCGGAGACGTAGTAGCTCTTGTTCGAGGACTTTGGGAAAGACTGCTTAACGCGGTTGAGATAGTTCACCACGTAGGTGCCCTGTTCGCGGCTATATTCGGAGGCGAATGTCCAATCGCCCCAAATGTATTCTGCGGAAAAAAGGTGACGCGGGTACCTGGCGGCAGTCTTTGTGTGCAGATTGAGCGGGTCTCTCGGGTCTGCGCTGCGCAGTGAGGTCAGATTTTTGAACTGACTGAAGGAGTAGCCCGTGCGCAGGCCTGCCAACGGCGTGTTCCAAAACAAGGAACCACCGACAACTGAATCCAGGTTGATCCCCAGGTTGTACTGAGGCTTGTCGCTGTTGAAGTAGGCGTTGGCACCGGAATTAGCCTTGATCGGGATGTCACCGTAGAAACCGCGGTAGTCGATGCTGCCAAAACGCCCAAGTTCGACGTTGCCGTAAACCATGCCGCCATCGAACGAGGCGTTGAAATCGCGCAGACGAGGGTCGTAGACGCTCTGCGGCAAAAGGACGAAGGGCCGCACGGAGTCGAGGTCGAGCGCCTCGTTGTAGAGACCGCGGGGCATCTTGACGCGGCCGGCGCGCACGCCGAACCATTGCGTCGCCTGATAATCAACGGTGGCCCAGTCGAGCTTGATCTCGTCCTTGCCGTAGTCGCCGATTTTTTGACCGAAGGCCTGTGCGCCAACACGGAACTTGTCTTTAGACCAAGAGGCATTGGCAGCATATTCGCGGAAATCGAACGTGCCTCCGCTGGTATCGCCAAGGTAGTCGTTGGCAGACGATTTAAGATAGCCTTGGCTGGCGAAGCCGCCGAACTGAACATCCTGCCAAGTCACGGCAGCCGATGCCACAGTTACGCAGCCGGTTGCGAGGGCGAAAAACGCCAGGCAACGCCGCAAGAGGGTCGATTTGATACTTATTGTTAGATTCATAATTTAGCTTTTGGTTCTGAAGGAAAGAAGGCACCGATCGCTGGCCGGGCGGTTTGAAGAGCGGTCGTCGAACGGTTTTTCTTATGCGACCACTCTACGGGGATTGCTCCGGATACCTGTCACAGAGATGTCACAACCCTGTTTTCTTTTTTATCGGATGCGTGCGTAGTGCCGTATACGACCTG
>Ga0302322_100000646_pt1 | contig 27094 bp, 21 predicted proteins | sample Fen_T0_2_FD_203757 | JGI IMG/M metagenome (GOLD analysis project Ga0302322, IMG submission 203757) | Peat permafrost microbial communities from Stordalen Mire near Abisko, Sweden - Fen_T0_2 | ecosystem: Environmental > Terrestrial > Soil > Wetlands > Permafrost | place: Sweden: Abisko...
CGACGTCCACATCCAACGCGCGCGGCGTGAACACGCTCAGGCGGTGCACCTCGAAAAACATGGGTTTGCGAATCAGCGGCAGAGTTGCTCTTACAGCCGGATTGAAACGCTCCAGATGGCCGACCTGTGCGATGCGCTTGTGCTGGCGGGCTAGACTCTGGAGTTCGTCCGCTTCGGCGAGCGTGGTGGCGAGCGGCTTCTCGATCAGCACGTCCACACCGGACTCCATCAGCGCCCGGGCTGCTTCCAGATGAAGCACGGTTGGCACAGCGACCGAGGCTGCCTGGACTTCGCTGTGCGTGGTCAGCATCTGTTCGATTGAGCCAAAAGACTTGCAACCAAACTCACGGGCTACAGCGTCGGCGCGGACGGTGTTGGAGTCCACGACGCCGACAAAGCGCACGCTGCCACTCTGCTGCAAAGCGTGATACACGCGGGCGTGGTTACGCCCGAAAGCGCCCACGCCAATCACGGCAACGTTGATCGGACTCTCGCTCAGAACTTGGCTCCCGATGGTCTCGCATTATCTTAGCGGAAATCATTCCGGCAACAGCGTCGGAAGCTGGCATTCTTGATACCGGCGTGTCTTCCGCAGCACGATGTGTACTGCGCGGCACGCATCGTTCGAGTTTGTTTAGGCGCAAGTCGCGCAGAATCAACATTTCCAAAGTTGGCACGGTGCCTGCCATCTCTCTGATAGCTGCGCCAGCCGCAGGGAGGTGACAAAAATGGCAACGATTTGGGAAGCGACGAAGAAGACCAACAACAACACTTTTACCGGAACCACACTCTCATCCTGGTCGCGTCAGCAAAAGCTGGCGATGATCGCGAGCTTTTGCATTCTCGGCCTCATGCTGGGCATGAGTGCGTGCTCGAAACAATCCGGCAAGCCGACGCAGGCCAGTATTTCCAGGCCGGACGCGTACTCGCCGGCGACGCCGTCCGTCGGCGCGCCGCAAACTCCCGCACCCGATGCCACGGCCAATGCCGCCACGACCAAGGTGAAAAAGGCCAAGAAACGCCCCGCCAACGTAACGTATCGCGACCCGAACTCGGGGTTGACGTTCCTGTACCCGAGAAAGTTCGCACTCGCGACGGGAGACAAAGCACAACCCCAGGTTACGGACGAAGGAGTGCCGATGAACTTTGTCAACGGTGGCGGAGAGACGATTGCCACGGTTGCGATGCCGAAGAAGCTCTATCCGGGAACCGACTTTGAGTCCGGTTTTTTCAGCGTGAATGTGAATCACAGCCTCTCGGCGGACGAGTGCTCGAAGTTTGCGTTTGTCGAAACCAATCGCGGCGACGACGAACCCTTAAGTCCCGAAAAGGTCAAGATCGGTTCGACCGATATGGCGATGACAGACGAATTCGGCGGCGACGCGTTGAAGCAGGCCGAGGCGCGCTACTATCACAGCTTTGACGGCGGCGCGTGCTACGAGTACGTGCTCGGGTTTGGAACTGCCGGATACGGTGCGAAGGAAGGCATCGAGCCGGTCAACCGCGACGAAGTCTTCGGGAGGTTGGAAAAGATATTGGCTACTGTCAAGGTCAAACCGGTCGCGCAGGAAGCCTCGGCCACCAAGGAACCTGTGGCAACGCAGGAAGTAGCCATTGCGGACTCGGCCAAGTAGCTAGGTAACGCACAAGTCGAGTGAGCAACAGGAGGCCGCGCCATAAAGAAGCGCGGCCTTCTTCTGTGCTTCCATCTGGACCGGACTCGCCGATCGCCGCGCCATGAGAGTAAAATCCCCAGTTGCACTCAGGAGGCAATCATGACGCAAAAGATTATTGAAGTTGTAGGCACATCAAAAGAGAGCTTTGCGAAAGCTGCAGAGCGCGCGGTCAAAGACGCATCCAAAACCGTCCGCGGCATCAAGTGGGCCCATGTCGAGTCGCTCGACATGCTCCTCGATGGCGCCAAGGTTCAGCACTACCGGGCCACCCTGAAGATCTATTTCGATATCGAAGACTAGTTCTAATGCACAACAGCAGTCGCGCAAATTAGGGTCAAAGTCAGTTTGAAGTTTCGAGCCGCTATTTGAAGTTTCGAGCCGCTAAATGACAAAGGTCATCCTGCGCCTGGGACGATTGCTGGCACTGGCGATTGCCACGGCCTCAGCCACAGTCGTCTTTATTGATCTTTGGCCCGTTGTTCAGGGACTAGGCAGGGCCCAGGACATAGGGGCTGTGGAGTCTGTTTGCGTTATTGGAGTCGTTATCGGCGTGGGCGCGGTAGGCATTTTTGTGTACTTGGGGCGGAAGTTGCGGCTCAGCCCTAAATAGGACAATCAGCGCCCAACCCATTTCGTTTGACCGTTTTCCACAGCGCACGATAGAATAATTGGGTTTGGCTGTACACGCGGGCCCGTTCTGGGGTCGCGCCGCCCTTCCGGTCAGAAGCCGCAGCGGGAAACAGCAAGCACAAGCGAGTGGCAGTGGATACGCCCTTAAACGGCCGTTTCCATATGGGCAGGTGGGATCGCCCTGTCCCTATCGATTTCGTGGAGGAGATTATGTACGCGGTCATCCGCGCTGGTGGTAAGCAATACAAAGTAGCTCCGGGAGACGTCATCCGGGTCGAGAAGGTTAACGGAACCGATGGCCACGTGGAGTTCAATGACGTGGTGGCTGTTTCCTCCGAAGCGGGCAACGTGGTAAAGCCGGGCTCTGAAGCCCTTGTCTCCGGCGAAGTCGTCGAGCAAGGTCGGGGCGCGAAGATCCTCGTCTTCCATTACAAGAAAAAGAAGCAGTACAAAAAGCTGCGGGGCCATCGTCAGGACTACAGCGCCGTCCGCATCACCGAGATCGCTTTCGGCGGCCAGTCCTTCAAGGCTCCGGACCTTCCCAAGAAAGAAAAGAAGGTAAAGAAAGCGGTAGAGAGCCACGAAGAGGCCTCGACCAAGCCGGCAAAGAAAGCTGCCAAGAAGAAAGCCGCGGCCAAGAAAGCTCCGGCAAAAAAGAAAAAGTAACTGTCATCCAGAGTCTGCGGACTACTGGCAACTGACCGCTAGTTTTTGGCTACCAGCCACTGAGAATTGATTTATGGCGCATAAAAAAGGGCAAGGAACATCACGGAACGGGCGCGACTCCAACGCGCAGCGGCTAGGCTTCAAGGCATTCGGCGGACAGTTGGTGCCCGGCGGCACGATCATCGTCCGTCAGCGTGGAACCCGCGTGAAGCCCGGACTCAATGTCGGCCGCGGCAAGGACGACACGCTCTTTGCCAAGATCACGGGCCGCATCAAGTTCCTCGACAAGGGCTCGATGGGCAAGTATGTGATGGTTGAGCCGGTCGAAGTGAACTAGCGTTCCAGCCGATCTATCCGCGAATATCCAGCGTGACCAGTACGGTCTCGCCTTCGTAGATCACGGGGAACTCCAGGCGTTCCCCTGCCGCCAGGCAATAAATGTTGTAGTGGCCGCCGACAATGACGGTGGGAACCGTCAGCGTGCAATTGTCGCCATAGCCGATTTTGTGTTTGAAGTGTCCGGCGATGATGTTACAGACCTCTCCGATTGCGTCGGACTTTTGCGCGGCCGCTTCTTCCCGGGTGATTCCCAGCATTTGCGAAGCGATCTTGGCGGCAATGTGGTCGCTGCATCGCAGGCTGAAGATGGCGCGGACTGCTCCAGCAATCCCGATCACGCCGGTCACGTAGGCCAGAACCGTGGAATCGGCAGGTTCGGGTACCAGAATGAAATCGTCCTGCGCCTGGGGTACGACGACTTTTGCTCCGACCATGGTGGAAAAGACTTCCATCGTGGCGTCGCGAAGAACGCCCCACCACGCCGCTCGAGGGGTAACCAGTTCGCTGCTGCCGTCTGCAGGGATATTCATGACGAAGAAGCCTGCCGTATAGAGTCACATCGGCAGCAGTATTTTGAGCCTTAGGGCGTCTGTTGCAGGCAAAAGGGCATAGACCTTTATACTCAGAGTTTGCGCGGCTACTGTGGCGAGATAAGTTCGCATCAGGGCGCCACTTTAGCGACTCCGCAAACCGCAAACGACCGAACGCCCCTTTAGGGGCCTGACCTATGTTTATCGATGAGACAACAATCCGCGTAAAGGCTGGGGACGGCGGCAATGGCTGCATGGCCTTTCGCCGCGAAAAGTTCATCCCCCGTGGCGGCCCCTCCGGCGGCGACGGCGGCAAGGGCGGCGACGTTCTAATGGAATCCAGCGAGCGCCATAACACGCTCGTCCACTTCCGGTTCAATCCGGAATACAAGGGCGAACGCGGCCGCCATGGCGAGGGCTCTAACAAAACCGGACGCGACGGCGCAGATGTTCTCTTAAAAGTTCCCGTGGGCACGATCGTCTATGACGAGACGACGGGAGAGATGGTGCACGACTTCTCGCGCGTAGACGAACGTGTAGTCATTGCACGCGGCGGACGCGGAGGACGGGGGAATGCCCAGTTCGCAACCTCCACGCACCAGGCACCTCGCGAACATGAAGACGGACGGCCCGGCGAAGAACGTACCTACCGTCTCGAACTCAAACTTTTGGCCGATGTTGGTCTAGTCGGATATCCGAACGTTGGGAAATCCACGTTGATCTCCCGCATCTCTGCGGCGCGCCCGAAAATTGCAGACTATCCCTTTACGACTCTCGAACCGAACCTGGGAGTAGTCATCGCGGGCGACAGAAAGCACGAAGTCAGTTTCGTAGTCGCAGATATTCCTGGTTTGATCGAGGGAGCCCACACCGGTTCCGGCCTCGGTACTCAATTCTTGCGCCACATCGAGCGCACGCGTCTGCTAGTGCATCTTGTGGATGTCTCCGATTCGAGCGGGCGGCCCGACGTGGTGAAAGATGTGACCGTAATTCTCGGCGAACTGGAAAACTTCGGCGCCGACTTGGAAAAGAAGCCTATTGTCATGGTCGCCTCCAAAATCGATGCGGCCAACCCCGAGAAGCTCAAGAAACTGAAGCAGTGGTGCACACGCAAGAAACTGAAGCTCTATCCGATTTCGGCGGTTACCGGCGAAGGCATCGAGAAGCTGAAATTCGCCATGGCGGAGGAAGTCGAGCGTGTGCGCCATTCAGCAGTTGAGCGCGCGGTGTAACTGACTGAAGGCGATTCGCCCTTGCTTTCGAAAGTTATCGCGCTGGGCGCCATTTTTGATGATAATGCGGGGTTAGCTTGTAACGGATCCAAACCTTGGACCAACCGCAAAGCGAACTCGATTCACTCCGAGCGCAAGTGGCCGCGCTGACGGCACGCGTCTTCCGGTTGGAAAGCGTACTCGAAGGAAAGTCCAATGCGACCTGTGATCCCCCCGCTCAAAGAGTAGTTGCACCAGAGGCACCGAGACAGCCTCTCTCTGCGCCGCCGCCGATCCCAGCGGCAGTCCCGTCCCCGATATTTGCGTCGCAGCACGACGATGCACCGCCAGTGGAACAGGCCAGCTTGGAATCCCGCATCGGATCTCATTGGCTCAACCGCATCGGAATAACCGCAGTTCTGATCGGTGTTTCTTACTTTCTCAAGTTCGCCTTCGATAACAATTGGATCGGCGCCGGTGGCCGCGTTGCGATTGGACTCCTCGCAGGGATTGCCGTGGTGGTCTGGAGCGAGCGCTTCCGTGGGCACGGCTACAAGGTCTTTTCGTACTCGCTGAAAGCCGTCGGCATCGGCGTTCTGTACTTATCGCTCTGGGCTTCGTTCCAGCTTTACCATTTGATTCCTTCGGGCGTCGCGTTCACGGCGATGTTGGCCGTGACCGCGGCTACCGCTGCGCTCGCCCTGGCGCAGCACGCCGAGATCCTGGCAGCCTTCGCGTTATCGGGCGCCTTTCTTACTCCTGTTTTGCTTTCGACGGGCGTGAACCGCGAGTTTGAGCTTTTCGGGTACGTGGCCATTCTCGACGCCGCCACTCTTGCCTTGGTGAGGTTCAAACCCTGGCGGCGGTTGCTGTTGGGAAGTTTCGTTGGGACGTTGGTGCTCTATGTCGGCTGGTATGCGGAGTACTACACGCGGCCTCAGCTAGCGATAACGATTACATTTACTACTCTGTTCTTCGCAATTTTCGCCATCGCCCCGCTGCTGGCCAGTGCCGGCTCTTCGCCTGGGAGCGTTCCGCAGTTAGTTTTGATTTTCGCCCTCGTGAATGCCGTTACGTACTTTTTGCAAGTGTATGCAATGTACGAATCGGTAGATAAAACGGCCACGGCCTGGTTCGCTCTGGCGCTTGCGGCGGTCTATATCGGGCTGAGCCGCATGGCGGCACCGCGCTATGGAGAGGCCGCGCAGGAAGCTATCCGGCTCATGCATCTCGGGCTCGCCGTTGCTCTTATGACAGTGGCAATCCCCATCCGGCTCGATGCCCATTGGATCACAATCGGCTGGCTGATCGAAGCCGGATTCCTCCTATGGCTCGCCAATCGCATCAAGTCTGACTTGCTGAACGCCTTTGCGATCACGGCGCTCGCACTCGGCGTGGTCCGGCTGATTGTTTTCGACAATTTCAATACGACCACACTTCTCTTCAACACTCGCATGATGACGTTCGCCGTCGCCATCGCGGTGTTGGGTGGAGTGGTCTGGGTAGCAAGTCATCGCGAGGACGACATTGGCCACACCGCTGCCGCTGTCGCCGGAGTCGCCCTCAACATCCTGGCACTGACTGCGCTCAGTCGTGAGGTGAGCGACTATTATGCGCGCCAAATGGCCGGCGCCACATCGACTCCAACGTACTGGAATCCAGCCGACTATACGCGTATGCACGGCGTGCAAATCGCGCGTGACTTCACATACTCGTCGTTGTGGATGGCCTACGGAGCCATGCTGATGATTGTGGGCTTCTGGCGTAGGTCCGCCTTCATCCGCTGGCAGGCACTGGCTTTGATCGCATTCACCATCGGCAAGGTCTTTGTCTATGACGTATCCGAACTCGATCGCGGATACCGCATCGTCAGCTTCATTGTTCTCGGCATGCTGCTCCTCGCGATTTCGTTCGTTTATCAACGCGACTGGCTGAAGCTTTCCAAATCCACGACCCGAGATGCTGGAGCCAAACAGCTATGATCTCGATGAAGACGGCGGCGACGCTCATCATCGCCTTCATGTTCTTGGCAGCGGCTCCCGAAGCGGATGTCCGCTACTTCGCATTCGTGCGGGATGTCGAGGTGAAGGACGCGGCGCACCAGAATTTTCTCGTCCTTGACGCGGATCTCTTTCAGCACGCGGACAACGATTTTGCCGATCTTCGGCTCTACGATGGCAGCGGCCAGACCCCTTTCAACGTTGTTGAAGAAAGTGGCGGCTCTCGTAACGAAGAGCACGAAGTTCGCATTCTGAATCTTGCGGCAAACGGGGATCACACCGAGTTCGACCTCGATATGCAGGGCGTGTCCGAGTACGACAACATCCGGCTGCAACTCGATGCGAAAGATTTCGTCGTAAAGGCGTGGGCTGCGGGCGGCGACGAGCTGCACAGCAAGAATCTAGTCCCGTGGCCTACCCCCAGCACTCTCTACGATTTTTCTGCAGAGCGTCTTGGCTCCAGTACCACGATCAAGCTGCCAACTTGGAGCTTTCGCTATGTGCACGTAAAGCTCGGCCCCGGCATCAAGCCCGAGCAGGTTCAGAGCGCCGTAGTTTCCAATCGCCAGGGAAAGCGCGCCATCTTCATGCAGATGGGCTCGTGTCACACTGCACAGTCCAAACCGCGTCAGAGCATCTGGCAATGCGACGTGCCGGAAAAAGCACCACTGGATCGCTTTGTTTTTGAGGTCGCTCCGCAGAACGTAAACTTCCGACGCCCGGTCAGCGTGCAGGACGAGCGAGGCGGCATCATTGCCGGTGGCGAAATCAGCCGCATCCGGACGCGGCGAGGCGGAACCGATGTGGTCGCGGAAGAACTCACCGTACCCGCGCGCACGAGTGGAGCCCATTCCGCTCATCTGACCGTAGCCATTGAAAATGGTGACGACATGGGTCTCGAGATCCGCACGCTCCAGCCCCAATCCTTTGAGCGTCGCCTCTATTTTGCACCCGCGGGCACCTCGACCCTACGCCTATACTTCGGCGACGCGCAGCTCCAGCCTCCGGTCTATGACTACGCCAAGGTATTTCAGGAAGACCCCGTTGCCGCACAGGCCACGTTCAGCCCGACGCGCCCCAACCCTGACCTGACTCCCCGTCCGGATACGCGGCCATGGTCGGATCGCCATCCTGCCGTGCTTTGGGTCGCAATGGTGGCGGCCGTCGTGATGCTTGCGGGGCTGGCGTTGCGCGGACTCACGAGTCGGCGCCAGTAACCCCACTCGCATTCCCGCAGTTGCAGCCATGCGCTATGCTTGAGGCATGCACTCGCACGGCGGACACGGACATGCGCACGGTACGGGCCGCGTGCTGCGTATTTCCCTGGCCGTCACGGCGCTGTACATTGTGCTTCTGGTCGTGGCAGGCGTTCGGGCGCATTCGTTGGCTCTGCTGTCCGAGGCCGGGCACAATCTCTCGGATTTCCTGGCACTCCTTTTGTCGCTAGTCGCTGTCTATTTGGAGTCTCGGCCACCGAGTGCCACCAAAACCTACGGTTATCGACGCGCGGGAGTTCTTGCCGCCCTCGTCAATTCGCTATCGCTGGTGGCCGTTTCAGGGTTGATTTTCTACGAGGCCTTTCAGCGGCTGAAGCACCCGGAACCTGTTGTCGCCGGCACAATGATCTGGGTCGCGGCAGCTGGCGTGGTCATGAACGGCGCTATTGCGCTCCTACTCTGGCGTTCCGCTCGCGATGTGAACGTGCGGAGCGCCCTGCTTCATGAAGTGGGTGACACGATCTCAACTGCCGCGGTTATTGTGGGCGGCTGGGCGATTATGGCGACGGGGCAATCCTGGATCGATCCGGCGCTTTCGATTGGCATTGGCGCGGCGATCCTTTATTCGAGTTTCGGAATTGTCCGAGAGACCCTCAACATCCTGCTCGAGGGCACGCCCCGTGGCATGAGTCTGGACGAGGTCGAAGTTGCCGTTCGCACGATCTCCGGGGTGAGTGATGTACACGACCTCCACCTGTGGAGCATTGGATCTGAGAATCATGCGCTTTCGGCGCACGTGAAGATTGCCGACATGGCGACTTCGGAGAGCGACGTCATCCTGCGCGCCATCAATGAGAAGCTCGGTCGCAGTTTTGGCATTCACCACACGACCATCCAGTTGGAGCACGTTGTGTGCGAGACGGCACATGCTTGTGTGATTGCCGTAGAGCAGGATCCGCATAGCCATTCAGGCCATGCTCACTCCGAGCGCGAGCGTAGCGGGCAAGCGCATTAGCGTCATCCGGAATGTTGCGGGGCGAAAATTTCATGAACCGCCTGAATGGTATCGGCGTCCTGGGGGAGCTTGTCCGGGCGAAGCCTTAAGATGCGCGGAAAACGCAGAGCGTACCCGCTTTCGTGACGCTTAGATCGCATTATGTTGTTGAATGCGACTTCCAGGACGATCTTAGGTTCAACATCGAGCCTTAGCCCTTTTTCCTTGATTTTGTGAGCGAGAAACCATTTCGTCATGTCGGCGATCTCGCGGTCGGTGAGGCCCGAATACGCTTTGCCGATATTGACCAGCCGATTGTCATCCCAAACCGCAAAGGTATAGTCGCTCAGTACACCGATGCGCTTGCCGTGCCCGTACTCGACGGCGGTCACGACGACATCGAGCGTGGCCAGTTCTCGCTTCATCTTGAGCCATGACTTGCCTCGCCTGCCGGGCGTGTACATCGAACTCGGGTCTTTGATCATGAGACCTTCATTGCCTCGGGCTCGGGCTGCGATGAAGAGTTGCTCGAGGTCCTCGGGTGTGTGAGCGGCGGACACCGGTGCACGAAGGATCAGATCTCTTGCGGCCGTGTCGGATGCTTCGAATGCGAAACTGACTTGCCCCGGCGGCTGGAGGGCTACTGCAGAGCGCGGAAGCGCGAGATAGGAGGCTAGCTTACCCTGGCGTTCTCGCAGAGGCGATTCAAGTAGCAACTCGCCGTTCGCATACAGGATGTCGAACACCAGAAAGGCCACCGGAACCTGCTGCATCAGCTTAGCGCTTACTTTCTTTCGGCCCAAGCGTTGTTGGAGCACGCTGAAGGGAAGGGCACGACCTGCGTTCGCGACATTTGCGGGGGACCAGCCGAGGATTTCGCCGTCGAGTATGGCCTCTTGCGGAAAAGCAGCAAGACCGGGAACAAGCTCGGGAAAGGATTCCGTGATCTCATCTCGCGTGCGGGAAAACAAGCGGGCTTGGCCCGGCTTAATGTGAGCCTGGGCGCGAATGCCGTCGTATTTATCTTCGACACTGGCATTTTCGAAATAGGCAAGGGCATCCTCTGTCGACTCAGCGGGGCTAGCCAGCATAAACGCGATTGGATGAAATAGGCGGAGTCGGGCCTCAGCGAGTTTGCCAGCGGCTGCCAGGCGAAGGGTTTCCCCGATATCGCCCAGAAGCATGTTGGCGCGCTGGACGGCAGTCACGGGCGCGTCAAAAGCGCGGGCAATCGCTGCCTCGACGAGATTTTCCTTGAGACCAATGCGGAGATCACCGCTGATGATCTTGACAACGTACTTGGCTTCCAGAGGAGAGGCAGATTTAAGAAGTTGGCTAAGCCGGGTCGCTTTGGCAGCGGTCCCTCGGGCGGCAGCGATTTCAACGAACGCCCCCTGCACTTCCGCCAATGACACATTGGTTCTCGCCGTTTTCGAAAGCGCCTCGGCAGCGCCCGCTCCGGCATCGCCGTGCTGGCGGTAAAGATCAGACAGATCTTGCTCGGCCTTACCGGAAAGTTCTGCGATCACCTGCCACAACATCGATCCGCCCACCTGGAGTGGAATTTGTTGGTAGGCGGGAAAGGGGCGCCCGGAGAAGAAGATGGCGGCGGTGGAGGCTTCATCCAAGGACCGCGAAAGGAAAAACTGGGCGACCAGCGCAATCTTCGCCAACTTGCCACTTGTACCAGCGACGGCTTCGGCGGTCTGGGCAAATTGCAGCACGACAATTCGATTCTACGGCGGAGTTCGAAGTTGCTGCGGCATGCTAAATGATTGATAGGAAAGATGGATAAGTCCGGTTGATTCCGAGGTGTAACGCAGCCGACCTATGTTAACCTATTCGAAGGAGTCGTCCTTCCTCGAAGTACATCCAATGCTTATGCGACGTTTGCGGCTCATGGTGCGGTTTTTGACGGCAGTGCAGTTGCTCCCAGCTCTGGAGAGCGGCGAAGAAACTCTCGTCGGCGGGCAGGCTGTGCTTGAGGGCGTCATGATGCGTTCGCCCCACGCCTGGGGAATCGCCGTTCGCAAGCCGTCTGGGGAGATCGTAACCCACAGCGAGCCGCTGGAGCGTCCTTCGGAACAGCATAAATGGATGGGATGGCCGGTGATTCGCGGCTGCGTCACATTGGGTCACGCGATGAAGCTGGGGTTCCGGGCGCTGAAGTTCTCGGCCAACGCGGTCCTGGAAGAGATTTCTGTTGGCGAGCAGGGCCCCGCAGGCGGCAGTAATGGCAGTGCCCCCCCCAAGAAGATGGAGATCAGTGGCTGGATGGCCGGCCTGAACATGGTGTTCTCGATCGCTTTTTTCATCTTTATGTACAAGTACCTGCCATTGCTGGCAACGACCGAACTGAAGCGAGTAAACCCGCTGTTCGGGCAGCAATTCATTTTCAACCTTGTGGACGGGCTGATCCGCATGGCAATGTTCCTACTGTTTGTGTGGGGCGTTTCGCTTTGGAAGGACATCCGTCGGGTTTACGAGTATCACGGCGCGGAACATAAGACGGTGTTTGCGTTTGAAAACGGAGATCCGCTGCAGACGGCGGCGGTACAGAAATATTCCACCTATCATCCGCGTTGTGGCACGAGCTTTCTAATGACCGTGATGATCATCTCGATGATAGTCTACATGTTTATCCCCGTGACGACGTTTGCCGCGCGCTTTGCGGAGCGAATTATTCTGCTGCCGGTGATTGCTGGTGTGTCTTACGAGATTATTCGTTTCGCCGCGAAACATCGCGGTTCGCTCTTTGCTCTGATGACGGCGCCTGGACTGTGGCTGCAACGCATCACGACGAAGGCTCCGGATGATCGTGAAGTGGAGTGTGCGATTGTGGCACTGGACGAAGCGATGGCGCTGGAGAAGCAGCGCGGCGGCGAATTGGTGATTGCCTAGCGGCGCCCGCCGCTGGATTTAGTTCTCAGGTCTCAGTTCTCAGTGAAAAGCCCTTACAATAGAGATATTGGCGCAGCTTGAGCCTGTTTATGCGCAATCGCGAATCTGAGTATGAGAATCAGAGCTGAGAACGCACGCTTTGCAGGTTTTACTGAGAACTGAGAACCGGAAACTGAGAACCAAATGTTCGAGAGACTAGATCAAATCGAAGCGCGATACGAAGAACTGAACCGGGCACTGTCGTCGCCGGACATCACAAACGACTCGGCGAGATACCAGAAGACTGCCAAGGCGCATAGCGAAATCGCGCAGATTGTCGAGAAGTATCGCGAGTACAAGGATCTGACGCGCGGGATCGCGGAAAGCAAAGCGATGCTGGCTGATGAGACGGATGCGGAATTGCGCGCCTATGCCCAGGAAGAGCTAGCCAAACTCGAGCCGCGTGTGAGCGGAATAGAGGAAGAATTGAAGGTATTGCTGTTGCCCAAGGACCCCAATGACGAGAAGAACGTCATTCTCGAGATTCGCGCCGGCACCGGCGGCGACGAGGCGACCTTGTTTGCGGCGGAGGTGTTCCGCATGTACAACCGTTTCGCCGAGAGCCACAAGTGGAAGGTGGAAGTACTGTCCACCTCCGAATCGGGAGTGGGTGGGCTGAAAGAAGTGATTGCCCTCATCGAAGGCGATCGGGTGTTTTCGCGCATGAAATACGAAAGTGGAGTGCACCGCGTGCAGCGCGTGCCGGCTACCGAACAGCAGGGACGGGTACACACTTCGGCGATTACTGTTGCAGTGTTACCAGAAGCGGAAGATGTGGACGTCAAGATCGAAGCGAAGGACTTGCGTATCGACACGTTCTGTTCCTCAGGCCCGGGAGGACAGTCGGTGAACACGACTTATTCTGCTGTGCGGATCACGCACATTCCGACAAATACGGTCGTGAGTTGCCAGGACGAGAAGTCGCAGATCAAGAATCGCGAAAAGGGTATGCGCGTGCTGCGTTCGCGTCTGTATGAAATTGAAATGCAGAAGCAGCAGGACGCCTTGGCGAAAGAACGCAAGCAGATGGTCGGCTCAGGTGATCGCTCGGAAAAAATCCGTACCTACAACTTCCCGCAAAATCGGCTGACGGATCACCGCATCGGGTTCACCATCCATCAACTGGAGCAAGCAATGGATGGAAAGCTACAGCCGTTAATTGAGGCGCTGATCACGCACTACGAGGCGGAGAAGTTGAAGCACGAAACGACGAGTGTGGTGTGAGGCGGTCGTTGGATGTTGGTCGATAGTCGTTGGTCGTTCGGTGGGTAGTGAAGGCGGCATTCTTTTGTCTTGGCGTCAGTGCTCATTTCCTTTGTTTTTCTCCGTGCCTCAGTGCCTCGGTGGTGAAATAAGTCTGTGCAACTTCGCCAGGCGCTCAACTCGGCAATCGAACGTCTGACTTCAGACGGCGTTTCCTCTCCGCGCATGAATGCCGAACTCTTGATCATGTTTACGCTCGATTGCGATCGTGCCTATCTGTATGCGCATCCGGAGCGGGCACTCACAGCGGACGAGGTGCTGCGATATGACGAGGCAGTTGCACGGCGCTCTACCGGTATGCCCGCCCAGTACATTACCGGGCATCAGGAATTCTGGGGGGTGGATTTGATTGTGTCGCCAGCGGTTCTGATTCCGCGTCCGGAGACGGAGCATGTGGTGGAAGCGGTACTGGAAATCGTCAGGGGGAGAGGTTCTTCGCACGGGCAGAATCAAAACCAAGATCAGGAGCCACAGCGGCGAACAGGAGTGTCCGCCCTACACGCGCGGGGAGCCCTCGCGACTGCCAGCGGGGCGCCGGCGCTACGACTGATTGACGTCGGAGTTGGTTCAGGGGCGATTGCATTGGCTTTAGCTCAGGAACTGCCCTCGGCTGAAATCCACGCGACCGATATATCCGTGCAAGCTTTAGAAATCGCACGGGTGAATGCTGCCCGTCATGACCTTACATCGCGCGTGAAGTTTCACCGAGGCGACCTGCTCGCCGGATTGCCGCTTGAACATTTCGACCTTGTCGTTTCAAACCCGCCCTACGTTGGCGAGTGTGAAGAAGATTCGGTCCAGCTAGAGGTGCGCAAGTTCGAGCCTCGGAACGCCGTGTTTGCTGGGCCCAAAGGTCTTGAAGTGATCGAAAGGCTGATTCCCCAAGCCCGCGAAGCACTTATTCCACACGGTTGGCTGGTGTTTGAGATTAGCGGGACAATCGTAGACGGAGTGCGCAGACTACTAGCTGGATGGGCCGATGTAGAGATTCGGGACGATCTGCAAGGGATTGCGCGGGTTGCTATTGCCAGAAAGCCAAGGTAAGAAATCCGCGAGGGACTCAGTTGTCTAAGTCCCTCGCGATCTCATGCGGTCGCAGCGTTCCCCAACTCCACGCCGCCGAGATATCGTGCAAGACCCGTTAGAACGTTACCCGCACTCCTACCTGCGCGGCGAACGGGATGCCAACAGTCGTTCCAGGTCCAAAGAAGTCTCCGAGTGCACCAGCCGGTTTCCGCAACTGGTTCAGGCTGGTGATTGGAGCCAATTGGCTGCAATCTGCATTCACGCAAATATCGGTGATGTTACCTCCCAGTTGATCGGGCGGAATAAAACCCAGGGCTGCGACATCGGCGACGTAGTTATTTGATGGATTGTTGCGGTTAAACAGGTTCATGAACTCGACGAAAGGCATCACCGACCAGCGTTCGCCGACGCGGAACGGCCGAGCCACTCGCAGATCCACTTGCATAAAGGGAGAGCCGCGCAACTGATCGAGGGTGGTCTTGGTTCCGTTGATGATGGCACGATTGGCTCCGTCGCCGAGCACGTAGGGCCGCGCACTCTCGAGCTGCGTCAGCGTCGAGATTTCGAAGCCGCCTGGAGCGTGCAGGGTGCCGGCTAGCACAAAGCGATGCCGAACATCTTCGCCGGACGGACCGTGATCGCCGGGTGTGAACGCGTTATTGGGATCGCAAACGCCGTTCACATAGTCGAATAGTTCTCCGACGAAGCAGCCCCAAGTCTGGGCTTTGGCCAGCGTGTAGTGCGCAGTAAAGTTGGCACGGCGCGTATTTCCCTGGAGCTTGATCGTCAACGAGTCATAGGTGGAGCGGTTGTCGGTGCGATACACGTCAATGTTGGGAACGACGTCGCCCTGGGCTGGATCATCCGCTGCCAGGAGCGGGGTGACTATATCCACGCCACCTGCGTAGCTGTATCCGCGGTACGCATGATTTCCCTGTTCATGCGTATAGTCCGCGCTCAAAGTCAAGTGTTCGGTCAAGGCATGCTGAATTCCAGCCGTCGCATGCAACGCATACGGCGTGGAATAGTTTGGCGCAATGAGCGCGCCGCCCCCACCAAGATTGGCTCCGGGTAAGCAACCCGAATTGTCACCGGTTCCGCCCACGGGGTCGGTGCAAGCTCCGGCTAAGGGCGCATTCAAAGCTTGAAACGCGCCGACCCACCCGTTCTGCGCGAGATCGTTGTAGTACAGCCCAATCCCGGCGCGGAGCACCGTTTTTTCACTGCGCCCTGGCGAATACGCAAAACCAAACCGCGGTCCAAACTGTTTGCGATTGTCGTGCGGTGCTCCATTCGCAATAGGAATCTGCAACGCCTTGAGCGTGATATAAGCCGGGTTTTGAAGCTGATCGCGGCCAGAACCCTTGAAGAGTCCGAACGTCGTGTCCCACCGCAGCCCGTAGTTAACAGTGAGGTGCGAGGTCACGCGGTAGGAGTCTTGCGCATAAAGGCCCAGACGCTTCACGCCTTGCGAAAAGCGACCATCCCCGGCCGGAGCGACATCGCAAGACGTCCCGTCGGATACCTGAAGCTCCCCATTCGGAGTGCAGGTGTAATCCACCGCAAATTGATCCAGGTTATTGATGTAGTCCGACGGATTGAGACCGAACGCATGGAAAGACTCTTCTGTCCCTGATAGAGATCCACTCAGGACTGGTTCGTTGATGAAGCTAATGCCAAACTTCGGGGCATGCTTCCCGGACGCATGGCTGACGTCGTATCGGAATTGATATTTCTGCTGTTTGCGCAATACCGGAAACGCGGTGATCGGCGTCGCGAACTGGTTGTCGCCGAACGTTTCAAAGCCCGAAATCGTGTGGAAGGTTGAGCTGAACGGGAAAGCCAGCGCAAATCCTTGGTACCCGTTCCGCGCTTCGGTATGGTGCAGAAAACTGGCATCGAAGGTGAACGAGCCGAGCCATGTTGGGCTGAACGTGAACTGGTTGCCGACGACGAAGTTCTCAAACTTCGATCCGGAGGTCGCACCGGTCGAAGGCAGAGTCGCCTGCTGAATCAAGTCGTTGTTCGTGGTGTAGTTGTCGAGCGACCCGCGGAAGAACCACTGGGACCTGCTAGACTGCGCGAGATCAAAACGCACGCTGCCGATGTAGTCGCGGAACGGCACTTTTACATTGCTCGGGACCGCGATGGAATCTACGCCGATGGTTTGTCCTTCGAGATTCTGCTCGTGGATTAGCCCGGTCGCGGCTAGTTGCGCCAAGGCATTGAACTGCGACAGGTTGTCGGGGCTGTAGCTGACGCTGGCATTCTCGTGCACCGCCTCCAGGCCGGCGAACACCCACATCTTGTTGTTCTTGATCGGTCCGCCGATGGTCCCGATGTAGTTTTGCCGCGAGAACGGCTGCTTGGGCTCGGGTGTGGGATTATCGATGGGATAACGCGCGTTCATTCCCGAACCGCGTTCATAGAAGGCGCCGCTGCCATGCCACTGGTTACTGCCGCGCTTGGTTGTGATAATGACCGAGCCGCTAACAGTGCGCCCGATGTCGGCGTCTTCCTGGGCGGTGTGGACTGCGAACTCTTCGATAAAATCGGGCGAGAAATTCTGGAGAACCCCGCCGATGTAGTCGTCGGAGTTATCGCCGCCATCCACGGAAACATTTACGTTCAACCCGGAACTTCCGCCGAAAGCGACGGCAGTAATGCGCGCCTTACTCGGATCGGATGGTTCCACGGGCTCCGTTCCAGGCACCAGATAAGCGATGTTGGCGAAGCTACGGGCAGCGAGGGGAATGGTATTCAGATCCTGCCAGCTGACGGCACCGCCCTGTACGGTATTGGCTGTGTCGATGGGTTCGGTCGTGATCGAGGACAATTTCCCCTGCACATTCACGGTCTCGCTTCCACTCCCGGGCTTCAGCGTGATGGTCAAATCGCGCACGAAGCTCACCGCGACTTCGACTTCGGCTGAGACGTCCGCGAAACCCTTGGCATTCGCCACGACTTGGTACCGCCCAGGCAGCAGTCCCTCAATACGGAACTCTCCGCGCTCGTTGGCGACGGCGTCTCGGCTGACGGAGGATCCGATGGACTTCACTGTGACGTGGGCGTTAGAGACGCGAGCGCCGCTGACGTCCTGAATCTCGCCGCGCAGAGCACCGTTGGGATTCTGGGCGAACAAGAAAGTCCCAACGAAAAAAACTATCAAGCGGAAGACGGCGGAGACAGCCCAGCGAGACAGGTCTACTTTCAGCGGGGAACGCATCATCAGAATATCCATCCGTGAAAACTTGGGATTCTCCGCTATTTGGGAGCCTGGGGCGGAATTGGGCTCCTCAGCGGTGGGTAACCTTAGGTTGAGAGATTAGTCGCGGAGAATCATGTACTACCATAGATAGTCGTTAGACGGCGGTCGAGTCTTCGGCTAAACTGCCCCGCCGGACGCGCCGACCAGCCCACCCTCGCACAACTGGGATCTCTGATTTTGGATTACTACTACTGGTAGTATTTGTTATGTCTAGCTACCCTATCGCCTCATGCGATTCATGGGCCTAGTCCTTCTCTTAAGCCTTGCGGGTGCCTTTGCACAAACGCCCGCATCTTCCGACCCTTCCGCGTCTTCCGCGCAATCTCAGCCGAAGCTTCCACGGGTCAAGCAGCGGATCGAAGTTACAACCACTAAGCTGCCGGAAGATCCCGCAGAGGAACCGGCTCCGGTGGAAGTCATTACGGGCGACGAGTTGCGCGCGCGAGGTGCGACGGATCTGCAGTCTGCACTAGCCCCCGCCATGGGTGTTGTCATTGCTCCCGGCGGCGATTCTGGTCCTGCCAGTTCGGTGCCGGAATTTTGGGGGCTGAAGGAGTTCGACGCCTTTCTGCTGATCTCGGACGGAGCGCCCTGGGGTGGCAGTTTCAATCCTGCGTTGACGACGCTCGATGTCAACGATGTCGAACGAATCGAAGTGCTGCGCGGACCAGCGCCCGTTAGCTATGGAGCCACTTCGTTCGTGGGCGCGATTCATGTTGTCCACAAGGATGCCCAGGAGGGCGGCCGGACTCTGAGCGTGCACGGCGGCAACTACAACAGCGGTGGAGGCTTGTTCTCCACGCCGATTCCTCTTGGCGGAGGCTGGTCGTCGCGCTTTACCGTGGACGGCGAGAGGCAAGGCTTCGCTGACGATCGCACCGATTACCGCCGCGGACATGGGCTCTGGCGGGTCGGAAAGACGTCGGCCCAGGACAATCGCACGTGGTTCAATGTGGATGTGAACTGGCTCGACCAGTCACCCGCTAGCCCGCGATTGCGGGACGGAAAGGTGCTTTCTCCGGACAACCCGGTGGATGCCAACTACCACCCCCCGGAAGCTTTTGTCGATGATCACCGCTTCTCTGGAATGGCCGGTTTCGACCGAAAGGTGGGGGGCGCCCTCTGGTCCACCAGCGGCGACGTTTCCCAGAGCCGCCAGGATCTCTATCGGGGATTTCTCACGTCGCTTGACGATACCAACCCGGACGTGCCGGACGCCCACGGCTTTAAGGAGAGGATTCACCTCACCGACATCTATCTCGACTCGCACCTCTCCTGGAAGGTGCCCCATTCCGTTACCTTTCTCGCGGGCGCGGATTACCTGCACGGAAGTGGCAACGCCGAGGGTGCCGACTTCGATTACTTCGTGCATCTCAATGGTTCCTTCGATCCGGCTCATCCGCCCGAAAGGCCCGATGTTCTCGATGTCACCATCAACGATCGACGCGATTTCTTTGGCCCCTATGCGTCGGTCGAGTGGCGTCCCATGGAACGGCTCCGCTTCGACGGCGGCATTCGGCTCAACATTGCTCATGAAGGCAGAAAGGATGCAGATCCGGGCGCTGGCACCTCCTCCGATTTCAGCCGAACTGACGTTCGGGCTGGTGGGAGCCTGGGTGCCATATTTACGGCCTGGCAACGTAATCAGGATTCGTTCAGCTTCTACGTGAATTATCGCGATACGTTCAAACCGGCTGCCATCGATTTTGGCATCGGCGAAGCGCCCCCTCCTGGCGAGTCCACGATTCTGAAACCTGAAACTTCGCGCAGTGTGGAAGGCGGGGTCAAGGGGCGTTTCCTGGATCGGCGGGTGGAATGGGAAGCTTCGGGGTTCTTCATGGATTTTTCCAACTTGGTGATTTCCACGGTCGACCAGAATGGCAACCCGGGTTTGGCAAACGCGGGTATCGAGCACTTCAAGGGGTTCGAAACCGGAACCACTGTATATCTCCATCATGACGTGATCGCCCGCGCAAACTATAGCTACCACGACGCCAGGTTCGTTGACTTCATGTTTGATTTTGGCGACGGACCAGTTCAGCTTGCCGGCAAGCGTCTCGAAATGTCGGCGCACAATCTAGCGGCTGTCAGCCTGTTCTACGCACCGACGAGCGGCTTCCTAGGCGGCGTTTCCATGAACTACACTGGCAGCCGCTTCCTGAATAAGCGCAACACCGCACCAGCCGATGGCTTCCCGACGGTTGACCTGAGCGTTGGATATCGCACGCCGCGCTGGGAGTTGCGGATGGATGCCCGTAACCTGGGCGACCAGCGCGATCCAGTTGCCGAAAGCGAACTGGGCGATGCCGAGTACTATCTTATGAACAGCCGCAGGGTTACCGGAACCTTCAGCGTGCATTTCTAGCACCGACGCGGCTGGGGGATTCCATCCCGACTGAACACTAGAGAGGCGCTCTTCCCGAGCGCCTTTTCTATTTCCTTGGCATGCGGCGGAAAGACGCACTGGCTTTTATGCGGCCTGAAGTGCCGCTCTTCCACGAGTCGCACGGACGATTACGGAGTATTTCGGAATTTTTCAGTGAGGTTGTGCCAGTTCAAAAACACCGCGGCGATTTGGCATCTTCGACGGGAAGTTTCAACACTGAAAGTGGATCTTCAGTCTAGCGGACGAGCCATTCCGTGACTTCGTGCGTGATATTCAGCACAGGTCCATAAGCCAGGAAAGAGCAAAAGATCGCGATTGCGACCGGCGGGATGGCCAGCCAGCGCGGGATCAGAGGTTCCCGCGATCTGCCCGCTTCGTCCCAAGCCAAGAGGCGCGCCACCCGGGCGCTAATCGTCCCCGTCACGAAACCAACCGTGCAGACGGCGGCCGGTTCCACCGCCGCCTTCGCGGGAATCAGGCGGGAGAGCTTAACCAGCGCGGAGGCCAGATCAACGGCGTTGTTGGCATTCGATACGGCGGCATCATCCGCAGCCAACTCCGCTGCTTGCGACCATGCGGATTCGAGACTTGCCATGCCGGGGAACGGGGCAAACCGGAACACAAGCTTCTTCAGGTTATCGTACGAGCGAATGTGCGCCAGTTCGTGTCTGAGCGCAATGCTCAGTTCGTTGGCGGTAAGAAGCTCGACCGTCGAATCAGAAACCAGCACTCGCGGTTTGCGCATGCCGACCAGAGTCAGGGGCGGAGTCAGGCGGTGCGAGCGAAGAGTAACGGTGTCGGAGCCGGTTTCAAAAGGTGTCGCGCCCTCAAGCCAGAGAGCTACGATTCGCGCGGTGCGTCTTTGTGCAGCCACAACTCGCCAAGAGCCTAAAGCGATGAGGGAGAGGGCAGCCAGTCCAAGCGTCAAGGGCAGAGTGCCGGTACCCTCATTTGCCGAGCGCGGCTCGAGGATCTGAAACGACGGCACCACAAAAGCGACTGTGAAAACAATGGACGCGAACAACGGCAGAACGCGTAGCAGGAATAGCAGATCTGCGACACTCTGTTCAGCGGCGTGCAGCCATCGGAGCCAGCGCCAGGAAATAACCACCAGCGCGGATAGACAGCAGTACACCAGAACGAAGAACGTGAGCGAGACTGCGATGCCACGCAGCGCGAACATTAATGTAGCTCCTTGACCTTGGGCGCCGACATATTGGCCTCATTCGCTTGAAGTTCGCGACGCTTCTGTTCAATTAAGAGCTGAAGCTGGTCGAGCAACTGTGCATCGTGAGTGCTGAGGGCCTCGACGAGATAAGAAAGGGGAAGGGCTGAAGTGTTGCCCGACTCCAACAGCTGGCGGATACCATCCAGAGCGGCGCCGCGCTGCAGTTCCTCGGAAGTAAGACGCGGGGTGTAGCGGAAGGCGCGGCCTTCCGCAGTGCGGTCCAGCAGACCCTTCTTGTAGAGACGGTCTAGCGTTGTCATGACCGTGGTATAGGCCTGATACATCTTGCCGTCCGCGAGCATTTCACGGACAGTCGCTGAACCCCGCGACCAAAGTTCTTGCAGCACCTGCTGCTCGAACGGGCCGAGCTGTGGAGTGGAATTCGATCCGAAAATGGACAGCGGTCTAGTCATGCCGAGAAGTCCTTTGTCTGAGAAGCGTCCCGAAAACGGACGTGGGGAACATCCGGAGCGCGGTGACTCGTACACGAGGATATCACTGGACTACCCGGAAAGGCACGCCCGAAGAAGGGCGTGTCCGAGTATTTTAGGCAAACAGGGAAAGGATTTGCACATGTGCGGCAATCCCCTACAGTTTTCGCAGGAACCGGGAAAATAGCCAGTTTTAGCGGTCCGCTGTGACCGGAAGGATCTCATCCACATCAATTTTCGTAGGATATTTCCCGGTGTAGCATGCGGAGCAATAAGTCGTCTTCTCCCCATCGGCACACGCTTTCTTCAGGCCTTCGAGCGAAAGGTATGCGAGCGAGTCGGCGTCTATGAACTTGCGAATCTCCTCGATCGATTTGTTGGACGCGATCAGTTCCTGCTTCGAAGGTGTATCGACCCCGTAGAAGCATGGCGAGATGGTGGGAGGGCACGAAATGCGCATGTGGACCTCGCGAGCGCCGGCGTGGCGGATCATCCGGACAATCTTGCGGCTGGTGGTGCCGCGAACCAGGGAATCGTCTACCAGGATCACGCGCTTGCCTTCGATCATGCTCTGGACGGGATTCAGTTTGAGCTTGACGCCGAAGTCGCGTACCGATTGTTGCGGTTCGATGAAAGTGCGGCCAATGTAGTGGTTGCGGATCAGACCAAGGCGGAACGGGATGCCGCTCTCAGCTGCATATCCTATGGCCGCAGTGTTGCCGGAGTCCGGGATGGGAACGACAATGTCGGCATCTACAGGGGCTTCGCGCGCAAGTTGGCGTCCCATTCCGTCGCGGCTTTGATCTACGGAGCGCCCGAAGACGGTGCTGTCAGGGCGCGAGAAATAAACGTGTTCGAATATGCAGCTCGACATGCCCGGAGACGGAGCGTAGAAACGCGAACTAATACCTTCGGGGCCGACGATCACCAGTTCACCGGGTTTCACGTCGCGTTCGTAGGTGGCGCCGAGAAGATCGAAGGCGCAGGTTTCTGAAGCAAATACAACTGTATCTTTCTTCTCGCCGGTGAGGGCGGGGATGCGGCCCATGGCGAGCGGTCGAAAGCCGCGAGGATCACGAACTGCGAAAATACGGTCGCGGCTTATGACAACCAGCGAAAATGCGCCTTCTACGCGACGCAGAGCGTCGGCGATCGCGTCCGGGAGCGTCAGTTCGCGCGACAGAGCGATAAGGTGAACCAGAACTTCGGTGTCACTGTTGGTCTGGAAAATCGAGCCTTGACCCTCGAGTTTGGCGCGGATCGCGGCGGCATTGACCAGGTTCCCATTGTGCGCGATCGCGATGGCGCCTTTGTTCGACTGCACCAGGATAGGCTGGGCGTTGAGCAGGGCGGAGTCGCCGGCCGTGGAATACCGAGTGTGGCCAATGGCGAGAATGCCGCGAAGAGGCCGCAACACGTCCTCGGTAAAAATATCAGCTACCAGGCCCATGGCGCGATGACTGCGCAGATGTTCACCATCGGAGCTGACGATGCCAGCGGATTCCTGTCCGCGATGCTGCAGGGCGTGCAGTCCGAGGTAGGCCAACTTTTCGGCCTCGGGGTGGGCGTGGATGGCAACGACACCACACTCTTCGCGGAATTTGTCGAACGGAATCATTTTGACCTTAGGTGTTCGCTGGTATCTGAATTCTTCCCACTTAGAAATCTCGATACAACGCTGGTTCGTTTCACGCCGCCTGGTGTGGCGCCAACGCGGGTCCTTGACCTGCGTCGAGTGCACTCCGCGCCTCAGCCAGATCCGCGAGGTGGCCCCGGTCGTGTTCTATCCACAGTTCCAGCAGTCGGTGCACGTCGATGGGGCCGAAGCCTTGCATCTCGGCCCTGCGATTGAGGTCAGGAATAGAGGTTCCCCTGAGTCTCTGCATACTGGTGCCGCGGGAACGTTTCAAGTCGTCGAGCGCCGGACCGACTGGCTGGGCATTGTAGTTTCGCTCAATCGCCAATTTCGTGCCGTCGATATCCGCAAGCACCGGATAGTCTTCGGTCAGTATCAGGCGCAAGCGCTTCTCGTACCCGAGAATGTCAATGTCGCGCAGGTGCAGCACGTTCTCACGGATGGAGAAGAACTCCGTCGGCTTCCAGGACAACTGCTCCTCGGTAAGTCCGCGGATTGCATCCTCAACTCGACCGGGTGCGGCCGAAAGCTCGGCAATCGCCATTTCGAAGAATTCCATGCTTAGTCCTCCCCGCGCCCGCAGTTAGCCGGCCGCCGATGTGGTTTCTGTTCGCAAAGCTTTTTCCAGCGCGCCTTCGTAGGCGGCACGTAACTCGTGGATGCTGGCTGAGATCGCGGGCGTGCTCTCGATAGCGATTTCGAGGCGGTCGCCTCCCGTTTCGCCAATCGTGTCCGCTTTGATTTCGTACTCTTGCGCTACCTCTTTGATTCGCGGAAGGTACGTCGGGTCGCAGGTTATCAGCACACGGCTGGCGTCTTCGCCAAACAGCCGGAATTCGAGCGGTACGTCGCGGTTTGCCATCTTGACGTTCGCGCCGACTCCCGCGATCAGTGAGCACTCCGCCAGCGCCACCGCCAGGCCGCCATCGGCGCAGTCGTGGGCGGATTCAATCACTCCCGCTTGAATAAGCGAGACCAGCGCGCGTTGCAGCGTGGCTTCCTTTTCGATATCGAGTTCGGGCGGATATCCCCAAACCGCGCCGAGGACTTCTTTAGCATATTCGGAGGAACCAAACTCGGACTGGGCGTCCACGGCATCGCCGAGGTTGTTGGCACGCAACAGAACGATCTTGCGTCCGGGCTTTGCGAAGTGCATTTTGACGGCCTTGTGCACGTCTTCGAGAATGCCCACAACGCCGATGACCGGCGTCGGATAAATTCCCTCGCCGAGAGTTTCGTTGTAGAAGCTTACGTTGCCGCCCGTAATCGGTGTGTCAAGTTCCTCGCACGCCTTAGTCATGCCATCGATAACTTGCGAGAACTGCCACATGATGTGCGGCTTTTCCGGGTTGCCGAAATTCAGGCAATTGGTGGCGCCGATCGGGGTCGCGCCCACGCAGGCCACTTTGCGAGAGGCTTCGGCCACGGCGTGCATGGCGCCCAGCTTCGGGTCGAGATAGCACCAGCGGCCGTTGCCATCGAGCGCCATCGCCAGTGCGCGCTTGGAGCCCTTGATCCGAATGACTCCGGCATCGCCCGCGCCCGGTGCATCGACTGTGTTGGTCTGCACCATGTGATCGTATTGCTGCCAGACCCAGCGCTTGGAGCAGACGTTCGGGCTCGCTAGCAATTTCTTGAGTTGGCCAGTGAGATCACCGCCTTCGGCGAGGCGAATGTGCTCCGGCATTTCGCGCGCAACGGGCGGCTCCCAGCGAGCCAGCGGGCGTTTGTAAATCGGTGCGTCGTCGGTAAGCGCGGCATTGGGAATTTCCGCGACGACCTGGCCGTGTTCGAGCACGCGCATCTTCGCATCAGTCGTGACGCGGCCGACTTCCACCGCGTCCAGGCCCCACTTCTTGAATACCCGGAAAACCTCGTCTTCGCGGCCCTTCTGTGCCACGAGGAGCATGCGCTCCTGCGACTCGCTGAGCATGATCTCGTAAGGTGTCATGCCCGTTTCGCGCTGCGGAACGAGGTCGAGTTCAATTTCGATGCCGGTGCCGCCGCGTGCGCCCATTTCGCAAGTGGAGCAGGTCAGACCTGCCGCGCCCATGTCCTGAATGCCGATGATCGCTCCGGTCTGCATGGCTTCAAGGCAGGCTTCAAGCAAGAGTTTTTCGAGGAATGGGTCGCCCACCTGGACGTTGGGACGCTTAGCCTCGGAGCCTTCACTGAACTCCTCGCTCGCCATCGTGGCGCCGTGAATGCCGTCGCGCCCGGTCTTGGAGCCGACATAGATGACGGGATTGCCTTCGCCCGCCGCGCGCGCGTAGAAAATCTGGTCGCGGCGAACGAGGCCTAACGCAAAGGCGTTCACCAGTGGATTGCCGGAGTAGCAGGACTCAAACTTCACTTCGCCGCCGAGGTTGGGCACGCCGAAACAGTTGCCATAGGACGCGACACCGCTGACCACGCCTTCCATGACCGAATGATTCTTGTGAATTTCGGCTTGTGTAGGAGCAGGAACTCCCGTCCGCCCGCTTTCTTCAATCGGCCCAAATCGCAGCGAATCCATGACCGCGACCGGCCGCGCGCCCATGGTGAAAATGTCGCGCAAAATCCCGCCGACACCCGTGGCCGCGCCCTGAAACGGTTCGATAAACGAGGGGTGGTTGTGGGACTCGATCTTGAAGGCGCAGGCCCAGCCATCGCCGATATCCACGATGCCGGCGTTTTCGCCAGGCCCCTGGAGCACGAGTTTGCTGCGCGTAGGCAGGCGCTTCAGGTGGACGCGCGACGATTTATACGAGCAGTGCTCGCTCCACATCACGCTGAAGATGCCGAGTTCGGTGATCGACGGCTCGCGTCCGCCCAGCAACTGCTTGACTTTCTCGAACTCATCCGGGGTAAGGCCGTGGTCCCGGATCATCTCAGGTGTAATGGCAGAAATCGCGGCGGTCGTCATGGCGGGAACCTGTATTGTCGCATTTTGAATGACTTTTTACCTACGAATCCACCAATCGCTCCTATAAATATTTCTTTTCGCCGGCATCATGACAATACGGGCCGTTCCAAGTATCTTTTAGCCCTATGCCGGAGCGCCACTTTGGGCAGCGATCGCAATCAGACGGCATGCTTGCCGTTTATGGCATTGCCGTCGCCAGCTTTGTGCTGCACATGATCTTCAACGGCCGGTATGGGTACTTCCGCGACGAGTTCGACTACATCATCTGCGGACGGCACCTGGCATGGGGTTATGTGGACCAACCGCCGCTTTTGCCCGTGCTCAGCCGGATCTGCTTGGGTATTTTTGGCGAATCGCTGCGCAGTGTGCGACTCATACCAGCCGTGACCAGCGCGGCGCTGATCCTGCTGACGGGTCTCATGGCACGTGAGTTAGGCGGCAAGCGGTTCGCCGTTGCCTTCAGCGCGGTCACGGTCCTGATCGCTCCCATTTACCTGTCGGGCGGAAGCCTGCTCACTAGCAATTGCGATCTGGAAGTCTTTTTGTGGATGGGATGCGTTTACTTCGCGCTGCTGGCGATCAAACGCGATGAACCGCGATACTGGCTCTGGTTCGGGGTGGTGGCTGGGATTGGACTCCAGGAGAAGTACTCGATTCTGGTGCTCGGCTTCGCAATCGTCGTGGGATTGTCACTGACATCGCAGCGCACGCTCCTGCTGAACAAATGGATGTGGCTGGGCGGATTAGC
>Ga0302322_100000649_pt1 | contig 27079 bp, 27 predicted proteins | sample Fen_T0_2_FD_203757 | JGI IMG/M metagenome (GOLD analysis project Ga0302322, IMG submission 203757) | Peat permafrost microbial communities from Stordalen Mire near Abisko, Sweden - Fen_T0_2 | ecosystem: Environmental > Terrestrial > Soil > Wetlands > Permafrost | place: Sweden: Abisko...
CAAACCATGCGATTGTCCGTCAGCCGGGCCGAGGTGACCAGCAGCGCCAGCAGTACGGCGCACAGCGCGAGTGCCCGGCCCCGCTGCGCCAGACCGACGGGTGCCGGCGCCAGCAAGGCGAGCAGCAGCGGCGCGGTCAGCACAACGTAGGTTGAGTAGGGTCCGACACCGTTGTGCTTGAGGGCGGGATCCCAGCCCGCCGCCGTCAGCGCGTAGCCGATTGCGAGCGAGGACATGATCGCGAAACTCGCGAGCGCGGTCGCGACGTAACGGCGCAGCGTCGCGACGTCGGAGGACGCGATGTAGAAGGACACGATCACCAGCACGTTCTCGGCGACTTCGCGGGAGAGCTGCCCCGCGGTGTAGTGCGGCTTGACCGACCAGAAATACGACGCCGCGGACCACGCGAACCACGCACCGACCGTCAGCGTGAGCGACCATGGCGGCAGCGGGATCCGCGCCTGGGGGCGCAGGCGGCGCTCGCGCAGGCTCCAGCCCAGCGCGCACGCGGCAAACAGCAATGTGCCGCCGAACGCGATCGATCGCAGATAGGTCCCGTGGTTGGTCGGCAGCAGGAATAGGTAGAACGCCGTGAATCCGGCCAGCCAGCGAAGGTTGATGACGGTCATTTGCCTGCCGCAGCGGTTCGGGCGGAGATCAGAGCGATCGCGTCGCGCATCGCCGCGTCGACACGGTCGGCGAAGCGGGCAAACGAGAATCCCTCGAGGTGTGCGGCGGCCCGCGTCAGGTCCGGCTTGTGTGTTCCGGCGGCAATTCCGGCCAGCAGCCTGGCGAAATCCCGGCCGCCGTCCGTGCGCGGGTCGATATACAGGAAGCCCGTGATCCCGTCGCGCATGGTTTCCGTGAACGGTGGCGCGTCCACGGCCAGCACCGGCGTCCCACACAGACAGGCTTCGATGACGTTGAGACCGAGCGCCTCGCGGTCGGGCAGGCCGGTCAGCAAGTAGTCGATGGCGCGATACGCCGGCGCCACATCGCGCTGATGCCCCCAGAAGCGGACGCGCGACCCCAGCGGGCGAACCGCACGGCGCAGCGCGCGCAATTGTTTGTTGCCGACGGCGATGCCGAAGACCTCGAGGTTCACGTGAGGTTGCGCCTCTATCATCGGCGCAAGAATGTCGAACAGCGCGGGAAACTGCTTGGCACGCGCGATGCGCGACACGATGCCCAGCGTGAGTCCCGGGCGTTTCGCGTAGCGCGCGCCAAGGCCAAGCGTCGGGAACACGCGCTGGCCCGCGCCCGCAAGCTTCTCGACGAACTTGCGCTCGTCCCATTCGCATAGCGGCCCTCTGACCGGCACGGCTTCGCTGTGAAGGCGATGAATTTCACCGATGCCAAGCAGCGGCTCGTCATGGACGTTCGCGATGCCGTGGGCACGCAGCGTAGCGATGACACGCCGTGAAACGCCGAAGAGGAGATCGGCCTGGTCGTAATAGGCGGGACGGGACGCATCGTAGAGGGCCTGGTGCGCGATGCCCAGGACCAGACCGCGGTCGCGCAGCCTGGCCAGCACCTGAGCAGGCAGCGATCCGTGGATGAGCGCGATGTCGACCGCCTCCAGTGCGTTTGCGGCGGCGTTGCCGTCGGTGACCCCGATCACTTCCACTCCGCCGAAATCGAGATCGCGCCAGAATTTCGCCCGCGCGTCGACGATTACCCGCGTCGGCCAGCCGCGTGCGGCCAGTGCCCGGCTCATGAAAGCGGTGAAGACTTCGGCGCCGCCCAACGTCGGCGCAAGATTGATCTGGACGCTCCGCGGTCGCGGTGTCATCGCGTCCCGACGCCGAGTTCGCCCGCGGCGGCGATCACGGCGTCGAGCGAGATGGCCTGCATGCACAGGTGCTTCGGACACTGTGCGGGTGTGCGCGCGCAGCGGCGCACCCATTCGATTTCGCGGCGGAAGAGCACGCGTTGGTCGCGACACGGGAACGGGTCGATGGTCACCGCGCGATAGGGGGAGTCGCGCCAGAATTCCCCGGCCCCGGTGACGATGGCCGAGCCCGGGCCGAACAATGCGATCGTCGTCGCGCCGGCCACGCGGCCCAGATGCGCGGCACCCGTGTCCGGGACGACCAGCAGTCGTGAATTGGCGAACAGGTGCCACAGTTGCGGCAGGTCGAGGCGTCCGGCGTAGGACGCATAGCGCCGTCCGGGGTCGCAGGCTTCGATGATGTGCTCCTCGCCGCGGCCGGCCGACCATATCGGCGTGATGCCGCGCGCGGAGAGCCAATCGGCGAGCGCCGCCCACCGGTCCGGCGGCCACAGCTTGAGCGACGTACTGGCGCCGACATGCAGCACCGCGTACGGCTGCGCGGGCGCGTCGAAGGGCTTCGCGGCCGGTGCCTTCCAGACGCCGGGCGCGAACGGCGGCGGCGGTGGGCCGTCGAGGAGCGTCGCCACCATGTCGCCCCAGGCGGCCGGATGGTCCGGATAGCGCCGCAATTCGTCGATCGGCCAGTTCTTGCGCTCGTTCGGATCGCCGCCGAACGCGACGATCCAGCGCGAGTGCATTGCCGCGGCGAGCCATGCGTAACGGTTGTCGCCCGCGACGAAGGCGAGATCGAAACGCGATTCGGCGAACAGCGCTTCGTTCGCGTGCCGGGGATCCCAGGCCAGTGCGCGAACGCCGTAGGGGTGCGTCGCGTAGAGCGGCGCGATCGCGCGCGGTGCCGTCATCACGATCTCCGCTTCGGGATAGTGCGCGCGCAGCTTGGCGATCAGCGGCGTCAGCATCAGCGTGTCGCCCAGCAGCAGGTGGTGGGCAAGCAGCACGCGGCGAATCCGAACCGGATGCTTGCGCGGGCGCTGGGCGCGTGCGGCGAGCGCGCGCGCGACGACTTCCGCCTGGTTGATGAAGCGCGAACGCGTCGCGATGACCGTCGTCATGGCGATCCCGCGTCCGCAAGCGCGCGGCGGAACGCGGCCTCCATGCGGTCGAGCATCGCGGGCAGTCCGAAACGCGGCACGACATAGGCGCGGGCGGCGGCCGCGAGCCGGTTGCGCAGCTCGGCATCGCGGAGCAGCGTGTCGAGGCCGGCGGCGAGGGCGCCGGCGTCCTCCTTCCTCACGACCAGCGCGGTTTCGCGGTGGCGCGCGATTTCGGGAATGGCGCCCGCATCCGTCGTGACGCAGGGAACGCCCGCGAACATCGCCTGCAGCAACGCCTGCGGGACGCCTTCGTTCGCATAGGATGGCAGCGCGAACACGTCGAGCGCGTGAAGCCACGGCGCGACGTCGTCCTGCTGGCCGGCGAAGACGACGCGATCACGGAGCGCAAGCGCGTCGACCTGCGCCTCGAGCGCCTCACGTTGCGGCCCATCGCCGACGATGACGAGGCGGGCGCCGCGCGTCGCCAGCCGCGCGACGGCGTCGAGCAGGTAACGATGACCCTTCCAGCTGCGCAGCGTCGCGACGATGCCGATCAGCGGGGACTCGAGCGGCAGGTTGAGCGCGGTGCGCGCGGCTTGGGCCGAGCCGGGCGCAAAGCGCGTACCGTCGATGCCTGTCGGGATCGATTCGATCCGTTCGGGATCGATGCCGTTGTCGCGGATCAGCGTCGCGCGCAGCGACTCGCCGGTCGTGACAAGGCGCGTGGTCGCCTTGCGATAGAGCCAACGCGTGGCGGCATCGTTGGGCACCGGTACCGACACGTGGCGGGTGCGCACGAGGATGGGCCGCGCGCGGCCACCTATGCGAAGGGCGGCCGCGGTAAGCCAGGTGTCCGTCGAGCTGTGCGTGTTGACGATGTCGAAAGGCGTTGCGTGCAGCGCGCGGCGCATCGCGATGACGCCGGCCGGGCGCTTACGCCCGATGGACAGCGCCACCGCGGGCACGCCGAAGCGCGGCGCCTCGGCGACGATGCGCGAGCCGTGCGCACCGTGCACGACGACGCGATGCCCACGTGACTGCATGCCGGCGGCCTCGGTCAGGATGCGGATCTCCTGGCCACCCCAGCCGTCCGAAGATTCGGTATGGGCAATGGCGAGAAGGCGCCGGTCGTGGTCACGGGTTTGTACGCTGGGCACGGTGGACGCCGGATCAGGGGTACGCGGTCGCCGGCGCCGCCACGGCGAACTGGAGGTGGTGCAGCCGCGCGTAGACGCCATTGCGTTCGAGCAGGTCGGCGTGCGTGCCGCTTTCGACGATGCGGCCGGCGTCGAGCACGACGATGCGGTCGGCGTGCTCGATCGTCGACAGCCGGTGGGCGATCACGATCGTCGTGCGGCCCTGCATCAGCACGTCAAGCGCCGCCTGCACCTGGCGCTCGGATTCCGAGTCGAGCGACGACGTGGCCTCGTCGAGGATCAGTATCGGCGCATCCTTGAGGATGGCGCGCGCGATCGCGATGCGCTGCCGCTGCCCACCGGACAGCCGCATGCCGTTCTCGCCGACACGCGTATCGAATCCGTTGGGCGTGGCGCGGATGAACTCGAGGGCGTTCGCGGCGGCCGCCGCGCGCTCCACCTCCGCGCGCGAAACGCCGGACATGGCGCCATACGCGATGTTGGCGGCGATGGTGTCGTCGAAAAGCAGCACGTCCTGCGACACCAGCGCGATCTGCGCGCGCAGGCTGGACAGCGTCAGCGTCGTGATGTCGTGGCCGTCGACGAAGAGGCGCCCCGCCGAGGGCTCGTAGAAGCGGGGAATGACGTTGACGAGCGACGTCTTGCCCGCGCCCGAGCTGCCGACGAGCGCGATGGTCTCGCCGGGCCGTATCGTCAGCGACACGTCGGTCAGCGCGTCGCGCTCACTGCCGCCATACTTGAGGGAGACGCGGTCGAAGCGCAGCTCGCCGCGCGCTCGCTCGATCCTGACCGTGCCATTGTCCGGCTCGTCTTCCAGGTCCAGCATCGTGAAGATCGACTCCGCGGCGGCCAATCCGCGCTGGATCGACGCGTTGATGCCGGAGAGCGCCTTCAGCCGCTCGAGCAGCGTGAGGAGGGCCGCCGTGTACGCGAGGAAGATCGGCAGGTCGAGCTTGCCGTCCTGGCTCTGCCCCATCGCAATCCAGATGATGACCGCCACCGCCAGCACGGCAAGGATCTGCGTGATCGGCGAACTCGCAGCGCTGGCTGACGATTGCTTGGACATCGAGGAGCGCAGCGCGTTGGCGGCGCCGACGGCGCGCTCACGCTCGTAGGCCTCGCCACCGAAGATGCGGACGATGCGATGGCCGCCGATCATTTCCACCAGCACGTGGGTCAGCGCGCCCGTGCGCGTCTGCACGTCGCGCGCAATGCGCCGCAGTCGCCGGCTGAAGTAGCGGATCACCACGGCGACCACCGGCAGGATCGCGAACGTCCACAGCGTCAGGCGCCAGTTGAAATACATCAGCAGCCCGAAGCTCGCCGCGATGGTCATCGTGCTGCGGAGGGCCGTCGTTATCGTGTTCGACGCAGCCTGCGCGAGCTGGTGCGCGTCGAACGTGAGCTTCGACTGCACGACGCCGCCCGGCGTGACGTCGTAGTAGGGCGTGGGCAGCTTCAGCAGCTTGTCGACCAGCGCGCGGCGCAGGTCGAAGACCACGCGGAAGCCTGTGTAGGCCATGCCGTAGTCGGACACGTAGGAGCCTAGCCCTCGCAGCACGAACACGCCGACAATGGCGAGCGGCAGCCACTTGGTCTTGGACGGGTCCGGGTTCTGGAAGCTCTGGACGATGGGAACGACCATGTAGGTCATGATCGTGTCGCCGGCCGCGACGATCACCATACCGACGACCGCGAGCGCGAACGCCCACCAATAGGGGCGAACGTAGCGAAGCAGTCGCTTGTAGAGGTGGAGTCCGGTGGTCTTCAAGGCGGGAGGTGCGGCGGGGCGTCGAGTGGACGGCGCGAAGGACGGGAGCGGGTTATCCGGCGCGACGATAGCCGGTGGCGTGCGGGCCGGATTATAGCAAAGGAGGCTTGTCGCCCGCCGGAGGCGCCGGCGGCAGCGTTTCGCTGGCGAGTCCGTCATCGCCGTGCAGCGGCGGTGCTTCCCTGTCGGGCCGGGTGGCGGCCGCCGCGGCCGTGGTCGGCGGTGCCGCATGCGGCGCCCTTGCTTGCGTCCGGTGCGCGATGCTCGCCTCCAGCAACTCCTTGTACAACAAAACGAGCTTCAGCGTCATCGACGAGGGCGTCAACGATTCGACCGCGCGGCGGGCGTTCGCGCCCTGCCGGTTCCGTGTCTCGGCATCCAGCAGCGTCCGCATGTGTGCTGCCAGCGACGGCGTGTCGCGCGACGTGCAGATCAGCCCGGCGTCATGTTCTGTCACGAGCTCGGCGGCACCCGACTTGGTGCTGGTGACGACCGGCAGCGCGCAGGCCATGGCCTCGAGCGCCGCGTTGGGGAACGGATCGTAGATGGTCGGAAGGACGAAGACGTCGGCGCTCCCGTAGTAGGGTTTTACATCCAGTTGCGGGCCGACGAAGACGATCCGCTCGCGGACGCCGAGCTTGCGCGCCAGACGCTTGTAGCGGTTGACGTGCTTCTCGCGCCCGACGACCATCAGATACGTCGATTCCGGCAGTTCCGCCAGCGCGGCGATTGCCGTGGCGACGCCCTTGCGCTCGTAGCCCGAGCCGACCAGCAGGAACAGCGTGGCGTCGGCCGGGATCTTGTAGCGCGCCCGCAGCCGCTCGCGGTGCTCGCGCAGCCCGGGATGGAACGCGGCCGAATCGACCGCACTGTAGATGACCGGCAGGCGCTCGTCCGGAAGGTCAAAGCGCGCCTTGATCTCGTCGCGCACCATCCGGGAATTGCAGATTACGGCGCGCAGCCACGGGCTCGCGAAGAGTTTCTTCTCCATCGCCAGCGTATATCGGTGCCAGGGATTCAGCGCGACCTTGAGGCGCGACAGCGCGGACGCACCGCGCAACCGCTCCTCCAGCCAGACCGCGTGGACGCCGTCGCCGGCGCGATAGATGTCGCAGCAGAGCACGCGCTCGTGCGATTGCACCAGGTTGGCCTTCGTCGAGCCGACCGCGCGACCCACGGCACGCGCGAATCCCCAGTCGCGCCACAGGCTGCCCAGGTAGAAGGGGTCGCAGATGTGCGGTTCGATCAGCTGCAGGCTGGTCTGCGGCCACTCGCGAGTGTAGAGCGTGATGGCGACATTGCGCTCGAGCAGCGCCTCCAGCGCGCCTTCGATGAAGCGTTCGGCACCCCCGTACGGCGTGTACCGCTGGCGGATCAGCGCAAGCCGCATCAGGTGCTCCCGCTTCCCGTTGCCGCCAGCAGCGAGCGAAAGCCCTCGTGGACACGTTCGACCGGCAGTGTTGTCAGACAATCGGAGACCTTGCCGCCGCCGCAGCCATCCAATCCGCACGGGCGGCATGGGTGCGCGTCGGACGCGATCACCCGCGCGGCGACGTTCCAGGGGCCCCACTGCATTTCCCCGGAGGGGCCGAACAACGCGATGACGGGCGTGCCCATCGCCGCCGCGATGTGCATCGGCGCGGAGTCCACGCCGACGAAAGCGCGCGCCTGCGCAGCCACGACCGCAACCTCCGTGAGCGTCAATTGCGCAGTCAGGTCGACGGTGCGCGCCCGCGTGGCTGGCGAAATCGCCGCCAGGATCGTCCCGACCAGCATGCGCTCGCGCGCGTCGTCCGCGCCAGTCAGCGCGACGGCGAAGCCATCCGCAACGATATGGTCGAGCAGCGCCGCGGTGCGCGCCGCCGGCCAGCATTTGAACAGCCAGCGCGACCCTGGATGCACGTGGATGAAACTGCGCGCGGACAGACCGTGTTGCGCGAGCAGCGCCATCGCGCGTGACGTGGCCTGTGCGTCCGGGATCAAAACCACGCGCCGGTCGGCGGCGTCCGGGTAGATCCCGATGCGCCGCAGCGCGTCGAGGTTGGCCTCGACGGTATGGCGTCGCGCGGCTTCGGGCTGGCGATAGAAATGCGTGAAGTGCCGCCGCCACAGGGCTGCATGCGAATTGCGTTCCTGCGTGACCGACCAGCGCGGGCGCAGCAGTCGCGCCAGATGCAGCCCGCGCGAATGTTCGGTCAGGTGGATCAGCAGGTCGAAGCGGCGGGCTCGCAAGCGGCGCAGCAGCCGCCACTCGCAGCCGACCTGGGTCGCGACACCCTGCCGCTTCCAGTTGCGGTCGATCGTGTGAACGTTCGCGATGGCCGGATGTCCGGCCAGCATCGGCTCGGTGCCCTGATAGACCAGCGCATCGATTTCCGCCCCGGGCATGGCGCGCGCGAGGGTGTTGAAAACCGGCGAGGTCAACAGCACGTCGCCATGATGGCGCAGCTTGGTCACGAGCACGCGATGTATGTCCGGCAGGGGAACAGGGTCCGGGAGCGGGCTCGCCATGGTGGTCAACGATACCAAAATCCGCGCCCCCGCGCCTGCGCGTGCTTGCCTTGGCGACGTCAGCACTCACTTGTTGCGAAGCGCCCGGGCACGTTGGCTCGGCGCCGAAGAGGGTACAATTCTCGCAGGTCCGGGCAGCGTGGCGCTGCCCGGCCGGCCCGACCATCGAACCTACGCTCCCCATGTCCGTTGATGCTGTCAATACCGCGCTGAAGGCGCAAATTCTCGCGGAAGCGCTGCCGTACATCCGGCGTTTCCACGACAAGACGATCATCATCAAATACGGCGGCAACGCGATGACCGAGCCTGCGCTCAAGGCAGGCTTTGCGCGCGACGTCGTCATGCTGAAGCTGGTGGGAATGAATCCGGTGATCGTCCATGGCGGCGGGCCCCAGATCGGCGATCTCCTGAAGAAGATGGGCATCCAGAGCGAATTCCGGCAGGGCATGCGGGTCACCGACGACAAGGTGATGAACGTGGTGGAAATGGTGCTGGGCGAGCTGAACCAGGAGATCGTCGGCCTCATCAACCAGCATGGCGGCAAGGCGGTCGGCCTGACCGGGCAGGACGGCGCCTTCATCCATGCGCGGAAGATGCTGCTCAAGTCCGAGACCGCCGCGGGCGAGTTCGTCGACATCGGCCTGGTCGGCGAGATCGAGCGCATCGACCCGGAACTCATCCAGCTGCTCGACTCGCGCGACTTCATCCCGGTGATCGCGCCCATCGGCGTCGGTCCCGAGGGCGAGGCCTACAACATCAACGCCGACCTCGTGGCCGGCAAGCTGGCCGAGACGCTCGCGGCCGAGAAGCTCGTGCTGATGACCAACACCGTCGGCGTGCTGGACAAGGACGGCACGCTGCTGACCGGACTCACCGCGACCGAGATCGACGCGCTGTTCGCCGACGGCACCATCTCCGGCGGCATGCTGCCCAAGATCGGCTCGGCGCTCGATGCCGTGAAGAACGGTGTCAGGAGCTCGCACATCATCGACGGCCGCGTCGAGCACGCGCTGCTGCTCGAGGTGCTGACCAATGAAGGCGTGGGGACGATGATCCGCGCCGACAATACGCCGCCGCGGTTCGCGGCCTGACCCTACCCGCGACCCGCGCGAGTACCCAGCCATGGCAATGAAACCCGGCGAACGGCGGCTGTCGATCCTGCAGATGCTCGCGGCGATGCTCGAGAATCCGCGCAGCGAGCGCGTCACCACGGCGGCGCTGGCCGCCAAGCTCGAGGTTTCCGAGGCGGCGCTCTATCGCCACTTCGCCAGCAAGGCGCAAATGTACGAGGGGCTGATCGAGTTCATCGAATCGACGCTGTTCTCGTTCATCAACAAGATACAGACGGAGACCACCGAGGGCGAGGCGCAGGCCGAGCAGACGGTCGTGATGCTGCTGTCGTTCGCCGAGAAGAACCCGGGGATGACCCGCGTGCTGATCGGCGAGGCGCTGGTGCACGAGGACGAGCGGCTGCAGGCGCGGATCAACCAGTTGACCGACAAGCTCGAGGCCGCATTGCGGCAGTCGCTGCGGATCGCGCAGGCGGCCAACGGCTGGCACGGCGACGCGCAGGCCGACGCCGCGGTGCTCATCGCCTACGTGCTCGGTCGCTGGCAGCTGTTCGCCAAGAGCGGCTTCAAGCGCATGCCGCAGGATGGCTGGGCGCTGCAGCGCAAATTCCTTTTCGGCTAGCCCAGGTTCAATCGATGACACGTCGCACCAACGGCTCCACAAGCACCTGCATCGTCGCGGCCGCGATCTTGTGCGCCATCGCCTTCGTGCCGGCCGGTGCGCAGCAATCCGCGGCTCCGGAATTGCGTGCCGATGCGCCGCCTTCGCGCTGGCAGGCGCAGGTCGACGGCCTCGACGAGGCCTTTCGGTCACGCATGCTGGCGGCGAACGAACCGCGCTCGAACTGGATCGCGGGGCAGCTCGATCAGGGCGACATCGAATCGCAAGTCCGTCATTTCGCCGCGGCGCGCGTCGCGGCACCCGACAACAAACTCTATCTCGCCACGCTGGCCACTGCGTGCATGCAACCGGTGCGGCCGCCGCTGCCGGAATGCGAAGCTGTCGACCGGCTCGCCGACTGGGCGACGCGCGACCGGGACAACGGCTGGCCCGCGCTGCTGCTGGCCGACCGGGCGCGGCAGCACCGCAATGCGGAAGCGATGCTCGCTTTCCTGCAGCAAGCGGCGGCGCAGCCGCGTTTCGTCGAATACTGGGAAGCAGGCTCGCTGGAGATATGGGAATCCGTGCGCGGGATGCCGGTCGAAGGCGAACCGGCCGCCAAGCTCGAACTCGCCGTGATGTACGCGATGGCGCGTTCGCTCGCGTGGCCCAATGCCGCGCGTGCCACGTGCATGGGGTCCGCCGAACGCACGACCTCGCTTAGGGCTGCGTGCGCGGATCTCGGCGCAGCCATGCGCGAACGCGGCTCGACGTGGATGTCGCGACTGATCGGCGGCCGGATGGCGGGAGCCAACGCCGCGTCGGCGGAGGCCAAGGCAGCAGCCGACAAGAAGTTGGCGTCCGTGCGCGATTCTATCGCCGCGTGCAGCCGTTCCACCGGCACCATCCTCGACGGCCTCGAGTCCGCCGATGCTGCAGCGCGCGCCAAGTCGGTCGCCGAGTGGGACAGCTGGCTGCGGCGCGAAGCTGCGGTCGGCGAGGTGCGCGCCTGCGAGGAACGCGTGGCGGCTACGTCGACTGCACCTTCGAAGGCGCGATGACGCATCCGGCGATACGCCAAGCGCCGTCCTTCTGTTTCTCCATCCGATAGAGCGCGACCACGACGCTGCTGTCGGGCAACACGAGCTGCAGCGGCTGGAGCGTCATGCCGTCGACGACGGCACCTTGGAGGAACGTGCTGTCGCGCGCAGTCAGCAGCGCGCTGTAGCCGTCGCGCACCATACGCATGAAACGCTCCGGCGACCTGAACTGCTGGCGTATCCCCGGAACGGAATAGGTCATCGCCTTCGTGCCGTCGCCCGCCTTCAGCGCCTGCAGCTGACCGCCGATCACCTCCTTGATGGCGGTCCATTCCGCAGGCTGCAACGCGGAGTGGCCGGGCGGCGCAGTGTCAGGGGGCAGCGCGGAGGCCGCCAGCGCGACGGCCGAGAGCATGGCGGCCAAGAAACGTTTCATGCGTTCCTCGTGCTGCATACCGGGCAACCTAAGTCGCGCGGAACGCGCATCTCGCGCCAGTGCATCGCCAGCGCATCGAGCAGCAGCAGCCGTCCGGCGAGCGACGTCCCGGCGCCGGCAATCAGCTTCAGTGCTTCGGCTGCCTGCGTGGCGCCGACGATGCCGGTGAGCGGCGCGAACACGCCCATCGTCGCGCAGCGCGTCTCCTCGATTTCCTCGCCCTCGCCGAAGAGGCAGTGGTAGCACGGGGACTGCGCGTCGCGTGTGTCGAACACGGCGATCTGGCCGTCGAAGCGGATCGCCGCGCCCGAGACCAGCGGCTTGGCGGCGGCGACGCATGCGCGGTTCACGGCGTGCCGCGTCGCGAAGTTGTCGCAGCCGTCGAGGACGACATCCGCGGCCGCGACGAGCGGGGCGAGCGCGTCCGGCCCGACGCGCACTGGCACGCGCGTGACGCGGACGTCCGGGTTGACCGCGGCCAGCCGTTGCGCGGCCGCGTCGACCTTGGGCATCCCGATATCGGCGGTCGCGTAGAGCACCTGCCTCTGCAGGTTGGTGAGGTCGACGTGGTCGGCGTCGCATATTGTGATCTCGCCGACGCCGGCGGCCGCCAGGAAATGCGCGGCGGGCGTGCCCAGGCCGCCCATGCCAACGACGAGCACGTGCGCGGCGGCGAACTTCGCCTGCGCGGCCGGCCCGAGTTCGTCGAGCAGGATGTGCCGGCTGTAGCGAAGGAGCTGCGCGTCTTTCATGGGCGTTACTTTACCGCCGAAACGACAACGCCCGGCGGACCGGGCGTCGTCGGGAAGCGATCGGAATTATTGCTTGGTCGTCGTCGCCGGCACCACGGCGTTCGCGGCAACCGCCTTCGTCGATGCGGTGACCGGAAGCCCCTTCAGCTGGTTCATCGCCTGCTGCAGCTGAAAATCCTCGGCGTCGCCGAACTGGAATCGCGGCACCAGCGAGGCGGGCTCGATCCTGCCCGAGTCGGCCTTGCCGTCGGCCTTCGCGGTGCGCGCTTCCGCGGCGGCGTCGGCCTTGATGCCGGTCCCGAGATGGTGGTCGAGATTGGCTTCACGAATACGGTTGGGCGAATCGCGGCCGTCGTCGACGGCGATGTCCGGCTCGATGCCCTTGGCCTGGATAGAACGGCCGGCCGGCGTGTAATAGCGCGCGGTGGTCAGCTTGAGGCCCGCGTTGTTGCCGAGCGGAAGGATCGTCTGCACCGAACCCTTGCCGAACGTCTGGTTGCCGAGAACCATCGCGCGCTTGTGATCCTGCAGCGCGCCGGCGACGATCTCGGATGCCGACGCCGTTCCGCCATCGACGAGCACGACCATCGGCACCTTCTTCAGTCCCGGGGGAAGGTCGCGGAAATAGTCTTCGCCGCGCCGCGAGAAATTCTCCTTGCTGGCGGTGAGGCGCATGCGCGCGTCGGGCGTGCGGCCGTCGGTGTAGACGACGAGCACGTCCTTGGGCAGGAACGCGGCCGACACGGCCACCGCCTGGTTGAGCAGGCCGCCCGGGTCGCTGCGCAGGTCGAGGACGAGACCCTTCAGTTCGCCGTTCTTGTAGAGGTCCTTCAACGCCTTGGCGAGGTCCTCCCCGGTGCGTTCCTGGAACTGCGTCACGCGCACGAAGCCGTAGCCCGGCTCGATCAGCTTGGCGCGAACGCTCTTGAAGTTGATTTCCTCGCGAGTCAGCGTGAACTGGATCGGCGTGTCGACGTCCTTGCGCACGACGGTGAGCGTGACCTGCGTGCCGGGCTTGCCGCGCATCTTCTCGACCGCCTTGGTCAGCGGCAGGCCGCGCGTGGCGACGTCGTCGATCTTGACGATGAGGTCGCCCGACTTGATGCCGGCACGGAAGGCCGGTGTGTCCTCGATCGGCGACGTGACGCGGATGACGCCGTCCTCGACGCCCACTTCGATGCCCAGCCCGCCGAACTTGCCGGCGGTCTGGATGTGCAGGTCCTGGAACGCCTCGGCATCGAGGAAGTCCGAATGCGGGTCCAGCCCGTGGACCATGCCGTTGATGGCTTCCTTGATCAGCTTGTCGTCGGGAACCGACTCGACGTAGTCGCTCTTGATCTTGCCGAACACGGCGGAGAGGAGCTGCAGGTCCTCGTACGGGATCGGCGTCCGCGACTCGCGCTGCGCGACCGCCGAGAAATTAAGCGACAGCAGGATGCCCAGGACGGTACCCAGTCCGATCAGGCCGGCCTTCTTCCAGCCGTTGCCCTTGTCGCCTGCCTGCTTACCGCTACCCGACTGCGCCATCGTCTACTCCTGCCTGATTGAACCCGAGGTTCCGGCACGACACCTTGCGCGTCTCGCCCAAGAAGGTGGCGCTAGGGCCGTTCGTGCCTGATCGAAAATTATACGCCCGCGTTCCTTACGCCGCGCTGAACACCAGCGTGCCCCCATTGTCGCCAAATGTATCGAACGAACGTTCCTGGACGCTGCGGCGGCCGACCCGGACGCCCATTTCGGCGTCACAGCCGAGTTGGGCGCCCGCCGGCGCTACAAGTTCCCCTGCCTGGAACGCGGGCGTCAGGCGGGCATTACCAGCAGATGTCCGGTCATCTCCGGCGGTTGCGGCAGTCCCATCAGGGAAAGCAGCGTCGGCGCGATGTCCTGCAATGCGCCACCGGGGACGACCGTTGCCGGGCGTCCGACGAACAGGAACGGCACGCGGTTCAGCGTATGCGCCGTATGCGCCTGACCGGTCGACGGGTCGTGCATCATTTCGGCATTGCCGTGGTCAGCGGTGATAAGCACCTCGCCGCCGACGCTGCGGGCGGCCGCGACCACGCGCCCGATGCAGACGTCGAGGGCTTCGACGGCGCGCCTCGCGGCATCGAGGTTGCCGGTGTGGCCGACCATGTCGCTGTTGGCGTAGTTGCAGATGATGGCGTCGTACTTTCCGGACTCGATCGCCGCGACGAGCTGGTCGGTAACCTCCGGTGCGCTCATCTCCGGCTTGAGGTCGTAGGTGGCCACGTTGGGCGACGGCACGAGAATGCGGTCTTCGCCCGGATAGACGTTCTCGACTCCGCCGTTGAAGAAGTACGTGACGTGCGCGTATTTCTCGGTTTCGGCGATGCGCAGCTGCTTTCGTCCCAGGCCCGAAATGTATTCGCCAAAGCTGTTGCGGATCGATTGCGGCGCGAACGCGACGGGAAGTTGCGCGAATTCCTCGCCATAGGACGTGAGGCACACGTAAGCCCCGAGCTTCGGCACCCTGGCGCGGGGGAACGCGCTGAAGGCGGCGTCGGTCAGCGCACGCGTGATCTGGCGCGCGCGGTCGGCGCGGAAGTTCATGAACACGACGACATCACCGTCGGCCATCGTCGCGTGCCGTCCGTCGCGATCCGGGATTGCCGTGGCCTTGACGAATTCGTCATTTTCGCCGCGCGCGTAGGCGGCGTCCAGTGCGGCTTGCGCCGAGGTGGCCGCATAGGGCGCGCGACCGTCGACCAGCAGATCGTAGGCCGACGCGACGCGGTCCCAGCGCTGGTCGCGGTCCATCGCGTAATAGCGCCCGACGATCGACGCCACGCGCGCGCCCGGATGCTTTGCGCAGACGCGTTCCAGGAACGCCAGAGACTGGGCGGCGCTGCGCGGTGGCGTGTCGCGCCCGTCGAGGAAGGCATGGACGAGGATTCGCGCGACACCCGCGGCGGCGGCCATGTCGACGAGTGCCGCGATCTGCCGTTCGTGGCTGTGGACGCCGCCGGGCGAGGCGAGGCCCAGCACGTGCAGCGCCGAATCATTGCGCTTCGCCACGGCCATCGCGTCGCCGAGCACGGGATTGCGCGCGAATTCGCCGGTCGCGATCGCGTGGTCGATGCGCGTGAAGTCCTGATAGATCACGCGGCCCGCCCCGATGTTGAGGTGGCCGACCTCCGAGTTGCCCATTTGGCCTTCGGGCAATCCGACATGCAGTTCGGACGCGTCGATCGTCGTATGCGGCGACGTGGCCAGCAGGTGGTTCCAGTTGGGCATCGCAGCGCAGCTGATCGCGTTGTCCGGCGCTGCCTCGCGACTGCCGAATCCGTCCAGGATCAGCAGCACGACGGGCCGCGCGCGAAGTTGCGGCGACGCGCGTTCTGCCGCAGGCGCGGATTCGATGGCGATCGTGGGCATCGGTGTCGGAGAGGAATGCGCAGGTGTCAATAGGGGGCGCGCGGTCGCCCAACGGCGATCGGGTATCATTTTACCTTCTGCAATCCTTCATTTGCAGCCAATTACCGCAACGAGGCGTCGCCCGAATGTCATTCATCGTCAACAACTGGATGCTGGAACTGATCATCGCGATGTCCGGCGCCATGCTGGTGTGGCCGCTGGTGCAGGGCCGCTTTTCCAAGCTCAAGGAAGTCGGCACGCTCAGCGCGACGCAGCTGATCAATCGGCAGAACGCGGTGCTGCTCGACGTGCGCGACACCAAGGAATACGCGGCCGGTCACCTGCCCAATGCCGTGCATGTCCCGTTGTCGGAATTGGGCAGCCGCAGCTCGGAACTCGCGAAGCTCAAGTCGCGGCCGGTCATCGCGTACTGCGACCGCGGCCAGCGCAGCCGTGCTGCCGGATCGGCGCTCGCCAAGATCGGGTTCGCCGACATCTACCAGCTCACCGGGGGCTTTCGCGCGTGGAAGGATGCCGGCCTTCCGGTGGAAAAGTAACGGATGGCGCACGTGATGATGTATACGACCGCGTCCTGTCCTTACTGCGTCCAGGCGGACCGGCTGCTGGCGCGCAAGGGCGTCATGGACGTCGAAAAGGTCCGGGTCGACCTGGAACCCCAGCGCCGCATGGAAATGATGCAGAAGACCGGCCGGCGCACGGTGCCGCAGATCTACATCGGCGACCATCACGTGGGCGGCTTCGACGAGCTGGCCGCGATGGACCGGGCGGGCAAGCTCGATCCGCTGCTGGCCGGTCCGCCCTGATCACGCCGACGCGCACACGCAGGCTGGGGTAAAATGCAGGGCTTTACCGGGGTCGCTTCGTCACAGAAGCCGCGGTTCACCCCGATTCCCATTCCGAATTTCACTCAGGATTCCCCAGCATGGCCGACCCGCAAATTCCCGCGCCCCTAAGTGCCGCCGACTCGCAAGGCGCCAGTTTCTCCATCGATCGCATTTACACCAAGGACCTGTCGCTCGAGAACCCTGGCTCGCCGCAATCGTTCCAGCTCACCGAGCAGCCGCAGGTCGAGGTCGGCATGCGCACGCGCGGTGAACAAATCGCCCCGGACGTCTACGAATACGTGCTGACGCTGACCGTGACGGCGACGGTCGCCGGCAAGACGATGTTCCTGGTCGAGACGTCACAGGCCGGGATATTCACCATCCGCGGCATCCCGCCGGACCAGATGCAGCCGGTCATGGCCGTCAACTGCCCGAACGTGTTGTTTCCCTATGCGCGCGAAACGATCGCCGACGCGACGATGCGCGCGGGCTTCCCGCCCATCCATCTCGCGCCGATCAATTTCGAGATGCTCTACCAGCAACAGCTGGCGACGCAGCAGCCGCAAGCCCCCGCGGTCACGAATTGAAGCCGCAAGGCCGTTCCTGCGTGCAATGAAGCGCCGTCCCCTGACGATCCTGACGCTGGCGCTAGCGTTGGCGACAGTGTTCGCAGGGGCCGCGCGTGCGGCGGATTACCGCACCACGTCCGAGGCGCCGACGCTGCTGTACGACGCGCCGTCACTGAAGGCCCGCCCGCTTTTCGTCTACGGCCGCGACGTGCCGCTCGAAGTGGTGGTCACCGTCGAAGGGTGGACCAAGATCCGCGACGTCGGCGGAGTCTTCGGCTGGATCCCCAACAAGAGCCTCGCCGAAAAACGCGTGCTGCTGGTGCGCGTCGCGGTAGCCGACGTGCGCGCCAATCCCGACGATGCGGCGCCGCTGGTGTTTCGCGCCGAGCAGAACGTACTCCTCGACTTGGCCGAGAGCGCCACGTCGCCCGCGACCACGGCTTCCCCGGGGTGGGTCAAGGCGCGCCACCGTGACGGCCAGACCGGCTATGTCCGCGTGAACCAGGTCTTCGGCCTTTAGAGTCCGTCGGCCCGCCCTGCCATGACCACGGTCGCGCTACTCGGCGCAGGCGCCTGGGGAACGGCCCTCGCGGTCCACCTCGCCGAACGCGCCGCCGCAAAGCCGTCGGTCATGCTGTGGACGCGCGATGCGGCGCAGGCGCGCGCAATGGACCGGGAACGCGTCAACACACGCTACCTGCCGGGCATCACGTTGCCGCGCGCGTTGAACATCACGTCGGACCTCCGCGTCGCGGTGCGCGCAGAATTCCTGGTCGTCGCGACGCCCACCGCGGCGCTGCCGGCGCTCGTGCGGGAACTGGCGGCACACGGCGCCATAGCACCCCTGGTATGGCTGTCCAAGGGATTCGTCGCCGCGCCGTCGTTGGCGGCGGGCGTCGGCCTCGCGCATCAGCTGATCGCGCCGATGTGGCCGGCTGCCGTGGGCATCGTGTCCGGGCCGACGTTCGCCGAGGAGGTCGCGCGCGGACTGCCGGCGGCACTCACGGTGGCCGCCACGACGCCCGGACTTGCGACAAGGGTCGCGGCGTTTCTCCGCGGTGATTCGCTGCGCGCCTATGAAAGCGACGACGTGACCGGCGTGGAAACAGGTGGTGCGATCAAGAACGTCCTGGCAATCGCCGCCGGTGCTTCCGATGGGCTGGGCTTCGGCCACAACGCGCGCGCGGCATTGATCACTCGCGGTCTGGCTGAAACCGGCCGGCTGTCCGCGGCGCTCGGCGGAAAGCGCGAAACGCTGATGGGTCTCGCCGGATTGGGCGATCTCGTGCTGACCTGCACCGGCGACCTGTCGCGCAATCGGCGCGTCGGGCTGGCGTTGGCCAAGGGTCAGCGGCTGCCTGCCATCCTCGCCGAACTGGGACACGTCGCGGAAGGCGTCACGGCGGCGCTGGCCGCGCGCTCACTGGCCGCGCACCACGACGTCGAGATGCCGATATGCGAAGTCGTCTGCCGCGCTCTGCACGAGGACCTTCCCGCGCGCGTTGCCGTGGAAGAGCTGCTTGCGCGCGAGCCGCGCTCCGAGCGGCAATGAGGTAACCACGGAGGAAGCGACCATGTCCCGGCGCAGCGCCGCCTTCCGCGGCGCACTGCTCACGTTGGCTTGTGTCTCCGTCGCCCAGGCGGCGGACATCGCGTTCTTCGCGCCCGCCACGCCTGCACGCCCGGTGGTCGAGACGCTGCACGGCGTGACGCTCACCGATCGTTATCGTTGGCTGGAGGATGGCAAGGCGGCCGAGGTGCAGGCTTGGACGCGCGCGCAGCACGCCGCCACGGTCAGCTATCTCGACCGCGCGGCGCCGCCGGTTCCCGGAATGAAGGACGAGTTGACCCGGTATTACGACCGCGACCGCACGGACGCGCCGTTCTTCAAAAATGGCCGCGAGTTCTTCAAGCGCATCGTCAAGGGCGAGCCCCAGGCCAAGCTCTACACGCGAATCGACGGCAAGGAGGTGCTGCTGTTCGACCCGATGGCGCTCGACCCGACGGGACGGACGCGGCTCGGCCCGATCGTTCCCAATCGCGATGCGTCGAAGCTCGCGGTCGGTCTCTATTCGAAGGGCTCCGAGATCCAGGACATCCGGATCACCGACTCGCGGACCGGGGCCGCGATCGGGCCGCTGATCGTCGGCGCAGGCTACTTCCACTGGGCGCGCGACGAGCGCTTCGCGTTCTTCACGCCGCGCACCGCCGAATCGGACGCGAAGCAGGAGCCGCATCGCTGCGTCCGCCATCGGCTGGGCAGCAACCGCAGCAGCGACTTGGTGATGATCCAGATGCAGGACGCCAAGAACTACTGCAGCGTGTACGAGCCGGAGGAGGCCGATCTGACGGTGTTCGACACCGGCGACTTCTGGTCGAACACGATCCGGATTCGTCCGATCGGCTCGAATGCCGAACCGAAGACGATCTATTCCAGTGACAAGTTCCGGGCGCAGCCCGACTTTCGCGCCGACCGCATCTACTTCCGTACCAATTTCGACGCGCCCAACTGGAAGTTGATGGCGGCAGGCTATGACCACCCGGAGTTCGCCGCATGGACGACGCTGATCCCGGAACAGAAGACGGTGCTTGACGACGTCACGGTCACCAGCGGCTGGATTGTCGTGCAGGACCGCGAGGACGTGCTGTCGCGGCTTTCGATCCACGACAAAGACGGCAAGCGGTTGCGGGACCTGACCTTGCCGGTGTTCGGGAACGTGACCGAATCGGAGTACGACCGCCAGACCGACACGATGTATGCGACGCTGGCCTCGCACACCGCGCCCTACAAGGTGTTCGCACTGGGCGGCAAGTTGCTCGACTGGACGCTGGTCTGGGAGGACGACCCGCCGCTCGACCTGTCGCAGATCGTCTCCGAGCGCTTCTATGTGACCGCGAAGGACGGCGCCAGGATTCCGGTCTTCATCGCGCATCGCAAGGACTACAAGCAGGACGGCAGCAATCCGCTGCTGCTGAACGGCTATGGCGGGTTCAACATCGCCGTCGCGCCGTTCTACCTGGGCAGCTACTCGGCATTCATCAACCGCGGCGGTATCTTCGTCGACGCAGGCATCCGCGGCGGCAGCGAATACGGCGAGCACTGGCACGAACAGGCGATGATGGGCCGCAAGCAGGCCACCTTCGACGACATGATCGCCGTGGCCGAGTGGCTGATCGCGCAGAAGTACACGCAACCGTCGAAAGTCGCCATCTCCGGTGGCAGCAATGGTGGCCTGACCGTCGGCGCGCTCATCACGCAGCGCCCCGATCTCTTCCGCGCGGCGATCTGCCAAGTGCCGCTGCTCGACATGGTGCGTTTCCACAAGTTCCTGATCGCCCGCTACTGGATCGCGGAGTACGGCGACCCGGACCAGGCCGACGCGTTCCGCTGGATCCTGCGCTATTCGCCCTACCAGAACGTGCGGCAGGGCGTGAACCTGCCGGAGACGCTGGTCGTGGCCGGCGAGTTCGATTCGCGCGTGGATCCGCTGCATGCGAAGAAATTCGTCGCAGCCGTGCAGAACAATCCCGGCCAGGCGTCGCCGTTCCTGCTGTACATGGACTTCGACAGCGGCCATGGCGCCGGCAAGACCAACCAGCAGCGGGTGATCGACCGCGACTACGAGTTGCGCTTCGTCATGAACGCGCTGGGGATGAACGCGCAGCCGGCGGCTTCCGCGAAGTGAGGCGCCGAATGCACAGGGCTCACCCCGAACCTGCGCATCCCTGCTGACGCCACGCTTCGTAGACAGCCACCGCGACGGCATTGGACAGGTTGATGCTGCGTACGCCGGGCCGCATCGGGATGCGCAGGCGCGATTCGGGCGCAAATTCCGCAATGATCGCGTCCGGCAAACCGGCGGTCTCGCAGCCGAAGACGAGGACGTCTCCGGGAAGGAAATGCGCGTCGTAGAGCGAGCGCGTCGCCGAGGTAGTCAACGCGAAGAAGCGCCGGCGACGATCGGGGTCCAGTGCGCCGCGGCAAGCGGCCCAGTCGCGGTGGACCGCCACGCGCGCATACTCGTGATAGTCGAGTCCGGCGCGCTTCAGTTCGCGATCGTCCATCCGGAAGCCCAGCGGCTCGACCAGATGCAACTCGGTGGCCGTGTTGGCCGTGAGGCGGATCACGTTTCCCGTGTTGGGCGGGATTTCCGGGTGGACCAGGACCACGGCGAACATCGTCAGGCCTTCATGATGGGTGCGCCGGCGGAAGTGTACGCGCGACCGCCCACGCCTCGACGGCCAGCGCGCCGGCCAGCAGCGCCGCGGACGCTGCGGAGGCGAGCGTTGCGCCGGTGGTCATCACGTCGTCGACGATGGCGATGCGCATTCCCGAAAGCGAGGAATCGGCGACGAACGCGCCGCGCACGTTCTTCGCGCGGTCCTTCCATGGCAACGCCGCCTGGGCCGGGGTGTCGCGCGCGCGGCGCAGCCCCGTGGCCATCGGGACGCCCGTGATCCGCGCCACGCGCCGGGCGATCTCCGTCGCCTGGTCGAACCCGCGTGCGCGTTGGCGCGACGGCGCGAGAGGCAGTGCGACGACCGCATCCGGTATGGGGTGGTTTGGCGGCCTATGCGCGACGGCGGCGCAGAGTGCCTCAGCCAGGAAGTCGGCGAGCGCCAGCCGGCCGCCATACTTGAACGCTTGCAGCAAGCGGTCGAGGGGAAACGCGTACTCGAATGCGGCGTAGGCCGCGGCGAACGGTGGCGGGATCAAAAGGCAGGCGCTGCAGACCGCACCGTTCCACGCGGGCAACGCGCAGCGGGGGCAGGCAAAGGCGATACGCGGAAGCGCGTTGCTGCAGGTCGCGCAAACCAGCGAGCTCCCGCACGGCGCCGCGCAGAAAGCACAACTCTGCGGCAGTGCGTGCTGGCAAAGTTTTGCGAGCCCGCGCCAGGCGACCCGCCGCGCGTCGCTGGAGACATCAATGAAGTTGTCAAATTTTTCCGCGCCAGGATTTGACAATGGCCAAGGCCTCATCGACACTCCTTCCATCGTTGCGTGCGCGCAAGTATCCCGCTGCCGCAGCGATGCCGATATCAGCCGAAAGCATGAAGACACGATGAGCGAAATCGCCGCGATCCCTATTCCGCCCGCCTGCGCCGGGGCCCCGGGTACGTCGCCGCGCTGGAGCATCGATGCGGTCGCCGCATTGTTCGATCTTCCTTTCAACGATCTCATCTTCCGCGCGCAGGAAGTGCATCGCGCGCACCACGCGCGCAATGCGGTGCAGCTGTCGACGCTGGTCTCGATCAAGACCGGCGGCTGCCCGGAGGATTGCGGCTATTGCCCGCAGGCCGCGCGCTACCACACAGGCGTGGACAATGCGGCGATGCTCGACGTGGCCGACGTCGTGGCTGCGGCGCAGGCGGCAAAGGCGGCCGGTGCATCGCGATTCTGCATGGGTGCCGCGTGGCGCGGCCCCAAGGATCGCGACTTGGAGCCGGTGCTGGCGATGGTCAGCGCGGTCAGGGCGTTAGGCATGGAGACGTGCGCCACGCTCGGCATGCTGAAGGCCGGCCAGGCCGAGCGCCTGCGCGACGCCGGACTCGACTACTACAACCACAACCTCGATACCGCACCCGAGTTCTATGGCGAGATCGTCACCACCCGCGACTACGAGGACCGCCTCGAGACGCTGGACCGCGTTCGCGCGTCAGGAATGCACGTCTGCTGCGGCGGCATCGTGGGCATGGGCGAGTCGCGGCGCGCGCGCGCCGGACTGATCGCGCAGCTCGCCAATCTCGATCCTCATCCGGAATCCGTGCCGATCAACCACCTGGTGCAGGTCGAGGGCACGCCGCTGCACGACAAGTTCCAGGGTGACGCAGCGCTCGATCCGCTCGAATTCGTGCGCACGATTGCCGTTGCGCGCATCACGATGCCCGCGGCCATGGTGCGACTTTCGGCCGGGCGTCGCGAGATGGGCGAGCCCGTGCAGGCGCTGTGTTTCGTCGCCGGCGCCAATTCGATCTTCTATGGCGACAAGCTGCTGATCACCGGCAACCCCGACGTCGGCGCGGACCGGGCATTGTTCGCGAAGCTGGGGCTGACGCCGCTGCCCGCCGCCTGCGCCTAGCAATCGTGGCGACCGCGCTGATCGCCGGGCTCGACGATGCGCTCGCCGCGCGCCGGGCCGCCGGACTCGAGCGCAGCAGGCACGCGATCGCCACGCCGCAGGGACCGCGCGTCCGCGTGGACGGACGCGAACTCGTCGCATTCGCCAGCAACGATTACCTGGGACTGGCCAACGATCCAGCGCTGGTCGCGGCCGTGCGCGAAGCTGCATTGCGGTGGGGCGTGGGCGCGGGGGCCTCACACCTCATCTGCGGCCATTTCACGCCCCACGACGCGCTGGAGACGGAACTCGCGGCGTTCATCGCGCCATGCGCCGGCGCCCGCGCGCTGACGTTCTCCTCCGGATACCTGGCCAATCTCGCCATCCTGTCGACGCTTGGGGGACGCCGCGACGCCGTCTTCGCCGACCGTCTCAATCACGCGTCCCTCAACGACGGCGCACGGCTTTCGCGCGCCGACTTTGTCCGCTATCCGCACGGCGACACCGACGCGCTGGAACGCGCACTCGACGGATCGAAGGCGCCGCGCAAGCTCATCGTCACGGATGCCGTGTTCAGCATGGACGGCGACATGGCGCCGCTGCCGCGCCTGCTCGAACTCGCCGACGCGCACGACGCGTGGCTCGTCGTCGACGACGCGCACGGATTCGGCGTGCTTGGCGAAGGACGCGGCAGCCTTGCCCACTTCGGACTCGACTCCCAGCGCATCATCTACATGGCGACGCTCGGCAAGGCGGCCGGGGTGGCGGGCGCGTTCGCCGTCGCGCACCCTTCCGTGATCGAGACGCTGGTCCAGACGGCGCGTCCCTCGATCTACACGACGGCGGTGCCGCCGCTGCTGGCGGAAGCCGCGCGCAAGGCGCTGGCGATTATCCGCAATCACACGGGACCCCGCGCGCACCTGGCGGGCCTGATCGAGTGGTTCCGCGATGGCGCGCGTGGCCTCCCGTGGCCGCTCCTGCCGTCGCGGACGGCGATCCAGCCGCTCGTCGTCGGCGAAAGCGGTGGTGCGATGAGCGTTGCCTCGGCACTTCGCGCGCGCGGATTCTGGGTGCCGGCGATCCGGCCCCCGACGGTACCGCAGCGCACCGCGCGGCTGCGCGTATCGCTGTCGGCCGCCCATTCGGTCGATGACGTCACCGCGCTGCTTGCGGCGCTGCGCTCAATCGCCGCAGGTGTGGTATGAGCAAGTTGTCCGTTGAATCACTTGGCCATGGTCCGCCTCTGGTGCTGCTGCACGGCTGGGCAATGCACTCCGGCGTCTGGGGCCCCATCGTCGCGCAACTCGCGCGCAATCATCGCGTCCACGCGGTCGACCTGCCCGGACATGGGCAAAGCGCGCCGATTGCGCCGTGCACGCTCGATTCGATCGTCGCGGCCGTCGATACGGCGCTCGATGCCGAACCGCGTCCGCTCGCGCTGCTCGGCTGGTCACTCGGTGGCCTGGTCGCGATGCGCTGGGCGAAGTTGCGGCCCGCGCGGGTTCACCGTCTGACGCTGGTGTGCACGACGCCGAAGTTCGTTGCCGGCGAAGACTGGCCGCACGCGATGCCGGCGGAGGCGATCGCGCGCTTCGGTGACGAACTGCATGTGGCATGGAAGCTCACCGTGCAGCGTTTCCTGGCGCTGCAGGTTCACAACAGCGAACACGGGCGCGCGACGCTCGCGGCAATGCGCGAACAGTTGTGGGCGCGCGGCGAACCGCGGCGTTCCGCGCTTGCGGCGGCACTCGACGTTCTGGTCGCGACGGACCTGCGCGCGGACGTGCCGCGCATCACGCAGCCCACCCTCGTGATCGCGGGCGGGCGGGATACGTTGACGCCGCCCCACGCGGGCCGGTGGCTCGCCGCAGCCATCGCGGGCGCGCAGTTCGAGGAGATAGCCGGTTCGGCGCACGCACCTTTCCTTTCCCATCGCGACGAATTCCTGACGGCGCTGGAGGTGTTCCTTGGCTGAGCCGCGTTTCCCGGCACCCGACCCGCGCGACGTCGATCCGCATGCGGTGCGCCGGGCATTCGGCCGCGCCGCGGCGACCTACGACGCGGCCGCGGTGCTGCAGCGTGAAGTTGGCGCGCGCATGGCGTCGCGGCTCGACTACATCCGCATCGCGCCTTCCACGATCCTCGACGCTGGCTGCGGCACGGGCGAGGCGGTCGGCGAACTCGCGGCGCGGTATGCCGGCGCCCGCGTCATCGCCCTCGACATGGCGTTGCCGATGGTGGTGGCTGCGCGCGAACGCGCCCGCGGCGCGCGGTCGCTGATGCGCCGGCTGCTTCCCGAAGGCCTGGGTGGCGGACCGGCGCCGCCATTCTTCATCTGCGGCGATTGCAACGCGCTGCCGCTGCAGGGAGTCGCCGTCGACCTAATATGGAGCAACCTTGCGCTGCAGTGGGTGAACGAGCTGCCGCGCGCCTTTGCCGAAATGCGGCGCGTGCTGAAGGTGGGCGGGCTTTTCACGTTCTCGACCTTCGGGCCGGACACGCTGAAGGAAATCCGCGCCGCGTTCGCGCGCGCCGACGGGAACACGCACACCAACCGCTTCGTCGACATGCACGACATCGGCGACCTGCTGGTTGGCGCGGGCTTCGCGGATCCGGTGATGGACATGGAGCAGCTGACGTTGACTTACGCCGACGCGGGTTCGCTGATGCGCGAATTGAAACAGGTCGGCGCGACTAACGCCACGCGGGGCCGCCCGCACGGACTGATGGGACGCGGACGGTGGCAGCGTGCGCTCGCCGCGCTGGAGGCGTCGCGCAAAGAGGGGCGCATTCCTGCAACGTACGAAATCGTCTACGGCCATGCCTGGAAAGGCGAGCCGAAATTTTCCGCGGACGGCCACCCCATCGTGCACGTGAAGCGTCCGGGCCGCTAAAGGCGTGGCGCGCGGCCTTTTCGTCACGGGCACCGACACCGGCGTCGGGAAGACGCGGGTTGCTGTCGCGATCCTGCGTGCGCTGTCCGACTCGGGAAGACGTGCCGTCGGCATGAAGCCCGTGGCCGCGGGGTTGGCGGCGGACGGGTCGGCCAATCCCGACGTTGCAGCGTTGCTGGACGCCGGCAATGTCGATGCGCCGCTCCCGGACCGCAATCCGTATGCGTTCGCCCCCGCGATCGCGCCGCACCTGGCCGCCGCGGAAGCAGGCGCGACCATCGAACTTGCCGCCATTGCGGCTGCGTACGCGCGGCTCGCGGCGCGTTCGGACGTCGTGGTGGTGGAGGGCGCCGGCGGCGCGCTGGTCCCCATCGACGCGACGCACGACATGCTGGATATTGCGGCGCGCCTTCGACTGCCGGTGCTGCTCGTCGTCGGGATGCGCTTAGGCTGTCTCAATCACGCGCTGCTGTCCGCGGCGGCGATCCGCGCGCGGGGCCTCGAGCTCGCAGGATGGGTCGCGAACGGCCTCGATCCGCGCATGCAGGCCCTCGCTGCCAATGTGGAGGCGCTGTCACTGCGGTTGCACGCGCCGCTTGTCGCGTCGATCGCCTGGGGCACCTTGCCCTTCCTGCCGCCTGGTGTGATCGACCCACTGTTCGCGTGACCGTCGGCGACGTTTCCGGGGCGCTGGAGTGGCCGGACTTAGCCGTTCCGTGCTAGCATCTCGCGCTTTTGTAGCAGTGTTGCCGCGCCTGGCACCTGATGATAACTGAGGCCCACTGAGGCCCGCCGAGGCCCACTGAGGCTGCGTCACGGCACTTGTGCAACGACGGCGACGAGCGACGAATCCGGAAATCTGAAGTGGATTGGGGAAAGCATGGTTCGTAATCAGAGGGGACCCCGGGCGCTGGCCCGGATGCTCGCGAGAGGCTTGACCGGACTGGCGGGATGGGGCGCGCTGACATCAGGCGTGGCCAGTGCGGCCCTTCAGATGGACCTGCAGCCGCCCGTGACGCCGATCGCGCAGCAGATGTACGACCTCAACGTCTACATCTTCTGGATCTGCGTCGTCATCTTCTGCGCCGTGCTCGGCGTGATGTTCTATTC